>Ga0190360_1001058_pt1 | contig 14588 bp, 10 predicted proteins | sample 48721834_MG_FD_161271 | JGI IMG/M metagenome (GOLD analysis project Ga0190360, IMG submission 161271) | Hydrothermal vent microbial mat bacterial communities from Southern Trench, Guaymas Basin, Mexico - 4872-18-3-4_MG | ecosystem: Environmental > Aquatic > Marine > Hydrothermal vents >... | reverse complement strand
ACACAGCAGGTGAAGGGAAACCTTTTTCTCTCTCCGGGGCATCCAACAGTGAGGGATAACATGCCAAGGGATGCTATTATTGGGACGGATTTTGGAACAATACGCGTGAGGCTTGAGACGGAGAGGGCCCCCATAACCACCCAGAATTTTATAAGATTGGCCCAGGCGGGCTTCTACAACGGACTGACCTTCCACAGGGTCATCCCCAACTTCATGATCCAGGGTGGTTGCCCCCGGGGGGATGGAACGGGGGGCCCGGGTTACACGATTCCTGATGAGTTCCAACCGGAACTCAAGCACTACCGGGGCGCCCTCTCTATGGCTAATGCCGGCCCCAACACAGGGGGAAGCCAGTTTTTCATTGTCCAAGCGGAGGAAGGGGCTCACTGGCTGGATGGAAAGCACTCTGTTTTCGGCTACGTGGTGGAGGGAATGGAGGTGGTAGACAGGATAGCTTCCGTCCCCAGGGATACAAGAGACAGACCCTTGAAGCCTGTGCATATAAAGAGCATAAAGGTCCTCTAACCGCCCACCTTTACCGGGGGCTTTATGAGCCTTGCCCGGGGCTGCTTTCCTGAGAAGTCAAGGGCTCTGACGGAGAGGTCGTGGAGTCCCACAAGGGCCGCCCGGGCGGGTTGTGGCTGGATATTCCTCATGATCTGATATTCAGTCTGGCCCTGCCAAGCGGAGGCCTGGACCACCACTACGCCGCGATAGACCTCCACCTCAAAGCGGTGAACGTGGCCGCTGACGAAAATGTCGGGCACTTCTTCTATGGTGAGAAGATCTCTCTCAAGTGGAGCCATAGGGGTCCTTCCTCCGTAGATAGGGCAGAGGTGTCTCATCTTCAGCATGGCTATCTGGGCTGCTATTGGGTTCTCGTAGGATGCCCCCGGGACCCTGGTTATGAGGTCATCTAAGGACCTACCGTGGTAGGCCAGGATCCTAACCCCCTTGATGCTGATTAGCGACGGGCTCCCAAGGAAGAGGAAGCGCGAGGGGAAGAGGTTTCTAAACTCCTTCGGCAATGCAGGCTGGGGTTCGAGGACCCTCACGGCGTCGTGGTTCCCGGGAATTAGTATTACATCCATCCCTGAGGGGAGTGCTGAGAGGGCACCTGCAAGGGCCTCGTATTGTTCCATTATGTTTACAATCTCGAGGTCCTTGTCCTGATCCTTGTATATGCCGACGCCATCCACAAGGTCCCCCGCAATGAGAAGATACCTCACTCTCTCCGTTATGTCCTTGGGGAGTCCCTCCACCTTCACAGAAGAGTTGAGCCATGAGATGAAGGTGTTCCACTCCCTCCTCATAAAGGTCTTTGACCCCACGTGGGTGTCTGAGGTGATAAGGAGATATGCCTCATCCCTGCTCAGCCGGGTCTTCATCTCCCGCCTTGAGATGTCTGGACGATGAACCTCCTTTATGAACATGAGGTTTTTCTTCTCCCTGTGAAAATCACCCACCACAGCTACAACCTCGTCCTCTATTGGAGGTGGGTTGATCTTTCCAATGTTCCTTTTCATCACGATTCCGGTAACCTCCCCCCTTCCATCCTCAAGGGTCATAACGAGGTTCCCGTTGCGACTAGTCCTCACATCCCTCACCATGGCGATGAATCCCACATCCCTTCCCCTCTCCTTAAGGGCCTCCGGGACCCCGGGGGTATTAATCACCTCGGGTATGTTCCTCCTCAATATCTTGGATAGGGTCTCATAACGGCTTCTGAACAGTGAGAGAAAACCGTCGATCTCTGCATTTCTCACGGGGTGTTCTGTGGGGTCTGAAAGGATCTCGATCTCGCCGTTTAAGGTGGTGTAACTGCCTTTGAGTCTCCATAGATCATCTGGGGTGATGAGGGAGGGGAGCCTCTGCCCTTCTCTCAGAGCGCTATAAAGGAGGGTTCTCAGAACATCATCGCTGCTTAAGAGCTTGGCAGCCTCTGGTCGGAGAAGGTGCCCTCTTCGAGCGAGGTCGCTGATAAAATCGGGTTGCATGACAGAAGAACCATTGAAAGGTTAGATTAAACCTTTACTGTGGGTGGGGCGAAGGTAAACTTCCGAGAGTCAATCCTTCTGGGGAAGATTTTTATATCAGTATGGCTGATTTCCTTCCGGTTTTTAGCGAGGTGGTATTTTGGAGCTCCGAAGGCGCCTAATAATCTGTGCTTTTTCGTTACTCTTCGTCTTCCCACCGGCCCTACTCACCCTGCCAGAGGGCACTGAGGGCACAATAACCGACAGCTTCGGCAGTGGAAAAAGCGTCATCGTCCGCTTCCCCTCGGACCCCGCCGAGGGGCGTGTCAATATAGATGCATCAAATTACGTCTCGGTGGACAGGAACTCGGCCATAGCATCCTTCTCCCTCAACGTCTCAACATATGACTCCGCGGGCGGGAACTACGTAACCTCCCCTGCACTTGACATAGGTGCGGCAGGGGGGGATGTGGAGTGGATCTTTGAGGGGCAGGGTTATGGCAAGTTCGGCCACCAGGAATATCTTAGCTCCGGATTGAAAAAGGTGACCGTCACCTTCCCCTCTGGGGGCGGCAGCACCTCTTCCAACACAATACTCCTCCCGGAAAACACCGAGATTGCCTCGGCGGAGATCTCCGTGAGGGGGAGGTTCGTGGCCTCCTCCATTGAAAGGAAGACTCTTGCCAAGGATATATCCCCCCTAAACTATCGCCCTAGAAACCTCCACATAGGGGATCTGACAGGTGACGGATATCCGGACCTAATCATCGGAGACACCCCGGGGGACAGGATAATCCTCTGTGAGAACCCCAGGAACATGAGCAGGAGCTGGAACTTCACGGTCATCGCCACAGGCATTAACAATCCTTGGGACTTTGAGGTTGCTGACCTGGACGAGGATGGGGATCTAGATATCGTTGTTGGGGGATATGACTCCTACAACGTTTACTGGATAAAGAACAACAACAACGCCTCCTTTACCAAAAACACAATCTATTCCTCCCTCAGATACTGCGGGGTCGTGAGGGTGGGTGATATTGATAAGGATGGCTTCAACGACATAGTCACAATCACTGAGAGGTACTACTACTGGAATAACAGGAACAAGTTCATACTCTGGTTTGAAGCCCCTGATAACTACACCGGCTCATGGACCGTGCACACCATAAGGCCCCAGGCCCCCTATTACTATTATTTCTACACCTATTACGCAATGGATCTCGGGGATATAAACGGCGACGGATACCTTGATGTGGTCTATGGTGGCACATATTCCTCCTATTACAGGGGGGTTTACTGGTGCAAAAATCCAGGCTCTTCAGTGGGCACTGCTACCTCCTGGACCCAGTACACTCTGGACTCCAGCTCGTACCCTTATGGGCTCAGGGTTGCCGACATAGATGGAGACGATGATATGGATGTGGTGGTGGCAGAAAGCGGGGGCAACAACGACCTCTTCTGGTTGAGAAATACCGGTACCTCCAGCGGTTGGCCTTCAACGGTTATAGATTCTAACTTCCCTTCCGGGAGGTACGTAGAGGTTGCGGATATGGACGGAGACAGCGACCTGGATGTCATAGCAAGCTGTAGCGGAGGCTCTCCGTACAGGACCTCTATCTATCTTCAGACAGGAACACCTTCGCAGACCTCTGGGTGGACGAGGAAGAATATAGACACGGTCGTTGGGGAGGTGCATGGAATAGGTGTTGGGGACCTTGACAAAGACGGATACAATGACACCGCCATATCGGGTTATCATACTGCCCAGATAAAGGCGTTCTTGATAGACCCCTCTCCCACCTTCACCTGGGACGAGGTGTGGATAGACAAGGGCGGATACAGGAACATGAGAGGAGTGGACACCACTGACCTTGACGGCGACGGGGATCTTGACATAGTGTTCACCGCATACGATTCCAATCTCCTCTGCTGGGCAGTAAACGACGGGACCCCCTACGATACTAACTGGACGGTATATCCTCTGGGAGTCCTCCCCCGGGGTAACCGGCTCTTCGTCGCGGACATAGATGAGGACGGAGATATGGACGCCATCGCGACATCGGGGTACCAGAACTCCATATTCTGGGTGGAGAACAACGGGAACCTCACCGAGGGGAACTGGAATTACTATCAGGTGGCCAGCGACATAGGAGGTCTTCAAGGGTTCAGCATTGGAGACATAGATGGAGATGGGGACATTGACGTTGCGGTGACCACATACTACTACTCTGGCGGAAGGGTTCTGTGGTACGAGAACCCGTCGGACCCCAAGAGGCCATGGATACAGCACGTCATCGCATCCGGCCTTCAATACCCCTCACAGGTGTGGCTGGACGACGGAGACAGGGATGGAGATCTGGATGCCTTCGTATGTTATGGTGCATATGGCTCCGGAGGTGTAAACTGCTACATAAACGTGAACCCCACGGGCAACTGGCCCTCCTTTACAATTGGTGGCGGTCTCTACTACCCTAGGGATGTGAGGACCTGGGATATCACCGGTAACGGCTACCCCGATGTTGTGGTGACCGAGGGGTATTACTACGGGGCAGTGAGATGGTATGAGAATCCGGGCAGATTAAGCGGCACGTGGAGGCGCTTCAACGTAGCCACCACTACCTATAACTGGTACCTCTGGGTGGGAGATTTGGGGGAGGATGGCTATGCTGATGTGGTATATACCCGGGGATCATACTCTTCGGGGAACAGCATCTACTGGTGCGAGGTGGTCTCCAGTCCCACGTCAACATGGCAGAGACATTCCCTAGGCAGTGTAAGCGGTGCAATGTACCCCACCGCAGCCCCACTGACATCCGAGGATGTCGGAACAATAATGATAGGCTCCTCCTCTCAGCATACTGTAACTGGATTCAAAATAAACCCCTCCTACCCTCTGAATCCTTACATAGACATCGGCGGAGACTCACCAACCGAGGACTGGCAGTACAGCGGGAGCTTCCGGGGGACAGTTAGGATAGATGTGAAGTCATACTTCCAGGAGGTTATAGAGAACAGACCGGGGAGCGTTACCCTCTACGTTGATAACTGGGGCACTAGACTCCTGAGGATCCCCGTGGAGATGGGCACCTCCGGCATGGGTAGACTCTCCCTTGAAGGCGTAAACATAACTTATAACGCAACGATAACCGTGGGCGGGGAGAGGATTGTTCAGGAGTTCAACAGGGTCCTTCCAGACTGGGGTGAAGGGAAGGCAAGGGTATACATTGCGGTTCTGTCCAAGTCCCGGGGAGCGCTGATGCTATCGGATTTACGAGTAGAATACAACACGGCGCCTGAGATAGAGAGGATTCCGGACATACTGATATACGAGGACAGCCGGGCGGAGGACAACACGCCTGTTGATTTGATGCGTTATGCGAGGGATGATTATGATCGGTCGGAGGATCTGAGGTACCGAGTGGAGTTTTTGAGTGAGAACTATCGAAATGTGAGGGTGGACCTGATAGACGGGCACAAGCTTTTGGCGTATCCAGTTGTAGAGAACTGGAATGGGGAGGTACGGTTGAGGGTGAGGGTGGGTGACAACGGAGGTCCTGGTGGTGCGGGTGAGAGGTGGAGCGTGTCGAATGAGTTTTGTATAAGGGTGCTTCCGGTGAATGATTTACCGGAGGTTGGTGATGATGCGCTGCCTTATTTAGAGGGTGTGGAGGACAGTGTGGTGAAGGTATTGGATATGGGTAGTGGTGATTATTTCAGGGATGTAGATGGTGACCGTTTGTATTATCGTGCGGAGCTGGATCCGGAGGGTGAGTATGGGGATGAGTTAGAGGATGTGGAGGTATATTTTGAGGGGGATGAGCTGTATGTGTCGTGTGGGGGAGACTGGTATGGTAGTGGTGTGCCTGTGAGGGTGTATGCGAGTGATGATGGTGTGAATTATGTGGTGTATCAGGAGACGTTGCTTACGGTGAGGGGGGTGAATGATGGGCCGTACTGGTTGGATGAGAGGATAGAGGTGGAGGTGGAGGAGGATGCGGGTAGGGTATTGTTATTGAACTTGTATGATTATGTATGGGATATAGATGATGAGCTTAGGGATTTGAGTTTTAGGGTAATGGGTTGGACGAACCGATCAGTGGTGGATGTGGATGTGGACGGAGAGGGTAATCTGTGGGTGGAGGTTATGGTGGAGAACTGGGTAGGGTGGAGTGAGGTATATGTGGAGGTATCGGATGAGGATGGATTGAGTGCTCGTGGGGTGGTGGTGATAAAGGTGAGGGGTGTGAACGATATTCCGTGGGTGAGGATATCGTATCCGAGTGAGGGGTCTGATGTGAGGGTGGGGGATTTGACGATAAAGGGTGAGGCGTATGATGTGGAGGGTTTGGAGGCGGTGTATGTGAGGGTAGGTGATGGAGGTAAGTGGGTGAAGGCGACGGGTACGAGTGATTGGGGTATAACGGTGATACTGCCGGAGGAGGAGGTGGGTGGTGTTTTGCGGATATATGCGAGGGCGTACGATGGTGAGGTTTATTCGTCGGAGTACGTGGTTAATGTGACGGTATTGCCTGGTAGGGGTGAGGTATTGGACAGTGATGGTGATGGTGTTCCTGATGATGAGGATGCGTTTCCGTACAATCCGGGGGAGTGGTTGGACAGTGATGGTGATGGATGGGGTGATAATGGGGATGCGTTTCCGGAGGATAAGGGGGAGTGGTTGGACAGTGATGGTGATGGATGGGGAGACAACATAGATGACTGGCCGTACAATCCCGAGATACGTGAGGACAAGGATCGTGATGGAGTAGATGCGAGGTATGATGAGGATGATACGGATCCGGAGGTGGGTTATCCGGTGGTGGAGGTTCCGACGAGGGTGGATGAGGGAGGCGGTGCAGGAATAGGTGGTGTGATAGCGCTTCTTGTGGTGGCGGGGATATTTGGCTATCTTACGATGTATTATGTAAGGGACTGGAGGGAGAGGGTTGCGGCGGAGGGTGACAGGGAGAAGATGATAGAGTATTACCGAAAGATGAAGGAGAGGGAGAGGAGGAGGGAGGAGCTGTACAGGAAGATACCTGTTGATAAGGTGGGGCGGATGTTTTTGAGGGTGGGGGACAAGTTGAAGGAGGTTATATCGTCGGTGAGGGCTCCTCCGCCAGCGCCTGGGGTATCAGGTGCCCCTGGAGCTCCCAGAGGGATGCCTACTGCCCCGGCCCCGGTCATCCGACCGCTTCCGGGGGCGCCGACAGGTTTTGGTGTGCCTGGCAGGCCGCTTCCGCCGCCTGGTGGGACGTTACCTCGTGCCCCCGGGGTCCCTGCTGCCCCCCCGCAGATGGCTGCCCGGGGTGCCCGCCCGCCTCAACGATATCCAGTGGCCCCACGTCCCCCTTATGCTCGCCCACCCGTGAAGCCCACGGGTGGCTCTCAGGGGTAGAGACATTGAAAATATGTGACACCTCCCTATCCCCCTGCTGAACTACTCCACCCCCCTCCCCTAGGAAATGCAAGGGTGGGCAAAACAGAGAAAAAGGCGGAACGCAATCTACAGGCTTAGGATCTGTTGAAACGAATCTCCCCATTTTTTAACAAATAGTGTGAGTGGATGTAGCTCCTCACCAAGAGCAGAGGGTTCAAACCCGACACTGTAGCTTTTCTCACTCACAGGCCGAGCTCCACATCTGCGGGGAGCTTTCCCTTTTTCCTCAATTTTCTTGCCTTCTTCTTGAGCTTTCTCTCCCTCTTCAGCTCCCTCTTCTCTGCCCGCGTAAGCTTTCTTTTTGGTCGAATCTCCCTCTCACCCAACGCAGCTGTCCTCTTCGGTTTTATTCGTTTGGTATAGAAGACATAAGCGATTATCAGCAGGATGAGAACTCCTATGATGGATGTTGAGTTTGTGCGAACAAATTTTACGAAACGACTCTCCTTCACTATTCTTATGGTGAGGTCGAAAAACTCTGTCACGTTCCCAGCGCCAGAGGGGTCATAACCTACTCTGATCTCCACGTGGTGGTCACCCGGGTCCATGGGATATATCCAGTTCACCTTCCAGGCAAAGGATGTGGTGTTCATTTCGGTTTCAATCCTATGGGCGGAGAGGATATACCCGTCAATCAGACACTGATAAAACATCCTGTTCACGGGGACATTGAAGGCGTCGGTGTACTCCATGCTTACGGACTTCTTAGACATTGTGGCAGTGAGGATGTCAAGTGGATTTGCGTTGAAAGTGAAGCCGGTGTTATATCTTGAAGTTCCGTAAAGCATGACAGCGTTGTCATACTGGGTGCGGGCCTCTATCTGAAGGATCAGCCTTGTGCCTGCCGGCATGAAAGTGTCGTTCTGCTGCCCCAAGGATCCCACTGCGGTTATCCGGACTGGCTCTGAGGCGATGTTCTGATTCTGCACATCAACCCTTACCAGCTCTTCACCTTCCCTGAAGAGAGTGAAGCGGAAATCGGACGTTGCCGATCCCGTATTCGTTTTTGCCCACATCACAAAGGTTATCCTGCCCCCCATGTACATCGGCTGTCGTAGTGGCTTGCTCTCAAATTTGCCAACGATAGCCCATTCCATCTGTATAAAGGGAAGGATGCCGAGCCCGAAAAGGCCCGTTCTCGTGTATTTGCTAGGTATGCCCCTCACCTGGGGATCAGTCTGCCTCTCATCGGGCACCTCAGGAGTCAGCTCACCGTCTACGTTCACGTATATGTTCACCGTTTGAAGTATTCTTGGTGTGGGGTTTGGCTCCTGGTCGATATCTCCAGGGGCAGCGGAGGAGGGTGCGGGCAACTGAGCAAATATAGTAAGAGAAAGTAGAGCCATCACGAGCAGGGTCAGCCATCTGCACTTCATCCCAAACACCTTGTTTAGCGCCTCTTTGCCTATAAAGTACATCTATATTATTATATTGTTGTTGGCCTTAATCAGATAGAGGCACCTGAACAGGGGTTTCACAGAACACCCCTCTGCATGGAGGTCTCACCGGTTAAAAACGGTGTTTTAAAATGGTGAGGGATAAGAGAAGGAGGTATGTAATCGTGGAGGTCGAAGGGGGGCTGAGCCAGAGGGAGCTTGTGGACTACTTGAAGAGCTTTAAAGGTGGAGGTGAGCTCTGGCTCATCTACTATGATGGCAAAAAGGCCATTATAAGAACAGATCACAGATCAAAGGAGAAGGCAGTAGAATATCTGAACATTGAGCTGAGGTGGGCGGGGGGACAGGGGAAGACCACCTTAAGAACGATTGGTGTCACGGGAACAATAAAGAAGGCCAGAATGAAATACTTCGGAGGAATTCCGATCCCCAGGGGTCCTAGGAGATCCCCTTCAGGCGACAGAAGGCGCAGAGGCCGGAAGAGGAAGTGAGATACCCACAGGAGGGGCACTCCTTCAGTTCCACTTCCTGGACATCACCAGAAGGACCCAGCGCAACAGGCCTCTTTCTGTAAAAGGAGTCCACAAAATTAAGCAGTGTCCCCGGGCTCTTATCCTCAACTCTTGCTAGGGCATCCTTCACAACTGCAAGTCTTGCAGCTAAGCTGTAGGGGCACTCCGGAAGTACGTATTCAATTCCTCTGGCGAGGCAAAAGGTGGCGCTCTCCTTCTCCGTGATGTAAATGAGAGGTTTAATCCTCCTCGCGAGCTTGGGGTGGTTTGAGGGGAGGGCGGGGGAGGCCCTTCTTAGTTGTTCTAGGTTCCAGGAAAGTATGTTTCCCATCAGTGTGGCAGCCTCGTCATCCAGATTGTGTCCGGTCGCCAGAACGCTGCCGCTCTCTACAGCAGCCTTATTCAGAACATACCTCTTTACCGTGCCGCACACGGAGCAGGGAGGCCTGTGAAGCCTTCGGGAGGTGCCCACTATATTAATGCCGTAGTCTTCCTCTACCCCGATGACCTGAAGTCGGCACCCTATCCGTTCGGCGAATCTCCTGCTGACCTCCTCCGAGAGCTTTGAGTAGTCCCCCAGGCCCAGGTTTATATGAACCCCCTCCACGGTGTGTCCCAGTTCTTTGAGAAGATACCACAGAAGGAGTGAATCCTTTCCCCCGGAGACAGCCACCAGAACCTTCTCGCCCCTCTCTAGCATCTTGAACCTTCTGATCGCCCTTGTCACCTTCCGCAGAAGGTACTCCTGTAGGTGCTCAGTGCAGAGCGCCTGTCTGCTCTGGGGGTAGAAGATCACTGCATCGCTCCCACACCTTGAGCACTTCATGTCTGGGAGATTGCTCCCAATAAATATATAATCTATGATGGTTTATAATGCCCCCTCAAAGAAGGAAAAAAAAGACTGGATGGTGTATTAAAAAAGAGGGATGGAAATGCAACCGGGAAATATGGCATATGATCGGGCAATAACTGTTTTCTCTCCCGATGGAAGGCTTTTCCAGGTAGAGTATGCCAGAGAGGCTGTTAAGAGGGGCACCACCACCGTAGGGCTTAAGTTCAGAGATGGGGTAGTTCTGATAGTGGATAAGAGAGTAACATCCAGACTGATAGAGCCGGAGGCCATTGAGAAGATATTCACGCTGGATGACTATATCGGATGTGCCACCTCCGGCCTTGTTGCGGATGCCAGAGTCCTCGTTGACAGGGCTAGAATTGAGGCCCAGATAAACAAGATAACGTACAACGAGAACATACTGGTTGAGACCCTGGTGAAGAAAATATGTGATTATAAACAAACCTATACCCAGTACGGCGGGGTGAGACCCTTTGGAACTGCACTTCTCGTGGCAGGGGTAGATCATCTGGGACTTCACCTCTATGAGACCGATCCCTCCGGGGCGATGATGGCCTATAAGGCGTCATCTATAGGTGCCGGCAGGAACATCGTTCTTGAAATATTCGAGGAGAAGTACCGCGAGAAGATGCCCCAGGCATCCGCGATAAAGCTGGGCCTTGAGGCACTTCAGGCGGCGGCGGAGGAGGAGCTCTCCGAAAACTCTGTTGAGATCGCCCTAGTCAAGAAGGATGTGAAGTTCCACAAACTTCCGAAAAAGGACGTCGGAAAGTACCTGGGAGAGGTCCTCAAGAAGAAGTAATTGGTGGGTTCCATGGGGGTTTTCGCATGGTAAGTCTGGATGATGCCATCATTGCGAGGTATGAGAGGGATGGTAACCGATTTGAAATCCTCGTCGAACCTGAGGCGGCTTTCAGGATAAAGAGGGGCGAGGAGGTGGAGCTGAGCGAGGATCACTTTGTGATAGATGCAGTATTCAAAGATGCCAGAAAGGGCGAACGAGCGTCCGAGCACCTAATAGAGGAGTACTTCGGTAAGGCAGATTTCCTCACAATCGCTGAGAGAATAATCAGGGAGGGTGAGATTCACCTCACCACCGAGCAGCGCCGGAGGCTGAGGGAGGAGAAAGAAAACCAGATTATAGCCTTCCTAGCGCGGAACTGCATAAACCCCCAGACAGGCACCCCTCATCCCCCCCAGAGACTCAAGGCGGCCATGGAGGAGGCCAAGGTTCATATAGACCCCTTCAAGGAGGTGGAGGAGCAGATCCAGGATATAATGCATGCGCTCAGTCGTGTCATTCCCATAAGGATTGAGAAGGTAAAGGTCGCAATAAAATGCCCCGGGGAACTTATGGGCAAGATATATGGTGAGGTGAGGGGTATGGGAAAGATTCTTAGGGAGGAATGGGACAAGGATGGAAACTGGATGTGTCTTGTGGAGATACCTGCGGGGATGCAGGGAGACTTCTTTGACGTCATAAACAAAAAGACACACGGCGAGATAGAGACTAGGATACTGAAATAGATAGATAAGGTTGTGATAGTTATGGAGAAGATTTCGGCAGGAGAGATAAAACAGCTGAAAGGAGAAATTGTCATCCCCGGTCAGCTTGTGGCAGAAGGAGCCTACAGAGCCGGTAGGTGGGTGTACAGGGACGGCGATAGGTACTACGCCACGAAGCTGGGTCTCAAGGAGATTAGGAATATCAAAGGGAAAAATACCATAAACATCATTCCGCTCTCCGGAAAATACGATCCTAAAGAGGGAGATCTGGTCATAGGAATCGTAATGGATCTGGGACCGACCACATGGCTTTTTGACATAAACGGTCCCAATCCGGCTCCCCTTCACATCACAGAGACTCCCTGGAAGGTGGACTTCGGTGCCACGGGGAGGTATTTTAAGGTGGGAGACGTGGCCGCCCTGAAGATACTGTACAAGGACGACACCTCCCATGTTCAGGTTACCATGAAGGGGCCAGGACTGAAGAAGCTTCATGGGGGGGTCATAACAACCATTGCCCCCTCCAAGATCCCCAGGGTGATAGGCCGCAAAGGCTCCATGATAGCTATGATCAAGAGCCTTAGCAAGTGCCAGATAATAGTTGGACAGAACGGAAGGATTTGGATATCTGGGGATATGGAAAAGATAAGAGCGGTGGAGGAGGTCTTAAAGTATATAGAAAACCACTCTCATTTCAGCGGCCTTACTGCGGAGGTCGCGGAGAGACTGGGCGGTGGTGCTGCTGATGTTGAGAGGGCAAGAGAGACATCCTCCAGGAGATGAAGCGTTGAGAAATGTAGGATATGGAAAGAGAAAGCTAGGGAAGAAGTTATGGAGGTTTTTATATGGGAACGGATAACCAGGAGATAGTACTGTTAGACGAAAAGGGTCGCAGGCTCGACGGAAGACTACCCGGCGAGCTGCGCCCCATCAAGATAATGGCTGGAGTGCTTCACAGGGCCGACGGCTCAGCATATGTGGAATGGGGTAAGAACAAAGTGCTAGCTGCGGTTTACGGCCCCAGAGAGGTTCACCCCCGCCACCTACAGAACCCCCAGAGGGCGATAGTGCAGTGCAGGTACAACATGGCCGCCTTCTCAGTGCAGGACAGGAAAAGGCCCGGCCCGGACAGAAGGTCCATAGAGATATCCAAGGTCCTCTCAGAAGCCCTAGAGTCCGTGGTTCTCGTTGAGAGGTTTCCGAGGACAACCATAGACGTCTACCTGGAGGTTCTCCAGGCAGACGCCGGCACCAGGTGCGCTGCACTAACAGCGGCGAGCGTGGCCCTTGCCGATGCGGGGATACCCATGCGGGACCTGATACCCGCATGCGCTGTGGGCAAAGTGGGGGGCAAGGTCGTACTCGATCTTTTCAAAGAGGAGGACAACCTCGGCGAGGCGGATATGCCCATAGCTATAATCCCCCGGACCGGGGAGCTCGTTCTGCTTCAGATGGACGGAAAAATGACGCCGGAGGAGGTGAAGGAAGGCCTGAAGATGGCCTACGATGCGTGCAAAACTATATATGAACTACAGAAGAAGGCCCTCATGGAGAAATATATGGTGAGAACCGAGGAACTTCTTGACAAGGAAACCCTTCAGTCGGCGGTTGATAGAACCGAGATCCCCTCTGAGAAGACAGAACTTCTTGAGGAGGGGGCCCCGGAAGAGGCGGAGGCACCGGAAGAAGAGGCCCCCCTGGGGGAGGAGGCCGAAGAGGTGGCAGAGGAGACCGCTGAAGAGGAGGTTCCGGAGACAGAGCTTCTGGAGATGGGTGAAGAGTTCATGGAGGGATGAGAATGCACTATAACGTTATATCGGAGCTTACAAGGGAGTACATATTTCGTCTGGCTGAGAAGGGGAAGAGAAGGGACGGCCGTGTACTTGACCAGTTCAGGGACATAACAGTGGAGACCGGAGTCATCGGGACCGCTGAGGGTTCCGCCCGGGTGAGGCTGGGAAACACGGAGGTGGTTGTTGGCATAAAGATGCAGCCGGGGGAGCCCTATCCCGATTCGCCCGATAAGGGGGTCATGACAACCAACTTAGAGCTCATACCCATGGCCTCCCCCTTTATTGAGCCTGGGCCCCCAGGGGCCGAGGCGATAGAGATGGCAAGAGTTATAGATAGAGGGATAAGGGAGAGCGGGGCCCTTCCCCTAGAGGACCTTGTTATCACCCCCGGGGAGAAGGTGTGGGTCCTTTTCATAGACATACACGTTCTAGACTACGATGGCAACCTCTTTGATGCAGGGACCATCGGGGCTGTGAAGGCCCTTGAGACTGCGGTTGTTCCGGCAGAGACCTACGGGCTTGGTGAGAATCACCCCCTGAAGTTGAGGGAGATTCCTATCTCAACAACCTTCGTTAAGCTGGGAAAGGCCATAGCAGTTGACCCCACGGCGGAGGAGGAGAGCGTGGCAAGATCCCGCCTCACGGTGACGACGGACTTAGACGGCAACATAAGAGCCATGCAGAAAGGCATAGGTGGCGGCTTCTCGCTTAAGGAGGTGGAGGAGTGCATAGAGAAGTCCATCAGGTTCGGCAGGCAGCTCCGTTCGCTTCTCTGGGAGAATCCGGAGAAGGTCATTGAGAGGGCGGGGAAGGAGGAGTAAGTTTTATATTTGATTGAGCGTTGGGCATATCCCCGTGGGGTAGGTGGAGATGTCAAGAAGAACCAAGAAGCGCGGTTCCACTGCACGTTTCGGCGCACGCTACGGCGTCAGCGTTAAGAACAGAATTCTTGAGATCGAAAAAATGAAGAAGGGCAGATACCAGTGCCCCCGCTGTTCAAAGAAAAACGTCAGAAGAATATCTACTGGCATATGGCAGTGTGCCTCCTGTCATTATACCTTCGCCGGTGCCGCCTTCACCCCCCGTAGCGGGAAGATGAAATCCTTGCAGA
>Ga0190360_1001056_pt1 | contig 14607 bp, 13 predicted proteins | sample 48721834_MG_FD_161271 | JGI IMG/M metagenome (GOLD analysis project Ga0190360, IMG submission 161271) | Hydrothermal vent microbial mat bacterial communities from Southern Trench, Guaymas Basin, Mexico - 4872-18-3-4_MG | ecosystem: Environmental > Aquatic > Marine > Hydrothermal vents >... | reverse complement strand
ATACCAAATGTATTTGATTATAAGAAAAGGCCATTAGAAATAGACGATTATAATAAGGATCTAAGAGAGAAGCTCGGCATTAAAAAAGATGAAATAATCTTCCTGCAGCCAACACGAATAATAGAAAGAAAGGGAATAGAAAGAACAATAGAGGTGATACACAGGTTGAACAATCCAAAAATCAAACTCGTGATAACACACTCATCCAGAGATGAAGGCAAATCATATTTCAAGAGAGTTCTCAGTTATGCAGAGCTTCTCGATGTAAAGCCAGTAATAAGACCGGATCTGTTTGATCTTAAAAGAGGAAAGGATAAAAACGGAAACAAAAAGTACTCGATCTGGGACATTTATCCCCATGCAGACTTTATAACATACCCTTCCACATTCGAAGGATTTGGCAACGCTTTTTTAGAGGCGATCTTCTTTAAAAAACCAATCCTGGTTAACAGATATTCTATCTTTCAACAGGACATCGAACCATATGGATTCGATGTAATAACCATGAACAATTATGTTAATGATGATGTAATATTAAAGATTAAGGAAGTGCTTGAAAATCCTTCACGAAGAAAAGAGATGGTCGAGAAGAATTTCAAAATAGCATCAAAATATTTTTCATACGAAATCCTGCAACAAAGGCTCAAGACCCTGCTTTTAAATTTTGGGCAGATCTCTGAGCCGTAAAAAATTTTTTAAATACCATCTAATTCAATATTATACCAGTGCTCGGCGCAGCGTCTTTTTCATCTTTTTAATCTGCTTCCTGACCTCCTTCAACTTTTTATGATCCTTATCTGCAATGGCCTTGTCTCTCTGCTTTTTCAACTTTTTTATTTCTGCCTTTATCTTTCCCTTATCTATGCCAACAACCTTATGATGTTCATGCATATCAATATTCAGTGCCTTGCAGATTGCTTCCAGAAGGTGCTCCTTGTTCATCTGAGTGTAACCCTTAACAGCCTCATGTTCAATGTTCTTTGCTATCTCACTCAGCTCGGCCTTTGTCATTCCCTTCAACTCTTTGAAAGTATGAGCCATATCGCAATCCTCCATTGGTTTTATCGATAATGTAGATTCCTTGCAGCAATCACATCAATACCATTTTCTATTAAGACTCGTGCAGTGCGATTCATGGATCTATGCTTGTCGAGATAGTTCTGCTCCATCTTCTCCATTATGCCCTGTTCGATAATTTCCTCCTTTGATTTGAAATAGTCAAGAATGTCTGATGGATAATCTCTCTTCTCCTCCACCTCTGGAGCACCACCCTCATGTTTGGCGCTTATATTTTTGACTTTTTTAGCCACAAGAGGAAGCTCTTCTGTCCTGTCGTATGGCTGTCGAACAATGTGTTTCCATGTTTCAGTTATGTGATGTTCGAACCGAACCTTATCCTCTAAGTCAAGAGCTGCTCTTATTAAACTACACAATTCTATTGTCTCATTATTTACAGAATTTGAAAAATTAAAACCAACCAGCGGTGTTGTTCCATCCTCTCTTGTGAAAAGTTTTGCTGTCATAAGTGTCCAGAGTACGGAATATGTATTGTCGTTACCCATGAAAACAGATATCTTAAATTCTATATTTATACCAATCTTGTATAAAAGATATCCAATCAGCACAGTACCTGGATTGATATTTAAAACCTGCTTCACCCCATAGTTTGTGTAGTAGTATAAAAACTCATCCACCCATTTGAGAGGATAATCATTCGGTTCTCCAGGGCCGCCAAAATATCCGGTTATCGTATCCGGTCCTCCAAGATGAACATTTGCACCATCGGTTCCTTTGGTGTCGAGAGTCTCTACCCAAGAACCACCCACTATATTCATTGCTGCCGACACTGCCACAAGATCACCATTATCAGCCTCCTGCTCCTTCATCTTCCTGACCCTAATATAACGACCAGGCATCAATTCTCCCTTATCTATAGCCTGTTTTGCCTCCTTTATGAGCCAGGGGAAAAACTGAAGCGCACTGATTTCAAGTGTGACTGCATATTCATCATCAAACTTTACGGTTTCATACCTGTCTCCCAGAATCTTTCTTTTATACTCCTCTAGGGGAATAAAACTTCCTCTATCCCTCACATTGATTAACCACTCCACATCCCTTAGATATGGAGAGCCCATCTCCTCCAATTTTTTAATTTGATTTTCAAGCCTTCCTGCATTATCTGCCATCCTGTTAATCTCTTCCACACTTCCATACTTCTCTATTACTGCAAGCAGCCTATCGATAACAACATTTTCCTTACCTGTCAAAACATCGTTTACATGTTTGAGCACCCTATCGGAAATCTTTATCTTCTCTTTTAAATTTTCCATTTTAAATTCCCCTAATTTTTTTATTCTAAATAGCCCCTCTCAGGGAAAAGATCATTCCTCTTCAGAATCTCTTCTACTTTGGCTATCATCTCTTGTGAAATCGTATGACCAGAATGGAGTCTCACATCTCCGTGTTCCCTCCAATTTAATCCATATGCCCTGATATGATCGATTAACTTATTGGAATTAGTAAATGCATTTCCAGAAGGAAGAGATGAGGCCATATTGAAGACTTCCCTTACAACATTTGATAATCTCATGGAAAGATTATCTGCCTCTTCCTGCCTTCCCTCAACACTATATTTTACTATCATCGAAAGTTGTTCCGGAAAACTATTTCCAGTACTGAGCAGAAATCCATCATACCTGCCGCCCGACTCCTTAAGCATTTTGCTGTAATCCTCCTCTGCGCCTCTAACCAGTATTAGCCCTCTATAATCTTTATCAGCATTTGCTACACGATCCTTACCACTGGAATCTTTCAGCATATAACAGTTAAAATATTTGGTGCAAAAATATTCAACAAGATCTGGAGACATCTCATTCTCTGTGATCTGTGGAAGCTGGTAAAGAACAATTGGATAGCCCAAATTCAAAATATTTTCCATTTGGTCTCTTATCTCATCCTGACTTAATCCCTTCCCCTTTGGCGGGCAAATAACAAACCCCTTGAATCCAGAACAGCGATAACAATCGGCCTTCCATGTCGATGCCTCATCTCTATTATTTTCAAGAACATAATTCATGCATTCAATCATACCATCAAGCTCGGTTCTGAGCAGACCAATCAATACCCTGATACCATCTCTCTTTCGGCAGAGGTTCAATGCATAATCTACAACCTGTTTAAACTCCTCAATAGTCAGCTCCCAACCATCTCCGGTAGAACCCGGAATAAGGAAAGAGTTTATGTGTGGTGTTAATGAATCTATGTGTCTTCCGATTCTATCGAAATCTATACTACCATCTTCTCTGTAGTGAGTTAATGGTGGACACCATATCCTAGGGAATCCTTCTGGGAATAGCCCTGCTACCAATTCCCTTCTTCTTGATTCTACATCACTCATGATCATCCGCCTATTTTAAATTTGAAAAATTGGGTTAAAAGAGTGCTTCGTTTAAAATATCTTCTGAATCTCTGCTAATAGCAAAAGATGACTGTGTGTTCGATTAGTGTTTTATTTTTTAAATATTTGGAATGATAAAAATATAGATAAATTTACACTCATTATCAAGCGAAAAATTTGTTTAAGCCCCGCGACACTGTCAATATATTCTGTTGAAATTTATTACAATGATAGAGGTGGGTATCTTCTGAGCATGGATATTAAGCCTTGCAGGGACTCTTGCCCCTGAGTAGTTATGCACGACCACAAGGGTCGTGCCACACGGGCGCAGCGGATTGGCGGTCAAGTGCACCCAATTGTTATCCATTTTCAAATAATCGTCCTTGCCTTGTATATGCTTTAATTCTGTCTTCTGCCAATTTGATATACTCAGTATTATTATCATATCCTATATAGTTGCGGCCTGTTTTTAAAGCGGCCAAACAAGTTGTCCCACTACCGACAAAAGGATCTAATACTACATCATTTTTAAAAGAATATAGTTGTATTAATCTATAAGGTAATTCCTCGGGGAAAGGTGCAGGATGCCCAATTTTTTTTGCAGATACAGCAGGAAAAGTCCATACACTTTTAGTCCATTCAAGGAATTGTTCTTTCTTAATAGTATTTTTTTTATCCTCTCTTTTTCTTGAAAAGGTTTCTTTGCAAAAAACTAAAATGTATTCATGAATATCTCTTAAAACAGGATTAGCAGCAGACAACCAGCTGCCCCATGCCGTTGACGGACTCGCACTTGATGCTTTATTCCATATTATTTCACCTCTCATCAGATAGCCAATATCCAACATTCCTCGAATTATATAGCTATGCAGAGGAATATATGGTTTTCTGCCCAAATTTGCTACATTGATACAAACCCTACCCCCTGGGACAAGCACTCTGTATGTCTCTCTCCATACCCTATTTAGGAACTCTAAATATTCCTCAAGGGATAAGTCTTCATCATATTCCTTTGCAACATTATATGGTGGAGAGGTGATCATTAAATGAACACTATTATCCGGTAGTTCAGACATATTTTCACTAGATTTGCAAAAAATTTTATTTAAATATTTCTTATCAATTGGATTCTCTATATATTTTACTTTTTTATTTGTAACAATACCTTCATATAAACGAGTATTATAAAATTTTGTAGAATCATGATTGATTCTTCCGGGTGTTCCAAATGAGCTTGTTTTTGTACCTGAGCGCTTGAATGACATTGTTTATTCCTTTATTAACTTTAAAAATTTCTCCGCTTTCAGTTCAAAGGTAACTTCTTTATTAGCAATTTCTATAATCTGTCCTAATTCTTTTTTGCTCTTCATACTCGAAAAGAATTCCATTTCATTGCTTAATAATTCATCTAGTGCATTGGACAATTCTGGAATTGAATCAAATCTAATAAATCCTTTTTTCGGAGTTGACTTAATATTCTCTCCATTATTATCCAGGGGATGTGGATTCATTGACCAAAAACCTTGTATAATTCCAGATTGTTTTAAGTGATCAACCTTATTGAAATAACTTTCTGTTATAGGCGTATTTCCTAAAATTATTATTGGAATTTTTGATGCTTTGTATCCTGATACTCTTATATTTATACTTTTGCCTATGGCCTTTAACATTGAATCAGAACGTAATAATCCCGGATTACCTTGATGCGTTCTATAATCACCCCTACATATCAATTCCCCATTTCTGTACTCCCAATTCCATACAATTGACATCTTTACTTCAAATATAGCAACAATATCCTCAGCTATCTGTTCGCGCTTTTTTACTTTACAAATTGCGACATCTGAAGGAGATTGAGGTGTTAGTCCTATTTCTTTGCAAATTACGCCCTGAACAGCATATAGACCTTGTCTTTGAGCAAAATTATGTAACAAATCTACAGAGTATTTTTCTGTAAAGTTCCCAATTAGAGCATTTCTACTTTGAAGAGTTGACTTTTTGCCTTTATAAGACTTTGGCCAATAAGCATAATATTTATCGTCATCTGAAATATAGAAAAGTTGTTCCAGTTCAACAAAATTTTCTAATGCTTTTCTAAAAAATTCGATCTCTTTATTTTTCGTCCATAATTCAGCCATAAATTTATCCTTCCCATTATCTTGGCTAACGCTCCGCATAACCGGCTGGCAATGGAGTGCAGCGGAATTGCCAGTCCGAGTTGATGCGGTTGTTATACGTGAATGATTATATAAACTTTAGTCAGATTCCTAATGTTTTTCACTGTGTTGGTGCTCTTCGCCCTTTTCATGTTCTCCCTTATGCTCACCACCTTCACCGTGACCATGTTCTCCTTCTCCAACTTCTGGATGAGCAGTCCATCCTTCAAAGCCTTCGCTTGTTGCAACAAGTTTGACTTCCATCTTTTTACCAGGCTCAAGGTCAGTTGGAGTTGTTGGGCCAAGTTCTGTCCCGTTTGACAGGTGAACTTCAACTCGAACTTTTTTCAAGGTTTCATTCGTAGTGTTTTCCACAGTCCCGACGAAGGAATTACTTTGCGCGTCGTAGGCTAATATCAGTCTGGCACCATTTCGTACTGAATCATATTTTTCATTTAGAGCAAGTTTAGTTCCTGATTCTTCGCTTTCTTCGACAGGTTTTGTTTCTTTCTCAGCAGGTTTGTTTTGACAAGCAAATAAAGTAATTAACAACATACTCATAAACAAGCTCATGAATAATTTTGATAATTTCATAATTCCTCCAATTTGATTAAATTAATAAATTAATGTAAGTAATATTAAAACGTATAACGACTCGCCTAACCAGTTCTGAAAACCAGAGCGAAGCGGCGGTTTTCAGAATACGGTTCAGGCGTTGGTTCGCATTTTCTGTTCTTCGGGTTTGTCACACATTGGGATCCAGTGCTTCACCTGCCGAGATTCGTTCAACAGTGCGTTGCTTGAGTGCGTCACCTTTTGAAATCCTCTCTACTACTTCACGCAGGCCAATGATATCAGGATCCCATACGGACCGATGTTCCGTCTGGAATTTCCAGAATTCCCATGAATATGGCCATGCTTCAGTCAACATGAGTTTTGCCGCACGACTCTCAAGTTCACCCATGGATGGCATGAGGGCGACGAACGTGTTTGCGAGGATCGCCCACGGCATTCCTAGAATGCCGATGGGCGTACGCAACCATCTGATCTTGGCGGTCAGCCATGATGCGCCAATCATGGGGAACGAAAGTAGAATCCAGATCAACGAGATGGGAAGCAGAAGAATGCCGAAAGTCAGTCTGACGAGGAGCCCAAGGACAAGCGTCGTGACGAGTTGTAGCGGGATCACAAGTATGGCTGTGATTCCCAACAAGACGTTGAGGATTCGATTTGCCAGCATGAGTGTCTTCTCCCTATGCGAACATATTATTATCTACCACACACCCATTTCTCAACATATCCAATATAAGGAAAAATTCAATAAATTCCTTATATAAGGAAAATCTGTTTCCTTCATTCAGCCATTTTTATAGGACAACTCTTTCTTCAAAAAATAAAATCAATTGTCTCTTTATATGGATACTCAATAATTCTCAAGTTTGTGCAATTCATTAACAATTATTCAGCTAAACCAGCATCCCCTGAACTCCAAACACTGATTTTAATACAACGAAATCCTGAAATCCTCTCTAATACTTCAAAAATCTTCAATCAACAATCATTATTCAATCTGTAACATTCAGACACAACTATCCCTATCCACGGATTTGTGTAAAATTTAAAATCTGAATAAAAAGTCTTTCTTATCAAGGCAATGCCTGCTATTTTTGCCAGTTACGGTGTGCAGCTCTATAATCGCAGGAAACATTTCTACTTAATAGGGAATTAATGATGCCAATAGTATCTATAAGATTTTCTATTTTATCAAAAATTTATTAAAAAGTCAAGAAAAACTTACAACACCTACAGTAATAAAAATAAAATTAAGCTCCGCAGGGGCAAGAGACCCTGCTGAGCAATAAATTCTCTTAAAGTCAAGAGATTTTTATCCAGTGGATCTTAATAGTTTATCGATCCCTTCAGCAGCAATTTTGGCATCAGCAATAGCAGTAACCGCATCTAAGTTTGTATTTACAATATCACCCCCAGCGAAAACCTTTGGCAGAGAAGTCTGTCCCCTCTTATTAACCTTGATCTTTCTTTGAGGAGTAAATTTCAGTTTATCAAAAATGTCCTTTGGAATAAATGAAAAATCAGCTCTCTGACCTATAGCTTCTATAACCATATCTCCCTTTAAGAACATTTCTTGATCTTCGTAAAATGTGGGGTTAAAACGGCCATTCTCATCAAATACAGATTTTACTTTCATGCAGAGAAGCCCTTTTATAGAACCTTTATCATCAAGTACAACTTCTTTAGGACCCCATCCAGGATTAAACTGGATACCTTCTTCCTTTGCTTCTCTAATTTCTTCCTCACTAGCAGGCATTTCGTCCCAATCTTCCAAAGAGACCGTTTTTGTCACCACTTCTTCATCAGGATATTGAATGTGCTGTTGCCTGAGGGCTACCCTTGCTACATCCATTGCAACATTTCCACCGCCTATAACAATAATTTCTTTTCCGACTCTGGTTCCTTTACCAAGTTTATTTTTCTCTAAGAAAGGAAGTGCTTTGAGTGCCTTGTCAGAATTTTTTACTCTTGTTGAGCGGGAAACAGTTGTCCCGATACTAAGATAAATAGCATCGTACTCTGTTAATAAAGTTTCAAACAAAATATCCTTTCCCACGGCCGTATTAAAATGAAATTCAGCGCCCAGAGAAGCAATAAAACTTACATCTTTATCGATAGCTTCTACAGGCAATCTATAAAGCGGCGGACCTATCCGGAGCATTCCACCACCCCCCGGTAAGGAATCGAAAACAACCGGTTTATGACCCTTCAAAGCAAGGAAATAAGCAAGTGACAACCCACTCGGCCCTGCACCGATTACTGCAATCTTTTTGCCTGTAGGTTTAGCGGGCTGGAGTTTCAAAACCTTTTCGTAATCTTTAATTGTATCGGCAGCGTATCTTTTCAGCCATCTGATAGCCAGCGCTTCTCCTCTGATTGCAAGTGTGCAGGCGGATTCACAGTGTTTCATACATATTCGCCCGCAGATGGCAGGAATCGGGTTGTCTTCAAATATCTTTCTTAAGGATTCTTCAGGCTGGTCTTCATAAATTGCAGCAATATAATCGGATATCTTCAGATGTGCAGGGCAGGCTTCTTCACACAATTTACATCCAAGACATCTCGAAGCTTCTTTTCTTGCCTCATCTCTGGAGTAACCGATCACTTGCTCTATGAACGAAAGCTTTCTTTTGTCGGCTTCAACTTGAACCATTTCAACCCGTTCTGGCTCAAATAGAGAATAATCAAGGTCAGAAACAAATCCCTCATAATTTGCCCTGCGGTGGGTTAAGCTTGCTTTAAAAATAGAATATTTTTCAGGGGGAAGGAAATGCTCCTTATCTGTTTTCTCATCCCGGGGCAGCAATTTAAAAGTGTTTGTATCAAAATGGATATGAAAATAGTCTCTGGAAAGTCTCAAAGACCCGGAAGGGCAAATATCAATACATAAGCCACAGAAGCAGCATCTGCCGTAATCAATTTGGGGACGTTCGTTCTTCCGGCCTGGTTTTGTTTCTATATCAGGGATCTCCACCATGTCAATAGCTTCATTCGGACATATGTCCCTGCAGTTACCGCATCCAGTACACTTTTCCCAATCATTTAAATGAATGCCTCTATATCGTTGAGCCGGCTCTTTGGCTTCAAAAGGATACCTCAACGTCTTCGGCTTTTTAAAAAGATATTTTATAGTATTGAAAGGACTAAGTACACTCGGTTTAGCCAAATTTTTTCCTCCTTTGATGAAAAAAACAATTAGCTTTTCATATATATCTCTCAGCGATCAATTTCAGGGGCAACAACGTAACAACTGATCATGATATTTCCTACATCCGCGATACTGGCATTTCTCAAAAGTTTTTCAAGAATAATTAATCCATGTGTAAAAGATGGCGTTCTAAAATGAACACGGTAAGGCTTGTCTCCACCGTCACTTACCATATAAAGACCCAATTCTCCCCGAGAAGATTCTACGCGGACATAGGTCTCTCCCTCAGGCACTTTCCATTTAAAGGGATTGGGGATTCTATTATAAACCCTGCCTTCCGGCATCTGATCAAGAAGTTTAAAGATCATGTGAACACTCTGAATCATCTCATCTCTAACCACCCATATCCGCGAGTAAGCGTCGCCATCTTCCCTTGTAGGCACATCAAAATCAATTTTATCATAAACAGCATACGGCTCAATCTTGCGAACATCAAATTTCTCACCAACCGCTCTCAACACCTGACCAACAGCTCCGAATCTCTTTGCATCCTCCTTTGAAATTTTTCCTATTCCTGCTGATCTTTTATAGAACAGACGGTTGTTAAAAAATGCGTTATCATAGTCAGGTACGCAGCTGCCAATAGTATGGAGAGTTTTTACGATTTTATCTTTGAAGCCTTTGGGAAAATCACGGCGTACACCTCCGGGCCAGATGTATATGTGATAAACCCTTCCTCCGCAGAGTTCTTCAAAAAGATCTAGAATGAGGTCTCTGTGATACATCGCCCATTGAGCAACTGTATCAAAACCTAACATATTAGAATAAGCCCACAATCCAAAAAGGTGCGACCCTACTCTTGCAAGTTCTAATACAATGGCTCGTATATAATTTGCTCGTTCCGGAACCTCAATACCTGCCAGCTTTTCCACTGCCATAGCATATACCATTTCCATATGATCTGGTTCTATCACATTGATCCTGCAAACCAGAGGAAAGTTCTGTGTCCATGTTCTCATTTCCATTAGTTTCTCAAAACCGCGGTGAAGGTAACCGGGATTAGCCGTAGCTTCTACTACTTTGTCACCTTCCACTTTAAGGGTAATACTGAAATTCCCTACCATTCCAAGATGCTGGGGACCAAAATAAAGTTCAAGCTCTCTCATTTTTCTTCCTCGATACTGGGAACTGCATCAAAAACATCTTTTACGTACTTTCTGCTGTCAAAATCTTTCCGAAAGGGCGGTATCTTATAATTCCTTTCCAAAAAAAGAGGAATCAGCCTCGGATGGCCTTCAAATTTTACTCCAAAAAGCTCATGAATTTCGCGCTCGTATGGCTCAGCATTGGGAAAAACAGGAGTTATAGTTCTAAATATTGGGTTCGCTCTCGGTATCCTGGTTTTCACGATTATATCCAGTTTATTCTTTATTAAATAAGAACTTACTATATACACAAGTTCTAATTCCTCTTCATTAATCCAGTCCACACACGAGACAAGAGCGAAAAAATCGTATCCGTTATCCTTGATGAAGGCCAAGACATCCAGAATTTGCTCCTTTGGAACATTAATAACCATCCTTGTTTCCTCTAAAAAGCTTATCTGGAGATCTCCAAAATTTTTTTTCAGCATTTCAGTTAACGATGTTTTCATATAGATTCCTCTTCATTCATCTAATCTATTGGATACAGTGGCGGCCATTCAATGTTTGGCAGCACCATTTCCTGATTTCTTCGATACTGTTTATAATATTTTTTATATCTTTTATATCCATCAGCCATATCCTTATCAATCAATGTCCAGAGATGTGTGACTGCAATGAAAATAGCCTCGGGCCTCGGCATACAGCCGGCAATCCAGCCATCAACAGGAACGTATTTATCGAGATGCTTTATTGTATTATAAGAATCCCAGTACATTCCCCCATTTATGGGACAGGAACCAAAACCCACAAGGTATTTTGGATCCGGCATCTGTTCGTAGGTTCTTATTATGGCTCTCAGAGTCTTAACAGAAACATATCCTGTAATCAAGAAAAGATTAGCCTGCCTTGGAGTGGCTACAGGTACGACTCCAAATCTTTCTGCATCCCATCGTGCAGTGATTACAGGAGGAACTTCTATGATTCCACATCCTGTACAGAAATAAACTGCTCCCAACGAATATTTATGTCCCATCTTTACAGGATCTTCAAACCATTTTCTCAGTTGATTTCTATCCATTTACATCTCCAACTTTTCTACTTTACTATCAACACTATAACCAGACCTACAAATGCAATTAAAGTAGGCCATCTCCAGAGATATTTTATTGCCTGCTCCATCCTGAACCGTGGAAAAACTGCGTGAATGAAAAGTCCCAAAAGAAACACTATCAGCATTTTGAGAAAGAAAATAACAGGCGAAATAAGAACACCCCAGCCGGTATTGAGAAAAGAATTTACCGATGATCCCCAGAGATTTCCACCCCCCAAAAAAAGATTAACAAAGAGTCCAATCCCTATAAAAATTGCCAGCCCGTGCTCAATGGTAACTAATGCCAGATATTTTCCTCCATATTCTGTCTGAGGTCCAGAGGAAATCTCCTGGGGAGCAGTGGCCATATCAAAAGGTCTCAAACCCAACATGGCCGGAAGAATCATAAAATATGCAACTCCCGGTAAAACCAATGGCCAGGAAAAAAGAGCCCAACCACCTGTTTGCTGACTATTCACTGCCCCAACAATCGAAATCGTATGATAGTAAGTCATAACAGAAAGAAGAATAAAAAGAAAAGGAATTTCATAGCTGAGACTCAAGATCAACTTCCTTGAGATACCAATACTGATATTTGGATTTGCTCCCTCTCCTCCAGATAATGCGATTCCAATTGGCGCAAAAAGCATTACATAGAGAATGACTAAAAGACCTCCAGAACCGGCAAGAGGAGTAAAAACTCCAAAGGGAAGAAACAAAATCACCAGAAAAGAGCCTATCAAAGAAATAAGAACTCCTAGGTCAAATATTTTCCCATGAGATACACTTTTCTGAGAAAACAGTCGGATAATATCTATGACAGGCTGAAGTAACGGAGGACCGTAGCGCCAGTGTATTCGAGCTATAACTTTCCGGGCCAGCCCAAGAAGAAACAGTCCAATAATAAGAGCCAGAAATGGCACCAAAATCAATTCTAAAACATGTCTCACCATATTTTCCATCCCATTTGTATAAAAATTAACAATGCAAGAAAAAATATGATATACATTGCGTAATTACCAACATCACCGGTATAAACTCGTCTGGTTTTATCCGCTAAGATTTCCAGACCTCGAGCAAGTTTCAAATAAAAAACATCCATAAAATCTTTAAGATACGGTGAAATAATTCTTGAAAGCGGATTATAAAAATTAACAGTATAGTGATATTTCCCCTCCGGGATATATGAACCAGCACCATATGTATCATCCTGTGAAACAGGACGAGACTTCACTCCGAGACGGAATAAGAGCCACGCAAAAACTCCTACTACCAAAACAGCAAAGAAAAGATTTAGTGTATTCAATACACCGTTCTCCGAAGTAATACCCCACAAATTAACTGTTAAGGGCTCAAACCCAAGAGAAACTCCAATATTATTAATGAGTTTTAAAGGAATACCGGGAAGTATCCCAAACAAAAAAACCATGACTATCAAGAGAATAATGGGTAACTGCATGGAAAATGGCACTTCCTTAATGTCTTTATACTCTTCTGGCAACTGACCCAAAAATATATTATGAATAAACTTATAACCGTACAGAATTGTCCCCCACGATCCTAAAAATGCAGCAAATGCCAAAAATGGGTGTTCTCCCAGAATCAATGTCTTATAAATTAACCACTTCGAAACAAAACCATTAGTCAATGGTAAACCCACCAGACCTGCAATCCCCACCACTCCTCCTATAAATGTGATTGGCATTCTTTTAATTAATCCACCAAGTTTATCTAGATCTCTTATTCCCCCTGTTCTATATTCAATAGCACCTGCAACATAAAAAAGTAATGCTATATAAATACAATGATTTAAGATATGGAAAGTTGCACCTGCCATACCTATTGTAGTTCCAAAGGCAAATCCTAATATCATATACCCACCCTGTCCTACAGTACTCCAGGCAAGTATTCTCTTAGAATCCTCTTGAAGCAGTGCTGTAAAGGCTGCAAAAACAATTGTAATCGCTCCAATCCAGCATAGCACCATATTAAAACTGAGTATGCCTACGGATAGTTTGTTCAGAATGTTCAATCCTAAGATTATATACATAACAAGATAAAGACCATACATTCCTTTTCTAACTAATACAGCAGAAAGCACTGAAGAAAATGGCGTCACAGCCTCTGCATGTGCATCGGGCAACCAGATATGAATTGGCCAGAATGCATTTATAATAACAAAAGCTATTGAAAACAAAATCAAAATAAACAGTGTGTAACCAACAGAAGCTGTCTGCATGGCAGCCGCAACACCATTTATATCAACAGTACCATAGTGAATGTATAAAGAGACAATTGCAAGCAACATAGAAAGTGAACCAATAATTGAAACTATGATGTACTTGAATCCAGCAAATATTGCTCTATTCCCTTTATAACTTATTAGAAGGTAAGTACTCCAACTCATCATTTCCCAAAAAATGTAAAAAGACAAAAAGTCACCACAGAGAACTGTTCCTAACATGCTGGCATTTATAAATAGCATCAGGAAATAATAAGAATCTAATCTATCATTATTTTTCATATAATTTAAGGAATATATAATTGATAAAAATCCAATGCCAGCAATAGTAATAGCGAAAAACCATGAAAGCATGGTTAATCGTAATACAAGAGGAAAGTTAAGAAAACCGAAATAAAAAGTTTTTTCCAGGGGTCTTCCATAAAGATAAATAGTCATTACCAATACGGCCAGAGAAACCAAAACAGCAAAAATATCTCTAAGCCGGGAGGAAAGCTTTCCTAAAAAATAAACAAAAAAGGCCCCTCCCAATGCAACAGTAAGGTAAAGTTCTAAAGTCATCCTAACACACCTTTAATATATCCAACTCTATTAATAAGTTCGCTCCCAGCAGAATTTAAAATATTCATTATAAACCTGGGATATACTCCAATAACTATGATCAATATCACTAAAATAAACAATGGGATCAAACAAGTGACAGGAGCTTCTTCCCTCTTTATATCACTTCTTTGCCCTTTAAAATAAAAAACCTGTACCACCCTGAAGAAATAAGCCCCTTCAATTACTGCAGCGAATAACACAACAGCAATCAACATAATAAATAGAACTCCTCCATTGGCCAGAGCGGCACGGA
>Ga0190360_1001053_pt1 | contig 14625 bp, 16 predicted proteins | sample 48721834_MG_FD_161271 | JGI IMG/M metagenome (GOLD analysis project Ga0190360, IMG submission 161271) | Hydrothermal vent microbial mat bacterial communities from Southern Trench, Guaymas Basin, Mexico - 4872-18-3-4_MG | ecosystem: Environmental > Aquatic > Marine > Hydrothermal vents >... | reverse complement strand
AAGCTCTTCCCCAAAAAGGCGAGCTATGGCGAGGTTCAACGGTTATTTATGGATAATCTTCCTTATGATGTTTCCCTTTACAATGAATATCACGCCCTCCTCGTACGGGTGGGTAAGGAACATTGTCGGAAGAGGAGTAGGGAGTGCTCCTCTTGCCCCCTTTCGTCCTTTCTTCCTCAGTGAGGCTTTCTTCCTTCGATAAGGTCGATAGCGTGATGGATGAATTCCTTTAATATCTCAAGCGATTCCTCTACCCCTTTAGGGCTTCCTGGAAGGTTCACGATGAGCGTTTTTCCCGCTACTCCCGCCACCCCTCGGGAGAGGGGAGCGGTCTTTGTTTTATCCCAGCCAGCGAGACGAAGGATCTCCCCGATCCCCGGTATCTCCCGATCGATCACCTCCAAGGTGGCCTCTGGGGTGAGGTCATCCGGAGAGAGCCCGGTACCGCCAGTGGTGGCGATAAGGGCTATATCCCCCCGTTCGACCAATTCGGCAAGTGTCCCTGCTATCACATCGAGGTCATCTTTTACCACCCTTTTCTCCACTACCTCGAAGCCGAGGGCAGAAAGCCCGGAGGTAAGTTTCTCTCCAGAGATGTCCTCCCTTTGTCCTCCGGAGACGGAAGTACTTATTGTGATTACCACCGCTTTTCTCTTCCTCATTCCTTCTCCTTTGCATAATCAATTAAGTGTATGGTATTCTATCATTTTGGGGAGAGAGGGGACAATACTATGGAGGAGCTTCTTTCGGTTTCCGATCTTCACACCTATTTTATGACTGAACGCGGTGTGGGAAAGGTGGTGGATGGGATTAGTTTTCGCTTGCTTCCGGGTGAGGTTTTGGGGATTGTTGGGGAGTCGGGCTCGGGAAAGACGATGACCGCCCTCTCCCTCATTCGGCTTCTTCCCCCCAGGGCGCGGGTGGTCTCGGGGAGGGTGATCTTTTCCGGGGAGGATCTGCTTTCCCTCCCTGAGCATCGGATGAGAGTGATCAGGGGGGCTGAGATAGGGATGGTGTTTCAGGAGCCTATGAGTAGTCTTGATCCGGTTTTTACCATCGGGGAGCAGATGGTTGAAGCCCTTCGTTTTAAGCGAGGAGTGAAGGGGAAGAAAGCGGTGGATGAAGCTTTGTCCTATCTCTCTGCCGCAGGCATTCCCGAGGCGAGAAGGGTGTTTTTCTCCTATCCCCATGAGCTTTCTCGGGGGATGTGCCAACGGGCGATGATCGCCCTCTCCCTCTCCCTTCGCCCAAAGCTCCTCATCGCCGATGAACCAACCACTGCCCTCGATGTCACCGTGCAGGCAGGGATAATAGAGCTTCTCAAAGGTCTCGTTTCCTCCTTTTCCCTTTCCCTCATCTTCATTTCCCACGATATCTCCTTGGTGGGGGAGATTGCCTCGCGGGTCCTTGTCCTCTATGGGGGATGGGCTATGGAGGAGGGGTCGGTAGACGATATCCTTGATCGTCCCCTTCATCCCTATACCCGGGCGCTCATCGCTGCTGAGCCAGGTTTGGATGGGGAGCTACCGGAACCGCTTCCCGGCTGCCTCCCCGATATCTTTATTAAAGGGGAAGGGTGTCTTTTTCACCCCCGCTGCCCCGAGGGCGAAGAAAGATGCCGTTATGAAATACCCCCTTACAGGAATATCGGGGGGAGGAAGGTTCGTTGCTTCAAGGTGGAGGGGTGAATGGGTGGTGCTCCGCTTCTTTCCTTTAAGGAGGTGAGCAAGCGGTTCATCCGCTCTGGCCTTTTTTCCTCCCGCTCCCAAGAGGTTCTCGCCCTTTCCCAGGTGAGCTTCGATATCCATCGAGGAGAGGTGCTTGGGCTGGTGGGGGAATCGGGTTCAGGGAAAACCACCTTGGGGAAGATAGCGGTAGGGCTTATCCCCCCTTCCTCGGGGCAGGTGCTCTTCGAGGGGAAGGAGCTCTCCCCTAAGCTGGAGTTTGGACGGAAGATGGGGATGGTTTTTCAGAACCCTTTAACCTCCTTGAACCCGAGGATGCGGGTGGGAGAGATAGTGGAAGAGCCTTTGAAGATTCAGCTTAAACTTTCCTCCTCAGAGAGGCGTCTTAGGTTAAAAGAGCTCTTTGAAAAGGTGGGACTTCCCCTATCGCTCGCCAACTGCTACCCGGATGCCCTCTCCACTGGTCAGAGACAGCGGGTGGGGATAGCGAGGGCGATCGCTACCTCCCCTCGGTTCGTGGTTCTCGATGAACCGGTATCCGCTCTCGATCTTACGGTGCAGGCGCAGATACTTGCACTCCTCTCTCAGCTTTGCTCGGAGTTTGGGCTTACTTATCTTCTAATCAGCCATGATCTCAGGGTGGTAGCCGGGATGAGCGATCGGGTGGTGGTGATGTATCGGGGAAGGGTGGTTGAGCTTGGAAGAAGAAAGGAGATAATGGAGGAGGCGAGACATCCTTATACCAGGGTCCTTCTAAACTCCATTCCTACCCCCAAGGGGAGGAGAAGGGCGAGGTTTGCCCTGGCAAAGGAGGAGGCTCCGCCTTTAACAAATGGTAGAGGATGTCCCTTTGCACCTCGTTGCCCTGAGGTGGAGGAGAGATGCAGGAGGGAAACCCCTTCCCTTCGCCCTGTTTCTTCTTCCCATTTTGTCTCCTGCCATCTGATTGAATAAAAATGAAGGAGGGGCGTAATTTTAATGTAAAATGGAAACAAAGGCTGGATAAATTTCGTAAGTCTAAGTGAAAAGGAGGATAGGATGTCAGAGGGGATCAATAAGGAGGGGACAAGCGGTCCTTTAGCAAGGATAGTAGGGATTATTACCTCACCTACCGAGACCTTCAGGGAGATAGCGTCAAAACCGAGCTTCGTTGCTCCGCTGATCGTTATCATCGGCTTCTTCATAATCTTCGCCCTGGTTTATACCTCTAAGACCGATATGGCTGAGATGATGCGGATACAGCTCGAAAAAAGCGGTAGGCTCGACCAGATACCCTTGGATCAACAGGAGGCAGTTCTCAGTAAAGCGGCGAAGATCGGTTCCTATTCTATGGTCATAGGTGGCGCGATAGCGATCCCTCTCGTTTTCGTGGTCGTTGCCGCGGTGCTTCACCTTGTAGGGACCTTAGCTAATGCCGAGACCAACTTCAAGCGCGTGTTCTCTGTAACCACTTACTCCTTTGTCCCCGGGATCTTCCATTATATTTTGGGGACGCTCCTCTTGCTGTTAAAAAGGGCTAACACTATTTCAATGGAGGCTTTGGTGAAGTCCAATCTGGGGGCGATGCTGGGCTACGAGTTGGGGAAAGGAGTTCTTTCTAAGGCTCTTTATTCCGTTGATCTATTCACTATCTGGTCTCTGGTTCTTCTCGGGATAGGTTATTCTCAGGTATCGAAATTCAGCACTAAGCGTTCCATAATCATAGTCTTCGTCCTTTGGGCTCTATGGATATTCGTTAGAGTAACCCTTGGAGGAGTTTTCGGCGGTTAATCCATACTTAGAGAGGAGTGGATTGCATTGAACAGAAAATCATTGGGTTTGATTGTTATTGTGGGCCTGATTGCGGTCGTTTTCCTGGTGAGTGTTCTCAGATCTAATAAGGAGAAGGGCAAGGAGGTATATGTGGAGAAGGCAGGAAAGAGGGACATCGTATCTACCGTCTCCGCTTCGGGGGTGATTGAGCCCAAGGTAAGGGTGAACATCAGTTCGAGCGTGATCGGGAGAGTGAGCAAACTGGCAGTTGCCGAAGGCGATTATGTGAAGAAGGGGGATTTTCTCCTCCAGATAGATCCACAGCGGTATCAGGCTCAGGTGCGGAGTGCGGAGGCGAACCTCCGTATGGCGAAGATCGGAGTAGAACGGGCGAAGGTTGATCTCGATAATGCCAAGATCAACCTTGAACGAACCCGTTCCCTCTATGAGCGTGGTTTTGCCTCCAAGCAGGACCTGGAGCAGGCGGAGCTCCGTTATCAACAGGCGAAGGTGGAGCTCGATTCTGCGGAGGAGAGGGTACGCCAGACACAGGCACAACTCGATCAGGCAAAAGATGAGCTCTCTAAAACCACCTTCTATGCCCCGATGAGCGGGGTAGTTGCTATACTGAATGTGGAGGAGGGGGAGACGGTTATCACTGGAACGATGAACAATCCGGGTACAGTGATAATGATGATCGCCGATATGAGTGAGGTATTAGCCACAGTTAATGTGGATGAGACCGATGTCACTGCGGTAAAGATGGGACAGAAAGCAACGGTGGAAGTAGATGCAGTAGAGGGAAAGAAGTACTTGGGCAAGGTGGTAGATATCGCCAGTTCCGCTACCAAGGAGGGTGATGTTTCGGTGTTTAAGGTAAAGATCCTTCTCGAAAAGCCGGATGCTCGCCTCCGCCCGGGAATGACCGCTCATGCCAAAATAGAGACCAGGAGGAGGGAGCAGGTTCTTGCTGTTCCCATCCAGTCGGTAGTAGAGCGGGAGGTAGAGGTTTCCCCAGGGAAGAAGGAGAAGCGGGAGGTGGTATTTGTAGTGGAGAAAGGGGTGGCAAAGATGAAGGAGGTAAAGACTGATATATCCGATGCCTCCTATGTAGCGATACTTTCCGGGATAAAGGAGGGAGATATGGTGATAACCGGTCCTTATCGCACCCTTAAAGGAATTAAGGATGGGGACCCGGTTACCATAAAGAAGAAGGAAGAGGAAGGCAAGAAGGGACAATCCGTTCAGGTTAAGGTAGAGTAAGGAGAAGGCGATGAGGAATGAGAACAATCTTCTTATAAAGACCGAGGAGCTCACCAAGGTCTATCGGCTCGAGGGGGAAGAGGTAGTAGCGGTGGACAGGGTGAATCTCAAGGTGAAGGAGGGGGAGCTATTGGCGATTATGGGACCATCCGGTTCCGGCAAGTCGACCTTGATGAATCTTCTTGGCTGCCTTGATACTCCGACCGCGGGTACTTATTTCCTTAAGGGACAGGATGTCTCCAAGCTCAGCGATGATGAGCTAGCCGAGATAAGGAACAGGAGGATCGGGTTCGTCTTCCAGACATTCAACCTCCTCCCTCGGGCGACCGCGCTCCATAATGTGGAGCTTCCCCTGATCTATTCCCAGGTATCACCCAAGGAGCGAAGGGAGCGAGCTTTTTCCGCCCTTGAGTCGGTAGGGCTTGCCGATCGAGCCAATCACCGCCCGAACGAGCTCTCCGGAGGTCAAAGGCAGAGGGTGGCGATCGCTCGAGCATTGGTTACCAAGCCCGCCATCATCCTTGCTGATGAGCCCACGGGAAATCTTGATTCGAAAGCGAGTGAAGAGCTAATGGAGCTCTTTCTTGCTTTGAATGAACAGGGAAATACCATAATAATTGTGACCCACGAGCACGACATTGCGAGGAAGACCAGAAGGATAATCCATCTTCTTGATGGGAAGATAACCGGAGAAGAGAGGCTAAGCTGATGTTGGTATTACTCTATGAGAGCTTCAAGATAGCGTTAGGTGCGATATCCGCTAACAAGATGCGCTCCATACTTACCACATTGGGGATAATCATTGGGGTGGCTGCAGTTATTGCTGCTGTATCCATCGTTCAAGGGCTTTCTTATCTGGTCAATAACCGGTTGGCTGAGCTCGGTGCCGATTTTATCCTGGTTGTCCCTCACCGTCCCCCTGGAGAGGAGGGACTCAAGCTGGGAAGGATTAAGCTTACTTACGAGGATGGATTGGCGATCCTCGAGGAGGCTACCGTCATCCGTGATTATTGCCCCATCGTGCAGAGAACAGTACTGGTGAAATATGGTGAAGAGCACGCGGCTACCACGGTTACCGCTGCTACCTCTTCCTATCAAGACATCAATGTCCATTATGTCGATGAAGGGAGGTTCCTCTCCAGAATAGATGTAAAGCATAGGAAAAGGGTTTGTGTTGTGGGGAGGAAGGTGCTGGAGAATCTCGGGATTAAAAGCGATCCCATCGGGAAGCAGATCATAGTGGGGAAGGATAGTTTTACCATCATCGGAATAATGGAGAAGAAGGGGCAGGCTCTCGGTAAGGATGCCGATGACTTAGTGATAATCCCTTATACCTTGGCAAGCAACCTTTTTGGAAGACGGGTCCTCGACCAAACAATACTTGCCTTCAAGGCGAGTTCAGTTTCTCTGGTGGATCTGGCTAAGGATCAGATAACGAGGATCCTGAGGAAGAGACACGGCTTAAGGAAGGACCAACCTGATGATTTTCAGGTTATACTTCAAAGCGATATGCTTAAAGGGGTGAGTAGCATTCTCGGTGGGGTTACCGCTACCGTCGCTGGTATAGTGGGGATCTCCCTCTTAGTCGGTGGTATCGGGATAATGAATATAATGCTCGTCTCAGTGACCGAGCGGACAAGGGAGATAGGGATAAGGAAGGCGGTGGGAGCGAAGAGGAGGGACATCCTTCTCCAGTTCTTGATCGAAGCGATCGCGCTCAGTCTCGTCGGTGGGGCTATTGGGGTTCTGTTTGGTTTTGGATTAGGACGGCTGGTGACCTCCTTGATCTCGGTTCTTCCTCAAGCCCATGTGCCGGTATGGGCGATCTTTCTTGGTTTTGGCTTTTCCACCGCTGTCGGTCTCTTCTTTGGCATCTATCCTGCGGCAAAAGCGAGCAGACTTGATCCTATAGAAGCCCTCCGCTACGAATAAAACCTTACTTAGTAATCGATCTTACAGCTGGTAGCGAGTACCAGCTGTATTTTTTATGTATGGGATAAGCGAGGAGGTAGGAGTTCGAAAGAAAAAAGACTTGACAATGATTTTTCCGCTGTGGTAGAATTCGACTTCGTCAAGAAGGGGTAATAGGTTGAAAAGAAAAGAGCTTATCCCTTTAAGACGCCCACCAAAAGGGGGTGGTGAGCGGGGAACTAAAGAATGGAGAAAAGGTTAGGGGGTTTCCCCGCCGGAATGGTAGCTCTGGTAACCTTAAAACTATAAGGAGGTATGAGCAGTGAGCTTCTTTCAGGGTACCTTGTTAGGTTACTTCCATAAGGGTGGTCCGGTTATGTGGCCGTTGCTTTTCTTCGCTATCCTTACACTGGCTTACGCAATTGAGAGATGGTGGTTTTATTCGAAAGCGAAGGTCCGTACTGACGAGTTTCTCGGTAAGCTCCGTGCTGCCCTTCTCAAGAAGAAAAGCGTGCAGGAGGCGATAAAGGTATGTGAGGAGTATAAGGGTCCTATCGCTAACATCCTGAAGGCTGGTCTTCTCAAGTATGGAACTACTGAGGATGAGATAACCAAAGCGATGGAGATTGCAGCTACCCATGAGCTCTCTCGTCTGGAAAGGGGAACGGCGGTTCTTGCTACTTCAGCTAATGTTTCCCCCATCCTCGGCTTCTTGGGCACGGTTACCGGGATGATCAAATCGTTCGGTGTGTTGGCAGCTGCTGGTCTTACCAACCCGGCAAAGGTGGCGGAGGGTATCTCTGAGGCGTTGATCACCACCGCTACTGGGTTGATTATCGCGGTTCCCGCCCTTCTCTTCTACAACTGGTTTATGAGCACCATAGGCCGATTTGTTTTGGAGATGGAGACCGGTTCTACTGTGCTCCTCGAGACCTTCGCCGAGATGGGGAGAGAGGGGAAATAAGAGGAGTAATTGATGAAGCTTAGAAAACCGAAAACCTTAGGAGCTTACATCCCTACGGTCTCCATGGCGGATATCGCTATGCTCCTCATCATCTTCTTTATGATAACTACCACCATTCCTGTGGATAGGACGCCGGTGCAGTTGCCGAAGAGCATCGAGCGAAGCGGGTTCCCCGAGGGGTCGGCGGTGATCGCCATTACCCCCGAGGGATTGATCAATGTTTCTGATGGAAAGGAACAGAGTCATCCCATAGCTGATGTTTCCGATATCTTCTCCTTTGCCGCCAATGTGTTGGTTGATGACCCCACTCATACCTTTGTGATAAAGGCTGATGGGCAGGTTCCTTACCAGCTCATAGATGCTGTTATGACCCAGCTTCGTTCTGCTCGGGTGGAGAAGATCGTTCTCCTTACCGACCAGGAGACCGTAAGTTGAGGGGGTGCCAATGAAGATTAAGCGTAAGAAGTCTACTCCCGAGATCCCCTCTTCTTCGATGGCGGATATTGCCTTCCTCCTCATCATCTTCTTTATGCTCACCTCGGTGTTTAGTATGGATAAGGGGATCCAGTTCAAACTCCCCAAGGATGAGCCAGCGACGATAACCCAGCCGGAGGAGGCGATTCACATCCATGTCCTCGATGATGGGAGCATTGTGGTCGATAATAAGCCAATGGTGCTTTCTGATATCAGGGAGTATGTCAAGAGCAAGGTGGAGATAAACCGAACCAAGCCGGTTATTGTTCATTGCGAACCGGGAACACCTTACGCCCGGTTGATCGATGTTCTCGATGAGTTGAAACAGCTTGAACTTGAGATGTATCCGGAAAATAAGGATGATGATCCTACAAATGATAAGCACATCTTCATCTCTATACCCACCCAGGAGGAGATAGCTGCTTGGGGCCAGTATCTCGGGAGTTGAGAAAATTAATGGGAAAGGACTATGGCAAAGAAGGAGAAAGAGAATAAGGCGTTGAATCCTTCGGCGGACGAGGAGGTGGGGTTAAGTTATCTCGTTGAACTCTATTCCCCTCGCGAGAATAGACGTCTCAAGATAGCGACCCTGATCTCCCTTCTGGTTCACATCGGGCTCTTCTTCATCGTCTTCCCTGAGGTTAAAGAGACGGTGACCAGCAAGGCGAAGGAGAAGCCGATCGTTTCCATTAAGAAGTTCAAGCTTCCCCCTCCCCCGAAGAGACAGCCACCAAAACGGAGAAAAACAACGGCGGTGGTGAAGAAGGGTAAGATTGTTCCTATACCTGACCCCACCCCGGATGAACCCGAGCCCTATAGGGAGTATGTGGAGTATGTGGAGGAGTATACTCCTCCACCCCCGGATACCGAGTTTGAGTATGGTATCCCTGCGGAAACGCCGGGTCCCCTTAGGGTCGGTGGGAATGTGAAAAAGCCAGTCCGGATTAAGTATGTACCTCCAGTTTATCCTGAGTTGGCGCGGAAGGCGAGAATCCAGGGGATTGTGATTATAGAGGCGGTTATCGACAGACATGGGAATGTGGTCCGGGCGAAGGTTCTTCGTTCTCCGGGGAAGGCGTTCGGCTTCGACCAGGCTGCCATCGATGCGGTGAGACAGTGGAAGTTCAAACCCGCCACCTTGAACGGCAAACCGGTGGATGTTTACTATAATCTCACGGTGATCTTCAAGCTCCAGGGCCAGTAGGGTTAGGTTAAATTTTTCTATTCGGGTTCGCTTTTCCGTGTGGGAAAAGAGAGGGATTTTGTAAATCGGTAAAGAGGGGGGTTTGGAAGCGGTTCTTATAAACTATGCGAGGAGGGGAAATGAGTAGGAAGATATGGGGTATTTTCCTCGTTTCCTTGCTTCTTTTCGGTTCGTTTGCCCTTGCTTTTCAAACGGAGTATAAGAAGGGGTATGCTCTTTATAAGCAGAAGAAGTATAAGGAGGCGATAGGGGAGTTCAAGAAGAGCGTTGACCTTTATCCTGAGTGGTGGTGGCTTCCCTATATGATCGGCAAATGCTACCGGAAGATGGGGAATTACAACCAGGCGTTCACCTACCTGAAGCGGGCACAGGGTTTGGCGAAGAAGGACAGGGAGAAATTCGCCACCATATACGAGCAGGCAGATATCTACTTCTCTCAGAAAAATTACAAGAAGGCTATCTCTGTGATCAGACCAGCGGGAAGGCTCAGATTGCCCCAGAGGGAGAAAGGGGAATATTACAAGCTGGTAGGCCTTTCTTATATGAGGTTGAAGGATTATAAGAGGGCAGCGGCTAACCTCTCGCGGGCGATGCAGTTTTTGCCTAACGATTTCGATGTAGCGAGCCATCTCGGTTCTGCTTATGTGAAGCTGAATCAGCCGGATAAGACGATAAGTGCTATGCTGCGTGCTGTTAAACTGAGACCGCGGGATAAAGAAGTGCTTTATGTGCTTGCTCGCGCTTATCTCACTAAAAAGGATTACAGGAATGCCCTTAAATACGCCCTTCAGGGGGTAAAGTACTATCCTGCCGATTTTCGTTTCAGAGGCCTTGCTGGAGATGCTTACCTCGGGATGAAGGATTACAACAACACTATAAAGATGTATAAAGTCGTGCTGAATAAACAGCCGGATAATGGTCTTGCCTACTTCAGAATAGGGGAAGCTTATAAGATGCTCGGGGATTATGGGAACGCCACGGAGAACCTGTTGATGGCTGCTCGTTATATGCCGAACGAGGCTCAGATATTCTCCTCACTTGGGTTTATCTATGAAAAGAGCAAGCGGTATGACGATGCCATTCAGGCTTATACTCAGGCGTATAAGATAAAAGCCGATCCCAAGTTCAAACAGGCTATCGATCGGGTGAAGAAGAGGATAGAGCAGGAGAAGAAGAGCGGAGGCACAGAGGGATCTGCCCAGCCTTGAACTCTCTTTTGGGTAGTGAGAGGGAATCAAGCCCCTTCGGTAAGAAGGGGCTTTTAATTTTTATGCGAGGAGAAATGACTGATGGTGGAAACCGTTGATGAGCTCGCTAAGGCAATAGATTACACCTTACTGAAACCCCAAGCTGAGCGGAAGGTGGTACTCGATTTTCTGGAGAAGGCGAAGAAATATCGATTTTACTCCGTATGTATTCTCCCTTATCTTCTGCCCTTGGCAGCGAAGAAGCTCGCAAAAAGTGAGATGAGGCTCTCTACGGTGGTAGCTTTCCCTTTCGGGGGTACCACTAAGGAAGCGAAAATCGCCGAGGCGGTTGAGTGTGCTAAAATTGGTGCTACTGAGCTCGACATCGTGATCAACCTTCCCGCGGTTAAGATGGGGGATTATTCCTATGTGAAAGAGGAACTCAGGTTGATAATGGAAAAAACCCCGGAAGTGGTGCATAAGATGATAATAGAGATCTCCCTCCTTTCGCCGGAGGAGCTGGATAAAGTGATAGGGATTATGAATGAGCTCTCCCCCGCTTTTGTGAAGACAGGGACCGGCTTTACCGCCCGGGGGGTCTCAGTAAGTGATGTTCTCCTCCTTAGGAAAAGGCTTGATCCGAGAATAAAGATTAAGGCTGCAGGTGGAATTCGCGATTTAGAAGCCGCCCTTGCCCTTATCGATGCTGGTGCAAAACGCTTAGGAACATCGGCTGGGGTTGAGATCCTGAAGGAGTTCATTGAGAAAAAGGGTAGGGCTAATTAGTTTTATTTCCTACCTTCTCGAGGAGAAGATGATATTTGGAGATGACCCGGTCCCAACGGTAGTTTTGGTGAGCGTATCTAAAACCATTCTCGCCGAGTATATTTCGTAACCTCTCATCCTTAAGTAAGAGGATTAGACTCTCAGCAAATTCCTCGTAGTTTTTGTAATAAAGCCCCCCATTTGCCCGAAGGACATGTTCCACTAAGACAGGGCAATGTCCGTTCACCAATACCGCTTTCTTCTGAGCGAACGCCTCGAGGAGGGTGAGGGAAAGGCTCTCCAAAGGTGCAGGGATGACGACGAGTTCTGCTCCTTTATAGAGAGCGTATTTATCCTCCTCGGGCACAAAACCGAGATAGCGAATGTGGGGGTGGTCCGGTAACTTCATAAGAAGTTTCCCTATCAGGACGAGCTCGAGTTTTTCCCTTTCCTCCTTGAGGAAATGACTGAAAAAGGAGATGAGTTCTCCTATTCCTTTCCCTTTTTCAATTCTTCCCCCATAAAGGAGATAAGGCAGACGAAGGTTATATTTTCTTTTCGCCCTTGCCGGTGATATCCCTTCTGGGAATTCCACCCCGCAGCCGATGACTTCGCTCGGTTTTTCTTTAAGCTCTGGGAAAAGCTCAACGAGAAACTTCTTCTCCCAGGGGGAGTTGTAGGCGATCCCTCTGGGAAGGGAGAACATCTCCCGGTAGATCTTAAGTCTTATTGCTGGCTCATCGTGGGCAGTCGGCTGGAGGATGCTTTTTTCTCCCACCTCCTTTAGTCCGTGATAACAGGGGTAGTAAAGATAGGTGAAGAAGAAGAAGAGATCGAACTGGTTTTTGGCTTTCTTGAGATAGGATATCATATCCGGCGAATAGGGTCCCTGGTCGCGAAGCCATTTAAGCTCATCCCCTCTCGTGTGGGGGTTGTTGAATATCCAATCGGAGTAGCGATTGAACTCTTCTATATTCCGTTCTCTCACCACCGGAAAGCGGATGATGGGGACGGAGTCGAGTTCATCCTTCCCCTCAGGGTACTCGTTCTTCCAGCTTATATAGTCCTTGGCACAAGTGGTGATGACGGTGATATCGTAGCCACCCTTAAGGTGATTTATCACCTTGCGGCAATGTGCTTCCGACCCTCCGGTTACCTCCTTGCCGTACCGTTGGATGATGAAGGCTATTCTCATAGGTTGCCTATCTCCCTCAATATCTTCAAGAGCTTAGAAAGGGGTTTCTCCTTCTCCAAATGGGAGATTCTCCTTCTCCCTCGCTCGATCAACCTTTTTCGTAGTTTTTCGTCGGTTGCGATGAGTAAGGTTAGCTCCGCTATCTCTGCGGGGTTCTTCTTCATAAGGAGTATTCCCCCCTCCCCCAGTGTTTCCGCTACCGCACCGGCGTTATAAGCGATTATGGGAAGGGAGAAGAGCATACCTTCCACCAGTGGAAGACAAAACCCCTCGTGTTCGCTCAGGGATAGATATAGGGTCGCGTATTTGTAGAAAGAGATGAGTTCAGAGAAGGGGATGTGTCCGGTGAAGAGTAGTTCATCATCCCTGAGTTTCAGCCTGATGCCAAGCTCGAGGAGTTCCCTGTGATAATTGGGAAGGAGGTTCGTCTTGCCAACTACGATCAGGCGGAGACCATTTCCGACGAAATGTTTGTAATAGGAAGCCACCTTTATCAGGTCTTCGATCTTTTTGTTGGGGACGACCCTGCCCACGAAGAGGATGTTTACTTTTTTGTGGGAGAGAAATCGCTTTATAAAAGGAGAGGGTTCTGTCTCTCGATAGGGGCGGAAATCTATCGGTAGGGGGAGGACGGCGGTATTTTTAAAACCGAGTGCGATAAGCTCCTCCCTATTGAAACTGGAATCTCCAAGGGCGATATCGGGAAAGGAAACCAGCTCCTTGAGCTCCTTGCGGGCGAGGAGGGAAAGCCGGGTGAGTTCCCAGCTATATTTGCTGAAGAAGGAAGCGGGGGTGACATTGTGGTAGATGAGCACTTTTTTCCCTGAGAGGTTTTTGAATGTCTCCGTTAGGGGAGAGGGGAGCATGAAATGAAGGATGGTTATCGAATCTCGTTCGTATTCCTGGAGGAAGTTCTTGAATTCCCTTGCCTCATTCCTGAGCCCCGGATCGATGGTGAGGGCGTAGATTTCAGAGCGAATACCCTGCTCGATGAGAAAGTTCCGGATCATCCGAATCGAGTTACCGATGGCATCCCCCTCATGGAGGGCGGGAACGAGTTGATAGACGATCATCTCCCGTTTATCTCATTTAGCAGGTTTGCAAGCTCTTTCTTAAGATCGCGAGAAAGGTGTTTTTTTAAGACCCTTTTCTCATCCACTATAACCTTTTTCCTGAACTCCACATCCTCTACGAGTTTGTGGACGATCTCAGCTATCTTCGGGGGGTCCTTTTCCTCCACCAGGATCCCTGCTCCCCCCATCGTCTCCGGTACAGCAGCAGCGGCAAAAGCGATCACCGGAAGCCCAAAGTAGTAAGCCTCAAGGATGGGAAGACAGAACCCCTCATGTTCGCTCATAATGATGAAGATGTGGGCGAGTCGGTAGTAGGTGACGAGCTCGGAGAGGGGTACGAGCCCGGTGAAATGGACATCGGTCAGTTTTAGGGAGCGGATGAGATCGAGAAGATAATCATAATACCGCTCGAATCCGCGATATTCCCCCACCAAGATGAGACGCGAGTTTGGATTTATGTAATGCTTGTAGTGGGAGAAGATCCTGATGACATCGTCCACCCGCTTATTGGGGATGATCCTTCCCACATAGAGGATGTTGGTTTTCCCATCCCCGAATATTCGGCTGAGCACCCTATTCTCCTCGATATTGAACTTCTTGAAGTTGATGAATACGGGAAGGACCCTTGTCCTGGTAAATCCAATTTCAACGAGCTCCAACCGGTTGAACTCGGAATCCCCTACAGCAACTTCGCATTTATCTACAAAGGCAGCAAGCTCCCTTCGTCCATGATAACACTCCCTCGCCAGATGGGGATGGAATTTCAGGAAGAAGTGAGCCGGGGTGATGTTGTGGTAGATTAGAATCTTCTTCTCCTTGAGGTGATAGGCGAGCTTCGAGGCAAGGGAGGCGATAGAGAAGTGGAAGATGATGATGTTCTCCTTTGAGGAGAATTCGGGATAGAAGGAGAGCGGTTTTACCTCCGAGGCGAGCTTTGGATCGTGGTTTTCGGCGAATATTAGGGAGCGGTAGCCAAGTTCCCGGAGTACCCTTCTTATCTCGAGGGCGTAATCGGTTATCGCATCACCATAGGAAGCTCCGGCGAGAAATTGGTGGATCTCCATCTTAGTCTCTCTTGCTTAAGGTGAGAGGAGGTTCCCCATCTTCTGTGAGAAGCCGATTTATTATCTTCAGGTATTTTCCCTCGATTGC
>Ga0190360_1001051_pt1 | contig 14643 bp, 10 predicted proteins | sample 48721834_MG_FD_161271 | JGI IMG/M metagenome (GOLD analysis project Ga0190360, IMG submission 161271) | Hydrothermal vent microbial mat bacterial communities from Southern Trench, Guaymas Basin, Mexico - 4872-18-3-4_MG | ecosystem: Environmental > Aquatic > Marine > Hydrothermal vents >... | reverse complement strand
ATTAAGAATGCTTTTTGTAAGAACAAAAAATATCTTTCCATTAATCTTTGAAAAATAGACAGGAATAGCATAAAAAAAAATTGATGCTAATTCAATATGCGTGATATTCTTGCTTGAAGGTTTAATGCTCAGTTTTTCAGCAAGAGTTCTTATTTTATTTTGGTATTCTTTATCTTTAATGTCTTTATATGTTAACCATGGAGGGTTACCTATAATCAAATCGAAATGTCCTTTCAAACTTCTAAAAATATCATCAACGCCAACCAAACTTTCTTCAGGAAAAAGAGCATCCACTAAATAAATTTTGATGTATTTAAGAATTTCTTGAAAATCATCAAAAAAATCAACCAATAATAAAAAAATATTTATTTTTGCTGTAATAATTGCAGTTGGGTTTATATCAAAACCTACAATATTGGAGATTGCTTCTTTTTTTTCATCAAAATTATTACTTGAAGCAAGGATTTTCATAATGATTTCCACTAAAAAAGAACCAGAGCCACATGAAGGATCTAAAGTTTTCATTCCAAATGTGTATTCTGATTCAACCATTCTTTTAACTAAATTTGGAAATGTATAAAACTCTCCTTTTTCATGTCTTAATTCCATGAAAAAAATTTCTTGATAAATTTCCTGAAATAAATCTTCTGATGCGAAAGATCCTCCATTTAACTTCTTAAAGATTTTATTGCCAATTTTTCCAAGAATTTCATGTTCATTTAAAAAATCTATTTGAGGTATTAAATATCTTAAAATGTATTTGAGATCAATGGCATTAATTCTTGTTTTTACCTTTTTAATTTTATTTTCAATTATAGAATGTAAAATTATGATATAATAAAGATATCTATAGAAAATATCAATATTTAGATTATTTCTATATATATTAATATATTGTTGTTTCCACTTTTTAAACTCATCATGGAAAACTTTCTCATTGAGTTTATGGACCTCTTTGAAATATGTAATTGATTCCTTAAATATTTCTGATCTTACACCAAAATTTTTTTTTATAAAATCAGAATTTATTATTTTTTTGTTCTCAACCATCCTCGTTCAAATATCCAATCTAAATCGATATTTTTCATATTATCTAACTTATCTTTTAATGGAGCTTCTTTTATTTTATTTAAATCTCCTTTAAAATCTTTTTTATTTTCTCGAAATTCATTGAAATCTTTTTTCTCTCCCATGTATAAAATCTCCTCTTAAAATAAATACAAATTATCTTTATTATGAGTCATTTAAAATAATAAAAAAACAAGTTAAAACTTTAATTGTTTATTGAATTTTTAGCTTCTCATGAAAGATGGCAGCATCATGTTAAAGATTTCTCGAATCTTTCTAAGTTTCGAACTTTCTTTGATTGTAGTGACTATTAGTATGGAATTTTCCAGTTCTTCCTTATCCAATGCTCCCCCGCAGTAGATCGCTTCGTTTTCATTGAACATTAATAGATATTTCAAATTGGGATGATTAATTATTTTAATACCATTTGTTACCTTTAAATCATCATATATCTTTGTGTATTGGGATGGAATCCTGCTTCTTTCATTTGTTATTAGCAATATATCAATTCCTTTACCGGCTAACTTTTTTAGCTCATTTGCATAAAATTGATCTACTCTAGTAGTTACGATTCTCAATTTATCATTCGTTTTATGAAATAATTCCAATATTTTTTCATTAATTACAACTTTCTTATTGGGGCCTCCAGAAGACTCTAATGTAATCATTCCAACAATAGATAGCAATTTATTCTCGAGGTCTTGAATCTGTTCTTTTAATCTTTTGTTCTCAATTCGTAATTCAACGAGCCTATCGGACAAAATTATCAACTATTTTATATAGTTATATTACAAATATAATAAATTATAGAAACTAATATTATTTTAATTTTCTCCAAGGTTTACCGAATAACATGTAACTTGAAATGGCTAGAGAATTTTGCACGTCTATATTTTTAATTCCTTCATCTGCGCTTAATTCATTAAATTCTTGCTCTATTAATTTTGTCATCTTCTTTGCCATGCATTCCTGTCTTGCTTTAAGTAGTGATATTCCTTGTGAATTGCCCTTAAATAAGTTAATGTAAAAATTTGCAGTGAGTTCTTGAGTTTCAGCATCAAATACGGGATTATTTCTCGCAATAATTCCCATGATATTATTTTGATTAAACTGTTCTGCTATTTCACCAAAAATATCTAGTATATTGTTTAATTTCTTGCCTTTTACATCATATATTTGTGAATTCAAAAAGATCAACGGTCGCAAATTATTTTTATTTTCATTTATTGCCATATTAATTTCTTTAAAAGTTAATATTTTCTTGTCATTAGTTAAGAAATAGCTATTTTGAGGATTTTGATTTGAATAAAAAATATTTCCTACAAAATGAATGATGTTGTTTTCCCCGTTCTTTAATTGGTCTATGATATCTTCTTTTTTAGCTCGTTCGTCTGAAAATATAGCTAATCTCTCAACTTCTTTTCTATTGCTGAAAAATTCAGTAATATAGTACAACTCCTTTAACCCATCTTCAAAAGGAAACACTAATTCATTCTTTTTTAATTTTTCATTCCACTTTAAAGGCCATTTACTGTTAACACATTCAATTATCATTGCATTGTATCTTTTTTCTTGAGAATCCAACTCTTTCATGTCTATTTGTTGAGAGCTTTCATCAAATAAAATGCCTCCTAACGGGGGGTCTCCCATTATGTATCCTATTGAATATTTTAGTAAGAAAAAATTATTATCATATATTAATTCGAAAGGAATTGTCATTTGATCAAGTATGAAATAGATTTCTGGAACAAAACCAATAGATTTTATCCTTATTTGCTTTAAGATGTTTCTCAAAGCTTTTGGTAAAAAAATATAAAATATTTTACCAAAATCATTTAAAGATAGATTAAACTTTTTCTCTTCTTCAGTAGAAAAAAGATCATTAAAAATGGCTTTAATGTGTTGATCGTTCCAATATTCGTTTAAGATCTTTCCTTCTTTGATTTCTGAGGCTTTAGAGATCATTCTATATGAGATTAATCTTTTATGGTTAATTCGGATGACTAATTTCATTATTTCAAAAGAATCTTCCATTTCATTAATTATATTAACATCCTCTTCAAAAGAATAAATGCTATTCATTAAATCTTTAGTTTGAAGATATAATTCTTTCACATCATGAATCATTGATTTTAATTTTTCACCTAAAAAGGGTTTTATTTTGTTCGCTAATTCAAAATCCTGTTCCTCATATAAAGCACGGTAAAATATCATTCTCCAGAAATCAATTCGCTCTGAAGAAAAAAATGCCGATTTAAATTGCCAGAGATAATCGTGCGTATATAAATAATGAAAAATTTGCGCTTCTGTTTTTGGATTTTTTAAATGTTGATTTAGTTTTTCTAATGTTTTAAGTAAATACTTTTTTTCTTTCATCTCAGTAAATTTCTTGCATGCTTCTATCCATAATTCTATCAACACGTTGTCATAATCCAAGGATGTTTGATCCATGAATAAGTCTTCCAAAAAATCATATATTTCAAAAACAATTTCAAACCTGTTCCTAACGAGGAAAAAGTCAATGAATCTTCTAATATATGTAATTGCATCTCCAAAGGATTCAAATTTATTGATATAAGAAAAAATACTTTTAATAATGATAATTATCCAAGAAAATTCTCCAATATTATTTAAATAAAGGATTAATTCATCTAGATCTGATAAAATATTTTTATAAGTCCGATTGTTTATTGTAATTCTGGAAAGATTTCGAAATTCATCCTTTAAATAATCGGGAATTCTATTTAGCATTAATTTATTCATTAAATTTATAAAATCAGAAGATTTTTCCTCTAAATTATACTTAAAGTTAATGTTTTCTAAAAATACGATTAAAATTAGAGTTCTTTTTGCAGGATCTAGCTTATACAAGATTTTACCAATTTGTTCCATTGTTAAATGAAAGAACTTTTGAGGAAAAATGGATTTTCTTAAATAGATTAATAATAATTGCAATTCCATTAATTTTAATTGTAGACCTCTTTCATTAATTATTGAACAAAAAGAATTAATGTATCTTGTGATGCCTTCAAGAGAGATCTCCTTCATTTTTATAAACGAGTTTAATAACTCGCTAGCGAAAGCATCAAAATAATAAAAATCATCAAGTTTTGTCAAAAATGCAAAAAATCGCTTATAAGCATCCACTAATTTTATGAGATCAACCCTTTCATTCTTCTTAATGGCATTTTTTAATGATTTTATATACATCCACCAAGAATTAGACAAAACCAATATTAACTGATGCTTTTTTTGAACATTTAGTTGAGTATTATTTTCGATTTCTAATAATAAGTCATTAAATAACTTATCCGCCCATCTATGATTTCCAGTTTGAAGTAAACGCCTACCTTGGACTACTCGAGATTGAAAATCTTTTAAAAAATTGTGTTTTAAATTTTTTTGAGACAACACGAGAATAAATTCACCTTTCATTAATTTTATTTCTATTTTTCAACATTTTGAATCTTGATTTTCTTATTGTAAATTTGGATTCATTATCCAACCTTTCTTTAATTCTCCCTTAGAAGATAGTATGGATGCTCCAATCCAACTCATGTTTTCACGTCCAGAAACTGAAATTACTTTAATCAGTGGCTTTAATTTCTCTGAAAAATGCTTATGAACTTCCAATCTTAATCTTTCATTTAGACCTGGAATTAAGCTTCCTCCTCCAGATAAAATAATATTTGATAATAATTCTCCCCAATTTTCCATTTCCCAAGTTTTTACTACTTTTGCAATGATTTCATCTAAACTTATGAAATCTACATGAATTAGTTTAGGATTAAATAGAATCTCTGATATTTGAAATCGCTCGTAATTTATTTTTAATTTAATTCCATCTGGTAAGTCCACCAGTCGATCATATTTGGTCAGTCCTTCTTTTATTCGATTCTTTTCTTTCTTTGGGTTGAGAACGCATAAAGATAATTTTTCTTTTAATTCTTTCGCAATCAATTCATCCATGTAAATAGTCTTTTTGATACTTTTACGCAATAATATTAAATTCAATAGATAATTTGTCATGCTTTCTCCTGAAATTAAGAAATTTTCTCTCGCCATTGCATTGGTATATCCATGAAAAATGGTAGATACATGGGTATTTGATTCTCCTATATTTACAATTACACCCGAATCTTTTTGGAGTGTTGATAATATGGCACGAGATTCCGAGAGAAAATATATAGAAGGAAAATTTAACTGTTTAAAAAAAATTTCTTGTAATCTTTTTTTGTCTTGTTCGGTCATTGAGAATGGAGAGATTATGATTAAGGGTTGCTTAAAGTAAAATTCCTCTGGAATGTTTAATGAACGATAATAACGTAAAAAGAATTTAGGAAACACGTTATAATTATTTTCTTTTTTAAAAAAATGTACGTTTAATATGTTTTGATATTTGAGAGCTTCGTGTCCAACTAAATATTTATCTGAAATATTAGAAAAATAAATCTCTTCCAATCCATCAATTACATCGGAAGAAAAAATGAAATCAGAAATTTCAACATAGACACTTGGTGCTAGAATATCCGGAAAATCTTCTCCAGCCCATCCCAAACGAAATGTACTACTTCCTATATCTAATATTAATGGTCTTAAGAAAGGTTTTTTCTCGATACTCATGATTATTCAAGCAAATTAAGTAAAAATCATCATATAGAAATAAAATAAAACAAGAAATATATTAAGTTAACGATTCTTGTTGATGGATGTATTCGTCAGTCAATTTTTTTAATTGGTATTCCTTAACCTGTAATTCTAATAAACCGAGTACTTTTTTGAATTCGCTAGACATGGATTTAATGTCTACTCCAGCAACTTTTTCTATTTCGTCTCTCTTTATCTTAAATAGTTCTAATGATTGAATTATTTTTTTATGCAAATTATTTATGGTAAGTAATAAGTCCTCTGTATTTTTCCTAGTTATCTTTCTCATCTTTCTTAATATCGCTAATATGGAAGATATGGCATTCTCCCATCTTTCATACCTTTCTAAATAACCATTAAAATAGTCTTCAAAGAAAACTTCTAATTTTTTATAGATATTTTCGCTTTTTGTAAAAGAAGGTTTTTTTACAGTAGAAGGTGGCCTTGGTGGAGGTGGTATGACTGATTTGGTCTCTTGTGAAACACTAGCTGTTGTTTCACTCGGTGTTTTTTCTTTAACATTAGATTTTTCCATTAGTTTTACAACCTTTTCTTTTCTTTCTTTAGTTGATTTAGTTTCTTTAACGATAGGTCTATCTGGTATTGGGATGTCTTCCATGATGTAATCTTTAGCAATCTTTTTCTTTGCTTCTTCTGTTACTATTTCATTAGATTCTATAATTTCTTCCTTTTTTTTTAATAATCCACTATCTTCAGAAAATCCTATTAACATGTTTTGAAGGGTGGATTCGGTTTTTTTAGAAGCCTTCAAGGCTTGACTAAAAGAATAATTGATACCAAATTCTTCAGTTTTATCTTTCTTCTTCTTTTTTGCCATATTAATGATCACGAGAATCTATAAATAGAATTTATTCGAGTGGTAAAACCTCTACCTTTAAAGCCCCCCCTTTTTCTAATAAATTCTTTTTTAAAAGATTAAGATCATCGGGGCTTTCTGAAATTACAGTCCAAACCGCTGTTTTATCCTTTTCCACTATAACAGCTTCACTATACATCATGCTTAGACCAAGTTCTGCAAATGTGGCTGCAAGTTTTGCAAGAGCACCAGCGACATCAGCCATTGTGATTTTTAATTTAATAGGATTTTTATCTGCTAAGCCAATTGGCGTTATTTTAATTTCTTTAGTTTCTGAATCTGCAATAAGCATTAATTGGGAATCATTAGTTATGCCTAAACTTTTCCGGATTAACATTGGGATTACAATTCGTCCTCTGGAATCAGTTCTAATGATTTTTACTTCTTTCATGATAATTATTATTTTTTTTCTATAGATGATATTAAATTGCAAGTATAAAAATATTTTGTACAAAAAGCAAGCCAAATTTTACGCAATTCAATTTTATACTAATTTTATCAATTATTCATGCATTTTCGGTATTAACAGTCAAAATCATTTTCCTTGAAAACTAATATTAAAATCAAATAAGACATAAAATTGTAAGAATTAAGTTAAATGTGTATATTTAATTTATATGAAATTAGTCAAGAAAGATAAGTGTACCAAATAATTCTATTTCGGTACTAATATGACTTTTCGCTTTATCAAAAGTATCGGGTTGAGTTCCTCCTATTGTAATGAGAATAGTATCTGGTTCAACAAATCTGCGACCATCATCATTTACGATACAATAGTCTTGTCTTGATAAGGTAAAACTAATCTTTTTCTCATCATTGGGATTTAAAAAAATTCTCTTGAATCCTTTTAACTCTATTCGGGGGGCCCTACAAGATGGGTTTAAATGTTTTAGATATAATTGAATCACTTCATCTCCGGCAATGTTTCCAACATTTCTAACAACAAAATTGAGCTTTATGTCCTCACCTATTTCAACTTTTTTAGAATCTACTATTAAATTGTCATACTCGAATTTCGTATAACTTAACCCAAATCCAAAAGGAAATAAAGGTTCTCCTTCAAAATATCTATAAGTACGTCCTTGCATTGAATAATCTCTAAAATCTGGTAATTGATCAGTTGATTTATAGAATGTAATGGGTAATCTTCCAGCTGGATTACATAATCCAAATAAAACTTCAGCTACAGCTTGGCCTCCTTCTTCTCCTGGATACCACGATTCTAATATGGCTGGAACACTTTCTTTGGCATAATCAACAGCTAAAGCACTCCCTCCAGTTAAGATTAAAATAATGGGCACTCCTAATGAGTCAATCTCCTTCAAGAGTGGTTCCTGACTACCAGGTAAGTTTAGGTTTAGGCGATCTCCTTTAAGATCAGATTCAACAGCTTCTCCTTCCTCGCCTTCTAAACGAGGTGATAGACCTAACACCATTATAACAACATCAGATTGTCTTGCAATGGAGATTGCCTCTTCAAATCCATCTTTTGAAGATCTTTTAAGAGGAGATCCTTCAGAATATAGTACTTCAGTTCGAGGAGATACAATCTTTTTTATTCCCTCTAATATGGTAGTATACTTAGAAGGTGTTCCATTATAATTTCCCAATAGAACATCTAAATTATCTGCATTTGGCCCGATAACGGCTATTTTTTTTAAGTTTCTATCGAGTGGTAAAATCTTCTCTTCATTTTTCAATAAAACAATTGATTTTTTAGCAGCTTCAAGTGCTAAAGCTCTATGTCCATTACAATCATTTACTTCGTAAGGAATTTGAGAATATTTCACTAATTCAGGTGGATCAAACATTCCTAAAAGAAACCTAGCACGAAAAAGCCGTTTTACTGCTTTATTTATGTCTTTTTCAGATAAAAGTCCTTTTTGAAGTGCACCATTAATCCAATCCCATCTAATTTTCTTTTTCTTGCGAGTACGAATATTTATGCAACAAAAAAGATCACATCCCGCTTTTATTGCTAACGCAGCAGCCTCTTCGCCAGAGCTAACCACCTCATGTTTCATGTAAATGTCCATTATTGCTCCACAATCAGAAACAACATGCCCTTGAAAGTTCCATTTTTTCCTTAAAACTTCATTGAGTAAATAAGGACTTGCACAACAAGGTTCACCATTCAAGCGATTATAAGCACCCATAATACCCTCAGCTTTACCTTCAATAATGCATGCTCTAAAAGCAGGTAAATATGTCTCCCATAAATCTTTCATTGAGACTTTAGCATCAAAAAAATGTCTTTCAGATTCTAAACCACTATAAGCAGCAAAATGTTTAGGAGTCGCAACAACCTTCAAATACTTATCATCGTTACCTTGTAAACCCTTTACATATTCTACGCCCATTCTTGATGTCAGATAAGGATCTTCACCAAAAGTCTCTTGTCCCCGACCCCATCTTGGATCTCTAAAAATGTTAATGTTAGGTGACCAACACGTTAAACCTTGAAAAATCTTTCTTTGCCCTAATCGAACTGCTTTATGATGCTTAGCTCTAGCTTCGTCAGATATTGCTTTAGCTACTTTTCTAACTAATTCTAAATCAAAAGTTGCAGCTAAACCAATTGCTTGAGGAAATACTGTAGCAACACCAGCAAATGCAACGCCATGAAGGCATTCATTCCACCAATTATATTTTGGAATTCCTAATCTCTCGATTTCAGGAGCATCATTTAATAATTGGGATATTTTTTCTTCTAAAGTTAATCTATAAACTAAATCTTCAATTCTTTCTTCTAATTTTTTAGATGGATCTAAAAAAAGAGGGGTTTTTTCATTAAACTCGTTCATTAAAAACACTCTATGAGAATTAGAAATTAAATTTATTTAAGTCTAAAATTATGAATAATGTTAATGTTTACTCTCAAATTAATATAAAGATAAATTGATCATGAAAAATATTAAACTTCTTCTCGATGAGCTTTCAATTTTACTGTTAAATCTCGCGCTCTTTTTGAATACCAAACAAGTAGTTCTCCAGCATCAGCTGGCTTGAAATATTCACCTCCACACAATTGAGCAGCTTTTGTCATTAATTCATCGTTTGGATTGCCAAGACCAACAATATATAAAATTACATTGCTTTTTTGGGCAAAAAGCTTAATATTTTCGAAAAAAGCATCTCCATCTGTAGGCTCACCATCAGTTAATAGCACTATCATTGTCGGTTGGTCCGGATTCATTTTTTCAAATTCATTTAATATTTGATGAGCTGCTAGCAATGCTGCACCCATATTAGTTGCTTGTCCGTAAGCATTAGCAATGCGATCAACTATCATTCTTGCGGCATCTTCTAAAACCCCTTTTTTACCGCTAGCTGAATCCATGTAAAAACTATTCCCAAATGGTAGTATCTGAGCTTCATCAGCGAATCTAATTACTGCTACCTTTTCTCCAAAACCCCTGCCAACTTTTTCGCTGAGAAACAAAACAGCCGCAAAAGCAGCAGCTATTCTACGAGGTACGTTAATATTTGGCTTGAAATGCTTGAGAAATTCTTGAATTTCCCTAGATTCCATGGCTGCTTTTATTCCTTCTATGGCAGGAGCAATATTCGTGGCGAATACATCTCTCGCCATCATTGAACGACTAATATCAATGATTAATATTGCATTAAATGGAATTAAACCCATAGGAGTTAAATTAATTGTAGTATTTTGAGTTACCTGAGCGAACACGTCCCCAGTCAAGTCTGGAACCGTATTTAATATTGAACATGCTATATTAACAGCGCTCCAACGTAATTTTATTCCTTTAAATATGATATAATTTTCTAACCAAGCTTTTAATGAAGTAATGTTTTCTCTAGCAGAACTCACAATTTCCCACACATTTTCTCCGGTTATGGGAGTTATTCCTAATGAGATTTTTTGTAAAGGAACAATGGGTCTATGATTTTTCATGACTTTAACTTCAAAACTACCAATTCCAGAAGCCTCCAAAATTTCGCTATCGATCATGATAACATTATCAGGTAAAGTTTCAACAATTTCGATTTTTCCAGCAGCAGTAGCACCCGTAAGTTCATCCTCAAAAGCCACTATATCATCTTTCTTTAAATCCAATGATAAACCTATCCTGGGGCTAACAAGACAATATCCCATCAGATTTGGTTGAGATTGAACTTCGAGAGTAATTTTTGATACTTTTTGTATTGGAGGTTCTGCTGAATAAACAACGATATATTGAGATTGAATGTTGGTATCTTCTTTAGTATCCCTACTCATGTGAATTTCTGAAGCATTAATGGGCGCATCCTCTACTCTAGCAGAGCCTTTAGCCCTTGTAAGGGGATCTTCCCAGCCAACTAACATTCCTGGTCCAATGCCTAAATTTTGAATAATAGAAGAATTTAATCTTACTCTCCCTCCCTCAATAGTATCATCTATAACGGGCTTTAAGACGATCCCACCAATCTGTTGTTGAAGAATATTTACATCTATTTTATTAGGATATGGTTCGGCTTGTATTGGTTGAGCTTGGGACACTTGAGATGGAGGTGTGGGTGCTTTCAAAGTTGTTGAAGGTTGAGTTGGTGCTTGAATTGGAGGCTTAGTTGGAGTTCCCATTGGCATTGGCATTGGTTGTGGAGGTTGTGTCGGAGTGACTGGGGGTTGCACTTGTGTTGGCATGGTAGGTTTGGGAGGTTCCATTGGTTTTAATTGAGGAGGTGGTGTAGGTTTTGGAAAATCAGTTTTCATATCTGGAATAACTGGTGCACTTGTTTCAGGAGTCGTTTTTTGAGCTGGAGGTGTAGGTAATGGAGTAAAAGATGTGGATTTTATGGGTTCAGTTTTAATAGGTTGTACACCGGGGATTTTACCAAGAGTGGGGATCTTTGGCATTGATATCTCTGGTGGTTGTAAAGTTGGTTTAGCTAATGGTCGTATGATTAATTCAACACCAGAGAATTCGAGATCATCAACAATATTTTTAGAAACTTGAGCAGCAAAATCTAAAACAATATCTGAAATTTCTAAACTTGCAGATATTTTCTTTTTATTATCTGGATTTTCGACTTCAACAGAGACTCCATTTTTTAAGCCTAATTTTTCTGCATTTTCACGACAAATTATAACTTTATCTAATGTATTGTCATTTATGTCTACAAAAACTCTTAATTCATCCATTTTGATACGCACGTTATTTTATTTAGGATTATTTTAACAAAATAAAATTAAATTATAATGAAACACGGTTTTACATTAAGGATATCTCACACCGATTTCTTTCGCATAATACCGAAATACAGCAACAATTTTACCCAAATCTTCTATTTTCCTACTTGCACCCATCAAAAAAAACCTACCAGCCGCACTTAAAATTATGAAAGCATCTTTTCCTCTCAATACGACTTCAAGAAGATTATTATATCCTAAAGCTTCTATTGAATCTTGACCACTTTGCATGACAACTGCCGACAAGCTAGCAAAAAGATCAGGGTCAACATCGTAATCTGGAATGCAAGAAAAAGCCAGGCGCAGCCCATCTCTTGTAACTAAAGCTAATGCTTCGAGTTCTGTATGCTCAGTAATATTGCTTAGAAATTTGGATAAATTTTGGGCTTCCTCTGGAGTTAAATTACTCATGTATCTTTTCCTTAAATTTTGTATTAATATATTTTTACAATTAATAATTAATAAAAACTTTAGATTTAAAAATTTATATTTGTTATAATAAATCTTGGTTCTTATTAAAAATAAGAAAAAAGAAGAATACAAAATTTTTACTTTACAAATCCAAAATTAATTTAATTTGAAAAAAAGATAAATATCTATTTATTTGCTAATTGTTGTTTAATTTGTTCCTTCAATATTTCTTTTTTAGACTTATATTGAACTTGTCCTTTATTTGTATTATCCAATCTTCTGAGAAATTCAATTGCTAAGATTTTTCCCTTTTCGGATAGTATCCTAGGACAATAATTCTCTGCAAAAAAAACACCTTCAGGAACAGATCCCACTTTTGAGATTTCTTTAGTAACTTGTTTTTTTCCTAAGAATGTTTGCACTTTCTCGACTATTGAATATGCCTGATTGCCAATGATAATTAATTCTCTCTCATATCCCTCTGGAATTTTTATTTCTTCTAATTTTTGCATTATCTCATCAAAATTCACTTGAGATTCTTCTTTTAAAAGTGCTCCAAAAGATTCTTCACCTCTATAAAGCGGACCAATGTTTTCACTCGTCCGTTGTTTAATTCCTGCAATATTCATGCCTTCCGCTGGACGAGGTGCTCCAAATGGATCTTTTTCTCTTAAGGGGTGAACTGAAGGAGCACTTCTCTCTACAGGCGTTTGTTCAACATTTATTTCTTTTGCACTTCCTCCTCTCGTTTTACCTCCAATCAGATTTAGGAATTCTGGATCTTCTTCACCTTCATCTTGAGGTACAACGGCAAAATGCATCCCAACTTGTCCCCTGATATCTTGACTTCTTTTAGCTCCTATAAATTTTGATCTAACTGTACTATTAATTCCTTTCCATAAGTATACTTTTCTTGACTCATCAGAAACTAAAACATAACAATTTGAGGAATCTAAAACGTCCTTTATTGGCCCATCGGTTTTAATCTCTGTTGTTGAGCCATCGTCATTAATTTTAAATAGTTGCATTTTATGACTTCCTAAAAAAATATATTCTTATTAATATAATTTTAATAGTCTTCATTAATAAAAAATTAATGTTATACCAAAATAAATTATTTTTTTTTTCCTCTTTGTATTTTTATTTATTAAAATTCATTAAAATAATATAGCAGAAATAAAATTCATGATATATCAATTTACGGCTTAAAATTAATAGTGTAATTTCTTATTTTGCTTATTGCATCATTTACATGAATAATTAAATCTAAAGAAGTAAACCTTTCTCCGATATTCTTTTTGCATAATTCACCAGCATATCCATTAATGAATGCTGCAGAGCAAGCAGAACTAAATGGATCATTTCCTATTGATAAAAGAGATGCACATAATCCGGATAAAACATCTCCCGTCCCTCCTATGGACATTTCTGGACATCCCGTTTTATTTATTTTTAATTTTTCTCCATCCGAAATATAATCATATGCACCCTTTAATAACAATGTAACATTGAGATTTTTAGCTAAATCTAATAATATTTCAGAAATTTCATCGATCTTATCATATCTTGGGAGATCTATTCCTGATATTATTTTTAATTCGCCTGCATGAGGTGTCAAGATCAATTCAATGCCTTTTAATGCTTCTAAATGGTTTTTTACTAATTTAAGAGCATCAGCATCTAAAACACATTTTTTCTTTTCAATTTTAATTTTTTCTAATAATTTTAATAATAATCCTTCCGTTTCCTCGTGAGTTCCCATTCCAGGTCCCATGAGAATTGCATCTGCCCATTTAACGAGCCGAATTAGTTCATTTAGAGAATTTTCATTTAAATGATTTCCTTCTGATGATCTGACAATTAAATTTGGTGAATAACCTCTAAGAACATTACCAATTACATCGGGAACGAATGTGATTACCAAATCTATTCCAAATGCAATACTAGCAAGTGAAGAATATGCTGGAGCTCCAGAATAATCTTTTGACCCTCCTATTATTAAAACTTTACCAAATTGGCCCTTATGGCAATCAATAGCACGTTTCTTAAGTGTTGGAAGAACATCGCCCCGCCCAACAAATAAATCTGCCTCCAAAGGAATCCCTATTGGTTTAACAATTACTTCTTTAGCAAATTCACGATTGGATTTTAATCCACTTTTAATACGGTGAAAAGTTATAACTAAATCTGGTCGCACGGATTTATCATTTATTAGACCTACATTAGGGTCAAATCCAGAAGGAATATCTATGCAAGCTATGGGTAATTTCAATTGAGTCTTTAATTTCTCATTGATAAAATCAATAATCGTTGAGATGGGCTCTCTTATTTTTCCAGAAATTCCCGTACCTAACAACCCATCAATAACTAATCTGAGATTTTGGCTATTTTCTATATATAAAGATACTTTTTCAATTTCACTGGAATCTTTTATGATTTCAACTTTTAC
>Ga0190360_1001050_pt1 | contig 14649 bp, 14 predicted proteins | sample 48721834_MG_FD_161271 | JGI IMG/M metagenome (GOLD analysis project Ga0190360, IMG submission 161271) | Hydrothermal vent microbial mat bacterial communities from Southern Trench, Guaymas Basin, Mexico - 4872-18-3-4_MG | ecosystem: Environmental > Aquatic > Marine > Hydrothermal vents >... | reverse complement strand
GGAACAAAAAATTCGAATGGACAAGTATGGTGTGAAAAAAAGAAAATCTATGTTAATAGTGATTCACAATCCTCTTGTAATGATTTTGAAAAGAAGTAGATGTGATGAAAATGAGTGCAAAATCTGAAAAATTAATTAAAATTTTGAAAGATTTGGAGAAAGAAAGTGTTATAGAAGGAAGTGCTATAGTTTCACCAAGGGGGCAATCTTTTGCTAGCGCATTACATTCAGATGCAGATGAAAAAGCAATTGCTGCGATGGCAGCAGCTTTAGGCTCAGTTGGTGCTAAAGTGAGTAATACCTTAGGGGCTGGAAAACTAAATCAAATGGTATTGAATGGTACAGATAAATTAATTCTAATGCATACAATGAAAAATGCAGTATTAATTACTATGGCACCTAGCGATGCTAAAGAGGGACTATTACAATTTGAAATTGAACAAGCAATAAAGAAAATAAAAATGACTCTTGGATAAATTTACAAATTTTCTTTTTATTTTTTATTTTTTATTTGAGTAGGTAAAATAAAATGGTTATTAAAAAAGGAAAAACTTATGATTATAAGATTTATGTATGTGGGTATTTTCAAGCAGGGAAAACTACTTTAATTCATTCTCTGGATCCAAACGCTATGTCAATAGAAAAAAAGTTACGGGAATTATATTATGGAAAAGAATCTTCAACAACAGTTGGATTTGATTTAGGACATCTTGTTTGGGCACGACCAAGAGAAAATACAGATGGTATTTTAATGAGTTGGTTTGAATTTGAAAAAGAACGTGATGAATATAAAGATTGGATCTGTAAACTTATTGAATTAAAGGGTAGTCCTGGACAATTACATTTTAAAGATATGCGAAATATTGTAAGTAAAGGAAGTGATGGAACATTGTTTGTAATTGATAGTTCAGATCCTGGATCAATAGGATATGCTTTAACATTAATTGAAGAATCTCGTTGTTTTTTAGGCAAATCTATTCCACTAGTTGTGTTAGCAAATAAACAAGACCTAGAAATTGCTCTCCCCCCTGAAAAAGTTTCAGACCTCATTAAATATGAAACATTCGGAGGATCAGCAAAAAATAATTTTGGAGTAAAAGAAGCTCTTATTCGATTATTAAGAATAATAGTAAAAGAAATTAAACAAGATTATCAAAACTATTTAATAAAAGAGGAGATTCAATGATATCTGAAAAACCTTTACAAAAATTTTTAAATGAATTAAAAATAAATAGTGGTATTTCAAGGTCAATTCTAATAACAGAAGATGGACTTTTAATAACCAGAGATGATGAAAATAGTAATTCAAATGATCTTATGCAAAATATGGAAATTGGAGCAATTACAGCCGGCATATTATCAATGTCAGAACGATTAGTCGATCTTCTCACTAAACAAAAATTAAATCAAATTTTAATTAAAACAGAACTTGATAGTGAAGAAAATGGGTTAACAACTATTATTACCTTGGTCTATAATAATATAATTTTGTTAGTTTTTTTTCCATCTAAATTAAATGTTGGTCTGATATTATTTGAAATAGAGGAAACTAAACAAAAAATATCTGATTATTTAAAGAATCAAAAAGGAGATTTTATATTAAATCCAGAGAGTGTATTATAAAATGATGAAGAATCACAAAAAGTTTAATTCTAAATTTAATAAATACAATTCAAATGAAAATCGACATATCGCTCTAACAAAAATATTATCAGAATTGGGTAATAAGGAAAATATATCTGCTTGCCTAATAATTGATGAGAACGGATTATTAGTATCAGAGTTTATTAATGATTCAATAAATAAAGACATACTTACAGTATTTTCATCATCACTAAATATTAATTTGAATAAATTTAAAGGTAATCTTAATTTAGCAGACATTAATTTTTTAATGTTAAATACAAAAAATGGAATAATATTTTTAAAAGAAATTCCACTTAAAAAGCATAAAAGAAGATTTTTATTGAGTATATTTTTCAAAAAAAGCAATAATAATTTCGAAAAAAGTAATATAAAATCACTGAAAATTCGTTATAGATTTTTGGAATATCTATATAAATTGTTTAGATTAGAATATATTTTCAAAGATCATTATTTTAATGGAACATATCTTAATAATAAGATATTAAAAGAAATAGAAAATGTAATTTTTAAAATTCAATTTATTTTCAATCAATAAAGTAATTTCAAAAAGATAAGACAGGAAATGGGTCTATTAAAAGGTAATTTTAAATGGAAAGGTTTTAATATGAAAATGGAAGATGAAAGATAAGACCATTTTATCTTCTTTTTTTCAATTTAATTAATAATCCCCCTCCCTCCAACCCCTTAACTAGGTTTTATCCATCAAATTCCATTTTTTATTTTTTTATTTATTAATTAATAGAATAAAGTTAAATGAAAACTTTTTAGAAAATTTAAACAATAAAAACAACTCATAATAAGAAATAGAGTATAATATAATATATATAATTTAATTATTCTGTATTTTTAAATCAAATAAAGGTTATTTAATTTATGAAATGCCATACATAAATTTCCATTTAAAATTTTTATAAAAAGTATTGAATTAGATTTATAAAGAATTTTGTTAATATTTTAGATAAATCAGATTTTTAAAAATTAAATTTCCAAATTTTATAGTATTAAAAACCATATATTTAGATTTAGGACGGCGATTTAAATGGTTTCTTTTGAAGATATTAAAGAGATAGGGCAAAAATGGACTAAAGAATATTGTAAAGCATTAAACGAATCTCCAGAATATGAAGAAGCAGCTAAGGGGTGGGGCATTGATTTTGAAGGGTCAATGTTATTTATAATGCTACCAAGTGGAGAAATAAATTTTGAAATTGTAAGTTTTTTAGATTTAAAGGATGGAAAGTGTCTTGGAATAAAACTCCTTGAGCCGGGTGAAGATCCACCTCGGGAGCCAGGTATGATCTTAAAAGCACCGATGTTAATCTGGAAAAAATTGGCATTTAAAGAAATGAACCCAGTACAAGCCTTAATGAGTGGTGATTTACAGTTAGAAGGTGACATGTCGTTAGCCATGAAATATAGTCAAGCTGCTATGATGCTTGCGGATTTGACAGAAAAGACAGATAGAAGTTTATTTACAAAATTTGATCTTGGAGATGATTGAAAATTGGCTAAATATGAAGTTTTAGATTATTCAATGCCAAGACAATGTGGCCATTATCCACCACCACCATATATTTATCCTAAAATGCGAGCAATGGTCTGTTTATTTAAAGCTCCGCTTGAATTAAAAAAGAAATTTTTACCATCAGAATTGAAAGCAATTGAATTTCCTTTTGATGCGATTTTTATTGCGGAGTATCCAGATTCTACTATAGGTCCATATAATGAAAACTTAATTTTACTATATTGTGAGTATGAAAAAGGAAAAAATGGACTTTTTGTTATGAATATTTACGTTACTGACGATGGAGCATTGACAGCTGGACGAGAGATCTGGGGCTATCCAAAAAAAATGAGTGAAATTTTCTTATCACAAATAAAAGATAATAAAATACATGGAACTGTATCAAGAAGAAATAAAAAGATAATAGATATTGAGGCAGAATTAATGGAAAAAACGCCTGGAATAGACCCGTCTGCTATGATACAAGGTTTCCCACTTATAAACTTAAAATTAATACCTGATGTAGAAAATAATTCCAAACCAGTTCTAAAACAACTTACAATGACTAACATAGAATGGAAAAATATTACTATTAAAAAAAGTCTAAAAATTAAGTCTATTAAATCAGAATATTCAGAATATGATATCTGTTCAGAATTATTGAATGGATCTCAAATGGACATTGGGGGTTTTTATATTCAAGCGGATCAAGTTTTACCAAACGGAAAAATAGTTAAAGATTTGACAAAATAAGATAAAAAAAATGTGGTCTCTTAAAGATATCCCTTAGAAATTTAATGATCAACATAAATCTAATATTAATAAAACTAGAAAATTCCTTTTTTTCATTATTTTAATTTAATTAAATAAATAATCATATTATTTTTTTTTATTTGTATTTAGAAAATGTGAAAATATTTTTTAATCAAATTATTCATGAATAATATTTGTCCATTATAGTATAGAAAATAATAATCTAATTTCTAGTTATAACAATTAATTTTAATTAATATAAGAATGAGATGAATTAAATCGGTGTTTGAAAAATGAGTGAGATAATTAATGAAGACGAAATTAAGAAAGCGATTAAGAGGAGTTTAACGCCATTTTTAGAAATGGCAGGCGGTGGAATTTTACGAGGAGAACCTGGTGGGTCTAAATTTTACTCTTTTAATGGTACTGAATTTATTGATTGTACTGCTCAAGCTTGGACTTTAAGTATTGGTTTTGCAAATCCAGATATTATAAACGCAGTAATAGAACAAATTAAGAAATTAACGCATGTTAGATATGGGTATTTAACAATTCCAAGAATAAAATTAATCAATAAATTAACAGATATAGCTCCTGGCGATTTAAAAAAGGTTTGTTTTAATAATGAAGGAGGTTCAATGGCAAATGAAGCAGCTATTAAATTAGCATTAATTAACAAGAAAAAGGCTTATGGTATAATTACATTAACTAGGGGTTATCATGGGTCTAGTTTAACAATGATTTCTGCTTCTTATCGAATGTCAAATATCTTAGGAGCTGGGACAAATTTCCGAGGTTTTGGTTTAGATCGTTTTCAAAAAGCTCCTTTTCCATATTGTTATAGGTGTCCTATGGGAAAGTATGAAGGTATTTATGGTGAAAAAGACCCAAGTTGTAGTTGTGAATGTGTGTATCTGGTAGAACATTTAATCGAACATGCCCCATATGAAATTGCAGCAATATTACAAGAACCAATTCAAGGTCCAGGTGGGCAGATACCGGCACCAAAAGAATATCTTCAGAAGCTAAGAAAAGTATGTAATGATTATAAAGTCTATTGGATTTGGGACGAGGCGCAAACAGCCATGGGAAAAATCGGGTATATGTTTGCATCAGAATATTATGGAGTAGTCCCAGACATGATGACATTGACGAAAGCATTAGGTGGTGGGTTTCCAATTGGGGCAACATTAGCAAGTAATAAAATTAAAAAAGGCTTCAACCCTACAGAAGAACACACCACATTTGGTAGTAATCCAATTATGTTTGCTGCGACTCTTGCAAATTTAGAATATCTTGAAAAAAATAAAATATGCGAAAAAACAAGAAAAAAAGGTGAAGAAGTTACAAAACGCCTTAAAGAATTACAAGAGGAATATGATATTATTGGTGACATAAGAGGCCCGGGTTTATTCATAGGGATCGAGTTAGTTAAAGATAGGAGGACTAAAGAGCCAGCTAACATTGAACTTGAAAAAATAATTGAATTGGCATATAAACATGGAGTATTATTGGACGCAAATATGCCAATAATGTATAAAGATGGAAGAAATTTTAGAAATGTTTTAAAATTTAAGCCACCTCTTGTAATTTCTGATGAAGAATTAGACAAGGTCTTTGAGGTTTTACGCCTCTGTTTTAGTGAAGTTTCATAAAATTTTATTTTTTTATAATATTTAATAACAAATTAATTCAAAAAAATAAGATTATAAAATAAATTATTAAAAAGTGTCTTAATTGTCAAAAATAATGAATGCAATTGAGAAAATTGAAGATATTGTCGGAACAAAATTTGTCACTGAATCAGAACCTATAAGATATTCATATTCTAGAAATGCAGACCCGATTTTGAAGGGACTACCAGATATCGTAGTTAGGCCCAAAACAACAACTGAAGTTTCCGAAATTGTAAAAGTCGCTAATCAATTAAAAATTAAGATAATTCCAAGAGGGGGCGGTGCAGACTTAACAGGTGGTGCAAAACCAATTGGAGATGGGGGGATAGTAATAGACCTTACTAGAATGAATAAAGTTTTAGATGTAGATTTGAAAACGCGAATAGTTACTGTAGAATGTGGTATTTCTTGGTCTGAATTATGTGATTATTTAAGTAAAATAGAGGTCGGATATTATACCGGGAGTACCGGCCCTGCTAGTGGATTTGGAGCTACTATTGGAGGTGGACTATCAAATAATAGTGTCGGTGGCGGTGGTGCACAGATGTATGGAGCAGTTACGGAACAATGTGTTGGCTTAGAAGTAGTATTACCGACTGGTGAAATTATTGAAACTGGCTCTAGAGCAAATTCTTATATGAAGCGTCCATTTACTCGGTTTGGACTTGGCCCGGATTATTCAGCACTATTTTTAGGTGATGTAGGAATTCATGGAATAAAAACTAAAGCATCATTAAATATTTATCCAATACCAGAATATGCCGCTTTTAATACCTTTGATATCGAAACTACGAATACAAGTTCATCAGCCAAAAGAGCTACCAATGTTATGATTAAATGGCAACATAGTAATACTAAATTACATGATTTCTTTTTCTATACTGAAACATATGCTCGCCTTTTAAAAATGTTTCAAATTAAGAAACCATTTGTAAAAATGGACATTAAGGGCGCAGTAATGTTTTATGTAGTAGTTGGAAATTCTATTAAAGAAGTTGAAAATGACGCTGAAAAACTTAATAAAATCGCATCCGAAGCAAAATTAAGAAAGCTGGGCGATCAAATTGAAGATGGTAATTTGGGAAAATGGTTTTACGAAGAAAACGGTCGGTGGCAATGGGCACATATTTATTGGGGATTATTAGGCCCTGCAGGTGGATCACTAGGTACTTGTCTAAAAGCGCCTACTGATTTATTACCATCATATGTTGATTTATACCAGAACTGGATTAAAAAAAATACCAAAGAATTATCTAAAGTAGGTGGCGGAGCAGCCGATTTTATTGTATTTGGTGTACATCCAAATTATATTGATGTTACAGGTGGAATTGCTGTCAAGCCTACTCCCAAACATGTTGAAACTATTTATAATTTGTGGAAATCATTAATATCAGACCAAATAAAGACATTAGGGGGAATTCATTATTGGATGGGCGAAATTATCGGCCATAGCCTCGTAGAATCAGGTGCACTTACTAAAGAATATCTCAATTTTATTATAAATATCAAAAAAATATTAGACCCTAACAAAATAATGTGTCCTAATAAATTTCATTTTGCAAATTATTATTGAGGTAATTTTATGGAATCATTGAAAAATTTAAAAAAAGTGCAAGGAGCAGCTCTTAGCTGCGTATCTTGTGGACAATGTAGAAATCCAATCTGGCCTTCAAAAAATATAATTGGAGTCTGTCCAGTCTATAATACAGAATATACCCCAAAATTTGAACCATATTTTTCAAGAGGAAAAAATACTATCTTAAAAGGGTTATTATGGGGTGAATTAAATTTATCTCAAGATCTAGCAAATATCTTTTTCCAATGTACAACTTGTGGAGCTTGTGAAGAATTCTGTCATAATTCATATAACCAAAATATCGATTTTCCTACACATAGATGGATGGAAAATGTTAAAGTATATGAATCACTTCGAGCAGACTTGGTAGAAGCTGGGTTCGCTTTAGAAGAGCATAAAGAAATGAATAAAGCTTTACAAAAATTAAAAAATCCATATAATCGAGAGCCTCACGCCAAACTTGAATGGACTAAAGATTTAGATTTTAAAATAAAAGACGCATCCAAAGAACCTGTTGAATATTTATATTATGTAGGGTGTACATCGGCATTAAGTTTAAAAACTCAAAATATTGCAAAAGCAACAGCACAAGTTCTACAAAAATTGGAAATTGATTTCGGAATTCTTGGCGAAAATGAAATATGTTGCGGTAGCGTTGCAAAGCGAACAGGAGATCTAAAAGTATTTAACCAAGTTAAACAAGAAAATATCGAGCAATTTAAAAGATTAGGAATTAAAAAAATCATAACCAGTTGTGCTGGGTGCTATAGGACATTTTTAAAAGATTACCATAAAGATCTATCAGATATTAAAATATATCACAGCTCCGAAATTATTAGCGATTATATAAAAAATAAAAAACTTCCACAAAAAAAATTAAATTTAAAAACAACTTATCACGACCCATGTCATCTTGGAAGACATTGTAATTTTTATGAACCACCTAGAAATGTTTTAAACGCAATTTCAGATTTTAAGGAAATGAAGCGCTCTAGAGAAAATGCGTTGTGCTGCGGCGCTGGTGGAGGTGTTAAAAAAGCATTCCCAGAATTAGCATTAGAAATGGCAAATAACAGAATATACGAAGCAAAAGAAATGGAAATTGATGTTCTAGTTTCTACATGCCCATTCTGCCATAGAAATTTGAATGATTCTATCGACCATCTGGGAATAAATTTAAAAATGATTGACCTGACTGAATTATTTTTGAATATATTAACCGAAAATTCATATAATTAATTTAATTTGAATATACTCACAATATATTGTTAAATAAAAAAATATAGATGAAAATTTAATTATGAAAACCATATTATTTTAATCTTTATAATTGCCAAATAACAACACTTTATATTATTTTTATTCACAATTTCCTCTTTTTAATATAATTTAAAAAACATTCATGAAAGTCAATTAAATTTTAAAATCTAATTTATTTAAAAAATCAAAATAAAAATATCTAACAAATATTGTAATAAGAAATGCCTTTATTGCCCCTTAAACCCTCTTTTTTCCTTATAAATAAGATTATTATCAATTATTTCTAAAATTCTGCCAGTTATTTATTCAATTATTTTATATTTTGCAATATCTTAGAAAATTATTAAATCTTTATTCCAAAATTTTAAAACAGAATAAATTATAAAGATAAAGTACAAATAACAAAATTAATAATAATACAATTAAATAATTCCAATTTTAAAATAACGAATAATTGTATAAGTATTAACAATTCTGAAGAAATTTAATCTAAAAAATTAAAAAAATTACTAAAAATGTTATTTCTTATGTTAAAAAAATTAAAATTATATGTATTATAATTAAACAAAATAATAATAAATTGGCAGAGAACATCTGTTCATAAGGATCATTTATATTTAAAAATAATTTATTTAATTAATGGCTAAATTAAATTAATTTATAGAAAAAGGAAAATTTAAATTTATAATATAAATCTTGGAATTATTATTAATTCTTGTGTATATATATGAATAACAGACAAATTAAAGATATAATCAAAGGAATAATTTACTCAATTTTTGATGAAAAATTAGGCCCAATTCCTAAAGCTTGGGTACCATCGGATCTTTCAAATGAAATTATCCAAAAATATAGTATAAAAACTATATTATCATTATCTAAATTCTCTAATGATAAAACAAAAAGTTTTGGTGTTTTCCCCTTAAATGAATTGAATATGTTGAGTATTTCGAGAAGAATCTCCATTGATGACCCGACAAAAAGAGGTGGATATTCCGAAGCATCTCTTTCCATTATTTTTAATGAAGAAGATGATGTGATTTTTTATAAATATATTAAAAATTTTCAAAAAATAATTTCTAATTCTGCTGATAAAATAAAAGATTTGGAAGAAAAAAAAGAAAATATCGAGAAAATTAAAACCGTAATTAAAAATTTGCAAATAGAACTCATTCAAACATTAAAAGAATTAAGAGATGAAGAAATTTTATTAAGTGGAGCTGAAGAATTTCCAGAAATCTCAAAATTTGAAAATGTCCTGGGTGAATACAAATTTAAAATAATTTTTCTGGGTGATCCAGGGGCGGGTAAAACTTCAATAGTATTAAGATATACAAATCAAGCATTTAGAAGGACATATATACCAACTCTAGGAGTTAATATTACTGAAAAAAAATTTGTCTATAAAGGTAATTTCTTTAGATTTATTATTTGGGATATCGGTGGGCAAAATAAATTTAAAGTAATGCGAAAATATTACTATGACGGTGCCAATGGCGTTTTTTTCGTTTTTGATTTGACCAGAATTGATTCATTTAAAAATATCGAAAAGTGGGTCGCTGATATTAAAAAGTATTTGGGGGATAATATTATCGCATTGATACTTGCAAATAAATGCGACTTGAAAAATGAGAGAAATATTACTAAAAATAATATAAATAAATTAAGTAAATCACTTAAAATTAATTACCTAGAAACATCAGCCCTGACAGGAGAAAATATTAACGTCGCATTCGAAAAATTAGCTGATTTACTACTTAAAAATATCGAGGAATTATATTAATCGAAAAAGTAAATCAACAGACTTTATTTTTTGATATTCTTGTTATAAATGTTTTTTCAAACTTAGAAATATCATTAAGAATAGCCACACAGGTAACTATTAATCTATCATTCTCATATTTGTGAATATCTATTATGATACTTCCTTTTAGTGGCTTGTGTATATGTAATATCTATCAAATTATATTTCAGTAGTCTAACAGCCTTTTTATAGGTAGAAAAATCATCTATAACTATTATTTTAGGATAATCAAACATCCTTGAAATGGCCCCTTTTAGTATCCGTGATATAGTCTTAGAATCTCTATTTTTAACTAAATCCCAGGCCATGACACGTTTATCTTCGTTTAAAGCCACCACGAGATACTAAATACGTCTATTAATTTTAATAAAAGGCTCATCGACTAAAAGAATATCACTAGAAATGGGTGAACCATATGCAAACTTTACTTCAATTGAATCACTGACATCCTTTATTATTTCTTTTATAATAGTGGATGCATATGAATTAGAACAATTAAAAAATTTACTAATATATTTTAAATTGATAGTCCTATTATTAAAGAATTTATTAAGAGTGTGTCCAATCAATGGAATTAGATTTTTGAAAAAAGCACTGGTATATGCATAAAAAGTTTTGTGACAATTTTTACAGGTATATTTTTGAGTATGGCATCGTACAGAAGTATCCTATTCATCTCGTTTAATATTGTGTAAATCACAATTATAAGGAAAGTTTGGATATAAAATGGGGTTTCCAAAGATGCTATAATTCCATTCACTTCATATTCTAAATTATAATGATATTCTGATTCAGACTGCATTTTTAAAATCACCATATATTATGTTTAAATAAGAAAAAGTAGCTATGAATACAAAAATTTTTTCAGATTTTAATGAAAAGAGAACTAAATAAAATCATTTAAATATTTTTGTCGGGCAAAAGTTCTTGTAAAAACTTATAGAATCGGAAAAATAGATCAAAAAATTAAAATAATGTAAAAATTCAATATATACACATGGATGAAAATTATGAATTAGCGGAAGATTTTTTAAAAAAGGTTAAATACAACAAGGCATTAGAGTATTTTACAAAATCCTATAATATTAATAAGAAATTAAATAATATAAAAGAAGTGCGGAATATTTTAAGGAATATCATGGATATTTATTTTATAAAGAGTGATATTGATAATTCTTTAAAATGGTTAAAAGAAGCTACAAATTTTCAGAAAAAGTATATTTTAAAAGGTCGTAAAAAGAAAGTAAAGACTGCAAGTAAAATTAAAGATAATAAATTGAAACAGTCACTCCAAGAGTTAGACAAAGATATCAATGAATTAGCGAAGGATAGTTTCAAAAAGTTAATTGGAGATCAGTATGAGAGATTAGGAGAGTTGTATATCGAGAGGGGTGATTTTGATAAGGCGGATGAATATTTTAATAAAGCTAAAAGTTTAATGAAAGAAAGTTCTATATCTAACAATTCACGTGTTGAATGGTTATGTATAATCAATCAATATTTTATTTATAGTGCTACATCTATGTTTGATGAAGAGGCAGAAAAGATAGATATTAACAAAATAATAACAGATCTTCGAGAAATGTATAGAAAAAGACTTGATAAAAATGATATTGAGGATGCTGCACTTCTTTCGATGTATTTGAGTATCTTATTAGATGCGACAAAGGATGAGGATGCTATTGAATTTCTAAAAAAAGCTTATGATTTGTATAAACAAATAGATAATAAAAAGAATTTAGGAAGGGTTTGTTTAGCATTTGGTTTATTTTATTTAAATAACAATAATTTAGAAGATTCTATTAAGTATTTAAACGAGAGTAATGAAATTTTTAATGAAATAGGAAATGAATATTGGAAAATAGTAAATATGAGTCATTTAGGTACAGCATATTTAAACAATGATGAATTGGATAAAGCATATAAATATCTAAACGATTCACTTTCGGGTAGTAAAAGGCTCAATATAATCGATATAACAACTCAAAATTTATTTAATATAATGGTTGTATTTGTGAAAGAAGGTAAGTATCGTAAAGCGCTTAAATTTGGAAATAATCTTTTAAACTATTTACAAACGGGTAATAAGATTAAGAAATTTCCGAAATTAAGGAAATTATTGTCATCAATCTATTCTACTATGGCAGAAATTTATTCAAACCTTAATGATACATATAATTCTCGTTTATTTTTACAAAAAGCTATCAATATTCAAAGAGAAATTGTGCGTGATCTCGAACTTAAAGAAATGCAAAACACATAATTGCAAGTTCTATATTAAAGGAATCAATTAGTAAAAGGTAAAATAAAAAATCTTATATTAATTATACTAATTTAATCTTAATTGATTAAAATTTTTTTATTTTTTAAGAATTTTCTCATTTCTTTTTCATTTTTAAAAAAGTATTTCAAACTGGATAATATATTTTGAATTCCCAATGAGAATTGACATTCTTTAGATAATATAAGTGCTTGTGAAAAATATTCTAATGCTTCTTTATCTTTCCCTAAAGCGCCATACAAATTACCAATATTATATAATTTTATTGCCATACCTTTTAGATTTCCTAATTGTTTTTCCAGTTCGTATGATTTTTTATATGTGTCAATAGCTTTTTGAAAATTCATTAATCCAAAATGTATATTTGCGATATTTCCTATTGAATTTGCTAAGCCCTTAATATTATTTGTTTTTTCAAAAATTTTTCTAGCTTTTTGATACAGATCTAAAGCCATTTTAAGTTTTTTATAACGTGTATTTTTAGAAGCATCTTTTTTAGATTGATCAACATATATATTAGCTATATTTAAAAATGCTATGGCTTGATCATCAAAATTTCCTGTCATTAGACTCAATTTTTCAGCAGATTTATAAGATTCGAGTGCTTTATTATATTCATTTTTTTGTCTGTATATGTTTCCCAAATTAATTAGAGATGTATATGTTATATCAAGATTATTCATTTTTCTTCCAATTTCTAATGATTTTTGATATTTTTCGAATGCAGATTTAAGATCTCCTTTAATATAGTAGATCTCTGCCATATTTGAGAGAATCATAGCAGATTGCTCGATAAATCCAAGTAATTGATAAGCTTTGTAAGACCTCATATAACAATCCATAGCTTTATCAAGTAATCCTTTAGTCTTATAAATTAAACCAATTTGAGAAAATGTAGCTGCTGTAATCTCATAATTTTCCAAAATTTTTGAATAATTTATTACATTTCCATAAATATTAGTTGCTTTATCTAAATTTCCAGAAAAATAATATATATTACCGAGCTCCAATAAAGTCCTTGTTTTTAACTCCAAATCACTTTTTCTAAAATGTTCTATTTTCATATCAATATTATCAAATTGTTCCAAAATTTCATTATAATATTGAATAGCTCTGTTCTTATCGCCTAATTTACTATAGATGCCACCTAATAAAATTATAGATAATAATTTTCCATGTTTATCGCTCTTATCTTTAAATATTTTTAATGATCTAGTAAAATGTTTTAAAGCTTCTTTTAATTTACCTGTACGATAAAATAATATTCCAATAAATTGCTCTATGAGACCTTCTTTCTTCACGGAATCAAAATTGATTTTTAACCATGAAGTAAATTCTTTTATTAAGTTTTGTTGTAAGTTCAAATTATCTGGAGTAATTTCATATTTCATTAAATTTGATATAAACCTGAAGACATCACATTTTACTTTAAAAATTTCTATTGCAGGGTTAAGAATTCCAAATTCTTTTAAGAAATTGTCAAGATAATTTATATCAAGAGATTTTTCATTTTCTGAAGTAGTATTAAAAATCTCTATTATATGATCATCCGTTTTATTAATATTTAATTTATAAATTTCAAATGAATCATCGGTTCTTTTTTCGTATTCAAACCATATTATTCTTTTTATTCCTGAAATCTTTTTTATTTCGGGTATAATATCTAAATCATCATTTCCAGAATAACCCATTACTATTAATGTTTTTTCTTTAAGAATTTTCCTTAAAAAATTTCTCTTATACGGAGTCAAACCTAAAAATTCTGACCCGGCTTCCTCTTTAATTTTCCTAGATATACTTTGGATATCAATTTCAATAGAATCAACTGTATTCTTATTTTCAAAATAATTTAAAGCAGAGCCATGTAACTTGGCAATTAATATTGGGCTATTTTGAAGTGGTAAATAATTTAATTTGTCCTCATCTTTAATATTATTAGTCATCTCATTAAAATATTTAAAATCTTCATCATAAATTAGTAATTTAACATATTTTTTTAATTCCTCAGTGCTTCTAGACTCAGATTTAATTAAATTTTTTAATGCTTTCTCAATTAAAATATCGAAATTTGTAGTTAAAATCGGAACATTTCTCATAGCATTTCTTGCTAAAAAATAGTGAATATTATTAGGTTCCCTATTTTGTAAA
>Ga0190360_1001049_pt1 | contig 14649 bp, 11 predicted proteins | sample 48721834_MG_FD_161271 | JGI IMG/M metagenome (GOLD analysis project Ga0190360, IMG submission 161271) | Hydrothermal vent microbial mat bacterial communities from Southern Trench, Guaymas Basin, Mexico - 4872-18-3-4_MG | ecosystem: Environmental > Aquatic > Marine > Hydrothermal vents >... | reverse complement strand
TATGAGAGGTAAATTATTGTTTCAAAATAATTCGTTCTTTTATCCTGTATCAGATTTATGCAAAAATTGTTAATGGAAACGTTATTTTTTTGACATTCTTCTTAATTTGCTTGAGGAGGTGGGGGTATTGAAGATACTAGTTATTGGTAGTGGAGGAAGAGAACACGCTCTGGCTTATTTCCTGAGCAGGTCCAGTGTGGTTGACAGACTGTACTGGACACCTGGCAATGCTGCTACCGAGCAGATAGCAGAGAATCCAGGCATTCCTGTAGATGATTTTGAAGGTCTATTAAAATTCGCAAAAAAAGAGGACATAAATCTCACAGTGGTAGGGCCCGAGCTTCCACTGGTAAAAGGATTAACGGATTATTTTGAGGAAAATGGTCTTCTGGTATTTGGTCCGAAGGCCGAAGCTGCTATGATAGAGGGCAGTAAGATTTTTGCCAAAAAACTTATGGAAGAAGCTTCTATTCCTACTGCTAAATACGAATCCTTTTTAAATTTTGAAGAAGCTTCCAGGTATCTCGATAAAATCGATCCTCCAATAGTTGTGAAAGCCGATGGACTTGCTGCTGGTAAGGGGGTGACAATATGTTATTCGAGGGAGGAGGCAAAGCAAACTCTCCATAATTATTTTATAGAGAAGATATTTGGTGAAAGTGGAACGAGGGTTGTAATTGAGGAGTATCTTTCTGGTGAAGAGGCTACAGTTTTAGCCCTGTGCGATGGAGAGGTAATTTTACCAATGATATCTTCTCAGGATCATAAGCCGGTGTTTGATAATGATAAGGGTCCCAATACGGGTGGAATGGGAGCTATAGCTCCTGCGCCCGTTGTGACAGATAGTGTTATGATGAAGGTTATGAACAGAATCATGTATCCTCTTCTAAACAAGCTTAAAACAAAAGGTATTACATACAGAGGTATAATTTATGCCGGACTGATGATAGCGGATGGTGAGCCCTATGTGGTGGAGTTTAACTGCAGATTTGGAGATCCGGAGACTGAAGTTGTGCTTCCACTTCTTAAATCTGACCTTGCCGAGCTTCTTCTCAGCACCTCTCTTGGGGAACTTTCGGGAGCTGATCTTGCCTGGGAGGATGGATATGCCTGTGATGTTGTCATTGCCTCGGGTGGTTATCCTGGTAAGTATGAAAAAGGAAAAGTGATTGAGGGAATAGAGAAGGTGGAAAGAAATCCTGATAGTTATGTTTTTCATGCAGGTACCAAAAAAGTGGATAACAAGGTGGTAACCTCTGGTGGAAGAGTATTGAACATTGTTGGAAAAGGTAAAACCCTTAAAGAAGCAATAGATAAAGCGTATAAAAACGTGTCGCTTGTTCAATTTGAAAATATGCATTACAGAAAGGATATCGGGTTCAGAGGGTTAAAACATCTTAATAATTGAGAACAGTTTAAAATAATGAAAAATGAAATATACGGTAAGATAAAAAATATATTGGATGGGAATAATATTAACTATAGAGAGATACATCATGAGCCCACAAGAACATCCATGGAATCGGCTGAGGCACGGGGAGAACCACTTGAGGTAGGGGGCAAATCGATACTCCTGAAAGTTGATGACGCTTTCATGTTGTTTGTTTTAAGTGCCTCTCTGAAGATAGACTCGAGGAAAATAAAAAAGCAATTCAAGGCGAAAAATATCAGGTTTGCAACTCCAGAGGAGCTGAACTCTCTCGCAGGTCTTGAACCTGGGGCTGTGCCTCCTTTTGGGAGACCAGTTCTTCCATTTGAACTTTATATTGATAATTCTATTCTTAAAAACAGCAGAATTGCTTTTAATGCAGGCACCCTGACTGATTCGATTGTCATGTCTACGAAAGACTACTTCTCCATAGCAAATCCTGCAGGGGTTTTTAATTTTTCAAAAGAGTAAAATGAAAGATTCGGAAAATCTGCTTTGTAACAAAAGTTTTTGTTTAGATTAAACTTTGAGTCTTTATAATAGGGTACAAACTCTTTACATAATGGAGGAGTCAAGTGGTATTTAATTTAGATTGTTTAAAGATCGACGGAACTGTAATGTTATAAAATACGCTTTTTATTTGGTTTTATATTTCGTAAAAAACTCTATATTCTTTCTATTTATCCTGTTATCTGGAGGCGGCGGGATTCGAACCCGCGTCCTGCAATGAGGCTACCCGATCCTCTACATGCTTAGCCCGGAGGTTAGTCATTCAGCCTGCTTTAGTGTCCGGGCACACACTGCAGGCCTATCCCGAATTGAATTTAACTGGAGAACCTCTCGGGAGAAGGTTCACCAGCGACCCCTGTGTTTTGACGCCCCTTCCCATCTTCAGGGGAAAGACGGGAGGGACGGTAGCAGCTAAATTATGCTGCTACTGGAAGTGCTTCGTAATCGGCACTTATAAGGTTTTGCTCTTTTTTACGAGGTTGAGCTCCTCGGCATGCAGATCAGGCTCCATCCATTGCAGTCGAAGCCTGTCGCCCCCTCATTTTAAATTTAACAGAATTATGTAAAAAATGGAACAAATATTTTTGTCTTTGATTTAAATGTTTCGATTGAATAAAGGCTTCTATTTAATTAATTTATAGAATCCTATTAATATCATCGTAGAGGTAATTAAAATGAGCAGAGATGAAAAAAGATCAGAATATGAGGAACTTGAGAAGAAGATTACGTATTCTTCCAAGAACATATGGTTGGAAATTGATGATAAAACTAAAAAGGATATATTTAACTTCAGTGATGAATATAAACAGTTCCTTGATTATTCAAGAACAGAGAGATTGACCGTTAAATGGACATTGGAACATGTTAAAAAAATTGGATTTGAAGATTTAAACACGAGAAAATCTGTGAAGACCGGTGATTTTCTCTATGTGGTGAATCGTGAGAAAAACATTGCACTTATCAAGGTTGGAAAGGAGCCTCTTGAAGAGGGGATAAACTTTATTATTGCACATGGCGATGCTCCCCGTCTTGATCTGAAACAGATACCGGTAATTGAGGATGTAGAGATTGCTCTACTGAAGACACATTACTATGGTGGGATAAAGAAATACCACTGGCTGAATATACCCCTTGCTATTGCTGGTGTGGTTGTAACTTCAGATGGTAGCAAGATAGATTTAACAATTGGGCTAAAAGAGGATGAGCCCATTTTTGTTATTCCTGATTTGTTGCCCCATCTAGCCAAAAAGGTTCAGGGCGAGAAAAAGGCATTTGAGTTTATCGAAGGTGAAAGCCTTAATCTAGTGTTTGGGAACATTCCAGTAAAGGATGATAAAGTCAAAGAAAAGGTGAAACTTGCAGTGCTCCAGAAATTAAATAAAGAGTATAAAATAGTAGAGGAGGATTTGATATCCGCAGAGCTTGAGGTTGTCCCCGCCCTGAGATCAAGAGATGTTGGCATAGATGGATCGATGATAGGAGGATATGGTCACGATGATAGGGTCAGCAGTTTTGCTGCTATCAGGGCAATACTTGATGCTGATGTAAGCGGCAAGACTTGTGTGGTCTTTATTACTGACAAGGAAGAAATTGGCAGTGATGGGCCTACGGGGATGAAGAGTCAATTTGTGTATAATGTTATTGGTAGGCTTTTTGAGAAATTTACGGGCAGATACAGTGAGCTTGATCACAGAGCAATAATGGAAAACTCCGTTTGTATCTCGGCAGATGTCAATGCCGGTATAAATCCTATGTACAAATCCGTGCACGACGAAAAGAACACAGCCAAGATATCACACGGAGTGGTCATAACAAAATTTACAGGTTCCGGTGGTAAGTATATGGCAAATGATGCTGATGCAGAACTGGTGGGTAGATTGAGAAAGCTGTTTAATGAAAATGGAATTTTCTGGCAATATGGAGGAATGGGAAAAGTAGATGAAGGTGGCGGTGGTACGATAGCCAAGTATTTTGCCCTTTATAATGCATCGGTTATTGATTGTGGTGTACCTGTTATAGGGATGCATTCACCTTATGAAATTATCTCAAAAGCTGATCTTTATTATTCGTATAAAGGATACAGGGTTTTTCTTGAAAAGGGCTGTTGAGTGGTTTCAGCTGTAATATCTTACTGAATTATTCTTTTAGTGTAAGATTAAACAGTGGGGTGCCGGGTACCTCATTGTTTGTGCATTTAGTATGCTTTTAAAAATTTTGGATAGTGACGGTTTTTGCAGGGTATTTAAAAGGTTTTTTAATAATGAGTGGTGGTATAAAGAGCGAGGGGGTTAATATGGTGAGTGAACAATACGATGTGCCAGATGGGATCTATTCAGAATCTCTGGATAATCGACTGGAAGTTCTCAGGGATTATGTGAGAGAGAATCCAAAGGAATTTAATAATGGGTTTGTAAATCTCCACATCCATACAAACGAATCATTCTCAGTTTTCACCAGTCCCACGGAAGCTGTTTTTCATGCCTATCAGCAGGATGTTAAATACTTCGGAATTAATGATCATTATACCATTGCAGGTCATCCTGAGTTCAGGGCTGCCTGTGATATTGCTGGTTTGAGAGCCTGTTTCAGTATGGAAGCAATATCAATGGATAGGGATGCTGCCGGTCAAAATTTCAGGTACAATGATCCTGATAATCCAGGGAGAATATATATTGTAGGCAAAGGAGTTACTTCGAGTTTAAATATGGGGAGTACTGGTTGGAGGAATCTATCAAGCATATTAAAAAATGTTAGAAGGAGAAATAAGAAAATTGCGAAAAAGTTGAGGGAATATGCCAGCAGCAGGGGAGTTAATGTCGACTATAGTTTTGATGATGCGCTTGCCCTCACTCCTCGAGGTATAACCACAGAAAGACATGTTGTTCAGGCTTTTTGCATGAAGATACAATCAATGGGTAAAACTCTCGAAAAACAGAGAGAATTATTTTATAAAATAACAGATGTTGAGTTTACCGAAGAAAAATTAAAGGATGTTGGTGCGTTATTGGATACTGTAAGGGCACTTTTAACAAAGGCGGGAAAGCCCTGCTACGTTGAGGAGGATCCTGGATCATTTACCACAATAGAAAATCTTGTTGGCATTTATAGAGAACTGGGTGCAATACCTACATACCCAATGGTAGGTTTTCCCATAACTGAAGCTGAAAGTGATCTTGAAGAACTCGTCAAAAGTGTAAAATCAAAAGGGATGTATGCCTTCGACATGATAGAAAGAATTGATGAAAATAGGGCAAAAGAGATAATTGATGTGGCAAAAGATTGCGGCTTTCCTGTTTTTATAGGTACTGAACACAATACAAAAAAGATGATCCCACTTGTTGGGAAAATTGGAAAAAATAGAGTTTTTCTTGATTATTTTATTAAATCCGCGCATATGGTTCTTGGCCACCAGTTATTGACGGAGTTATGCAACTTTGGCTATATTGACGAAAAAGGGAGGCCGAGAATTCAGGATTTGAGGGAAGGTTTTGAGCTTTTTGCTCATGCAGGAGCAATGGAACTAGATAAGGAGAAGATTGAGGAGCTTAAAAGTAAAACATTAACAGAAAGAAAAAAATTTTTTGGTATTTAATAGTTAGAGATTTTTAAGAATCGAGAGAATTAAACTGGTGTTCTGTTATGGGTAAAGGCTAAATGGTTTCTTCTGGTGATGATCGGTATCATCAGGAAGGGGTGAAATTAAAGAATAAAATAAATAAGATGAGGGAAGGTGAAATAGAGTATGAGTAAGAGAGCAATTGAGATAATGAAGAAAGCGTATGAAAAAGGGGTATTAATTCCGGCATTTAATGCAGCCTATCCAGAGATGGTAAAGCCGATATGTGAGGCCATAAAAGAAACTGGATGTATAGGGATGCTCGAGGTCGCAAGGCCGGATATAGAAAAGTTTGGGGCTATAAGCTTTTCCGTTATCTTTGAAGAGTATAAGAAGTATGCAGATCCTGCCTATGTAACAATTCACCAGGATCATGTACCGGTAATAGATGAGGATGGAGTAAGGGTGGATTATAAGTCTCTGATAGAGGAGGCCATCAATCTTGGATATGATTCTGTTATGATTGATGGATCCAGGCTTCCTCTTGATGAAAATATCAGAGTAACAAAAGAGATAGTTTCTATGGCACATAAAGCAGAGATACCGGTAGAAGCAGAGCTTGGTGCAGTCCTGGGTCATGAAAGTGGTCCTCTTCCACCATATGAAGAGCTTTTTAATTCGGGTAAGGGATTTACAGATCCAGATGATGCAGCCAGATTTGTCAGAGAGACGGGCGTTGACTGGTTATCTGTAGCTGTTGGAAACATCCATGGTGCGATCACAGGAGCGGCCAAAGATCAGAAAAAGATTTCTGCAAGACTAAATATAGAACATTTAAGAAAGATAAAGGATGCGACGGGGGTACCACTTGTTCTTCATGGTGGCTCGGGAATTCAAAAAGAGTATATTATGGAAGCGGTAAAAAATGGGCTTACAAAGATTAACATCGGAACCGAAATAAGGCAGGCTTATGAAAAGGAATTGAAATCTTCCGGTAATGTGGAAAAGGCAAGAGAAGCTGTTAAAACTTCAATGTACAGATTGATAAGGGAGTACTACGAAGTGGAAAACTCCAAATCTATTATAGATGGATAGGAGAGGAGGGTTAAAAACTGAAGAGTATATTCTGTATTGATATAAACAAAGATAGAGTGGGGAAGAAAGTTAAATTGTATGGGTGGGTTCAGGTAAAGCGTGAGCATGGAAGCTTATTGTTCGTCGATCTGAGAGATAGATCTGGTATTGTTCAGCTCGCTTTCAGCAGGGATAAAAATCCGGAAAGTTTTGAACTGGCTACTGTTCTTAAACCGGAGTACGTTATCGAGGTAGAGGGGACTGTCCAGGTAAGGGAGGTACCAAATCCCAAGCTCCAGACTGGCAATTATGAGGTATGGGTTGAGAAAATAAAGATCTTGAATGAGTCTGAAACGATACCAATTGGTGTGTTCAAACAGGATGAATCTTCGGAGGAAACTCGTTTAAAATACAGGTATCTGGATCTCCGAAGGGAAAGGATGAAGAATAATATCCTCATGCGTCATAAAATTGTTCAGAGCATCAGGGAGTATTTTAATAATGAGGGATTTCTGGATATTGAAACGCCGTTTCTTACAAAATCGACTCCAGAGGGAGCGAGAGATTTTCTTGTTCCGTCGAGATTAAACCCCGGAAGGTTCTACGCACTGCCCCAATCGCCACAAATATTCAAACAGATACTTATGATTTCGGGGTTTGAAAGGTACTATCAGATAGTCAGGTGTTTCAGGGATGAAGACCTTAGAGCAGACAGACAGCCGGAGTTTACCCAGGTAGACGTGGAGGTGTCTTTTGCAGATGAAATCTATATTCAGGAATTGATAGAGGGGATGTTTTGTTATGTTCTCGAAAAATGTTACGGTAAAACTCTCGATAGACCATTCCCGAAACTAAGGTATGAAGATGCAATGGAAAGGTTCGGCTCTGATAGACCTGATCTCAGGTATGGCTATCAAATAATAAATCTAACCAGGTATGAAAGTGTTTTTATCTCGGATTTTATAAAGGAAAGTTTTTCAAAAGGTAGTAAAATCTACGGTTTGATAATAAAAGAAGCTGATAAGATCAGCAGAAAATTACTGGATGGCTGGTCGGAAAGGGCAAAAAGGGAAGGAGCAGGTATTTTCCTCTGGATGAGAGGGAAAAATAGTAATGTGTCCGGTCCGCTTTCGAAACATGTTGGTGATGCTGGGTTTATTTCCGACGAGTATCAGTTAAAGAATAACTGGTTATTAGTTGCCACTCTGGGAGAAAAACAAATGGTTCTTGAGTTTATGGGATCCATCAGGGTGGAAATTGCAAAGCTTCTTCATAATTTTAACGAAGACACTTTATCCTTTTGCTGGGTAACCGAGTTTCCACTTTTTGAGTATTCAGAAGAAGAGAAAAAAATTGTCTCTGTTCATCATCCATTTACTTCTCCTCTCGAAGAGCAAATTGATATACTTGAGAAAGAACCATTGAAAGTTAAGGCCCGTAGTTACGATATAGTTCTGAATGGTGTTGAACTTGGTGGTGGCAGTATAAGAATACACAGAAGGGATATCCAGGAGAGAATTTTCAGGATCTTGAATCTTGGAGACGATGAGATCCAGGAAAAGTTTGGATTTTTTCTGGAAGCATTAAGGTACGGTGCCCCACCTCATGGTGGTATTGCACTTGGTCTTGATAGAATAGTTATGATGCTTCAGGGAGAGGAATCTATAAGGGATGTAATTCCCTTTCCAAAAACAACAAGTGGAACCTGCCTGATGAGTGGAGCCCCTGATTTCGTAAGCGAAAAACAACTCAGGGAGTTGGGAATTAAAATTGACAAAAAAAATTAAGAGCGTATTATCTTTAAATCAAAAATACTTTGAAAAAATTATTATTTTTCTTATTTTTTTGTATAAAAAGATGGCATATTTAATGCAACACATATTAAATTTAGAGGTGATAGTTAAAACATAAAAACGAAATGGACGATACAGAACCTTTAATTAAAAATAATTCAGATAAAAAAGTCAGTATCGAAATCCCCTCCCAGGAACTCCAGAAAATAGTATATGCAAATAATGACCGATTAATCCATTTTATTGAAAAAGAGATAGGTGTCTCTGTAGCGGGAAGGGGAGAGAAGATAAACATCACTGGTGATGAGGTTGGAGTGGCTTTAGCAAAGAAGATTTTTGAGAATATTTTTGAGATTGGAAAGAAAAAGGGAGAGGTTAGCGAGAAAGAGCTGACATATCTCGTGAACAGGGTTAAAAAGGATGCAAACTTTAATGTCGGGGATTTTCAGAACAAGTTTATAACTATAGGTCATAACGGAAAAGTTATTTCTCCCAAATCGATAGGACAGGCTAAATATTTTGATGCAGTGATGAAAAACGATATAAACTTTGTTATTGGTCCGGCAGGAACAGGGAAAACCTATATTGCAATGGCTTTTGCATTACACTATTTATTTGCTGAGAATATATCAAGAATAATCCTGACAAGACCGGTTGTTGAAGCTGGAGAGAGTCTTGGATTTTTACCGGGTGATCTTGAACAAAAGATTAATCCTTATCTCAGGCCTCTTTACGATGCTATATACGATATGATTCCGTATCCTGTATTTCAGAGGTACGTGGAGAGAGGAGCGATTGAGATAGCACCGCTGGCATATATGAGAGGGAGAACGTTGCACGATGCATTTATTATTCTTGATGAGGCACAAAATACTACTAAAGGACAGATATTAATGTTCCTTACAAGGATAGGGTACAATTCAAAAACCATAATAACGGGTGATATAACTCAGATAGATTTACCAAAATCCACCGAATCGGGTCTTATAGCGGCATCCAGAGTTCTGAAAGGCATTAAGGGTATATCATTTGTTTATCTTGGCCCAGAAGATGTGGTGCGACATCCCCTTGTTGAAGAGATTATCAGGGCTTTTGACAGGGATAGAGGAGATGAGATTGATAGACGTTAGAGGACTTTTGAAACCCAAGGGTAAAAAAATAATATTCCTCGTTGCTTTTCTCTCTTATGTGGCACTTCTGTGGATGGTGGCAAAGCCTTATTTCGGGGTGAAGTATGATTATCAGATTGGAGAAATAGCTCAGGAAAACATAGTAGCTCCAAAACAGATAACATACATCAATGAAGCTGAAACAAAGAAGCGGATTGAAGAAAGAAAGAGCCGTGTTCCACCTGTATTTGATCTTCAGACAGAAATTAATATGGAGGTATTGAATCGATTTAATGATTTTCTTGAAAAGATAGATATTGTTGGACCAACTTCATTATCCGAAGATGAAAAGGCGAATATTATCAGAGAAAGCGGATATAATATAAAAGAATCAGTACTTAAAGAATTTATTAGATCTTACAAAGAGAAGAACTACAGAAGCGTTGTAATGGATGCCCTTAATTTCTTAATTCAAAAACCAATAGCGGACCTGCCCGCCGAAAAACTGAAAGCTTATTCTCAAACGGGTATAATTGTAAGGAAGATTGAGGAGGCTGAAATAATTCAGCAAAAACTCGAAATAAATGAAATAGTATCCACTAAAACGGTTAAGAAAATTCTTGTTGATTATTTAAGGCAAAATTATAGCCTGGGAAGAGAGGATCTTGAAACTATTTCTGCGGTGCTGTTATATTTCATAAAACCAAACTTGTTCTACAACCCAACCGAGTCTCAGAGATTAATAAATGAAGAAATCAGCAAGATCGAACCGGTTAGGAATACGATAAAGAAAGGAGCTGTAGTTGTAAGGCAGGGAGAAGAGATAACAGAACAAAATCTCCCCAAAATCGAGGCAATAGTAAAATATACGAGCCACTTTAATTTAAAGGCCATTGCGGGCATAGGAATTCTGCTTCTACTGCTGATCTATCTTTCGACATTGCCATTCATAAAGGAGCAACAGGAAATAGATGAAAGGAACTATATTCTGCTTCTGGGATTTACCGTTTTTACCGTATTCTATGCGTACTTAATAACCCTGATAAAGAATCCACCTTCTTATCTTTTTCTTGGTGTGTTTGTGCCTACGGCCGGTATAACAATTACAGCAGAGGTTTTATTCAAGCGAAAAGTGAGCTTTACACTGGCAATAATGCTTCCAATATTTTTACTTCTCATATCCGGAAATGATCCGTATACAATGATCTTTTCCATGGGTTCCGGCTTGATTGCCCTGTATGTTGTTAGCAGGGCTGAAAAAAGAAGCGATTTGTTAAAATCAAGTTTGTATGTTATGGGTGTTAATCTGCTTATCTTGGTAGCTATAGGCTTGCTGAGGGAGCTGAAAATCAGAGACTTTTCCATGCTTCTTGTCTGGGGAATGGGAAACGGTTTAATATCTGTTATATTTTCGATGGGTATAATCCCGTTCTTTGAAATAATTATGAACCTGCCAACAAACTTCAGACTCCTCGAATTGGCTGATTTGAATAATCCTATTCTAAAAAAGCTTCAGATGGAGGCGCCGGGAACGTATCATCACAGCATAAACGTGGCGAATATGGCAGAGATGGCTGCAAGATACATAAGGGCTAACCCGTTACTTGTAAGAGTGGCAGGCCTGTATCACGATATTGGAAAACTTCCAAATGCCGAATATTATATTGAAAACACACTTGGGGAGAGCAAGCACAGTAATTTAAAGCCCACTCTTTCGAACTCAATCCTGAAAGCACATGTGAAAATTGGAGTAGAAATGGCAAAGAGCATTAAACTCCCAAAAGAGGTTGTGGATATAATTGCACAGCATCATGGAACTACGCTTATGAAGTATTTCTACCATCAGGCATTAAAAACCCAGAAAAAAAACGGTGGCGATGTGGATAAACAGGATTTCCATTACCAGGGCCCGAAACCACAGACACGAGAGGCTGCAATTGTAATGCTTGCCGATGCGGTTGAAGCAACATCCAGAACATTGAAAAATCCGGCTCCAAAAAGAATAGAAGAGCTTGTGAATGAAATAATAGAGAGCAAGTTCAGGGAAGGTCAGCTAAATGAGAGTACCCTTACTTTAAGAGACCTTATGAAAATATCTGTAGCATTCAGAAGATATCTTACCGGAGTATTTCATACAAGAATTGATTATCCGGATGAAAAGGAAATTGAAAAAATAGGACAGGAGAAAACCTGAATCTCTTGATTTTGTAAATAAATTAATTAAAAACAAAAAAGAATGAACTTTGATATTCGGATAAAAGAGGAAGGAGGCAGAATCCCACTGAGTAGTGAGGAACTTAAAGTTATTGCGTCAAGGTGTTTTAAAATAACCGGGAAGAAAGAAGGAGATATATCGCTGGTCGTTTGTGATGACGGGTTTATATCTTCACTGAATGAAAAATACCTATCTGAAAAGAGTCCTACCGATGTTCTGGCTTTTCCTCAAAGAGAGGGTATAAAACAACCTTTTGATGACAGAATACTGGGAGATATTGTAATATCTGTTGAAACCGCTGAGAAACAGGCCTCTCAAATGGGTAAGACGCTGGTGGAAGAATTTAAAATTCTATTTGTACATGGTCTTTTACATCTACTTGGATATGATCATGATACCGAAGATAATAAAAAACAAATGGACATTTTGGCAGAAAAAATTTTATCGGGGGTGATGGATTCCCAATGAGTTTTAAGCTTTTCAAGAAAAAAAGATTTAACCAGATAGAAGAAATGCTGGATGTTGAGGATGCAGGGATAGAGAAAGATGAGAAAGATATGATAAAGGGGATTTTTGGCCTCGGAGAGACACCTGTGAAGTCAATAATGGTTCCGAGAACCGATGTCGTGGCCATTTCAGTTGATGAACCAAAAGGGGAAGTATTGAAAAAGGTGGTTCAGAGTGGGCATTCCAGAATTCCTGTATATGAGGGAACAATAGATAATGTTATAGGATTTCTCTATGTCAAGGACCTTCTTACATTTCTGGTAAAGGGAAACGGTTCTTTTGACATAAAGAAGATGTTAAGACCTGTCCTATTTGTTCCGGAGGGGAAAAAAATAGATGAGCTTCTAAAAGAGTTTCAGAATAAGAAAACACACATAGCGGTGGTGGTAGATGAGTATGGTGGAATGTCAGGTATAGTGTGTCTGGAGGACATACTGGAGGAGATAGTTGGCGAAATTCAGGATGAGTATGACAATGAAGAAGAAGAAATAAAAAAACTCTCCGAAGATACGTTCCTCTGTGATGCCAGAGCCTTGGTCAGTGATATAAATGAAGAGCTGGGTCTTGAGTTACCTGTTGAGAAGAGCGAGACTTTGGGAGGGTTTGTTTTCAATCTTTTTGGTAAGATTCCTCAGAAAGGAGAGAAAATTTCTTATAATAATGTTGAATTTACCATTGAAAGAATAGACGGCAGGAAGATAAAGAGAATAAAAGTAAGAAAGGTACACGATACGAAAACCGAGAATGTAGCCGAGGTTAACAGGCAGTAGATATCACAATTACAACTTAGTGGAAAGCCAGGATAAAAAAGGGTTAATTTTTTAATAATATTATTTTTTTAACTCGGCATTTTAGAGAAGGTATTGAAAAGTAGATATATTAAAACAGAGGCGATAGTTCTAAATAGTGTTAAGTTTGGAGAAGGACATAAAATAGTAAACCTTTTTACCAGTGATCTTGGCAAAGTAGAGGCTACAGCCTTTGGAGCAAGAAAAACTAAGAGCAGATTTGGTAGCCTTCTGGAACCTTTCTCCCATATTAAGGTTTTGATGTATAGGAAAAGCGAGGATGTGCCTTATACAATAAGGGAGGCGGAGCCGTTAAGTCTTCATCCCGGATTAAGAAATGACTATAATAAAATAGTTTTTTCTAATGCCATAGTTGAACCCTTTATAAGAATTGTTCAGAGGTCACATCCTGATAAAAGGTTATTTCTACTCCTCAAGAATTCTTTAAGCTATATGGAATTTTGCAATTACCATTCCTCGTTGATACTATTATCTATCTTTGATATCGTTTTTATACAACTGATGGGATATGGAATTCAGACTGCTAACTGTGAGTTATGCGGTGTTCGGATTGAGGATAGAAATTACTTTTTTGATCCTGAAAAGGGTTTTCCAATATGCAAGAGGTGTGCATCGAGTAAATCCCTGGAGATAAACTACGAGGCTATTCGATTTGTAAACTGGGCTAAAAGGTTAAATATCTCGGATAATTCATTTCTGAAAATACTGAGAAATGTAAGGATAGGCAGGAATACATACATGGATCTGCGTATGTTAATAGAAAAGATGTATCTTTATACATTTGAAAAAGGATTAAATAGCTGGAAGGAAATAAGAAAGATCATTATGGAAATGGAGAAAAAATGACCAAAACCTTTATAGTTTCTGTTGGTGATGAGCTGGTAAAGGGTGAAATTCTGAACACCAATGCTCAGTACATTGCAAATTCCCTTGTAAATATGGGATTTAATATTTCTGCTATTTTAAATCTCCCCGATGACTATAAACAACTTGTTTTTAATCTCAGATCACTGCTGAGCCAGAAGGGGGTTTTCATAATAACCGGCGGTTTGGGAGGAACAAGAGACGATATTACACGAAAAGCTCTTGCTGAGGTTCTTAAAAAGGACCTTGTTCTTGATGAATTTGCCGACAGAAAGCTTGAGAGTTGGTACAGAAGTAAAGGTAGGGAATATACAGATTCCGATAGGATGCAGGCAAGGGTTCCAGAAGGAGGTATTCTTCTCAAAAATAGGGTGGGACTTGCGTATGGTATTTACATAGAGATTAATGAATCACATATATTTTGTCTCCCGGGAGTTCCACATGAGATGAAAAGCATGTTCGATAATGATGTGGTTCCAATGCTCAGGCAGAAGAATCTTCACGATGAGCGGTATAAATGTGAGATACTTTATTTTGGAGATATTGCAGAATATGTTCTTGATAAAAAGATAAATGGGATAGTCAGCAGATACAATGGTATTTCATATGGTACAAGGGCAAGCAACGGAATAATAAGAGTCAGATTTGAGTCGTTCAATGGGAATCTAGAATCATGTGTTAATGAGGTAAAAGAAAAATTAAGCGAAAATTACCTTTACTCCGGGTTCAGGGATATCAGTGAAGTTGTAGGTGAGATACTAACGGGTGAGAAGTTTACGCTAT
>Ga0190360_1001048_pt1 | contig 14651 bp, 15 predicted proteins | sample 48721834_MG_FD_161271 | JGI IMG/M metagenome (GOLD analysis project Ga0190360, IMG submission 161271) | Hydrothermal vent microbial mat bacterial communities from Southern Trench, Guaymas Basin, Mexico - 4872-18-3-4_MG | ecosystem: Environmental > Aquatic > Marine > Hydrothermal vents >... | reverse complement strand
GGGAGATTCCCTTTCCCCCTGAGGGGGATAGACTCTGATAACGATTCTTCTTTCATCAACCACCACCTCCTCAGGTGCTGTGAGCAGAACCGCATTACCTTTACCCGTTCAAGGCCTTATCAGAAGAATGACAACTGTCATGTGGAGCAGAAGAGCTGGTCTGTGGTGAGGAGGTATGCAGGGTATTTTCGGTATGAGGGAGAGGAGGCGCTGGGTGTGCTCAGGGAGATGGGGAGGGTCTTAAGGCTCTATGTGAACTATTTTCAGCCTTCGGTGAAGCTTCTGGAGAAGGTGAGGGAGGGGTCTAAGGTCAAAAAGAGGTATGATGATCCCAAGACCCCTTATGAGAGGGTGCTTGAGTGTGCTGATCTCGATGAGGAGGTCAAAAGGAGACTGAAGGAGGAGTATGAGGGGCTGAACCCTGCAGAATTAAGGAGAAAGCTACTTAAGCTCCAGCAGAGGCTCATAGAGCTGGCTACTACCTCCAGGAGGAAGATCCATGCCTTGGAATAGATTTTCATATGAGGCAACGAATACTACTTCAAGTAGATTTTGTAATGAGACATCAGGGAAAGAAAGGGGGTGGTGCCGCATTCCTCTGTCGCATAAATGCGACAGTCTCCTGCGGCGACTTCTATGACGCTAAGGGGGCTTTTTCGCAGGAAGAAAGAGGAACAAAGGGGGCGAGCCCTCATCATCTTCCAGGAGGTCTCCCAGGCGATAAAGGCCGAGAAGGTGCTGAAGGAGGCGGGGTATGAGATCAGAATGGTGGCGCCACCTCCCCACTTCAGGAAGGGCTGCGATCTCTCTGTAGAATTTGATTTGATGGAGCAGTTGGGGGTGGAGCGGGCGTTACGTCAAGGGGGGTGTGAGTATCTTGAAGTTATCCCTGTCTCGGAGGAGGCCCTTTCGCCATTGGAGATCTGTCAGAGAAGGGACTTCGGCCGCTGGGAGATGGTAAAGGCGGCCAACATGAAGATCACCTACGATAAGGAAACCCGCGAAATCGTAAACGTCTCGGGCGGCGGATGCCCTGATGTCCCATATTTGGCCTGGCAGATGGTTGGAAGGAAGCTCCACGATGCACCGTCTCCTAAGGACCTCGGCCACACTGTATGCGCTTATGCGCTGTGGAGGGCCTGGGAGGAGGCCAAATCAGGGTGTAAATGAGGGGAGAGGTGCTGGTGCGCCCCGCGGATTTCAAATCCGTCGGCCGGGCCTGCAAAGCCCGGAGGAGGTTCGATTCCCCCTCCCCTCTCCACCTGGCAGCTGGCAATGGTAATCGGCGTAATTGGCCACGTAGATCACGGCAAAACGACCTTGGTCAAACACCTGACCGGAGTGGACACTGACAGGCTCCCCCTGGAGAAGGAGCGGGGGATGTCAATAGAACTGGGCTTCGCCCCCTTGAGGCTCCCCTCCGGCCAGACCATCTCCTTCGTGGATGTCCCCGGGCATGAGGATTACATCAAGAACGCGGCAAGGGGAGTGAGCGGGGTCGACCTGGCCCTTTTGGTGGTAGCGGCAGATGAAGGGGTGAGGCCTCAGACGGTTGAGCACTGCCAGATCGCCCAACTCTTCGGGGTGAGGGACCTCATAGCGGTCATAACCAAAACGGATTTAGTTGACGAAGAGCTCTTAGAGCTTGCCGAAGAGGATTTAAGGGACTTCTTGTCCCACACCCTTTTTGAAGGGGCCCCGATACTGTGTTTTTCGGCTAGGACTGGCGAAGGTAAAGAGGACATTCTCTCTGCCCTCCAAAGGGCGATAGACCGCTTGGAGGAGAGGGACCAAAAGGGGACTTTCAGGTTACCTATAGATAGGGTTTTCAACGTCAAGGGCTATGGCACCGTCGTGACGGGGACGGTCGTCTCGGGGGAGATCGCTGAGGGGGAGGAGGTGGAGGTTTACCCGGTCGGCCTCAGGGCTAAGATCAGGCGCCTTGAGCACCACGGCCAGATGGTGCAGAAGGCCGGGGCAGGACAGAGGGTCGGAGTGAATCTGAGGGGTGGGGAAGTGAACGGGATAAGACGTGGGATGGTCCTCGGCAGACCTAAGACGCTTCGCCCCACAAGGACACTGAACGCCCGCCTCCTTTGCCTCCCCGACCACAAGGCCTATATAGCCCACGGCATGCGGGTGAGGGTCTACATCGGGACCGAGGAGGTCATCGCCAGGGTCGTCCTGATGGAGAAGGAAAAGGTGGCTTCAGGGGAGAGCTGCTTTGGACATTTGCGTCTGGAGAAGGAGGTGGCTCCCCTGCCCTTCGATCGCTTCGTCGTCAGGAGGCTGAGCCCCGAGATCACCATCGGAGGGGGAATGGTCCTCGAAGTGGATCCCCCCAGGTATCGGCCCTCTCGGGGAGAAGGAACGGCCTTGAGGTTACAGTACCTGCAGCAGGCCGATTACCCGAGGGTTATTGAGGAGTGGTTGAAGCTCAGCCGTTTCACCCCCTTGACCCTCGAAGAGATCGCCTGGAGGCTAAAGAAGGACACGGAGGAAGTCCAAGGGATCCTAGAGCCCCTGATCGATGAAGGAAAAGTGATTCTCCTTCAGGGGGAGGTAATCCACCGGGAGGCCTATCAGCGGTTAAAGGACGGGATCCTCCATCAGCTAAGGACCCTCCACGAACAAGACCCCTTCCACGACGACTTCTCCAAGGACGATCCCCATCGCCGTCTCTCCCCTTCCATACCCCAGAGGGTCTATGATTTTGCCCTGAGAGAGCTTGTCAAGGAGCGAAAAGTTGTCCTTGAAGGCGGAAGGATACGCCTCACCAACCCACCACGCTGGGCCTCAAGGACGGTAAAGGAAATCCTCTCCTCGCGTATAGAGGCGATCCTTAAAAGGTCGAGCACAAGGCCCCTGCCCCAGGCCGATCTCTTCAAGGCCCTCAGGAGCTACCACAAGCGGGAGGTGGAGCTCACCCTGGGTTATCTGCTCAAGGCCGAGAGGATCATAAAGCTCAACAACGGAAGGCTGCTTCATGCCGAAGGCCTTGAGGAAATCAAGCAGAGGGTAAGGTGTTACATCTCCGAGAAAGGGAGAATCACCCTGGCCGAGGCAAAGGGCCTTTTGGGATTCGGCAGGACGCAGATCCAGCCTATCTTCGAGTACCTGGACGAGATCGGCTTCACAGTAAGGGTGGGCGACTGGAGGGTCCTCAAGGAGGCCGAGGATGGTCATAGTTGCGGGAACTCTGCCCTTTAAGGGACTCGGGCTCCTTCACGGAAAGGTGGAGGTAGAGGGCGAACGCCTCAGGATCGGCGGGGCCACCTTCCCCATAAGTAGGGGGACGGCCGCCATCGCCGCAGCCTGTGCCCTTGCCACAGAAGGGGAGGTAGAGGGGGTGGTCGTGGGAGATACGGGCAAGGGTGAGGGCAGCGCCGAGCTTTACCGATTCCTCGAAGAGGAGGTACCGAGGCTTTCGCCCAAGGTGGTCTGCCTCGGCTACGTGATGCCGAATAAGGAACTTCACGACCGTGCCTTCAAGGCCCTGGGGAGGATGAACCCCCGGCCTCTCCTTGTGGCCGATGCGGGCTTCATGTACGTGGCCAAGATGAGCGGCAAGGCCATCCACTACGACCTCTTCTGCCCAGACCTGGGAGAGTTGGCTTTCCTGGCCGATGAGAAGGCCCCCCACCCCTTCTACACCCGTGGTTTCATCTTTCACATGACGGAAAGGGTCCCTGAACTCATAAAAGGGGCCTATGAGACAGGGGGGGCGGCAAAGGTGTTGTTGGTGAAAGGAGAAAGGGACTACGTATGTAAGGACGGCGAGATACTGGAGGTGATCAAGGAGCCGAAGGTCCCCGACCTTGAACCCATAGGGGGGACAGGGGATACCATCACCGGGATGACGGCGGCGCTTATCGCCCAAGGGTCTTCCCTGGTAGATGCGGCAGCTCGGGCAGCAAGGGCTAACCGTCGGACAGGGGAGCTTGCTCGCCCAAACCCCGCGACCCAAATAGGGGAGATCCTTCATCATATACCAAGAGCTTTAGAGGAGGTAGTTTGGAATGAAAATAGATGCAAGGGGTAAGAGTGTGGATGAAAGTCTCTTAAATTTGAGGCAGATCTTTGAAGGAGTGGCAGAGGGGATCGTGACGGTGATCCTTGAGGAACGGGATAAGGCCGAGCAGCTTGATAGGCTCGTCCGCAAGGAAGGATATTGCACAGGAGGAGTGGAGGAGACTGAAGAGGGGTTCCGCCTGGATGTGGTCAAAGGGTACAGTTGCAGCCTGCAGAGGGGATGATTATGACGAGAAAAAGGCTTACTGAGAGCGTGCGGGGGGCGGGTTGAGCCTCAAAGCTGGGTCCGGGTGACCTCGATAGAGCACTTTGTGGGCTCGAACTCCCTCAGGACAAGAACTTGATCGTCGGTATAGAGAGGGCGGATGATGCGGGGGTGTATAAGATCTCCGATGAGGTAGCCCTCATTCAAACCATCGACTTCTTCACCCCCATCGTGGATGACCCTTACTGGTTCGGCCAGATCGCCGCGGCGAATGCGCTGTCTGATGTCTACGCCATGGGAGGAAGGCCTCTTACGGCCATGAACGTGGTCTGCTTCCCCATCAAGGAGATGCCCCTCACGATCCTTCAGGAGATCTTGAGGGGAGGGCTCGATAAGATAAAGGAGGCAGAGGCGGTGCTTGTAGGGGGACACTCCGTGGAGGACCCCGAGTTGAAGTACGGCCTCTCGGTCACAGGGATCGTACACCCCGAGCGTGTCATCAGGAACCAAGGGGCAAGGCCTGGGGATCGCTTGGTCCTCAGCAAGCCCCTCGGCACAGGAATCATCAATACGGCCATAAAGGGAGGGCTGGCGGGGGAAGGGACGATCGGCAAGGTCATCAAGACGATGGCCACCCTCAACCGAGAGGCCTCAGAGGTGATGCAGCAGGTGGGGGTGAACGCCTGTACCGATGTCACGGGCTTTGGGCTCCTGGGACACCTCTGCGAGATGGTCGAGGGCAGCGATGTAGGCGTGACGATCTACGCCTCCCGGGTCCCCTATTTCCCCGAGGCTGAGGAGTTCGCCAAGATGGGCCTCGTCCCGGGGGGGACCTACAGAAACAGGGAGTTCAGGGAGCAGATGGTGAACCTGCACCCCGAGATACCCCCTTGGCTTGTGGACATCCTCTTCGACGCCCAGACCTCAGGGGGGCTCCTCATCTCGGTGCCGGACGAAAGGGCCGAGGAGCTCCTGGCGAAACTGAGGGAAAGGGGGGTGAAAGCCGTCCTCATCGGCGAGGTCACCCAGGAGCACCGAGGCGAGATAGAGGTGAGGCCATGAGGGATGGGGTGATCTACCTCGACAACGCAGCGACCTCTTGGCCCAAGCCGCCCGAGACCTTCAAGGCCATGGAGGACTTCATACGCTCTGTAGGCGCCAACCCTGGTCGCTCCGGGCATCGCCTTTCGATTGAGGCAGGCCGCGTAATCCTTGAGGCCCGAGAGGCCCTGGCCGCCCTCTTCGGGGTGGATGACCCGCTGAGGATCGCCTTCACCAGAAACGCCACAGAGGCCCTCAACCTGGCCCTTTACGGATTGCTGCGGCCGGGGGACCACGTGATCACCTCCAGCATGGAACACAACTCGGTGATGCGGCCACTGCGGGACCTCGAGGGGAAGGGGGTGGAGCTGACGGTGGTCGAGGCCTCCCCTCAAGGGGAACTCGACCCCCAGGACGTCGAGGGGGCCATAAAGGAGAACACCCGCCTCATCGTCCTGACCCACGCCTCCAACGTCACCGGGACCCTGATGCCCTTGACCGAGATCGGGCAGATCGCCCGCCGCAAGGGCGTCCCCCTCTGTGTGGACTCTGCCCAGACGGCGGGGGCCTACCCCATAGATGTGGAGGCGATGGGGATAGACCTTTTGGCCTTCACCGGCCACAAGTCCCTCTTCGGCCCCCAAGGCACCGGAGGACTCTTCATCCGCAAGGGCCTCGAGGAAGCGATCCGGCCCCTCCTTAGAGGGGGCACGGGAAGCCGCTCTGAATTCGAGGAACAACCCGACTTCCTCCCCGACAAGTACGAAAGCGGCACCCCCAACACCGTGGGGATCGCCGGCCTGGGGGCTGGGGTCCGTTTCCTCCTCTCGGAGGGGATGGAGCGTATAAGGGCCAAGGAGGAGGCCCTGACCCAAACCCTCCTCGAGGGGCTCGGCGACACCCCAGGAGTGACCCTCTACGGGACCTGCGATCCAAGGCGACAGATCGCCGTGGTCTCCTTCAACATCGATGGGCTCTCCCCGTCGGAGGTGGCCATGGCCCTGGACGAGGAGTTCGGAGTGCTCACGCGGCCAGGCCTTTACTGCGCCCCCTCGGCCCACCGGACCATCGGCACCTTCCCCCAGGGGACGGTCCGACTGAGCGCCGGGTACTTCACCACCGAGGAGGAAATAGGGATGGCCCTCCGTGCGGTGCAGGAACTGGCCGCACGGGCGAGAAAGGGAGGTTCAACCCATGGATAAGGTGATAGACGCCAGCGGGCTTGCTTGTCCTCAGCCGGTGGTCCTCACCAAGAAGGCCCTGGAGGAGGCCGAAGAGGTCACCATCGTGGTGGACAACCCCGTCTCCCGCGATAACGTCCGGCGGATGGCCGAAAGCCAGGGCTGTGAAGTGGAGGTGGAGGAGCGAGGGGACGGCATATACCTTCACCTGAGAAAGATCGCATCCTGCGAGGCCGTCTCATCGACCGCCCCCGCTTCTGGACCGACCGTGGTGGTCATCTCCAGCGACCAGATGGGCAGAGGCAACCAGGAGTTGGGGAGGATCCTCATGCGGGCCTTCCTCCACACCTTGAACGAGGTCTCCCCCCGGCCGGAGAAGCTCATCTTCTTCACCACAGGGGTCAAGCTCACCGTGGAGGGCTCAGAGGTCCTCAAGGACCTTAGGAGGCTCGCAGAGGGGGGAACTGAGATCCTCGTCTGCGGCACATGCCTCAGCTACTTCGACCTGAAGGAAAGGGTCGTCGTGGGCCAAGTGTCCAACATGTACAGCATCGCAGAGGCCCTGCTTCAGGCAGGCCGCCTGGTGACCCTTTAGGAGGCCCCCTTGCCGGAGGGGAGGGAAGGGACCTACAGCGTGGTACTCTTTCACTCCGTGAGTGGGGCCCTCCGGGCCGAGAAGCTCATCAAGGAGGCGGGGATAGAGTACAAGCTCATCCCCGTACCCCGCCACTTGAGCTCCGACTGCGGGCTCTGCCTACGTTTCCGGACCGAGGACGAGGGACGCGTAAGGGAGATCCTCAGAGGGAAGGTGGAAGTCCAAGACATCTGTCCCCTTTAGGGATCGAACCCTTTTCGATGACCCCACCGGATGTCATCGAAGGGGGGCGGTTGCCCCCTTAAAGGAGGCAACCGCCTCGCTGCTCGCGGCTCGAGGGGAGACGAACTTTCACCCCTCCCCCGTCTCCAAGAACCGAACAAGTCCGTCTCTGTCAAAGGCCGAGATCCCGAGATCTTCGAGTCCAAGGCCTTCTGCCATATAGTCAGTCTGGTTGATTGTGGAAGCCAAGGTAATGACTGCTTCAATGACCGGTGTGTCCACCTTCAACTTCATCGCCAGTTTCCTGATGGGGACCAGACCGTAAGGGACGTCCTCGGTTATGTACCTGCTTTTGACCGATGATGGACCTCAGATGTTGGCAGCGGCTCCCTCTTTGTCAAAGGGCGCCCTGAAGTCGACATGATGGTGCTCTTCCTCCAGAAGTCGTCTTCCGGATACTCCAGCATCCTCGCACCGACTGCCTCTGCTACCTTGGAGACCTCTTCGAACACCGCCTTTATACCCCTCGCCGTCGAGAGGGTAGTTCCGTGTCTATAAAGGTAGAAATCCTTCCCCAAGGTGTCGACCCAGGCTGCGTTCATCACCGTGACCACGGGATGAACGACAGGATTCAAGTTGTTCAAACTGGTGGCAAGGACGTTCTCTGCGGGCACAACGGGGTACATCTCCCTTACGGCAGGCAACACCTTATCTATCCTCTTGGCGGGCAACGTGGCAAGGAGGAGCTTTACCGCCCAGACCATGATCTGGACTGTGCCCGGCTCTACGAGCCTACAGCCCCACGGGAGGGTATGACTTTCGGCGATGTTGATGTCCTTCTTGACGCCTTCGTCTTTGAGCATCTTTGCAAAGGCGAGGGCAGAAAAGCGGACCATTTGACGATGGTCTGGCCGTCCTTCAGGTGCGGAATGACGGCGCTGAAGAAGCTTTTGCACCCTATAGCAGGGATGGGCATCATGATGTATTCCACGTCTTCGAGGGCCTCTTTAAAATCCGTCGTCACTTTGTTTATCTTGACGTCGTACCTCTGGCCCCATGCATCGATCAGGGTGATAGCCTGTTTCTCAAGGGGGACCTTGATGTTCTCTTCGAAATCAGGCAGTTCGCACATATTGTCGCCACAGGGGGCGTCATTTGGCCGCTGCCCTGGTTTACCGCCATTATGGCCGCCATCTGGACCGGGCTGATACCCAACTTGGTGAACAAAGGCAACAAAAGGGGCGCAACCAGCAGCATAGAGCTGATCATCCATTATCATGCTCATTAGTACTATAAAAAGCCTTATAAGGAAAGCAACACAATTCGGTTGGAAGTGGTGCTCAGCATGACATCAGCGACGGTATGGAGTAGACGCTCGTAGGTGAATATTCTACTCATCACATATTATGAATGTAATCGCCCCCTCGATACTGGCCGTCTCCTCAACCGCTTGCATGAAGCCCTTCCATGTGAGTGAACGTCTGAGGAGACCTACACAGATGGCATACACCGCAGCCACACAACCCGCCTCAGTGGGCGTAATGACCCCTCCACATATCCCGCCAGGATGATCACCGGCATAAACAGGCTAAAGCCCGCTTTCTTGGTAGCCACCTCCCCGGCCCCACCCCCCTTGCACCTGAGGCCCTTTCATGATAGTTTTGGTGAAAGTTAACTATTTTAAGTTGACTAATGGATCTGAGGCTGATCGTCTTGGGGCTTCTGATACAGGGGCCGGCCCACGGGTATGAGCTACGGCAGCGGCTACAAAGGGACCTCTACCCCTTCCTTGCCGCTTCCGCTGCCCCCCTCTATTACGCCCTGAGGAAGTTGGAAGAAGGGGGCCTGGTGACCCATTGGAGCGAGACGAAGGGGAGACGTCCTCAGCGATACGTATATCAGATCACGGAGAAGGGGAAAAGGCACTTACAGCAGGCCTTGCTCAAGGGCCTAAAGCGGCTGCAGCGACCGCCTTTCGACTTAGATGTAACCCTTTATTTCCTCGACCTCCTCGATAGGGGGGAGGTGGTGGAGGCCTTGAGGGAAAGGCTCAAAGAGCTGCGGAAGCTGCGGTTCTTGCTCAAGAGGCAGAGGAAGAACCTGCCGGAGCACCACGAAGGGGCCGAGGAGATCATCCTGGAGCACAACCGGCGTATGGTCGAAACCGAGATCCAATTCGTGAAGGACCTGATAGGTACCTTTTCAGATGATCGTAGGGGATCATCTCACCGAGCAGGCTAAAAGGCGGCCCGAAAAGGTGGCGGTGATCTGTGGGGCGGACCGCCTCACCTTCTCGGAGCTCAACGAAGAGGCCAACCGCCTCGCCAACTGGCTCCTCGACAGGGGGCTGAAGAAGGGCGATAGGGCCGTGGTGCTTCTGCCCAACTGTGCTGAGTTCGCCCCCATCTACTTCGCCCTGATGAAGATCGGGGTCGTGGCCGTGATCCTCGACTTCAGGTTGAGCCCCCCGGAGATGGCCCCGCTTTTCGACGAGACGGAGGCGAAGGTGCTGCTCACCCACTCCAAGCAGCGGGGCTTCGCCTTGAGGATGATGCGGGAAAAGGAGGACCTGAAGCACGTGGTGATCGTCGGAGAGGGGAGATCCTCCGAGGAACTCCAACCCTACGAGGAGATCGTCTCCAAGGGAGATTCCTCCGAACCCCCTATAACGGTCGGGGAGACCGACGAGGCGGTCTACCTCTACACCTCGGGGACCACCGGCAGGCCCAAGGGGGTCGTCCTCACCTTCGACCACTTCACCTACTTCCCCGAGACGATGAAGGCCCACCTGCCCATAAGCGACCGGGACGTGGACGGCTCCATCCTCCCCATGTCCCACATCTCGGGGCCCATCATCCTGAACCTGATGGCCGATGTAGGCCTCACGGTGGTGATCGTCGAGGAGATAAGGCCGAAAAAGATCCTCGAGGCGGTTCAGGAGCACCGCATCACCTTCTTTCACGCCGTGCCGCCCATCTTCCAGATGATCCTGAACCTGCCGAGCCGGGAGCGCTACGATCTGTCGAGCCTCCGCTTTGTGGCCATGATGGGGACGGTGGTGCCCGAGGAGTTGATGCAGGAGTGGTATGAAGCTTACCCCCACGCCGTGCCCCTTCAGGGCTACGGTGCCACGGAGACATCACCCCTTTTGACCCTCACCCGTTTCGAGGACGCCCCCCGGAAGATGGCAAGCGCCGGCTACCCAGCCCCCAAGGTGGAACTGAAGGTGGTGGACGAGAAGGGACGGGAGCTGCCCCCGGGGGAGGTGGGAGAGGTGATAGCCCGGGGTCCCCAGATCATGAAGGGCTACTTCAAGAACCCCCGGGCCACAGCCCAGAAGATCCGGGACGGCTGGTACTGGACGGGCGATCTCGGGCGCTTCGATTCGGACGGCTACCTCTATGTGTTAGGCCGTGCCGATGACATGATCATCACCGGCGGCATGAACGTATATCCCTCCGAGGTGGAGAACGTCATCATCTCCCACCCCAAGGTGGCCGAGGTTGCGGTGGTGGGGATTCCCGACCCCGAGAGGGGACAGGCCTTGAAGGCGGTGGTGGTCCCCAAGGTGGGCGAGAGCCTCGGGAAGCGGGAACTGCTGAAGTTCTGCCGTGAGAGGCTCGCCAGCTTCAAGATCCCCAAGGTGGTGGAGTTTCGCGAATCGTTGCCCCGCTCCCGCACGGGCAAGGTGGCAAAGACGGAGCTGAAGGCCGCAGAAAGCGAACTCAGGAAGTTCTGGGACTTCATCGCGGAGCATAAAAAACCGATAAGTCCCCTCGTGCTCCTCTTGTTCTGGTTTCTGCTCTCGGGCCTTGAGCTGGTGGACCCCTTCTTCTTGCCCTCTCCGGCCAAGGTGGCCGGACGCATGGCCGCCCTGTTGGGGGATTCCTCCACCTACGGCCATCTGCTGAAGACCTTCTACCGCATGATGGTGGGCTTCTCCCTGGCGGCGCTCATCGGCATCCCCTTGGGGATAGTCCTCGGGTACTGGGAGAAGGTCTACAAGTCCGTGGAGTTCATCATCGATTTCTTCCGCTCCTTCCCGGCCACAGCCATGTTCCCCCTCTTCATGCTTGCCTTCGGCATCGGGGATGGCTCCAAGATCGCCTTAGTGGTCTTCGGCTGCTCGCTGCTCATCTTGGTGAACACCACCTACGGGGTGAGGGGTTGTAGCCGCACCCGCAGGATGGTGGCCGAGACCATGAAGGCCTCGGAGGCCTACATAATGGCCAAGGTGGTCCTGCCCGAGGCCTTGCCGCAGATCTCCGCAGGGCTTCGCCTCGCCCTCTCCTTGAGCCTTATCATCGTCGTGGTCCTGGAGATGTTCATCGGCACCAAGCAAGGCCTCGGCTATATGATCTACAACGCCCACATGACCTACCAGATCGCGGACATGTACGCCTTCATCATCATGGCCGGCCTCATCGGCTACTTCATGAATCAGGGCTACGTGAAGATGGAGGAAAAGCTCATCCATTGGGCTGGGAAACAATCTTGAAGGAGGTGAAGGATGAAGAGATGGGCACTCGTCCTCTTAATTGGCCTCTTCTTCAGCCCCCTGAGGGCCCAAGCCGAGCAAAGGGCGATTCGAGTGGGCTATCTGCCCCTGGTGATGAGCCTACCCACCTTCGTAGCCCATGAGAAGGGTTTTTTCGCCGCCCAGGGCCTGAAGGTGGAGCTTGTGCCCTTCCAGTCGGGCACCACCATCCTCGACGCCCTGGTGGCGGGACGCATTGATGCCAACTGCGGTAGCGCCATCACCGGCCACTGGTTCGCCGAGCAGAACGTGCCGGGGCGTTTCAAGATATTCCTCGTCTACGGCAACCGTTCTCTGGAGGACAATACCTTCGTGGTCGTGGTGAGGAAGGACGCCCCTTACACCGGGCTCAAGGACCTGAAGGGAAGACGGGTGGGAACCTTCCCGGGGGCGACCTCCTTGGCCTTGGCACGAGCTGTGCTCCGCAAGGTGGCCGACCCCGAGAAGGTGATCTTCACGGAGGTGCCGCCGCCCAACATGGTGCCGGCGCTGGCAGCCGGACAGATCGACGCCTTCTTCACCCCTGAGCCCTTGGGGATGATAGCGGTGGCCAAGGGGATAGGGCGGTACCTGATGAAGAGCCCCATGAAGCTCCTCGGATTGAAGAAGGGGATACCCGGAGGGGCCTTCAGCTTCTCGCGGAAGTTCCTGAAGGACCGTCCCCAAGATGCCCAGAGGCTGAGGATGGCCTACCACAGGGCGGTGGACTTCATAAAGGCCAGGGAGAGGGAGGCGAGGGCCTTCCTGGTGAAGTACGCACGGATGCCGGAACCCGTGGCCATGAGGATACCTTTCGAGCAGTGGATCAAGATCGAGGAGTTGGACAGAGGGGCAGCCCAACAGTACTTCGACGTCCTCTACGAGGAAGGAGCTTACAGGAAGAGGATAGACACCGGAAACCTCTTCTACAGTCCCCCGAGGCCGAGGTGAAGGCCCTGCCCACGGAAGGCTGCAGGCGGCAACCCTTAAGGCGATGGCTGAGCGACCCTATCTTTACGTCCGTGGAGTGAGCAAGCACTACGAGACGGCCCCTGACCCCCGCCTCGGCAGCGGAGGGGTGAGGGTCCTGGACAACATCTCCTTCACCGCCCGCAAGGGGGAGTTCGTGACCATCGTCGGCCCCAACGGCTGCGGCAAGAGCACCTTCTTCAGGATCTTGGCAGGCCTGGAGGAGATGGACTACGGCCGCATCATCATCGGAGGGAAGACCCCCGAGGAGGCAAAGATCGGCTTCGTCTTCCAGAACTACCGTGAATCCCTATACCCCTGGCGCACCTGTCTCGGCAACCTGATGGTGCCCCTGGAGTTGGACGGGGTGCCCCGCAAGGACAGGAAGCGGCGGGTGGAGGAGTTCCTCTGGATGCTCGACATGTCGATCCGCGAGGACGCCTACCCCTACGAGCTGAGCGGGGGACAGCAGCAGATGTTGGCCATCCTGAGGGCCCTGATCTACCAGCCGGACATCCTGCTGCTTGACGAACCCTTCAGCTCCCTGGACTTTCAGACCACCTTGTGGATGCACGACAAGATCATGGAGGTATGGGAGAAGACAGGGGTCACCATCCTCTTCATTTCCCACAACATCCATGAGGCCGTTTACCTGGCGGACAAGGTGGTGGTCTTCAGCAAGCGACCTGCCCGGGTGGTGGAGGTCATCGAGACCGGACTTCCGCGGCCCCGCGACTACAAGGTCACCGAGACGGACCAATTCTTCGAGGTCAAGAACCGCGTGATGGAGCTCTTCCGCGAGGAGGTGATGGACAGCTTCCTCTTCATGGAGCTGAGCGGCTTCTAAAAGGAGGGATGCCCCTGAAGGTGTCAAAGGAGATCCTCGCCGCGAGCTTCACCCTCCTGTCCCTGCTCCTGCCCCCTTCGAGTCATACTGAAGGCCCCAAAGCCACCCTCATCAACTATCAAGTCGGAACACAACGAGGCGAGGCCCTCCTTTGCCGACCGGCTGGAAAGGGACCCTTCCCAGCCGTAATCTACAACCACGGTCTAATCGTAGATCTCTGGGGCTACGAAGGTGCAACCCTCCGTGGCTACGACCTGCGAGGGATATGTGAGGCCTTGACCGCTGATGGCTTCTTGGCCTTCGCCCCCATCCGGAGGAGCGGCCGCGGAGACATCCCCGCTCACAAAGAGGAGGTCTCTCGAGCGGTGGATTACGTGAAGGCCTTGCCAGGGGTCGATCCCGACCGAGTGGCCCTCATGGGCTTCTCCCGAGGGGGGCTCCTGACCCTCGTGGTCGGGGTGGAACGGGAGGACCTGAAGGCCTTGGTCATCCTCGCCCCTGCACCGGGAAGGGGCCTCTTCGCCGAAGCGGTGAAGGGGGTACCTTCCCTCAAGGCCCCCGTCTTACTGATGGTCGAAGCCGAAGACGAGCACTGGATTTTGGAGGACTTCGAGTTGCTGCAGGAGGCCCTGAGGAGATACGGGAAGGAATTCCGCGCCATCCGTTATGACCGCGGCGGCGGACACAAGCTCTTCTGGAAGGTGGGTTATTATTGGAAGGACCTGAGGACCTTTCTGCACGAGGAACTATGCAGAACCTCTGCCGACTGAACCAATTGCAGGGCCCTTTGAAGCCTCTTTTTGCATGGCTCCTCGTCGTCCTCGGCCTTGCGATCCCATACAGCGCCTCCGCGAAGGACTTCCCCGTCAAGCCAAACTTTGACACCTCTTCAACAAAAATATAAGGATTTCAAGGTGTTAGAGGCACACCATCCCCACGTTCCACACATCCCCATCCTGGACCTCAAGCACCTTCCCCGGCGGCCTCATCCCTACGGCTCTGAAGGCATCATAGGCACGGCCCTGAAGCTCAGTCCTCAAGAC
>Ga0190360_1001046_pt1 | contig 14654 bp, 16 predicted proteins | sample 48721834_MG_FD_161271 | JGI IMG/M metagenome (GOLD analysis project Ga0190360, IMG submission 161271) | Hydrothermal vent microbial mat bacterial communities from Southern Trench, Guaymas Basin, Mexico - 4872-18-3-4_MG | ecosystem: Environmental > Aquatic > Marine > Hydrothermal vents >... | reverse complement strand
GTTGAGTCTGGAACGCTTAAAGTCTATATTGATGGAAACGACGCAAATAAATTGGAAAATGGTGAAATAATAAGATTAAAAGACCTACTAAACATAAAAATAATAGATAAAAAAGATTTAAAAGCAGAGATTATACCTGGTGGAATTAATGAGTTTAGAGATTACCAACAAAAACTAGATAAGAAGTTGAAAATTATACAATGGTTGCCCTTAGAAAACAATATTTCTTTAGAAATAGTCAAAGATGATGGTAAAATAATTTCGGGGCTAGGAGAGGAATCATGCAAAGATTTAGAAGTAGACCAATTAATACAATTTGAGCGGTTTGGATTTTGCCGGGTAGACCAAATAAGTCCAAAAATAAGATTATATTTTGCGCATAAATAATTATTTTATAGTTTTTTTAATTTTTCGAGAATTTTAGGCATGATATTTCCTATTTTTTCTCTAATAATTAAATTTGCATTAATATCGTGAGGAGTTTCTTGAAGATTTATTATTATTAATTTTCCACCGTTTTGTATTGTTAGAAATGGTAAATGAGCTGCCGGAGTAACTACTAAGGACGAACCCAAAACCAGCATACAATCAGCAGATTTAGCCATATCAACAGCTTTTCTTAATGTGTTTGGGTCCAATTGTTCTCCAAATAAAATAGTATCAGATTTTAGGATTCCATTGCAACCATCTTTTTTACATCGAGGAGGTAATTCACCATTTTTTATCCATCCTAATACCTTTTTTCGTTCATATTTTGTGCCACAGTCCATACAATGTGCGGTATAAATAGTTCCATGTAGCTCAATAACATCAGAATTACCTGCTTTTTGGTGTAAATTGTCGATGTTTTGAGTGATAACAGACCTTAAATATCCCAATTGTTCCAATTCGGCTATACATAGATGAGCTTTAGAAGGTTTAGCATCTAATATTTTATTTCCTAATCCATCAGGGTCTAAAGCTCTTTCCCAATATGCAGAGGGATTTTGTAAAAAAGCATCAAGTGATGCGTATTTCATTGGGTCTTTTTTAGTCCATAGACCAGTTCCAGGGGATCGGAAGTCAGGGATTCCACTTTCGGTCGAAATACCAGCTCCAGTTAAAGCTACAACAAATTTTGATGATTGAATTATTTCGGCAGCTTTGGAAATTTTAAATTCCAAATCTAAATTCATTTTTCAATTCCCAACCTTCAATTTTTCTTTTACTTTTTCAAGAACTCTTGGTAATATATCACCTGCTTTTCCTCGAATAATAAGAGTAGCCCTGGAATCAAAATGAGTATCTGCAGCGAGTCCCCAATTTATAATTACTAATTTTGCATCGTGCATTAAGGCTTTTGAGGGTAAAAAGTTAATGGGAGAAACTACTAATGACGAGCCTACAACTATTAATAAGTCGCATTTTTCAGCGTGTTTAAATGCTTCATTGACGGCTTTTTCTGGTAATAATTCTCCAAACATTACAACATCGGGTCTAAGAGTACCACCACACACATCGCATTTGGGAATTAATTCCCCTTTCTCAAAAAACTTTTCAGCAAGCACCCAGATATCAAATTTTCTTTTACAATTCATACAATAACAATCTCTTAAATTCCCATGGACTTCAATAACATTTTTAGAATGCGCCCTTTGGTGTAAACCATCAATATTTTGAGTGATGATAGCCTTTATAAAGCCCATTTTTTCCAATTTGGCTAATGCTTTATGACCTTTATTTGGCTTGGCAGAAAAAATTACTGGAGCTAACTTTTTTGCAAGTTCAAAAAAGTTACCTTGATTACTTTGAAACCCTTCAATAGACCCAAATTCAATAGGGTCTACACTTTCCCAGAGACCAGTCCCCGGACTTCTAAAATCTGGAATTCCACTTTCTGTTGAAATACCAGCTCCTGTAAGGACAACTGTATATTTGGATTTGATAATTAGCTCTGCTAGCTTATCAATTTGTTCATCAGACATTCAAACCAACAAAATTTAAAATTAAAATTTAAATATATTAATTATAAATTATATTTAATTATATTTTCTATTTGTTTTAAATAAATTGATTTTATCAATATTAATTAAGGTAATAATAGATGGCAAAAATCCAATTAATAGGGCCACTGGAAAATGAAGTAGGTGTAAGTGAAATATTCTATGATGGGGAAACAATTAGAGAAGCAATTAATAAATTTATTGATGATTACAAAGATAAATTAAAAAAATTTCTTGACCAAAAAACGGGATTTTTAAGTAGATATTTGATGATCTTGGTAAATACAAAAAATGTGATATTCTTAAAAGATAAATTAGACACAAGACTTAGTCAAGATGATCATATAATAATTGCATTACCGATAGGAGGGGGTTAAATATCATTATTATTAAAAAATTTATTAAATTAGTATTTGTGATGCCGCAGCTAGCATTATCGCGCTAATATACTCATTTACCGGGCCAACGCGAGAAGTATCTATAATTATTTTGCTTTGAAATAATGGTTCAATATAAATTGCGCCATGAGATAGACCATTTCCTAAATGTACCAATGTCCTATAGACTAAATTTCCTGAGATCCCATCAGGAGCTATTAGATAATTACTTTTTTCTATTGCTTTTTCGATTAGAATTTCTGAATGAAAAATGTATTGGAGACCTTTATTTTTCATTTTTTCGACCAGTTTTTCTGCGATTTTAATGGTTTCATCAATATATTTATCTCTCCCGATATCCCCTAACCGTCCTCCAGATAGAATTGCAATAGATGGATTAAACCCAAATTTCTTTAAGATTTCGTATCCTTGCTCTATAAAAAAGGCTTTTTCTTCAAATGTACGCCCCTCATCAATTCCTACAGGAGCAAAGAAAAAGTCTCTTCCTTTTGTATCTTCTAAAAGTGCAATACGTGAGATCTTGTTTAACATAAAGTTTTTTTTGACTTCTTTTAAAAAATTACTTGAACTGAGAGTGCCTCTAACAATTCCGTCCACTTGATTTTCTAAAAGTAATTGTATCATCTTGAAACTTGGGTTATTACTAATTATTAATTCGATATTTTTACCCATGGACAGATCGGATATATTTATTTTTAATTTACTAACTAAAATTATTTTAAATTGTTCTAGTTGATTAAAATATTTTATAACTTGTTTTATTCTATCGATATATATTTCATCCGGGCTAATTCCAATTGCAATTCGGTTATATTTTTTCAACGCCAAACTTTTTATTTTTTCAATGATTTTCAAATTCTATACCTATAAATTAGTTGAAAAATATATTAGAATAAAACATTATTATTATAAATGAAAGAAAAAATTTTCATATTAAAAATTTTCATGATAAATATGCAGATTAATTTTGGAGAGATAATTTGAGAAATAACGGTTTAAATAACTTAAAAATAACAAAAGAGAATATAGTTTCGAGTATAATTCCGTCAGTTATTGATGAAAAAAGTTTTGAAGCAGTCCAAGAAGACATAGAATATGCAAGTGTTTTTATGTTTATAGAGCATGATAGAAGACGGAATATTATTTTTAAAAATAGTAAGTATTTATCATTCGGAAAATACTATTGGCCCATGATTATAATTCAAGTAGACCCAAAAAATTACATTTTTATAGATAATTTGAACTTTTTTTCATTACAATTTAAGAATTGTGAATTTAAAAAGCCGGAAAATGTAATTGAAGTTAAGAGCACAAACTACACTGAATATAAAATTATTAAAGATAATATTAAAAAAATTAAATCAATTTTAAACGATATTTATTTTTATCCTAAAAAAATCGAAGGTATTATAGAGCCAGAAATTATTAAAGGAATTTCGCCGCTGATCAAATTAAGTTCTCCAGATTATTCAACACTTGGAATGAATTTTCAAACTGATAAAAATCAATTTCAAGCTACTGAAATTGCGAAAGAATATTCAAATTCTTTAACTTATTTAAATAGAATTTTAATAGATTTGAAAGAAACAATAGAAATCGTTCAAAAAAGTAAGGACGAAGTTAATAATTTGATGAATAGATTTGAAAAAATTATTAAAAGTTCATATCAATCAGATTCATCAAACATTTCATTTAATTTAAAGGATTTAGCTGAAACAAAAAAGCAAATTTTAAAAATTAATGAACATCTTACTACTTTATATAGTAATATTAAGACCGAACGAGATCATCTGAATAGATGGGCAATTTCAGGTTCAAATCTAAATTTAATTCTTCCAATTATAAGAATATGGTACCCACTATACATTGCAGAAATAAAAGATACTTCAGGAGTAAATAGATGGATTGTAGCTCCGCCATTAATTCTTCAATCAAAAACCGAATATGAAATACCAATAGATGTCTTTAATCCGTCATTTTTGACATCATTAAAGGAGAGAGTAGAAAACAATTTTAAATATTTTAAAAAATTCATACCAAAAAGTTCAACGATAAATTTTTTCGGAAATAAAGATGTAAATTATGCAATCTCAGAAGGATTTAATAAACTGCTCTCCAATTATCATGTAGATACTAAAATATTAAATTATGTTCAAAATACTTGGATTAAAAATTTAGAAATAGAATAAAAATATTTTATAATAAGATATTTTATCGTTAATTTATAATTTCTACTTTATATCATTATGAAAATAGTTGGTTTAAAATGAACGATATCGAATTAGACCTAAAAAAATTGAAGGATTCCAGCATTGAAGAAAAAATAAAATTAATCGAATTAGAAAAACAATTTTTAGAACACGAAAAAACTACAACCGAGCAGATAAAAAGTTTAGAATATGCGGTCAATGAAAAGGATTCGACAATTGAACAAAAAAATATGAAAATTGAAATGTTAAAAGACCAAATAAATAAAATAAATGCTGAATTAAGTGAAAAAAAGAAAATCCTTGACGATTTTGAACTTGAAAAAAGGAAATGGAGTGAAGAAAAAAAATTACTTACAGAAAAAATCGATAAATCAAAAAGTGAAAATGAGGAAATAATCGAGAATTATAAGAAAAAATTAGATGATTTACAAGAATTAATTAAAAATAAAGAAGCTGAATTCGAGAATGAAAGAAACAGTTTGATAGCTGAAATAACTAATGAAAAAAATAACCATAAAGAGGAATTAATAAAACTTCAAGAAGATTTTGAAAAACAAAAGGAAAAGTTGATCGAAGAATCCGAGCAAAAATTAAAAGAAGAAAAAGAGAATTACCAAATAAATGAGAATATAAAAATATTAATAGGCGAAAATCAATTTATTTCGCAAATTAATGAAATGTTAAAAAATGTTAAAGTACGTGTTTTATTGATACTTCCACATTTAGATGATTTAAATAACATAGACTTGTCCAGTATAGATGAAAATGTATCTATAAATTTATCGACTCGCATTGATTTAAAGAATCCTGAGCACGAAAATATTATCTCAAACCTTAGAAAAAATTACAATATTACCGTTAGAAATTATGAATCTGAGGACCTATGGGGACTAAAAAAGGACGGTGATTCTTTACTTTTAGCTTCAAAATTAGAATCTGGTGAATATTTCGGGTTTTTTACTTCTGATATAAAAAATGTAAACCTATTTTCTGTAATCATTAATGATGCAAATCTTCGGGCTAAGAAGATAGGTTTTTAATTTTATTGATTAACTTTTTAAATATAATTGATGCTTATAATAAAAATAATTTGTAAATAAATTCTACATTCAATTAAAAATTATCCAATATCTATAAATTTTAATTGTCTCTAGATAGATAATTATTGAATCAAAAATTGATTTTTGGGTGCTTGGTATGACAAGTGAAGAATCATCAATGGTAAAAATACTAACAGGAATTTTAGAAGATTCTGTTGAAGCTTTAAGAAGAATTGAAAAACATATTTTGGAACAAAATCAGATTATAAATGAATTAGTTAAAAAAGTTAATAATATTGAAAATAAATTTGATGCGGGCTTTAATACAATTACAAATTCAAGCTTACCTGCTTTTGAACAGACTTTATCTGAAAAAATGAAAAGTCTTGAGACATCTACCATAGATGAATTAAATATTTTATTGAATTCATTAGTTAATAAATTAAAAAAGAATTTACAAATTCTATCAATTCAAGATATTGTCCAGAATATTGATGATTTGGCATCGAAAATTAAAGGTAAAAAACCAGTCCAGAAAGAACATAAAGTTGATAAAGAGCAAAAGATTAAAGAACCAGCTGAACCATCTCAACCTACGCCAGCTCCAGTAAAAGCGCCTGAACAAATTGAGAGTACTGTAGAAGAGCCACAACCCATTGAAAAAGATGATGAAGACCATGTAGTAAGGCCATCTTCATTTTTTGGATCATAATTAATAAATAAATATTTTGGATTTGAAATCTATGTCTGATCAGAGTGAAGTTAATCAAATTTCCGCACTGTTTGAAAATTTATCTGAAAAGTTGGACAAAATGTCAAAAAATATTGATAATATTTCGGCTTCATTAATTAATTTAACTGATACAATTAATGAGTCTATGCTCCAAGTTAGCGACCATCTGGAGGACTTAATAAATGTTTTTGAAAAAACATTTCAATTTAGAGATTTAGCAAATTCAAATAAAATTATTGAAAATATTTCAAAAAAAATTGAGGATAAATTTGATGTAACTGATTTTCAAAATACGCTTAATGAGTTAAATGAAATAATTCAAGAATTAAAAGAATTAAAGGAAAATAGTGGTGATGAGTAATGTCTTCTTCAGGTAAACAATCATTATTACCATTTGTTGCAAGTGCATTAAACGATATTTATTCGAAATTAGATGTAATTAATAATAAATTAAATAATGTTCAGGATGCATTTGAAGATTTTGTGAAGTCTATAGGTGAGAAATTTACTTTGATAACTCAGCAATTAAAAATTACCACTAAAATATTAAATGAATTGAAACAAGATAAAGGTCTCGTGGAATCAAGTAAAATATTGAGAAACTCTTTAGAATCAATCCAAGAAAACATTTTTTATCTTGAATTGGGTTTGTCACTCCATGAATTATTAAATAGTTTAAAAAATTTAGTCCTTGAATAAAGTAATAAATAATTTTAAGATTTATATGGAATATGATTGCGTTTTATCTTTGATCCCGCCCTATACCATTAATACTCCATCTTCAGGGTTAGCATTATTACACACATATTTAAAAGAAAAAGGGATAAATATCCAAACAATAGATTTTAGTCCGGGATTTTATTACAAATATTTAAAAGATTTTGATATCAACCACTCTTTCAAATTTAAAATAAATATATTCCCATTAATCGGTTATACACTTTTATTGTTTGATTCAAAAAATTTTTTCTCGATAAAAAATGTGGGAAAACATTTTTTAGAATCATTATCACCCATTCATTTAGATTTGTTTAACGAAATATTTCAAAATTTAAGAGATAAAACCGCTAAATTTTATAATATACTGGATAAATATGTCCAAAATTTAATTTCATTTGATACAAATATTTATGCATTTTCAGTTAATATTACTAATGTTATTGCTACATTAAAAGTTATTCAAAATATTAAACGATTAAAACCCAATTCAATCATAATTTTAGGTGGGCCTGAAACTTTTCCTACATATAGACGAGATTTATATGTAAATTTAGATATCATAGATTATGTAATTTATCATAATGATGGTACATATCCATTATTTAAATTAATAGATTCACTGAAACAAAAAAGTAATTTAAGTATTGTCCCCGGTCTAGCACTAAAAAAGAATAATCACATTTATATTACGGAATTACCTCCTAAAATTAATTTAAATGATTTACCGTTTCCTATTTATGATGAATTAACCTATTTTGATTATAAATTTAAAAATTTTCAGAAATTGGAATTATTAGCAACAAAGGGTTGTGATGGACGGTGTTCATTCTGCAATGAACCTTCAATTTGGAACCCAATTATAAGTAAAAGTCCAAATAACATATTAAAAGAAATAAAATATTATTTGAAAAACTATGGGATCGATAAATTTGAAATTAGTGATAATGCTTTCAACATAACAACTAATTTTACCAATGCACTTAAATTACTTGACCAAGAAAATTTGCATATTTCTTTTGGCGGAAATTGTAAATTAAATAATTTGAATCAAAATAGAATTAAAATCTTTAAAAAGTATGGACTAACGCATTGTTTTTATGGTCTTGAATCTGGTAGCCAAAAGGTACTTAACTTAATGAAAAAAGACCTAAATATACGCTCTGCAACCAAATTGATAAGATTAACATCAGAATTGGATATTGATGTGGTTCTTTATTTAATTATAGGATTTCCAGGAGAATTAGATATCGATTTTGAATCGACTATTAATTTTTTGGATGATAACAGAAATTATATTGATGATATTATTATTAGTGTTTTTACATTAATGAATAATTCGCCAATATTTAACTCAAAATCTGTAATACCAATACGACTTGGTCCAAAAATTTTAAATTGTTTTACCTATAAGACACAAGATGGAATTACACACAAGAAGAGAGCTGAAAGATATTTAAAAATTAAAGAATTTTGGGAACCGATCCATAATGTTAATTAATGTTATTTGATTTAAATTTATACTAATGATTGACGATCTTAAAATTTTAAAATTTGGTTCATTAAATATGGAATTTGGTGAAAATCCATCTATTTCAATGCTCAAAATCAATAAAGCTCTTGGAAGATTTGGCGATAGTTCTATTACATATATCAAATACAAAGGAAATAATTATATTATTGATACTGGATTTGCTAATGAAATTGATATATCTGATAAGAATTTAACATTTAATGAACGTTCTTTAAAAAATATATTTAATCAATATGACTTGACTTTTAATGACATTGATGGTATATTTATTACTCATTGGCACACAGATCATTTCGGAAATTTGAGACTATTTTCTAATGCAAAAATATACTCATTTTTACCCGATAAAGAAATATATTCAGAAATTTTTAATAATTATGATTTGTCCAGAGATTTTTCATTAAATATAGACCGAATTGCCGAATTTTATAATTTCAGTCATCTATTACCGGTTATTTTTTTAAATGAAAAGGACGAATTCGCTGGATGTAGAATTTTTCCCACTCCAGGACACACTTTATTACATTGTTCTCTCCTTATAGAATATTTAAAAGTTAAAATTATCGTTGCAGGTGATGCTATTGTTTCCCAATCTTATTTTGATCATGACGAAATATGGCAATATAACTCAGGTAATTTAGGTAAAGAATCTTGTATTAAATCAATGCATAAAATAACTTCTATTGCAGATTATATTATTCCAGGACATGGACATCCGTTCCAAAATTATAAAAAAAGATATATCAATATAAATAATAAAAAGTAGATAACCTTTAAACAAATCCAGATTAAATTTAAGTATGTATTTTTTATTTAGACAAATTATTTTAAATTATTAATCTAAATTTTTATTGATAAAAGTCTTTAATTCTTGAAATTCTTTTTAAATAAGACAAATTAAAGCATAACCAATTAAAAAATTAAATTAAAAAAAACAAAATATCAATTTGGTGTAAATTATGAGTGTTTTTGATAAAATTGAAGATGAAGAGAAAAGAATCCATGCGATTCATGTTTGGAATAACATAAAAAATAGGCGTGCAATGAGATGGGTGTATTCATACGAAGAAAAACCTGTTCCAAAAGAAATCATAGAAAAAATTATTGATGCTGGATGTCAAGCACCAAGTCCCGAAAATTATCAACCTTGGGAAATAGTTGTAGTAACCGATTTAAAGACCCGAAAAGCAATTGCAAGATTGGGTAGAGTTTTTTGTAAATATATGTTTGGTGGCGGTCAAATTACTTGGAAGGAAGTAGCAGCATGGCGATTTGGTTATATGAAAAAGCCATCAGCTATTGGGATATCAACTGCATTAATGGGTACGGGGTGGCTTATGGACTATATTGAAAAAGCTGTGATATTGGTAATTGCGTGCAGACAAGGATTAGTTGGTGCAAAACATTTCACGGACATAGTCCCCATTACAGCTCAACAATAGCAAGTAGGATGAGTATGGGCTGTTCATTTATGCTAGCCCAGAATATGATGTTGATGGCACATGCCCTTGGGATCGGAGCATGCTATTTTAATTTTCCAATGTCTAGTCCTGCTGCAGAAAGTAAAATAGCAGATATGTGCAATATAAGTTATCCGGAATTTTCGATTATTGGATTCGTTAGTTTGGCATATCCATTATTTCCAAGAAAACGAGGACCAGATCGTGAGTCTCCAAAGAAAAAAGCTTGGTTTAATAAATTAGGAAATTCATGGGATAATTTTAAGGAGGAATAAAAGTGAGTAAGAGTTTATTTCATTTGAAAGTTATAAAAAAGATACTAAATTCATCTGTAAAATGGGACATTCTATTAAAGAGATCCACAGTAGGTATGTGGCAGGCATTATGCAGTACTCAATATATGATGTATCATATTTTTAACGATGTAGGTAAATTATTAGTAGAAGAATTAAAACCAGAAAAAGAATCAGTTGAATACGGTGTTAATTTACTTGAATGGGCAATAAATTATACTTTGGACATAGAATGTACAATTCAAGGAGATATTTTAATACTTGGTCGTTGCCCATTTGATAAAATGCGCATGGAATTCCTGGAAAGTGATGAATTTAAAGAGGTACCATATATTTGGAACTGTGCCTATATGTTTTGTAGACCGGTAATGCTCGCAATATTAAAAAATTTGTCAAAAAATTTAACAATAGAAGTGCTAGAAAATAGACCTACAGAACTGATCAAAGGTAAAACATGTGATACATGTAAATTTAAAGTAATTCAGTGTGAGGATGAAACTTTTGCACAAGCGATTACGTGTGGAAATGAATTTAGAGTGGGGATTTGTAAAAAGGAAATACAATGTACCTATGGATTTGGTTTAATAAAAAATCCAAGAGACCCAAATAGTAGACCAGAATTAAAACAAGATTGCCCATGTTTTGTAAAAATTGGTCCAGATGAAATACCAATAATCTTTAGAGAAAGAGAATTTTACCAACACACACCTTATGAATTTCTGTTGGATGAAAATGTCAGAGAAGACCCAAAAAAACCATGTTCAGATATTACAACATGGGTAATGTAATTTTTTCATTTTTTTTTTAGTTGTGAGAAAGATGATGGATTTTAGAGTTAGAGATAGAGATGCGCCAATATCGCCAGAAGGAATAATTTTCCGAGTATATGGATATTTACATCCTCCAAATTCATGTTTATGTGATGTTGAATATGCACATTCTAGCATTTACCAATCAAAAGATCCACGATCGCCCAGAATTTCCTCAAAATATGGGACATTTTATAAATTTTATGCAGATGGTGGTCTTAATTTTGTTAAAAAAAATTATCCACAATATTTAATTTATTATAATCCACTCAATTGCGACCAAGTGGGAATAAAAAAAGACCAAATAAAAGAACTTAGAAAACCAGATGAAAAACTAAAAAACATTATTTCAAAAGACCCACCAGATAAACTTATTGAATTATTAATGGACATATTGGAAATCATTCAAGACCATAGCGGGTTAAAGCCACATAGGTTCGGTATATTTGGTTCTATTCTTCACGATTTTTATCATCTAAAATATTCAGACATCGATTTGATAATTTATGGTAAAAAGAGTTTAGAAGAACTTCGGACCGTCTTACTTGACTTTTATTCGGATAAAAGTTTTCCCATAAAAAATGAATTTGACGAAAATCCTGCTAATATAACTCCCAAACATTGGTATTTTAAAAATTATTCAATTAAAGAATATTTGAAATATCAAAAGAAAAAAGGAATATATTCAATAATTAAATCCAAAAAATTCGATAGAAAAGTCAAAATAGAATTTGAACCAGTAAAAAATTGGTCGGAAATTGGAATATATGACCAATATTTGGAAATTAAAAAGGTTGGCTGGATAAAGGCTGTTGGACGAATACTTGATAATTCTGAATGCTTTTTTATTGGCGGTACATGTCCAATTGAAATTGAAAATATTTTAAATGGTCCAAAAGTTGGCGATATCACACAAATTACCAATTTTGTTGAAGAATTTAGGGGACAACTTGATACAGATGAAAAATTTGTAGTTGAAGGTAATCTTGAAAAAGTTATTACACAATCAAAAACATTTTACCAGATAACACTTACTTATGGCCCCAATTATGACCATCAAGTATTAAAAAAATATTAAGACGGATATTATTATTCAAGTGTTTATTAATTTATTGCTTAAATAAAAAAGTTCAAGAACGTTGTCCAAGATTATTTTAAAATATTGGTAAAAGTCAAGTAAAATAAAAAAATTAAGATTTTTTATAATAATTACCAACTACATTTTTTTAAGAATCTCAGCAATCAAGGGTGCACATTTTACTTGGCTAACTGGACTCGGAATAGAATCAGAGCCGATAATTACATCGGCACCAGCACGATAAAGATTAATTAAAGCATCACCAATCAATAATAGGTGGCTTGCAGCTGCCAGAATTTTGTTAGCCCCTTGGTCTTTTAAAACTTTTATTGTTTCAGCCATAGTCTTACCTGTTGAAATGATATCATCTATTAAAATAATATCTCTATTCAAGACCTCTAAATTTCTGGGCTTAAGTTCTATATCATAATCACCATGTCTAACTTTTTGTAATACGTCATATTCAATTTCTATTTCATTTGCAGCCATTTGAGTCCATTGCTCGCTTTCTTCATCAGGGCCTATTATGATTGCGTCCTTTAAATTATAATTATTATTAATGTACCGGACGATCATAGGAATTAGAGAAATATTTTGAGCTTTAATAGTAAATAAATCAGACAACGATTTAATTCGATGAAGATGTGGATCAAATGTATATAAAATATCTGTACCTGCATTCTCAATTAAATTTGCTATAATTTTAAAACTGATAGGCTCACCTGGATTGAATTCAGTATCTTGTCTTGCATAAGGAAAATATGGGATAAATGATATGATCTTTTCAGCTCCATGTGTTTTAAGAACATTTGTTATAAAAAAATATTCCATTAAATATTCGTCAGGAGTCCTATACATTGATTGAATAACGGCATAAGAATTTCCTTTAATGTGATCATCTAATATTCTTATATATTTCTCTCCGTCAGGAAATTTTCTAGTATTTACCATAATATATTCGGTATTTAATTCTTTAGCTACTTCAAACGCTATGTGTTTTGCGGATGAGCCTCCCACCACTTTTAACATTTTTCTGACCTTTCGTTATATTTTTTATAAAATTATGCGCCATAGGGGCTTCGAACCCCTGACTTCCAGCTCACTTAGAGCATGTGCAAAGTACAGCCAATTCCTGAACACGCAATGTGCTCTTATAAGGCTGGCACTCTGTCCAATTCAGTTGTAGAATAGTTTAAGTATATTCTAACAATGGCTGAGTTAATGGCGCATTATTTTTTGAATATTTAATTTTAATTAAACTTTAACATTAAAATTTTATTATTATTAAAAAATTTTTTGAATATAGTTTTTTAATATATAGGATAAAATTTTCAAAATGAAGACGAAAAATGATATAGTTACCTTAAATCAGTATATAAACATCAAGATATTTTAGATATCAATGAATAAATTGCAAATAAAGATATAAAATCTATTTCTTTTCTGATTCTTCTTTAAAAATCTTTTGTATTATTAACTCAAAAGCCTTATCAACATTTTCACCTGTTTTTGCAGATGTTTCTAAATATTGAATTCCTAATTCTTCAAATTTTTTCTTAATTTCTGCATCATCAACGACCCTTTCATCCTTTAAATCAATTTTATTCGCAAGGACTAAAACAGGTAATCTTCCACAAGTCTTCCAATATTCGTTTAGCCAATCACTAACATGATTAAAAGAATCTTTATCAGAAATGCTAAATACAATTATTGCCCCAAATGACCCTTGTAAATAACTTTCTCGTAAAATTTGATAGCGTTCTTGCCCCCCAATATCCCATATTATTAAATAAATGTTTTTATCTTCAACTTGCATTAATTTTGCTGAAATATCTGTTCCAATTGTCAATTTATATGTATCTTCAAATCTTTTTTCAGTATGTCTTATTATTATTGATGTTTTACCAACTGCTGGATCTCCTAAAAAGCATATTTTATAGACTTTCTGAAAGTCTCCTTCCATTTTTTTCATCTCGTAATTTTTATTCATAAAATAATGGTATATTAATATTTAAAGAGTTTTTGTAATTAAATTCATTATTAATTTTTTAATTTATCTTTTAGATGATTTTTAATATAGATATTATCTAGGACATATATATTAAACTATAAGATTAAAATAGTTATCTTATTAATTTCAATTTGTAAAAAAATGATTTTAAATCACTATATTGGTTAAGTACCTAATTAAATAATCCACATTTATCTTTTTTAATTTAATAACAACTATTTTTTACATTCTTTTTATTTATTATTATGAAAATTAAAACAATATTCTATTTAAGAACTATTTGTGATTAAATTAGACTAATTTTGTATTAATAAATAATACATTTTACCAATTGATAAGATATATGTCGCGACTTTAAATTATAACAAATGTTCAAACCGTTAATAATT
>Ga0190360_1001045_pt1 | contig 14668 bp, 16 predicted proteins | sample 48721834_MG_FD_161271 | JGI IMG/M metagenome (GOLD analysis project Ga0190360, IMG submission 161271) | Hydrothermal vent microbial mat bacterial communities from Southern Trench, Guaymas Basin, Mexico - 4872-18-3-4_MG | ecosystem: Environmental > Aquatic > Marine > Hydrothermal vents >... | reverse complement strand
ATGTAATTAAATACAAGATTAATGTTATTGAATAAATCATATAAATGTTAATATCAATAGAAGCATTCATTATACTGAAATAAATATGTCCGAAATATGCCCCTGAGAAAAATCCAACTATAATAATGTATCCAATAAATGAAAAAATCGATCCAATACAATCGAAAATAGCATATTTTTTTGAATGTTTTGTGAAATATCCTCTACCAAATGCAATAAAAGAAAAGATTAAACCAAATATTATTGTATATACTAAAAGCATGTCATTTGTTGTAATAGAAAATGGCGGTATTCCTACCATTGAAGCAAAATAGGAAAGTATTTGGTCCATATATATTAATATCAATACAGGAAATACTGTTTCAAAGATCAATCCAATTAATAAATAAAAGGTCGCTTTTTTTGGGTGCGTTTCACTATAACTCATTCTTTAAATCACCTTAAGGAGGAAAATTAAACGTAGATGTATAATTAATGACTATTGTAAACGAAATTAACGCGCCTAGAAATGCACCGGTAACTCTTGCAATAAGTGTATAATTTCCATCCGTAATAGTCCCTCCTGGTAAAATTTCATACATATTAATTGTAATTACTTTAGTTGTAAAAGCTTGAATAGTAGCAGGTAATGAATAACCTTCAAGATAATCTCCACTAGAATTATATACTCGAGCATAAATTACTAAATTTTGCACTGGAATTATTCCTTGATTAGTAATGTTAAATTGAGTAGAGAATCCAGGTGGTGGGCCTCCAATTAGAGTCCAATTCTCTTCATATGCCGGGCGTATGAATGCTGCACTGCCTATTAACACTAATTGTAAAATTAAGAATAATGCCGAGACCAAGGATACGATACCTTTTAATAAAGTAGTTACTTTCATTTGAATCTCCAAATATTCTATTAGATATTTATTGTATAGAATTTAATTAATATACTTTTAGATCTATAACCAAATTTGTTAGATTATTTTATTATTGAGTTTTTCTTAAAAACAATTGATAGCTAAAAATATATAAATAGTTATTTGAAAAAATTTGGGTACAAAAATTTATGGTATTATTGTAGTAATTGTGCAACCTTTTTCTTTAAATATACCAGATACTGTAATATCCCCTATTTGACCATAAGATTGAAAAGTTGAAATACAATTGAATTCGCAAAATGCTGTATTTAGTATTTTATCATCAAGTTTATATTTTTTTAAATTTTTAACGAAAATTCTTTTACAAAGGCATTTATCTATGTAGATAACAGCTCTATCTTCTTCATAATTGACTTTTTCTAAGCATTTTTTTGGGACCATATATTGAATATTATTAATCAATTGTTTAAAAAAATATTAAAAAACTTTTTACGCTTAATGAATTGATTATTTTTGAGGTAAACTTAATTCTAGAACTAATACTTGCATCATAAACCATTTTATTTTTATTTGAGTAAAATTCTTTAATTTCTTTATTCTAATTTTCTTCAAATTTGTCTATTAGGTATTTCATTAAAATAATATGAATTTCTATTAGATTGTCAAGGATTTTCTTATATTTTTTTTATCGGATCATTCTTTTTCCATAATAATCAACAACGCAGACCTTATCGAAAATTATAATTATTATATAATTAGTTATTTTATAATCAAACTTTATTATTTTTAATACAAATAAGAAACGATTTAATAAATTAATAATGACTTTTCCTTGAAAATTGAATGAACGGAATAGAATATTTTAAGAAAAGAGATTAAAAATATTTTTAAAAACAAATTAAAGGAAATATATCTGTCTTTAAAAGATGCATGTCTACAATCTTGGAATGGAAGATGGTATTATAGAGGTTGGGATGGGATGGGTGGGCCAATTGGAGATAAAAACATTTTTTTAGAACATCATACTTGGTTATTAATATCGAAAATTTTGCCAAAAAAGCATTGTAAAATATTAATTAATAATATTTATAATCTTCTTGATAAAAGGTCTGAAATTGGACAATATGTATGTTATCCTCCAAATAGAACAATTTTTAATGTTTTGCTAGGTGGGATTGCCGAGAATGGTGGTATATAGTTCGCGATGAACTTTTTATTAACATGGGCTTATTCATATTACGACCCAGATAAAGCTATCCATTCTGTAATAAAGAATTCTATGACAAACAAAGCATCTGTATATCCTGAAATTTGGTATGGTATTTGGAGTGGTCTAGATTCATATAATGCTTGTTATTCAAAATATCCTAGTGAAACATTCAATCATCCAATTACGCCTCAATTAGATTTTCCGATAATGAATATGAATTTACATGCCAATTTCTTAAGTTCAATTTTAAAATTAACGGGAATTGAAGCTGAATATGAATGCCTTTATATCATCCCAAAATTTGATAAGAATTTTCTACTTACAACTAATCTAATTTCTATAGAATAATTCAAAAAATAGAATTTACGTGTGTCTTAATTATTTAAATAAACATATCCCAAAAATGGTAATAAAATTAGCCCCGAATTTTAATGATGATATTTTAGTCAAAATTAATGGAAATAAATATAATAATTATATGATTGAAAAAAATAGAGTAATAATAGAGAAATATCCAAATGTATCTAAAAAATTAGAGATTGAAATTATTAAAATAAATGAAAATTGATTATTCATATTTATTTCAAATTATTTAAAAATGAAACATTTTAATATTTTTAATTTCTATATAATATTAGGCTAAGAAAGGCTATCAACTCACTTAAAAATGTGATCAAATTTGAGAAAAAGGACAATTGAAGAGTATTTAGAAATAATACTTATTCTTCAGAATGAGAAAGGGCAAGCAACGACTGGAGAAATAGCAAATCTAATGAACATTTCATCACCCTCTGTTTCAGAAATGCTTGCTAAATTAGATGATGAAAAATTGATAATATATACACCTTATAAGGGGGTAACACTATCAAGTCAAGGTCTGAAAATAGCCAATAATATTATTAAAAAACATCAGATAATTTCAGATTTTCTTCAGATGATTGGTGTCGAAAAAGAGACAGCGGAAATTGATGCATGTAATATAGAACACCATATTTCTGATAAATCCATGGAAAAATTGATAAAGTTCTTAGAATATATAAAAGATGCAAAATTTAGTAATAGATGTATAGAACATTATTTCAAATACTTAGATTTAGATATTGATGAAAAAAAACAATAAATTGATAAATAATTCAATGGGATTCTTAAAGAATTATTCTTCATCTTTTGGTTTAGGAGTGAAAATTACTGTTATTTCTTGATATGGGTCGCCTTTTGCTAAACACTTTGTTTCAGTCATTTTTACATCATAGGACTTTCCTGCATATTCTAAAACAGTACTAAAAAAAGCTTCAAAAATTCCAATTAGAATACTTGAGAATGAGCCTTCAATTTTATCAAAATCGTCTTTTAAAAATATATCATCTTGAATACCACTACATAACATACATTTATTACAGCGCCAGATAACTTTTTCAATGCCATTTTCATCCGGGGGAAAATATTCAAAATAATCAATTTTTTCCTTACCTAAAAATGCGTACCAGCTTGAATTTAGAATTACTTTTAAGTCTTCTATTGATCTTGATAGAATTGGTTTAGCCAGCTCAATTGATTCATAAATAAGGTCATTTCCAGCTTCAAAGCCTACTTGTTTCATAATATCAAGAGCTTTTTCATAGTCCCCTGTTAGTTTTGCTAGCTCATAAACTGAATATAGGAATCCCAATTGTACCAATAACTTATTTGCCTTTTTCCCTTTCATCCACATATATCGTTTTCCCAATGAACCAAGTAATTTTTCTTTAAAACCCAATTTTTCCTTTTTAATTTCATACATTTAAAAATCACCGAAATTAATATTTTTCAATAATTTTAAAATAGTGTTCACAGTAGTTATTTCCTCCAGAAATACTTTTTATAGTTGTACCTTCTATTTTTTTGAAACCAAATTTATCGTTTTCACTAGCTAAAATATTAAAATATCGCTCATAGAACCCTGAAATTGATATACAATATGGAACTTCACTCTTTATTTCAATATCTCTTCTACATAAAGGGCATTCGTAAAATATAAGTGAAAATCCGTCATCATGTTTTTTAACTTGCATTTTTAATTTTCCAAAAGTTTTTTTCGTATTTACTTTTAAAATAAGCTTAACATTATACCCTTTGGGCCTAAAATATTGCAACCAACTTTCTGCCATGTCGCTACCAATGTTTTTAAGAACTTGACGCACAGTTTTGTTATCGTAGTCTCGTAATAATATAGAAATCAAAGCGGGAAAATTTAATTTCAAAAGGTCTACTAAAACTTTTGACTTTAGTAGTTTTTTTCTATCCAAATTCATAAATAATCCTCTTTATACTATTGAAATATAGTATCCATTGTTAAAAAATTTAATTTTTTTGTTCTGAAATTATATTGATAAATTATTTTTAAAATCAATATTAAATTATAATTACTTTTATATTTTATTATTAATATGAGTTTTGTTTTCAAGATTTATTTTATTAATAATTATAATAAAGTAAAATAGTAATTATATTTTTAATAACTAATAAGGTTAGAACAAATTAATAAGACAAGGACTAATAATTTTTAGGATTAAAAGAAAATTGGAGTTCGAATCAATATGAGCATTTCAAAAGAGGAAATAGAAAAAAGATTAATTGAAATTTTAGGTGAGAATAACGTTTCAACAGATCCCATAGATTTAATTTCACATGGTTATGTTTCAAAAGGTTTAGAAACGTATTTTAAAGATCTTAAATTTCGGGCAACTTATTTTGTTACACCCCGAAATAAAGAAGATGTTATTCAAATAGTGAAGTTTTGTAATAAAAACAAAATACCAATTATTCCTCGTGGTGCTGGGACTTCAACTGCAGGTCAAGTAGTGCCAATAGAAGAAAATACGATTTTAATGGATTTTGGTAAGCATATGAATAAAATTAAAGAAATAAATATTTCAGAAGAATATATTATAGTAGAACCAGGTGTACCATTCATAGATATTCAAAAAGAATTATCTAAATTCGGCTATTTTTTTCAAGCAGAACCTGGAAGTGCTTTTTATTGTCAAATTGGTGGAATGGTGGGTAATAACGCATCTGGAGCTACTTCACATAAATATGGGACTACAGGTGATTATGTCAATCATTTAGAAATTGTTTTAGCTGATGGGACCATAATAAATGTTGGACATAGAAATGGTATTGTAAAGTCAGTGGCTGGATATGATCTTGTTAGGTTATTCGTAGGTTCTGAAGGTACTCTTGGTATTATAACTGAAATAACATTAAAAATTGGAAAAATGCCAAAAAATGAGAAATCTATGATAATTTCGTTTAAAACTTTAGATGATTGTTGGAAATGTGTTAAAAAAATTAAAGAAAAAAGCGAAAATTTGAACTTGGAGTTGTTTGAATACGCTGATTCTATGACTCTAGAGGGAATCAATGCCAATTTTAAATGGTTAGCTAAACGCGGATATAAAAAGATAAAAGTAAAAAAAAGGGATGGTACTATTTTATTAAAATTAGTCGGTAAAGACATTGATGGACAAATTGAACTAATTAAAGAAATTGCTACAAATGAAAGTTTTTATGACGAGCTCCCAGCTATTGATATTTTTGAAGAACCATTTGATCAAGCAATGTTATGGGAAGGTAGACATAATGCCGGCCCTTCTATAGCTAGAGCAATGAACCCACCCCAAGACCCAAGAATGTACATCCCACTGGTACTCGATCTTGCAGTCCCCCCAAATAAAGTGATTAATTTTATTAAAATTGCAAAACAATTAAGTAAAGAATTTGGTATTTTACCCATTACATTTGGGCACTTTTTAGACGGAAATGTCCATTTAATTGCTGCAATAACTATAAATGAAGAAACTTTGAAAAATGCAAGAATATTTCAGCAAAAATTGATGGACAAAATTTATGACGAATTTGGTGGGACTATTACTGCGGAGCATGGAGTTGGGTTATGGAAACAATCACAGTTAGTTAGAGAATATGGAGAAACAACAATGAATATAATGAAAAAAATTAAAGACCTTTTTGATCCAAATCATATATTAAATCCATGTAAAATGGGAGTTGATAAAATACCTGAAATTGCAGATTTAAAAGGATTAGGTGAGTAATTAAATGGAAGAAGCATTTGCATATTTTAACTTATGTACAAGTTGTAATACTTGTTATATAACTTGTCCAATTTATAAAGTTAAAAAACTACAAAGTTTTGCACCTAGGTCTAGAATTACAATTGCTGGACTAATAGCTCAAAATAGGATAGATATTAATTCAAGTAAAAGGTTAGTAGAATCTATTTTTTCCTGCGTATTATGTGATATGTGCCACAATGTTTGTCCCAGTGGAGTTGACATTCCTAAAACTGTAAAGGCAACTCGAAAATATTTAGTAAATCAAAAATTAAGTCCATCTGGAGTTAATTCAATAATAGAATCAATTAAAAAATATAAAAATATATTTAGTTTAGATAATGAAGACCGATTAGATTGGACTGAAGAGGTAGAAAATATAATTAAAGATAAAATAAACAAAAAAACTGAAATCGCATTTTATGTTGGCTGTCAACAATCATTTAAAGGCTCTTTATACATGATGCCCGAATCTATGGTTAAAATTTTAGATAAAGCCGGGATTGATTTCACGTTGTTAGGTGGTGAAGAATGGTGCTGCGGAAATCCAGCATTTTTAGTAGGCGATAGATCTGATGAAATTAAAGAAATTGCCAAACATAATGTTGAAAAAATGGAAAATTTGGGCGTAAAAAAGGTCATAATGACGTGTCCCGGCTGTTATAAAGCCTGGAAATTTACATACCCCGAATTACTTGGTATTAAAAAATTACCATTCGAAATAGTACATTCTACAGAATTTATATTTGATTTAATCAAAACAAATAAGATTGAAATTGCCCAAAAATACGAAAACATTTTAGGTTATCAAGATCCATGTGATCTTGCCCGTATTTCTGGTATTTTTGAGGAACCTCGAGATATCATCAAATCAATTCCCCAAGTTAAAATTGTTGAACTTGAAGATAACCGACAAAAAGCCACTTGCTGTGGGGGCGGAGGTTTATGTAAAGCCTCATATGAACCAATAGCCTCAGAAATTGCTAGTAATAAAATTGATGAATTTGTTAATGCCGGAATTGAAACTCTTCTTACCGCATGCCCAGCCTGTTATGATAATTTTGCAAGTAGTATGAATGATAGAAAAGATATTCAATTGAAAGATATTCACGAATTAATTGTTAAATTATTAAAATAAAGTCGTTCTTATTTTTTCTTTATTCTTATACACTTAAATTAACAAAATTTTTTAAATATGATTTAGTATGAGCAAATATATTTCTTTGAATGGAAACTGGAAATTTATAATAGATAAAAATGATAAAGGAATAAACTTAGGCTATTGGAAAAAGGATTATAATGACGAATCTTGGAAATCTATGCCAATACCCTCAAATTGGTACCTTAATGGACTTGATTATAGTGGAGCTGTGTGGTTCAGGCATAAATTTGATTTGAATTTTTCTCAAGATGATATTATTTCTCTAATTTTTAAAGGGGTAGACTATTATACAAAAGTTTGGCTCAATAATCATTATCTAGGTGATCATGAAGGATATTTTGGGTCATTTAAATTTAAAATTTCAGATTTAGTAGAAAATAAAAATAATATTCTTGTCGTAAAAGTATGCGCACCATTTGACCCGGGATTTCCAATGAAAAAAAAATTGTTTAAAGGAGGCCTTGTCCACTGGGATCTTAGACCTGGAACTGTGTCATTAAAAGGGCAGGAGAAAGGGTCTGGTGGTATTTGGCAGCCAGTATATATTAAAATCAGTAAAAAAGTGGAAATTAATAATATTATAATCACTCCAGAAATTAAGGAAAAAGATATTATCGCATTGATTGATTTTCAATTATTTAACTTTTATAATACTAATTTAAGAGTTAAAATAAACTTAACTGCAACACCAGTTAATTTTTCAGGTAAAAATGAAAATTATAATTGGACTATAGATCTGCATCCAAGAGAAAATCAATTAAATTTTATTATAAGATTTCAAGACCCTAAATTATGGTGGACATGGGATTTAGGAAATCCAAATTTATATAAACTAAAATTAGAAATATGGGGTGAAAAAAATTTAATTAACTCTGAAGAACAGACTTTTGGGCTGAGAAAACTGGAGGAAAGACTTGATGGGTGGTATTTAAATAATAAACCAATTTTTTTAAGAGGTAGTAGCTATTTTTCTTCTTGTTGGTTATCAGAAATGACCACAGAAAAATTTCAAAAAGATATAAAATTAATTAAAGAAGGAAATATGAATATTTTAAGATTAGGATATCATGTCGAACCTCAAATTTTTTATAATCTATGTGATATCGAAGGAATTTTAATTTGGCAAGATTTCCCCTTATTATGGGACTATGACGTGAGTAAAACTCGTATAAAAGAAGCCTGTAGACAAATGAGCGAATTAATTTTACAATTTTATAGCCATCCGTCTATTTCAATTTGGTGCTGTCATTGCGAGCCAATTAGTCCAAATCAACTTGCTCTCGATATTTCTTTAAAGAAAACTATTGAAAAAATTGATAAAAGTAAGAGAAAAATTTTTCTTGCAGCCGAACACAAGGACCATCCATTTGTTGGTTGGTATTATTCTACATATTATAATTTTTTAACATTACCTGGTGGAAAAAATCCTAATGAATTTGGAGCACAATCCTTACCGAATATTAATAGCAAATTTTGGCATGATTTAGGAAAAAATTCATGGCCAATCAATAAAAAATGGAAATACCATGATTTCCAAAAGTTCATCATGTTATACTTGGCAGAAGTACTAAAAGATCATAAGGGAAAAATAACATTAAAAGAGTTTATTAAATATAGTCAGGAATATCAAGCAAGATTACTGAAATTCGGAATTGAAGCATATAGAAGAGGAAAAGAAAAAATACATGGTATTATATTATTTACATTCAATGATGCTTGGCCTTCAATTACTTGGTCTATTGTAGATTATTATCGTAATCCTAAATTGGCTTATTATTCCGTCAAAAAATCATACCAACCAGTTTTATGTTCGGTCGAATTTCCCTCTGTCCCGATCCCCAATATTCCTAATATTCAATTAATCGTGTTGAATTTACGAGAAATAATTTTAGCACCTTTAAAAGCATTTTCATGGAATGAATTCTTTACTCATAATTCCACTGTAAAATTTAATTTATGGATAATTAACGATTTTCCATATCCAATTAAAAATGCAAGTTTAAAAGTAGATATCGTCCATAATGATAATATTATACATTCCAAAAGATATAAATTGGATATACCCAAAAGCTGTTGTATTTTTATTAAAAAATTTAGATTTAGATTCGATAATTCATTAGAATTTGGAGAATATATTATTAAAACGGAAATTAAAGATAGTCAAAGCCAAATAATATCTGAAAATGATTTTACTATCTATTTATCGTCTTATTGGAATAAAATTAAAAACTATTTTATCCGCTTTTTTAAAGTGTTTAAAAATTATTTTGCATCAATTTTAGGACAAGAAACTCAAATTCAAATGTTTTATGATTCAATGTTAGGGAAATATAAAAAACTCGCAAAAAAAACTTGGTGTATAGACACAATTTAAAATGAATGTAATATCTTATTATTTTTACCTATTTTTTACAAAAAATAAACCCATAGACCAATCCAAATGATAAACATAGATAATGCGCTAAAATCACACCATATATCAATAATTCATATGTAATATTACCTGGTAGATTAAAGATATTAAAAATGGGAAATGTTGGAAATAAAATACTGGCTATTAAATAAAAATAAAAAGATCTCGTATTTGTATAATTATTAGACATTGGATTTCTCCTTTTTGATATGATCGATAACATCCAAGCGCATCCTAGAAAACTATTTGCAAAACCCGAAGCCCCCATAAATACCCATTCGGGATTTAATAATTCAACTAATATTAGACATAGTATACCCCCAAGTAGTATCGATGAAAAAAATAGTATCAACAATTTTTTGAGATTTATCTGTTGCTCAATAATAAAACCAAAAATTGCAATTTGTACGCAATTAAAAACTAAATGCTCCCATGTATAATGCATAAAAGCATAAAAAAATATCCCCCAATATTCGCCATGTACAAAATCAATAAATGAAATTAGACCCCAAGAGAAATTAGGGTAAATTGGCCCAAAATATTGCTTTAAAGTATAAAAAACAATCAATAAAATTAATATAATGATTGTAAAATATGGCACATTTTTGAACAAACCCATATATATTACATTATGAACTTAATATTTAAATTGTTAAATTATCCTTTTTACACTCGAATAAATTTTCAAAACTTTCTTTTTCCACAATTCGAATATTCGAGGATCTGAAGTTTCGGGATAATTTTTATAGAGATTTTTAATTTTTTCTACTTGGCTATTCAAATAATATAATGTCAAAAGTAAATCAGGCATTAAAATTCCTCTTATGATTTTGCCTAATGTATTAATATTTAGTCCAATATTTATTTTTTTACCACTTGAGAAATTCATTACATCTTGTTCAGTAAATAATTTTTGTTTTAATCCAAAATTAAGTTCATTCTCTGAGAAATTTTGTAATGCAATTCTGAAAATATCTAGACAAGCATATTCTGACCCTTGTTCTGTTAAATATCTCCTATTATAGTCCCATAGTCCACTTTTTGAGACATCATCATTTTCAATTGCTTGAGCAGCCACTTCTGCAGAATAATATCCGCTCCTCATAGCAGATGCAATTCCACCCCCATGTAATGGATTCACAACACTTGCAGAGTCACCTACAAGCATAATACCATCATCTACAAGCGACCAAATTGGTCGTCTAACTGGTACTACTCCACCACCTGAATGTATCGTTTTAATAACTTTTCCTGCCATCTTTTTAATAAAATTATTATAATACATCTTAACTTTATAATTTGGGTCTTTATACACGCCTACTCCTATATTTATAATATTATTTCTTTTCGGAAAATACCACCAATATCCTCCAGGTGCCATATTTTTTGATAAAAATATATGAATAAAATTCTCTTTATATTTATAATTGTCTACTTGTAAAATTTCTCTATAACAAACTATTTGGTCTTTATTATCCAGTTTAGTTTCTATATAAGAGCTGTTTAATTGTTTTCTAATAATTGAAGCCATTCCTGTTGCATCAACTACAATTCTACTTTCAATCGTTTCATTGATACCATCTTTATTTTTAACAAAAACTCCACTTACTATTCCGTTTCTATATAATGGTTTTATTACCATTGTTTTTTCTCTAAATTCTGCCCCACTATCTATCGCTTCGTTTAAAATACGCTGCCCAAATTTTAGACGGTTAATAATAAACCCATAATTATCTTTTGTTGTTAAGTCCATGTATATTTTAGGGTTTGGCGCATATAATCTGGCTCCAAAAATGTCGTTTTCTTTTTCATCTCCTGATGGCTCCCGAATATTTAAGTGCTGGAATTCTTGTTTATCAATTGCATCACCACATATTTTATTTCCAACGTTTCCTCTTTCTTTTACATCCAATAATAGTATTTTCAATCCCAATTCGGAGGCCCTTCTTGCAAAAATACAACCACCTGGGCCGGAACCCGCAACTATTATGTCATACATTATAATCAAATTGTTTAGTTATTTCTAATACAAATATAATTGCGTATTTATTTATCAGTAATTAAAATATTTATTTAAAAATATTATTAGACTAAAAATTTTTTTCTCTTAATTCTTGATTTATAAAGTCCATCTAACGCATTTTTATTTTTAGATTTTATTATTCATTTTGTTATGTCCATTCAAAATATCAAAAATTGTTAAGTATATTGATTGTAATAAAAAATAATGTGGGTTCTACAATATTCTGTCTAAAATTAATTGGATTAGCTTCATACTAAAAATCAAGTCTTAAAATTCTATTTTTAAAAGAAATTAAAGTTGAATTTGCTTATTCTGTATTCTTTTCTTTTAATAATTTTATAAACGCAACAATTACACCAATCAATAAAGGTAATGGCATAATAAATCCTAAAATTAAATATATAATCAAGCCCTGTGAAATTGAAACATTTACCGCCTGCATTAATTCCATAAGGTAGAACAAAATTATTGCAATTAAAGGTAAGAATTTATATTTATACTTCATTATAATGACCTCTTTAATTCATTTTTATTTATTTCAAGGAGGAATTGGCATTAAATTTATTCCAAATAGTGGCGTAGTAGCAAAAAAAGCTACCATAATTAACCCAACTGTTATAGCTAAAAATATGGGCATTAAACCGTAAAATTCTAAAATCGCCTTGGTCTTACCAATTCGTTCAATTCGCTTTGTATCAAGTGCATATTCATAAAGAAGAGCATAAATCGAAATTACTAAAAACCAGCCAACAAAATTATAAAATGGTATCGAGAATATACGGAAACATTGAGCCGGATCAGTTAGCCAAACCCACAACCCTACCGCATTTTTATAGATCGAAGTAGAACCAAGGTTTACCATGACGGGATCTATAAAAAAGTCAAATGAGACTGCAAATATTCCTGCTATAGATGCGTGAAATAAATACCCCTTTTTAGTAAAAATTATTCTTGATATGTAAAAACTACACCATGCAATAATATACCAACCCAAGCACGTAAAAACAGGAATTTCTATGAACCACATCCCACCTTTTGTAAAAAAATATGTTTCAAACGGAATTAAACCGAATCGACCTGATAATATCCAAAAACATTCTTCTAAACCAGTAAAAATTATTGACCCATAAAGAAAACTCACTGCTTTAAGAAGACCATCTGCTTTAACACTATGATAAAAAACCAATATTGAAATTATTAAAGAACCTAAATCTAAAGTAAGTAAATCAATCCAAATTGGTTCGATTGTATAAGGCCCAATTGCATCTGGAACTCTCATTATCCATGGAAAAATATGATGCGCAATAGTACTTAATACTATTACAATAGTTAAAATTATGGTTGAGATTAAAAAATATTTTTTATTATAATTTAATTTCATTAATTTCCAATTGCAATGATTATATTATAAAAGTTTTTTGTTTTTCCCTGAAAAAGTAATAAATCATATTAAAATTGATGATTTTTTCAATTTCTATTATTCTCATTGAATAAAATTTATAGACTAATAAATTCTTAATTAAAAATTTTCTCAATAGTATATAGATTCACACAATAGTTATATACCATAAAATAATTAAAATTTCATAATCCAAAATAATTTAATGCATTAATAAATATGTTCTTAAGACTATTTAAGTTTATATTAAAAAATATCCCGTAAAAAAGTTTGATGTTTAAAAATTTAACTTAATTTTAGTCAGATTACTAATTTGAATTAAAATGAATAATTTTTTTTAATTGAATACATTTAATAATCATTTAAATAAAAAAATAAATTAACTAAATGAGATTAATTAATACAATTTTAATCATTTTTAGAAGTTGATCTATTTATGACACGAATTTTGGAGTTAATAAATTTAAAAAATAAGGTTGCATTAATTACTGGCGGGGCTGCAGGAATTGGTGTTTGGATGGCTAAAGCTTTAGCAGAGGTTGGTGCGGATATAATAATATCTGGTAGGGGAAAACATGGGTCATTAGAAGATACTGCGGCGGAGATCGAGAAACTCGGTGTTAGGTGTATAGGAATTAAATGCGATGTAGGAAGTGAATCTCAAGTAATTAATATGGTAAAAAAATCAGTAGACGAATTTGGAAAGATCGATATTTTAGTAAATAATGCTGGGATAACATGGGGGTCTCCTAGCGAGGAAATGACACTTGATAATTGGAGTAAAGTAATACAAACTAATTTAACAGGAACATTTTTAGTTTCTCGAGAAGTAGGTAAACAAATGATTTCTCAAAAACAAGGAAACATCATTAATATAACATCATTATGGGCGTTTAGAGGTGCAGAATGGGGTGCTATCGGATATGCAAGCTCTAAAGCTGGAGTAGTTGGACTTACCCAACAACTAGCTATAGAATGGGCAAAATATAATATTCGAGTTAATGGAATTGCGTTATCCTGGTTTCCATCTGGAATGAGTAAATTTTTTATCCAAAATTTTGGTAGAGTAATAAAAAAAGCTACACCATTGAAAAGAGTCGGAAATGAAGATGATATTAAAGGAGTAATAGTTTTTCTTGCGTCAAATGCATCATCATACATTACTGGTCAAATAATTTGTGTTGACGGCGGAGTTCTTGCTAGAATGGGAATGTCATTTTAAAGTTATGATATAAATTGCATTATTAGCTAATTTAATTAAACAAAATTACGTTGAAAATAGACCTTAAGTATCTATAATAATCAATTATTTATTTTTTAAACAGACCAATATTTTGTATTTATAAATATAAACATGGGGGCTAAATAAATTAAAAAATAGTAAAAAGGATAGATGATTTAAAAATAAGATGATTTAAAAATATATTATTAAATATTTGTTTAATTTTATTATGAAATATTTTTTTTTTCGGCAATCGATTGA
>Ga0190360_1001044_pt1 | contig 14680 bp, 14 predicted proteins | sample 48721834_MG_FD_161271 | JGI IMG/M metagenome (GOLD analysis project Ga0190360, IMG submission 161271) | Hydrothermal vent microbial mat bacterial communities from Southern Trench, Guaymas Basin, Mexico - 4872-18-3-4_MG | ecosystem: Environmental > Aquatic > Marine > Hydrothermal vents >... | reverse complement strand
TTTTTAAGTAGATGAGGGTAAACTTTTATCAGGTTCACTCCACTACCGGTGAGATTCCCATCATGAGATTTCAAAGAGCAAAAAGGGAGAAAAAGTCCTTATTTATGTAAGTGAGGTTGAACTTCGCATATGCCTTCATGAGAAAGGAGGTATAACAGAAATTAGAATCTGGTATAAAGATATCCTTACCGATGTTTATCATGTTAGAAATTCCGATTTGAATTTAGTCCGGTTTTAAAATTTACCCAACGCCTTGTATATCCTATATCTGATCCGAGCCGGTATATTTTTCTAAATAAAGGGAGTTTTCAATACTTCTTGGTGATTTTAACCTTTCGGTTGCCAGAGGCAAATATTTTCTCTATAATAATAGTCATGAAAGATGATAAATTTGAGAGATGGGTTGAGGAAGCTATTCAAGCTTTACCTTGGGTGTTTAGAAAGAAACTGAAAAATATCGAGATAACCATTAAAGATCATCCTCCTTTGGATCTGCAAAAAAGATTTCCGGATAAATTTTTATTTTTAGGAGTATATCAGGGAATACCTTTGACACAAAGAAGGGTGTACCACACCGGTTCATTTCCAGATCGGATTACCATCTTCCGAGATCCCATTGAGAGAGTTTGTTCCTCAGAAAGCCAGATGCGCAGGTTGGTTCATGAGACTGTCTTACATGAGATTGGACATTATTTTGGATTAAACGAAGAGGACCTGCGTTGTCTAAATTTAAAGCTAACCAAAAAGGAGAAATAAATGGATGTGGAAGAGGCTGAGGTTGCCATAATAGGAGGAGGACCTGCTGGTTATGTAGCTGCTATCAGGGCAGCTCAGCTTGGAGGACAGGTAATTTTGATAGAGAAGGACAGATTAGGTGGAGTGTGTCTTAATGTTGGGTGTATTCCCACCAAAGTTCTGGCAAGAAGTTGTGAAATTTTTACCTTAGTAGAAAAAGCAGGCGAATTTGGGCTGGAAACTGGTGAGGCAAAAATCGATCTTTCTAAATTGATGAAGAGAAAAAAACGTGTAGTGAACCGCCTGGTGGGTGGAGTGAATTACCTTTTGAAAAAAAACAACGTTAAGTGGATAAAAGGTGAAGGGAAAATTCTTGATCCATCCACTATCAGTGTTGAGAGTGAAAGTGGAAACTATCAGGTAAAAAGCAAAAATATAATTATTGCTACCGGATCTTCTCCTTCTATGTTACCTCTTGAAGGAGTAGATAAAGACTCTGTTCTTACCAGTACAGAGGCTCTGGAAATAGATGTCCCTCCCGAGAATCTCCTCATTGTTGGAGGAGGAGTGATTGGAGTAGAGTTTGCCTTTATTTACGCCACTCTTGGGAGTAAGGTGACTGTTGTGGAGATGCTTCCCAGGGTTCTTCCAGGAGAAGATGGGGAGCTTACCGAAAAATTAAAAGAAATTATGTTGAGGAAACAGATAACAGTTTATACGGGGTCAGTTCTAAAAGATGCAAAAAAAGAAGGAAAAGGCTATAAAGGGCTCATAAAAACACCGGAGGGAGAAAAAGAAGTTTATTTTGATAAAGTTCTAATTTCTATTGGAAGGAAGCCAAATTCTCAGGAGGTTGGATTAGAGCGGGTAGGCATAGAAATGGACAGTCGAGGGTGGATTAAAGTGAATTCTCAAATGAAAACCAACATTCCTGGAATATATGCAGCCGGTGATGTAGTTGGGGGATATTGTCTTGCCCACGTGGCCTATATGGAAGGAGAAGTTGCAGCCGAGAACGTCATGGGGAAACCCTCTCAGGTAAATTACCGGGCAGTTCCAAGATTTGTGTGTTCCAATCCGGAGATGGCAGCTGTTGGCCTAACTGAAGAAAAGGCCAGAGAGAAAGGATACAAAGTTAAGGTGGGCAAGTTTCCTTTTAGTGCAAATGGCAAAGCTCTTATACTCGGAGAAACCGATGGTTTGGTTAAAATAATTTGCGACTCAGAGACAGAGGAAATTTTGGGCATTCACATATTGGGACCTCAGGCTACAGATCTTATTCTGGAGGGAACTTTGGCTATTAATCTTGAAAATACTGTGGAAGAAGTCATAGAGACTATTCACCCACACCCCACACTTGGTGAAGCAATTCGAGAGGCAGCACTGGATGCACAAAGGAGAGCTATTCATTTCTAAAATTTAACTTGAAAGTTTATAAAATGCTTCGAGTAATAGATTTAACCATTATTCCAGAAGGAAACAGTCAACCCATCGTTGATGGAGTTTCTTTTGAGGTTAGACCAGGGAAAATTCATGCTTTAATGGGACCTAATGGGTCAGGTAAGTCTTCCATTGCCTACTCCATAATGGGAATTTCTCAGTACAGACCAACAAAGGGAAAAATAATTTTTTGTCGAGAAGATATAACCCATTTAAATATAACCGAGAGAGCCAGGAGGGGAATTACCCTTGCCTGGCAAGAACCGGCAAGATTTGAGGGAATTTCTGTATATGACTATATAAAAGCCGGACTCCAGGGAAAAAATGGGGACACTGTAAAAAAATCTCTTGAACTTGTCGGCCTTATACCAGAGGAGTATCTTAACCGCAAAGTTGACAATTCTCTCTCGGGAGGAGAAAGAAAAAGGATAGAAATTGCTGCTACCATTGCTATGAAACCAAAGCTTCTTATTCTCGATGAGCCTGATTCGGGTCTTGATATTATAGTTTATTCAGAATTTTATGAGATTCTGGAGGCCATCAGAAATGAGACAAAAGCTTCAATTTTACTTATAACTCATCGAGAAGAGGCTGGAGAAATTGCTGATGAGGGAACACTTATCTGTCAAGGTAAGGTAAAGGCACAGGGTTCTTTTAAAGAGATAATGGAAAAATACTGCATACTTGCGGGGAGAAAAGTGAAATGTCAAAAAGTCTCTTGCCCTACGAAATCTTAGAGAGTGCCCGTCTTGTTGGATTTAATACCGATACTATGCTCAGGGAAGATACCCCTAAATTTTTTTTAAATTATAATCGTATAACTGCCATTAAAAAAACCGAGGGGTTAATTCTTGTCGGAAAGGAAACAGAAAATGGAATGATAGCCGATTTTATCGTAACGAAAGGAAAAAAAATAGAAATCCCTGTTCACCTTTGTTTTGGTGTGGTTAAAGAAAAAGGGATTCAGGAAATAATCCCTCGATTTATCATTGATGATGGTGGAAAGGTTCTGATTCTCGCCCATTGTAGTTTTCCCAGGGCTAAAGATTTAATTCATCAAATGGAGGCGGAGGTTATACTGGGTAAGGATGCCGTATTTCTCTACGAGGAAAGGCACTACCATGGTGAAGAAGGAGGAGCCAAGGTTTTTCCTCGGTTTCAAGTTCACGTGGGAAAAGGAAGTTATTTTAAGAGTGTCTTTTCCCTGATAAAAGGAAAAGTGGGTCTTTTATCCATTGATTTGGAAGTATATGCACAGTCCAATTCCAAAATAGAGATTTTAAGTAAGGTTTATGGTAGATGTAAGGAAGATAGAGTAAAAATAAAAGATGCCGTTTTTCTTGAAGGAGAACACGCCAGAGGATTAGTTAAGTTGCGAGCCGCAGCATCAAGAGGTGGCGACGTAATTATGAAAGGAATAACTGAAGCGAATGCTCCTTACGCCAGTGGACATGTTGATTGTAGGGAGATAGTCCAGGGTGAAGGTTCAACAGCTCGGGCCATTCCTATCGTGAGAGTGGGAGACGAAACTGCAAGAGTGACTCATGAGGCATCGGTGGGCAGGGTTAATCAGAGAGAACTTGACACTCTAATGGCAAGAGGATTAACTGAAGAAGAAGCTGTGGATATGATTGTTAAAGGTATGCTATGAATCAAGAAGAGAAAAAATGGCTTTTAGAAAATAAGTATCGCAGGCTTATACTGGAAAACATAGGGAAAACCGGAAAAACAGAAAAGGAGATAATTGAAGAATTGGAGATAAAACTTATGCCTTATTTAAGTGATTATCAGCCAACAGCCAGGATAAAGATGACCCCTTCTTCCTTGAAGAATCATCTTTCTTTGTTATTGAGAGAAGGATTGGTGGAGAAAAAAGCCGGGAAATTTTATCAGAAACTTGAAAAAATGTGAAATAAAATAGCAATTTGAGCTTATTTATTTTGTACCTCAACTATAGCTCCAGTAGGACAAACCAAAAAACATACTCCACACTGCTGACAGTTTTGAGGATCAATGTGAGCTAAATTATTATCTACCCAGCAGGCTTCAAAGGGACAGGATTTTGCGCACCTTCCACAAGCAATACAAGCCTTCTTACAAACCTCTCGAGCTTTTTTACCTCTATCCAGGGAGGAACATTTTACCCGGTAATTTAAGTCTTCAAAGTACTCAAGGATTATTATTTGCCGGGGACAGACCTGAACACATTTGCCACAACCTGTACAACGAGAGGGATCAATATGAGGCAAACCATCAATCATTTTGATAGCCTTAAATGGACAGGCCTTTTCGCAATCTCCAAATCCAAGACACCCATACTGGCAGGCTGTATCACCTCCCATAAGCAGGTTAGCAGCTCTACAGGTTTCCACTCCCTGATAAATGGCCTTTTTAGACCTGTCGTTTGCAGTAGCTCCACAGAGAACAAAAGCTAATTTCCTGGTCACAGCTTTTGATTCCACTCCCATTATTTTAGAAATCTGCTTAACGGTTTCGGAACCTCCCACCATACAAGCATTCACATCGGCCTCCCCTTTAACTATAGCTTCTGCCAGAGCGTGACAACTGGCAAAACCACAGGCTCCACAGTTTGCCCCTGGTAAGGCGTCAAGAATTTTTTCCACTCGAGGATCCTCTTCGACCTTCAATTTACTATGAGCAACAGATAGCATAAAGGCAAAAAAAGCTGCAAGCCCTCCCATACTTAGTGTGGCTAAAATAATCAGGTTCATATGAGTCCTCCGGATGAATTTAATCCTAAGCTGTGCCTATGAGTCCTGTAAATCCCATAAAGGCAAGAGCAAGAAGACCGGCAATGATTAATGTAATTGGTGCGCCTCTCAGGGATTTTGGGACATCGGCAAAGTCCAGTTCTTCTCTTATCCCTGACATTATCAACATTACCAGGGTAAAACCTAATCCAGCTCCAAATCCAAAGACCACACTTTCCAGAAATCCGTAATTTCTAAGAGGAATAAAAAGGGCTAAAAATAAAATAGAACAATTGGTAGTTATTAAAGGTAGATAAATTCCCAAGGCTCTGTAAAGAGCAGGACTCGTCTTTCTGACAAACATTTCGATGAGCTGAACCAGGGAAGCAATAATGAGTATGTCTGACACATACTCCAGAAAAGGAAGGTTTAGTCCTTGAATAATAAAGTGATTAACCGGCCAGACAATAGCTGCAGTCAGGGTCATAACAAATGTGGTGGCAAAACCCATAGCGGTGGCGGATTCTACCCTTCCTGTTACTCCCAAAAAAGGGCAGATCCCCAAAAAGTATCTCAGCACAAAATTGTTTACTAAAACTGCACCCAGAAGAATAAGAATAATTTTTGGCATTTTTTAACCCCCTTTCTTTTCCTTGGCTGCTCTTATAAAATCCCTGAAAAGAGGATGAGGACTTTGAGGTTTAGAATTGAACTCGGGATGGAACTGAGTAGCAACAAACCAGGGATGGTCTTTAACTTCAATTATTTCTACCAGGTCTTTTTCAGGATAAATACCCGCTATCCTTAAACCCGCTTTTTTCAGGATTTCCCTGTATTTATTATTGAGTTCGTATCTGTGTCTGTGTCTTTCATAAACAACCATCTTTCTATAAGCTCTTTTGCTAAAGCTATTTTCCTCAATAATCCGGCATTCGTATTCACCTAATCTCATAGTCCCTCCCTTTTTTTCAACCCCCTTTTGTTCAGGAAGAAGATCAATCACAGGATGAGGTGTCTCAGGATCAAACTCGGTTGAATTTGCACCTTTTAACTTTACCACATTACGAGCAAATTCTATTGTACTACATTGCATTCCCAGACATATTCCCAGGAAGGGTAATTTATTTTCACGAGCAAACTTTATAGCTCTTATCTTTCCCTCTATCCCTCTTGACCCAAATCCTCCGGGGACAAGTATTCCATGAAAAGAAGCCAGTATTTTCTCTCTACCTTCTTCTATTTCTTCTGCTTCTATCCATTCCGGGCAAACCTTTGTTTCATTAGCAACTCCCGCATGAGTAAAAGCCTCAATTATACTTTTGTAAGCATCTTTCATTTGCACATACTTGCCTACCACAGCAATTTTTACTTTATTTTTGGCTTTATTAACCTTCTCCACCCACATCTCCCATTTTTTCAAGTCCTTTTTTTTACTGATGAGATTCAGCTGTTTGAGGATTTTATCGGTTAATCCTTCTTTTTCAAAGCGAAGAGGGACTTCATAAATATTGTCAACATCAATAGCTTGAATTACATTTTGCTGTTCAACATTGCAAAAAAGGGAGATTTTACTCCTGGCTTCTCTGGTAAGCGAAATCTGAGTTCGACACAGAATAAAATCGGGCTGTATTCCTATTTCTCTAAGTCTTCCTACACTATGCTGAGTCGGTTTGGTTTTGAGTTCCCCGGCTGAAGGAATATAGGGAAGCAGGGTAAGATGAACAAACAAAGTATTCTCTTTTCCTTCTTTCAGTCTGAACTGTCTTATGGCTTCCAGGAAAGGTAATGATTCAATGTCTCCAACTGTTCCGCCAATTTCTACAATAACAATTTCTGCTCTGTCCTTTTTGGCTACTTCTCTTATTCTTTGTTGAATTTCGCCAGTGATATGGGGTATAACCTGGATTGTTTTTCCCAGATATTCACCCCTCCTTTCTTTTTCAATGACCGAGCTGTAAATCTGTCCAGCTGTGACGTTGTTATGCCGAGAAAGGTCTACGCCTACAAATCTTTCATAGTGGCCAAGATCAAGATCAGTTTCTGCTCCGTCACGTGTTACAAAGACCTCTCCGTGCTGGTAGGGATTCATAGTTCCAGGGTCCACATTAATATAAGGGTCAAATTTTAACATGCTCACTTTGAATCCCCTGCTCTTTAAGAGAGTTCCAATAGAAGCTGAAGCAATACCCTTCCCAAGAGAAGATAAAACTCCACCCGTTACAAAAATATATTTGGTCACTTTTTACCCTTCAGTCTTGTTGCATTAGATGGATTTCCCTCATAAGAGTATCGACCAGTTCCTCTTCTTTTATTCGGTTCAACAGTTTGCCCTTTTTAAACAAGATCCCTCCCTTTTTTGTGCAGGCTATGCCTATATCAGCTTCCATAGCTTCACCAGGTCCGTTGACTTCACAACCCATCACCGCTATTTTGATGGGTGAGTTTATCTTGTCTATTTTTGAAAGTAATTTTTGAGCAATAGAGAGAACATCCCCCTTGCAACGACCGCAGGTAGGACAGGTAATCAATGTAGGACCGTGAGGAACAAGCTCAAGATATTTCAGGATTTCGTAGGCCAGTTTAACTTCTTGCACCGAATCTGAGGTAAGAGAAACCCTTATAGTATCACCAATTCCCTCACTTAGAAGACTACCTAATCCAATCGCTGATTTTATAACCCCTTGAGGTAGGGGACCGGTGGCCGTAATTCCCAGATGAAGAGGGTAAGACATTTTGTCTGCTATTATTTTGTTCGCCATAATAGTTACTGGAATATCAGAAGACTTAAGAGATACTATTATGTCTTCAAATCCCTCTTTTTCCAGTGAATTAATGCAATTCAGGGCAAGTTCAACCATAGATTCGGCCATCAATTTAGTTTTTTTTTCTCTATTATTCCGAAACTTTGATATTTTCTCCAGGATATCCCTCGGCAGCGAACCGGAATTAATACCTATGCGAAGTGGAATCCCGGTCTTTTTAGCTTTTTCTGCGACCATAAGTATTTCCTTCGGACTTAAATTTCCCGGATTGATTCTTACTTTGTTAATACCCCGGTCAATAGCTTCCAGAGCCAGTCTGTAGTTAAAATGAATATCAGCTACCAGTGGAATGTCAGTTCTTTCTCTTATGAGAGAGATTTTTTTGGCCGCTTTCACGTTGGGAACAGCCAATCTAATTATTTTTGCACCCGCCTGACGTAGATTTTTTATTTCTTCTAAAGTAGATTCTACGTCTATGGGATCTTTTTTCACCATACCCTGAACCACAGGAACTTGCCCTCCCCCTATGGGAATGTCACCCACCTTAACTACTTTGCTTTTTCTTTTCATTTTATTTTCATGCATTTTAAAAATGTAAATACATAATTAAACTTTACCCTCTCTGGAGAGAAAAAATAATTTATGCGGGGATTTTTCTTTGATATAAAATAGTTTCCCTTTAAATCACGCTTTATGTACAATTTTTCAGGGAAGTAAGAGGTCCATAATTTTGATTAGTGTGGGCCGTATTCCGGCTCTTTCCACTACGAGATCAACAAACCCGTGCTGCAAAAGAGACTCGGCTCTCTGGAACCCCCTGGGAATTTGCTGTTTGATCGTCTGTTTTATTACTCTTGGACCAGCAAAACCTAAAAGAGCTCCCGGTTCGGCTATAATGATATCCCCCCTGCTGGCAAAGCTGGCCATTACTCCTCCCATAGTGGGGTGAGTAAGAATAGAGATATAAAGTCCACCTTTACTTTTTAACTCAGCGATAGCAGCACTTGTCTTTACCATTTGCATGAGCGACAGAACCCCTTCCTGCATCCTGGCACCCCCACCAGAACCCGAGATGATAATCAGAGGGACTCTTTTTTTAATAGCGGTCTCGATAATTAAGGTTATCTTTTCTCCCACCACCGAACCCATACTTCCACCCATAAACCCGAAATCAGTTACACCCAGCGCAACTTCTCTCTCGCCAATTTTTGCTTCGCCTATCACTGCCGCTTCATCCAGACCGGTATTCTCGGCGCCTTTTTTTAATTTTTCTTCATATCCGGGGAATCCCAGAGGATTTTCTGGATATATTCTTGAGTCGTATTCTACAAAAGTCCCCTCATCAACAGTTATCTCGATTCTTTTTCGGGCACCAATGTAAAAATGATATCCACACTTTGGACAGACCCGCAGGTTTTCATCCAGAGTTTTATTGTAAATGATTTCCGAGCATTCCTCGCATTTGGTCCAGAGACCATCTGGAACTTCGATTTTCTTTTTGCCTCTTTTTATCCTGTTATAGGTTCTTTCAAGCCATCCCATGTTTTATGCTAACCTTACAGGTATTAACATACTTTCTATCTCTTTGAAGTTTGAGGTCTTGCTCTTGCACCTCTGAGACCGGGTTTTTTCCTTTCTTTCATTCTCGGGTCACGAGTAAGAAGTCCTGCCTTCTTCAAAGCTTTTCTGAGCTCAGGATTTATCCGGGCAATCACTCGGGCAATACCTAATCTTAAAGCCTCAGCCTGTCCTGTTAAACCGCCCCCTTTTACCTCAGCTTTGACATCAAACCTGCCCAGAAAATCAACAAGCTCCAGAGGTTCTCTAATTGCCTTTCTGTATGCCTCCCGGGGAAAGTATTCCTGGAAATCACATCCATTGACGATTATATTGCCCTTTCCTGATTTAACCCAGACCTTAGCTACGGCTTCCTTTCTTCTACCAGTAGCATAATAACAAATACTTGTCTCCATTTTTTCCCCTTCCTTGTTAATCAGATTATAGTAAAATTTGGCTATATAGTAGCAGAATTTTACGAATAGTCAATCAGAATGAAAATGCTTCAGTGGACATTATTCTTTCATCTCTGGTGATTTCATAAATATCTTCCAGGAGTTTTATATGAACCCTTTTCTGTTCAACGTCTCGTCTTTCAAACATTCTTTTTTGAGTTCTTACCACTGCGGGAAGGTAGTGTTCGGTGACCTGCCCGAAGCTCCGGGCATAATTACAGAAACTGGGAACATTGGTGGTGACAAATCCGTAGACATAACTTGCTACTCCAATAATCTTCCCGGTAAAAATACTGGTATTGATAGCTGTCTTTGAGTAATCACCTATAATGCAACCCAAAAACTGCATCCCGGTGGGAATTCTTCTTCCCTGATATTCAATTGTGACCTCTCCATAAGTATTTTTCAGATCAGAATTTGATGTTCCAGCACCCATGTTTACCCAGCTTCCTACCCAGCTGTGACCTAAAAAACCATGATGTTGTTTATTAGAATAGGGTTCTATAATTGAACATTCTACTTCCCCTCCAACCTTACAGTGATGACCAATATGAGACATTTCCTTTATACTTGTTCTTTCAATGACCTTACAGTTTTTACCTATGTAAAGTGGTCCCTTAAGATAAACAAAGGGGCCAATGGTGGTGCCTTCATCTATGATTATCCTGCCCTCTTCGGTATCCATACAGACAGTAGGGTGAATTTTAACATTTGATCCTGTAAAAACCCCGGGAACTTTCTCCTCATAACCCTCTTTCAGTCTTTCAGTATTCTGTTTAAAGAAATCCTTGTTGTACTTAATAATTTCAAAAGGATAGTTTATAAGAGGAAATCTCTCTTCCCAGAATTCATAATCCTGACTAAGCAAGAAGTTGGTAATCGAGCGCTCGTTAAATTTGCTCAGGTTAAAATCAATCTCGGGGAAAAAAGCGGTACTGACCCGAGAATCAGTCTGGGCCAGAAAGGGTTTTCCTTCTCGTGTTTTGTTTAAAATTTTCTCTAAAATGCTAAAGAGAGGCAAAAGAGCACCGTTCAAAAAGAGCAGGCTTTTCTCAGTTATTTTTTTTGAGCAGGGAAATTCCTGGATGCTGATTTCCTCCAGGTACTTACGTAAGATATAAGAGACCCTCAGTCCTTTTAATTTAACCAGATTATACAGATTTGTCCCACAGAGGCTTATGGCAAAAGTGGGTCTTGCTAAAGTTACCGGTCTTAATTCACCTGCCAGATAATCTTCGAAAATAACTACCTGCATTTTTATTCCACTGTCACGCTTTTAGCAAGATTGCGGGGTTTATCCACATCACATCCTCTTTGAACAGCAATGTAGTAGGCCAAAAGTTGCAGGGGAACTACTGAGAGTATGGGTGTGAGGTATGGAGGGGCTGGAGGAATAGCAAATCTAAAATCGCTTAAACTGTCCATGTCATGGTTGCCCTGGGTCACTATGGATATTATCTTACCCTTCCGGGCTTTTATTTCAGCCACATTAGATTTTACTTTATCCAGAATATGACTCTCAGGAGCAAGAACTACTGTAGGCATATTTTCATCAATAAGAGCGATGGGTCCGTGTTTAAGTTCGGCTGCCTGAATACCTTCTGCATGAACATAGGAGATTTCTTTAAGCTTTAAAGCACCTTCAAGAGCTATTGGATATTGATAACTCCTTCCTACATAGAGAAAGTTGGAAAAATTTTTGGTAATAGTAGCTATTTCTTCTATTTCGCTCGCTTTTTTAAGTATTTTTTCAACCTGTAGAGGAAGAGCTTCAATGGCGTTTAAAGCAATAAGGCCATCTCTTCTTGGCAAACCTCTCATTCTACCCAAAAGGATAGACAACATCGTTAAAACGAGAAGTTGTGAAGTAAAAGCCTTGGTAGAGGCTACACCTATTTCAGGCCCGGCATGCAGATATATACCCCTTCCACATTCCCTCGCTATAGAGCTTCCTACCACATTACAGATACCGAGTACCTTGGTGCCTCTTTTTTTAGCCTCCCTCACCGCAGCTAAAGTATCTGCTGTTTCTCCAGATTGGGAAATAGCAATTACCAGTGTGTCTTTAGGAATAATGGGGTCACGGTATCTGAATTCTGAGGCATAGTCCACTTCAGTAGGAATACGAGCTAATTCCTCAAAAAGATATTTACCAACAAGTGCCGCATGCCAGGAAGTACCGCAACCAAGAATTTTTATACCTCGTATGGAGGTTAACTCTGAGTAAGTAAGATCAAGACCTCCAAATTTCGCTGTGGCTCGCTGATAATCAAGTCTTCCCCGGAAGGCATTATGCAAAGATTCAGGCTGCTCAAAAATTTCTTTAAGCATAAAATGAGGATAACCTCCCTTTTCCAGACAGGCAGCATCAAAGGGAACCGTATACACCTTTTTTTCGAGTATCTGTTTGTTTAAACTGACAATTTTAAAGGAATCCGGGGTTAAGATAGCAATTTCATCATCCTCAAGATATATTACCTGCCGGGTATGTTCTACCAAAGCATTTACATCTGAAGAAAGAAACATTTCTCCTTCACCTATACCTATTATCAGAGGACTACCTCGACGTGCTCCATATAAAACTTTGGGTTCGTGTCGACAAATTATGGCAAGTCCAAATGTCCCTATTAATCTTTGCATGGTCTCTTTTAGTGCCTCTACCATTTCACCCTGGTAATACTTTTCCAGAAGATGGGCAATAATTTCCGTATCTGTTTCGCTTCTAAAAATGTGCCCTTCTTCCTGAAGCTTTTCTTTTAAAGTTGCGTAATTTTCAATAATTCCATTGTGTACCACTGCAATATCTAACCGGCAGTCAAGATGAGGGTGTGCATTTACATGATTGGGTGACCCATGAGTTGCCCACCGAGTATGAGCAATTCCAGTAAAGCAATTTTCAGGTAATTCTCCCAAACATTTCTCATTTTCAGAAATTCTTCCTGCTCGTTTTAGAGTGACAAGTTTTTTATCTTTGATGAAACTAAAACCCCAACTGTCGTAACCTCTATATTCGAGGCGTTTCAGGCCGGCCAGAAGAATTCCTCTGCAATCCTTAAGTCCAGTATAACCAACAATACCGCACACTTTTCTCCTCCAGTTAAAGAGATACCGTCGTTACAAAATATATCTTTACTATTCTGTTTGTCAACATTTCCTTTCTGACATTGGGATACTTTTTGCCTATATCTTCATGAGAAAGCTACCCAATTTCAGATCAGTCTGCATTGACAAAAATCTTTTTAGTGTTAATTTAGTGACAGTTTATTAATGTGTTTCAGGAGTGAAAAAGTGAAAAATGTAACTGCTGTGATTCTGGCAGCTGGTGAAAGTAAAAGAATGAGATCCGAGGTAAGTAAACTATTGCATCGCCTTGGCAGGCGCTGTCTGGTAGAATTTCCGGCTGAAGCCTGTTTTAAAGCCGGGGTAGAAAGAATAATTGTGGTAGTGGGACATCAATCGGATAAAATAAAAGAAGTCCTGGGGAGTGGATATGAATACATTTATCAGGAAAAAAGACTGGGAACAGGAGATGCTTTGAGGAGAGTCATCCCTTCTATTTCGAATTTTAAGGGTGAACTTCTTGTTTTGCCAGGTGATGCTCCATTTGTTTCCCCTTTTATTTTGCAAAAATTGGTGCATTATCACCGAGAAAAAAAACCTGCTGCAACAATTTTAACCGCTTTTTTGCCCGACCCCGGAGCATATGGGAGAGTAATCCGGAACGGGTATGAAGGTGTGAAAAAAATAGTTGAAAGTAAAAATGCAACCCCGGATGAATTAAAAATAAGAGAGATAAACTCGGGAATTTATTGTTTTGAAACTCAAAAGATTCTGCCATTGCTTTCTTTGCTTGAACCAAACAGAATTACAGGAGAGGTGTACCTTACCGATATATTTGGACTGCTTCACGAAAGGGGAGAAAAAATCTATGCCCTTGCTGTCCCTGATCCTTGTGTAGCTATGGGTGTAAACACCCCTGAGGAATTAAAGAAAGCCTATCAAATCCTTGTTCAAAGAGGTGATCTTCTCTGATCCATGTCTGGTAAGTATGTTTTGGCTATAGACCAGGGAACAACAGGAACAAGAGCTGTAGTTTTTGACCGGAGGGGAAACTATGTGCAGCAAAGCTACCGGAATATTACCCAATACTATCCTTATCCAGGTTGGGTAGAGCAAGACCCTGGAGAAATCTGGCAGAGTAGCTTGACTGTTATCAAGGAAGTATTGGAAGCGGGGAAAATACCTCCTCATGAAATTATAGCTATTGGGATTTCCAACCAGCGAGAGACCACGTTGCTATGGGATAAAGATACCGGAAATCCAGTATACAGAGCAATAGTCTGGCAATGTCGAAGAACCGATAAGATATGCGAAGAATGGGAAAAGTCGGGACTGGGTGCACTGATTCGGGAAAAGACAGGACTTACTCTTGATCCTTACTTTTCTGCCAGTAAAATAAAGTGGTTTATTGAGAACTTTCCTTTCTTGAAAAATAAAATAAAAAAAGGTAAAATACTATTCGGAACCGTTGACACCTACCTTTTGTGGAAACTAAGCGGTAGTAAGGTTCATCTCACCGATTATACAAATGCCTCCCGAACCATGCTTTTCAACATCCATAATCTGGAGTGGGACGGAGAAATACTGAGCAATCTGGAGATTCCGAAAGAAATTCTTCCTGAAGTTTTACCCTCTAACAGTCTTTTTGGTTATACAGCAAATCTGGATTTTATCCCTGCAGGAATTCCTATAAGTGGAATATTGGGTGATCAGCAAGCCTCCCTTTTTGGTCATCGTTGTTTCTTTCCCGGGATGGCGAAAAATACTTATGGCACAGGGTGTTTTTTTCTGGTAAATTGCGGAAAGACAGCAGTTACTCCTCCCAGAGGTTTTTTGTTGACTTTAGCCTGTGATGAAAGAGGAAAACCAGTTTATGCTTTAGAGGGTAGCGTTTTCATTGCTGGGGCTGCCATTGAGTGGTTAAAAGAAGGATTGGGAATATTAGACAATGTAGCCCAGA
>Ga0190360_1001043_pt1 | contig 14685 bp, 13 predicted proteins | sample 48721834_MG_FD_161271 | JGI IMG/M metagenome (GOLD analysis project Ga0190360, IMG submission 161271) | Hydrothermal vent microbial mat bacterial communities from Southern Trench, Guaymas Basin, Mexico - 4872-18-3-4_MG | ecosystem: Environmental > Aquatic > Marine > Hydrothermal vents >... | reverse complement strand
TGTTGCTGTTTCTTCTCTAACCATTTTATTTCTTTTATTTTCCTTTCCCGAATTGTTTTTTCGCTCGTTTAACCTTCTCCACTTCTGCTGGGGAAGTGGTGATAATTTGATCTTCAGCGTAAGAGGCAACTACTTTAAGAGCCACTCTTTTCTGCCCGGCAATAAAAATTCCTTCGCCAACATCGCATTCTAACAAAAGATATTTCTCTTCATCAGTTAAGTTAAAGGTTTTTTGGACTACATCGATGGTGGCGGGTGACTGTTTCATCAGAAACTGCAAAGAAGAGTTGGTAATAATTGGTTTTCCATAATCAGATCTCATAAAGTCAGAAACGTCCTGAGTAATGGTGGAAACTCCTAACCAATATTTCCTTGCTCTTTTGCAAATGCCATACAAAAAACTAGCTCCATCTTCTGTTTGCATTATCCACCAAGCTTCATCTACCAAAAGGATTCTCTTTTTCAGCTCTGACCTGACTGCGTTCCAGATATATCGCAGAATAATAAACATAGCCATTGGTCTTAACTCATCTTCCATATCTCTTATGCCAAAAACCACGAAATTTTTATCCATCGTGACGTTAGAGGGGTTATTAAAGAAGGGGGCAAAAGTTCCGGTGGTAAACTTCCTTACTCTCCGAACTAATGACTCAGTGCCCTCCATTCCCTCAAGAATGCTTTGAAAATCAGACATTAATGGAGTTTTCTCTTTCCATGTGGCAGGGTCGGATTTTGGGGTGATGTCTCTGGCTGCATAGGTTTCGGTTAAAGCTCTATCAATTATGGCATCTTCTTCTGGAGTAAGACCCCCCAACATTATTCTCATTAAGCCGACCAAGTTTATAATATTCGATCTTAAGACATCTTCGGGATTTTCATCCTCTCGAGGCATGGGCAAATCAAAAGGGTTAAGGTGGTGAGGAGAGGTTAAAGAAATGTTGAAATAAGAACCATCAACTGCTTCAGCTAACCATTGATATTCATTTTCTGGATCAATTACGATACAACCCACATTTTGCATAAGATACCTTAAGATTTCTAATTTCAGAGCATAACTTTTACCAGCTCCCGCCTTAGCGAAACAAACACTATTGGCATTTTCCAGCGTGAATCTATCAAACAAAACTAAAGAATTATTATGTTGATTAATGCCGTATAAAATTCCTTCGTTAGCGGAAAGATCTGGAGAAACAAAAGGAAAAATAGAAGAGAGAGGAGCGGTATTCATTGGCGTGTGAACCATTATTTGATCAAGTCCATAGGGAGAAGTTGAAATAAAACCTTGTTTTTCTCTCATTAAAGCTGGTTTGAGATAGATTAATCTTGATTCAAAAATTGACCTTAGGCGAGTTTCAATCTGGCGGAGTTCTTTTCCGCTGTCCCCATAAATAGTTAAGTAAACCCCTAAGCGAAAGATTCTTTCTCTGGCGGTTTGAAGTTGATCTCTTAGTTTTTCAATATCTTGGTAAGCGGTTTCCAAAGTTGGATCACGAACTAATCCTTTTTCAGCTCTTTCTGCTAATTCAGCTTGAACTTCAGTAAGTTTTTTAACTAACTGTTTCAAAACTTGACCCGAATCAACCGGGTGGATATGTAAAGAGACATCAATAGGATAGTTTAAATTAATAGCGGGGGAGAGCCAGCCGGTTGAAAGATACCTCGGGTAAGAGAAGACAAAAAATGACTTGCAGTATCTTTCACCTAATCTTAAATAGTTTTGTCTTATCTCAACTGCCGAGGGGGCAACAATATCTTGAACCTGGATTTCTTCGGGAGTTATTTCTAGTTCAGCAATCGTTTTTTCTTTTTTGAAAAAGGGTAGTTTCATAAATTACTTAATTACTTAATGACTCAATAACTTAATCACTTTATAAGCTCTGGCAATATTTCAGGATAGTAGCCCACTTCGGCCTCTCGGGGATGGTGCCAACTCCAGAAAAGTTCAATGATTTCTGGGGTGGTTAAAGGGATAGCATTTAAGCCACAACGTCTTAAGCCGATTGCTACATATTCCATTCTCTGCCAGAGTTGTTCCCTGCACCTTTGGAAATTTTCTTCGGACATCTGAAAACCACCCTTGCTCAATAGTCCTTTTAATCTGCCAGTGCTAAGACCAGCTGCTTCAGGAAGAGTAAAAGGGACGATAACAAAGAATTCTTTCCTCATAATTGTTCCTTCCTCAACTAAACTTTCGACAAACTTTCGGTATTCGGTAGTTTGAACTTTTAAGAGTTCATTTTCTTGTTTTTCTTCAAGTTCTTTCAATTTGTCGAAATAGCCAGTGATGTTTAATCTTCTTGAGCGGGCAATAATTTGACAAGAAAAATCTAAAGAGTTCAGAAAATTCTGGAATTGATAAACTATTGCTTTTTGTTCTTCATCCGATTTCAAATCAAAATTTATGGAAGAGACCATCAAAATTCCCCTGAGAGCTTTATTTTTTAAAATGACTACACCTTCTCTGATTTGACTAAACTCTAAAAATTGTTGGGTTGGGGAAGCAAACATATTATTCTTTGAAGCCGATCTCTAACTTAGAACTAAGTTTTCTCAATCGACTTTCTGGAGAAATTTTTAAGGGAGCTTCTTCGGGTTTTTCCTCCTCTTTTTTCTTCCTTACTAGTTTAATTGGAGTTAAAACTTCTTTCTTTTGCCAAACAAAAGTTCTGGCTGACCCTAGAAATCCGAAATATTGAGGAATTACATTAATTAAAGGCACTCCTTCTATTTTAACAAAGACTAAACAAAAAGCTCCTCCGCCAATTAGGAAAAAACAAATCAGAAATATTCCTTTTGGCAACAAAAAATACAAAACGAATAAAATCAAAGCAGCTATCCCAAAATAGGCAAGTTGCTTAAAGGTCAAAGTTCCAACAATATGAGCTTCCCTTTCTAAAAATTTTGGCACTTTAAACTGCATTATTATATTTTACTATTTTTTAAATCTAACTACAAACAAGGAGTGAGAATTTAAAAAGAGGATTTTAAAATTTGACAAAAATAAAGTTATATGTTAGAGTCTAGAGATAGGCAGTTTTTAAATTAAAAACTTAATAAGGAGTGTGAGAAATGGTTGATAAAATGCAAGCTAACAATAATGAGAAAGAAGTAAAAGAGAAAAGGAAAATGAGATATGGTGTAAGATATGCCGGAACAATTTTATTGAGTGTAATCTTGGGAGTGCTATTAGCTTTCTTTCAGATTGATTGGAGTTGGATCTTTTTTGGTATTCTTTTTCTCGTTCTGATTGGATTAGTAATCGAATGGAGATTGACAATAGTAGGTATAATAATGAGCATAATCCTCCTCGCAGTGGGAACGGTTGAAGGAATAACCTGGCTACCAATCCCAATACTGACCTTTCTTTTCTTAGTGGGCTTATTTAACGTGCCTGAGAACCATCGAGCTGTTATCGAAAGATTTAGAAAGTTTAACAGACCTGCAAAAGAAGGGCTGCGTTGGATACTTCTTCCTGGGATAATTGAAGCAATAAAAGAGATAATTTTTATTGAGGAACAGAGAATCCCTATTTACCCGGAGCCAATTGAGATTGATTTTGTTGATGGATCTTCTGCTCCAAAGAATGCTATAGCTTATATTCGGATTTACAAACCAGATGAGGATTATGAATTAACAGATAAAGAGGGCGATCTATTAGGATTAAACGGATCTGAAAAAGAGAGAGAGAAGACACCAAAAAGTGGGGTTTATAGAGCAACCTATTACATTTTGGAGCACTACATAAAAGGAACCCAGACCTTACTCGCGAATTCCTTAAGAAGTTATTTAAATTCATTAGTAATCGATGAAGGGCTGAGTAAAGGGCGAGCAGGTTATAATCTTCTACAGCCAGACAAAGATGGTAAAGAAAGGATCCCCCAGAAAGAGGTAGATCGAATAAAAACTGCTTTAAAAAGATGGGGTGTTTCGTTATTCAGGGTGACAGTGGAGGATTTTGATCTTCCGCCTGCCTTAGTGACGATAAGGCAAGAAAGGCATAAAAAGGAGAAAGAAAAAGAAGCCTCTCCTTTTGTGGCGGAAAGGAGAGCTGAAGAGACAGTAGGGACTATGTTCCAGATGCTCAAAAGGCAAACTGGATTGGGGATAGAGACTCTTCAAGAAGAACTTCGAAAGAGCCCAAAGCGATTTATAAAAAAATATGAGCCTTTGTTTAGACAAAATACTGAGCTCATCCATAGAAGGATGGGAATCGACGGTAAGGCTCTTGTGGAGATTATCACACGTGCAGCAGAGAAAGAAGGAGGGAATGAAGACATTTTGGATAGGATAAAGAATCTTCTCTTATCAGTTATTGCCGCTTGGAAAAGAATGCCTCCTGGTATTTCAGCGGAGCCGAAGGCAGAAGGAGAAATATCCAGAAAACCGAGTGAACGAATTGAAGAGATAAGACAAAAATGGATTCAGACAGGTAAAATTAAACCGAAATCGAAATCAGAAGAATAAATTAATAAAAGAGAGGAAGAATCCTTCCTCTCTTTTTATTCGATTGGTTCTCGGTAAATATCTTTTTTGGCCTCTCTTTTGGAAGATGGTTTGGTTTTTATAGATGGTTCTTTTTCAATAAGTCCTAAGCCATAAATCACTTTCTTTTTAATGTCTTCCGCTAAATCATTTGCTTTTTTTTCAGAAATAAGTAGTCTCTCTTTTAATCGAATAGACATTTCTTCTATTGGCATCCTTTGTTCCACAATTTCTTTAATGGTTTTGGAAACTTGACCAATCGGCAAACTTCTAAAGAGTTCTACTTTTTCTTCTAAAGTTTTCGCTAGTTTTATTTTTTTAGCTATTTCTTCTTTCCTTTTCTCCAAATCTATTCCATGCTTTTCCAGTAGTTCTCGGACAAGGGGAACTATCTCATCTGGATAGATTATTTGGGGTTTGGTTAATTTATTTAGCATGTTCCCTGGTGCTTTAATTGATTTTGTCATTAAAAATCAAATAAAGTTGGGGTGATCTGCTTCATCGATAACTGAAGCAATTCGTTCTGCTTTCTCAGGATTAGTTCTTTCAAGCTCCCTAACTGTTTCGATGATTTTATCAAAGTTTTTAGCAATGCCTGTAAGAAGATTGTATTTTTGAGTAACCGAACCTTTCTTTCTTATTTCTTCTATCTTGGGTCGATCAAGATTTATGATTACTTCAATTTTACTTAATTCTTCCGGATGAACATTCTTTCGAAAGTCCTCAGGCGAGATTTTCTGAATAGTTTCTCCAATTTCTTCGGCAGTTTTCCCAATTTCTGCTAACCAGGTCGGTCGGTTTTTGAACGTCTCGCTAAGATCAGCCCCCATTTTTTTAGCATCCGGAAGATATCTTTTTTCTTCTTCCTTGAGGGCTTTTCTTTTGCTCAAAGCTTCAAAAGCAGCGGCTCTGATCTTAGCATCTCTAGCCAGGAAAACAGGTCTTTTTACTATTTCATGCAATCGTTCTTCTGGTAGTTCCTTCATTGCTTTTACATATTCATTCAGTTCTTTGCGCTTCTTTCTTTCATAAAATCCTGGAGAAACCACGTGGGCCTTCTCTAAGAAATGCCAGAAGGACTCTTCACCCACCTCTCTGCCAGCTGGCGTAGCTATTCCTTTCAGAGCTCCTTTGAAGCCAGCCCAGGTTCGCCCAGCTCTTCCTTTTCCTTCTCTTCTTGCTTTCTCAGTTGCTTCTCGGGCCCCAACTATTGCTCCACCGATTCCTCTTATTCCGCCTTTCCCAATAACTCCTGGGGCTTTTTTCCCTATTTTTTTACCGAAGGCAATTATCCGGTCAGCGCCCATGGCAGAAGTTTGCAAAGTTGTGTAAAGGCCGATCAGCATAAAAATTAAAGCTCCAAGCACACTCGCCACTTCAGCATTGACTGTAAATTCTGAAGTACCAATTGATTCTTGGAGATTTAATTTATCTCCTAAAGCAAGAGTTAAATGCCCGAGATACAAGAAAAACCCTCCGATGGCTCCAATAAACGACCATTGAATCAATTGGTGCCACCAAGTGGTGAACCACCTTCTGGTGGTTGGGAAGATATAGGCAACAAAAGCTAAGGGAGAGAGGATAACTAAAATCCATATAACAAAAACTCGAGCGAATAACAAAAGAGCATACAAAAGCAAAATCCCACCACCAACAAATCCCAAAGCAATTAAAAGCAGAAATAGTGCCATCGGTCGCCAATCAAGAGGGCCCACTAAACCTTTCCAGCCAGCAGCATTTAACAAGAAGACATCAAGCAAGGTATTCCACTGAGTAAGTCCCCGCAAGAAAAAGTTGGTTAGAAGATTGGCTGCATCAACCACTATTCCACAAATTAAAGGAGTAAAATTAACAAAAAGAGCCATTATCAGGAGATAAGCAAATGCTTTTTTGGTATTAAACCCTGCCCATTGCAAAGCAGTGGCTAAACCAATATAAATTAGTCCTAAGATAAAACCGATATTGGCTATATCTCTTGTTAAGGTCCAGCCAGCTCTGATTAAGTCGTTTCTGGATGGATCGGTATAGACGATATTGTTAATAAAATCAAGCATTCCACTTAAAAGAGCAATCCCCAAAGCCAAAACCGCTTCAGCAGCTAAAAGAACTAACTGAAGAAAGGCCATTACAATTGCCATTGCGATTCTGGCAGCGATATCACCTATTCCTCCTAAAACCCAACCACCAATTTGCCACAAGTCAATCTGAGCCCAAACGATACCCCTAGGAAAAAGGAGAACAACTAAAAAAAGCAGAGAAACAATAAGAACTTTCTGCTTTCTAGTGAGCCATTTCGGAGAGAAGAAATTTTCCAAAAATTTCATCATTAAAGTATTATAGCAAACAGAGCGAAGTAAGTCATCAAGTTATTAAGTCAACAAGTCATTGAGTTATTGGGCGATTGGAAGGTTTTAGTAAGATTGATCCAAGCTTTAACATCCAAAGTTTGAGCTCGTCGGGTTGGCTGAATGTCATTTGCCTTTAGCCACTTTTCAACTTTCTTTCTGGGTAAATGCAGTTCCTCGCTGAGATTATTTATCAATTGTTTTCTGGGATGAGAGAAACCTGCCTTTACAATTTTTGAAAAGTAGAAGCAGAAGGACGCGGATAGCAACGCAGATTTACGCGGAACTATTTTTAGAATCACTGAATTTACTTTGGGGTGGGGCCAAAAAGAATCTTTTTTTACGGTTTCTATTATTTTAACATTAGCTCTGAATTGAACCAACACTCCTAACCTCTCCATTTTAGGAGGTTTTGAGCAGATTCTTTCCCCAACCTCTTTTTGAATCATTACTACCATCAATTCTGGGGGCTTTTCAACTTCTAGGAGTTTTCTGATGACCTCTGTAGCGATATTGTAAGGAAGATTAGAAACCACTTTATAATGGCTACGAAATACGAATTTTCTACGAATATACGAAATTGTTTCTGGATTTAAAATATCGCCTGGAATAATTTCTACATTATTGAAGTCTTTTAAAGTTTCTTCCAAAATCTCTATCATTCTTCTATCTTTCTCAACGGCTATAACTTTTTTTACTTTTTTGGCTATTTCTCTTGTCAAAGTGCCAATTCCTGGACCGATTTCCAAAACAACATCTTTGGGTTTAAGTTCAGCTGCTTCAATAAACTTACCGAGAACAGTTCTCTGGAGCAGAAAGTTTTGCCCCATTCTTTTTGAAGGATGGATATTTTTTTCTTTGAGCAAACCTTTAATAACTCTTTTTGAGGTTAGATTAAATCTCATAGATAAATTTTACTTTCGATCCTAATAATATTTATCCGGTTTTTTGGCTGTGGATAAAAAGGTTGACTTCTGAGGTTTTTTGAGGTACTTTCTTAAAATATATGAGAGAATTTTGGAAATCTCCGTATTTCTATTTGGGGATCGGTGTTTTTTGTTTGTTAATTATTGGCCTCTTAGCCATCATCCCTGAGAGCAAAAAAGAGCTTTCTTCTAATCGGAATGTTTTGGATAAGAGCCAGTATTTGTTTCCGGAAGTGAAGGATTTTGGTAAGGTTGTTGACCTAAACATTATCGCCAATACCACCTTGGGGCCTGTTGCTCCACCTTTTCTGGTTTCAGGAAATGTGCTGGGGGCGCTTGGAGGTGGGAGAAGAGAGATAGAGGAGTATATTGTTGAGAAAGGAGATACTTTAAGTTCGATTGCTGAGAAATTTGACATCTCTTTGGAGACTTTACTTTGGGCTAATGATTTAAGGTCGAACTCAGTTATTCAACCCGGACAAAAATTAATTATTCTACCGACCTCTGGAGTTTTGCATGTTGTTCATGAGGGAGATACTTTGAGCGAAATTGCTGAAATTTATCAAGCCAAAGTAGAAGATATTGTTGAATTTAATGGGCTGGAAGATGAAGGGAGAATTTATACCGGAGACCTTTTGATTGTACCGGGAGGTAAGAAACCAAAAATAATTCAAAAATATGTTCAAGTTCCTTTATCCCAAAGTTATTTTATCTGCCCAATCCCTTCACCTTGTAGAATTACTCAAGGATTACATTGGTACAATGCTGTAGATTTCTCAAACGGAAAATGCGGAGAACCCGTCTTTGCAGCAGCTGGGGGAACTGTCCAAAGAACCGGCTATGGAAAAATTTCCGGGTATTTTGTTCGAATTTTGCATCCTAACGGGGTAGTTACTTTTTATGGTCATTTAGCTAAGATTATAGTTAGTCCGGGCCAGAAAGTTTATCAAGGGCAGATTGTTGGTTATATGGGGTACAGCGGTCTGACTCGACCCCGAGGTCCAGCTGGTTGTCATTTACATTTTGATGTTAGATTCGCTCGGAACCCTTTTGCTGGTTATCCAGTGGGAACAGAACTTGGCAAAAAATAAATCATTGAGTGATTAAGCTATTAAGTGATTGAGTGATCCGGTGATTGAAATTTGATGGCTCAATCACTTTCCTTAAGGCGGTAACTTAGAGCCTCACTAATGTTCTGGAAAGAAATACTTTCTCTTTCTTCTAAGTCAGCAATTGTTCTTGCTACTTTAAGCACCCGGTGATAACCTCTGGCAGAAAGTTTTCCTGAATCAACAAATTTTTTTAAAATAGTTTGAGATTTACTGTCGAGTTGGCAGTATTTTTTAATTTGAGGGATTTTCATTTCTGAGTTGGTTAAAATTCCTTCTTCTCTAAATCTTTCTTTTTGAATTTCTCTAGCCCTTTCTATTTTCGCTTTAATTTTCCCGCTCTGGTTTTCTCTGTCGGGTGAAATTAAATCAGTGTATTTTAAAGAAGGAACCCAACAAAAAATATCAATCCTGTCTATCAAGGGCCCTGAAAGTTTCCGGCGATAACTCGCGATTTGAGAGGCAGTGCAGCTACATTCTCTTTCTGGATCATTATAATAACCGCAAGGACAAGGATTGCTGGCAGCGATTAAAGTAAATTTTGCTGGAAAAGTTAGGGTGTACTTCGCTCTTTGAATGGTAATCTCACCTTCTTCAATGGGCTGGCGCAAACTTTCTAAAACATCTCGATGAAACTCGGGGAATTCATCTAAAAACAAAACACCCCGATGAGCTAAAGTTATTTCACCGGGTTTGGGAGGAGTTCCTCCGCCAATTAAAGCAACTTCCGAACAAGTATGATGGGGGGAACGGAAAGGTCTTTTTGTCAAAAAAGATCTTTCTTTTGATAAAAGACCTGAAATACTGTAAATTCTGGTTAATTCAAGAATTTCTTCAAAATTTAACTCTGGCAGGATAGAAATGACTCCTTTTGCCATTAGGGTTTTACCTGCTCCCGGTGGCCCTTGCAACAAAACATTATGCCCACCGGCAGCTGAGATTTCCAATCCCCTTTTAGTATGGGATTGACCTTTTATCCAACCAAAATCTACTTCAAATTCTTGCGAGATATTTCTGAATTCCTCAAGCTCAATTCTTGGTTGGAGAATTTCTTTTCTTCCTTCAAGATAAGCGATTGCTTCAGCTAAATTTTTTACACCAATTATCTTGATTTCTTTTCCTTTCTCTAAAAGATTTACTAAACTTGCTTCTTTCTCGTTTTCTTTTGGTAAAATAATTTCTCTAAATCCTTCCTCTTTGGCTAAAAAGCTAAAAGCTAAAGCCCCTTTAATCGGTTTTAAAGTTCCGTCTAAAGATAATTCCCCCAGAATTAATTTTCCTTCAGAATTAAATCTTAATTGATTTGAAGCCAAAAGATAACCAAGGGCAATGGGTAAGTCGTATAAACTTCCTTCTTTTTTCAAATCAGCTGGAGCTAAATTTACTAAAACTCTTTTGGCTTGGTGATGGGGTGGAGAAAGTTTGATGCTTTTGATAGCTTGAGAAACTCTTTCTTTCGCTTCAGCAATAGCTTTATCTCCTAACCCTACAATATTAAAAGATCTCAGCCCTTTTGCCTGAGCGACCTCAACTTCAATGATTTGAGCCGAAAGCCCCTTTAAAGTGGCTGAGAAAATTTTCGAGACCATAAGGCAAGAAATTCTATTTGAGCTTCTTTTATTTTACTTCTTTTTTTCTTCCTCTTTCTTTTCCTCTTCATTTTTCTTCTTCTCTCCCTCGGCTTTTTCTCCTTCTTTCCCTTTTATTTCTTTCTTTTCACCCTTCTCTTTTTCAATTTGGCTCATGCTCCTGACATCGATTTTCCAGCCAGTGAGCTTGGCAGCCAATCTGACGTTTTGGCCATCTTTCCCTATTGCTAAAGAAAGCTGGTCGTCAGGAACGATAGCCTGAGCTTTATTTTTCGGGAGAATTTGGACTTCTAAAACTTTGGCTGGCGCGAGAGCGTTGGCAATATACTTTTTGGGATCCTCGGCCCATTCAATGACGTCAATTTTTTCGCCACCAAGTTCATTAATAACCGCTAATATCCTGGTTCCTCTTTGGCCAACCAAAGAGCCGATGGGGTCAATTCCCTCTTCTGTGGCTTGGACAGCAATTTTGCTTCGAGAGCCAGGTTCTCGGGAAATTGATTTTATTACTACCTGGCCAGCTCCAATCTCGGGCACCTCTAACTCAAAGAGCTTTGAGATTAACTTAGGGTAAGCTCTAGAGAGAATAACCTGAGGACCTTTAGGAGTTTGTTCAGTTTTTAGAATATAACATTTTAATCTTTGGCCAGGTCGGTAGAATTCACCTGGAACTTGTTCTTTTTTAGGCAAGATCCCTGAAGTTCTACCAATATCTAAAAAGACAGCATTTTTTTCAACTCTTTGGACAATACCTGAAACAATTTCACCTTCCTTTTCTTTATATTCCTTAAAGGTTTCTTCTTTTTCTACCTCCTTTATTTTCTGCAAAATTACTTGTTTTGCCGTTTGAGCAGCAATTCGGCCAAAATCTTCTTTGGCCTCCAAAGGAATTCTTATTGTTTCTCCTGGCTTGGAGTTCTGGGCAATTTTTTTAGCTTCTTCAAGGAGAATATGGCGTTCTGGATTAAAGCGGATTTTTTCACTATTATCTTTAAGGGACTTCCCTTTTTCTTTAAGTTCTTTTAATTCTTCTTCAGATAAAATCATTTTTTCATCAACCACTTCCTTTATTTGCCAAAATTTAACCTCCCCGGTTTTTGGGTCAAGTTTGGCTTCAATCCTCTGCTTTTTTTTGCCGTATTCTTTTTTGTAAGCAGAAGCAATAGCCGCTTCAATCACCTCAATAACTTTTTCTTGAGGAATACCTCTTTCTTCAGCTATCTCCATTACTGCTGAAGTAAATGTTTTAAGATCCATCTTCCTTCGCTTTGCTCAGTCAAGTGCAAAATTCAAAATGAAAAATGCAAAATGACAGAGCAAAATGCAAAATTATAATTAAAGGCCGTCTTTTATAAACGACCTTTTATTTAGTTTAGTAAAATTAATTTTTCAAGTCAATAAATATCCTCGATGGCATTTTTGTAATGCTTAATTTTAACCCTTTGAGAATTCAGAGAAACCTCAATCGCTATTATATCAATTTGCCATGGACTATTAAGGGAAATTTTAAATTCTTGCAAGTAAATCTGGGCCATTTTAATTAATTGTCTTTTCTTTCTCCAATCGATTTGGTCTTCTGGGTAAAACCCTTCTTTTTGGTGAATTGTCTTCACTTCAATAAAAACAATATTCCTTCTCTTTTTAGCAACAATATCAATTTCGCCCCACTTCCTTTTAAAATTTCTGGCTAAAATTTTATAACCTTTCTCTTTGAGATAATCCCTGGCAATTTTTTCGCCAAACCTCCCTAGTTTTTTTGAATCCATAAATGGACCTGGTGGGAATCGAACCCACATCAGAGCAATGCGAATGCTCCGTTTTTCCATTAAACTACAGGCCCTCTTTTTAATTTAATAAAGTTTCTTTATTAAAACAATAGGGCAGACTCTACTGCCCTATTTATTAAGATACCTCCCCATCGCAATTGAGTGCCTGCCTAAAATCCTTCGCCAAAGTAAAGGAATTAGTTTCCTTAAAGACAATTTCCAAATTGAGATAGGTTCGAAACCGCATCTTTTAAAAACTGTCTCTTTCATTCGATTATCAATTCGAGTAGTTAAAAAAACAAGCTCGATTCCCAACTTCTCAAGAATTTCTAGCCAGCTTTTAATTAATCTTACAGCAACAAATGGATTCCCTCTTTTAGCAACTAGGAAATGGAGTTCAGCTTTTTGAGGACTTAAGAGGGAACAAGCACAGAATCCTTGGACCTTTCTTCCTTCTTTCCCTAATGGATCTTCTATTATTGCTACTCGTAATTCTTTTCGCTTAATCATTTTCTCCACCTTTTTTCTGCTTCTCTTTAGGATAAGACCTTTATCAACAAATGGTTTGGCTAATATTAAAATTTGATTAATATCTTCAAAGGAAGCAGGTAAAATTTCTTCTCTTACCATTCTTTCTTTTTTCATTATTTATCTCCTTTTTAAAGATCTTTATTTAATTTAACTTAACTTTGTTATTTTTCAATAGCTTGACAAAAGCTTGACAAAAATTATTGAAGAAATATAATTAAATCACCTAACATTTAGAGAGTCTAATTAAATGCGAAAACAAACTTTAGAAGAAAAACTTATCCAATTTATCTTTCTGATGAGGCGAACTTTTCAGGAGAAATCTCAAAAAAATAAGCATTTTAGCTTTTTTTCTCTTTTGAGGTTCAGCACTTTGAGTTTTATTCAAGCCAAGAAAAATCCAACGATGAAAGAGATAGCTAGCTGGTTGAAAATTACTCCTCCATCTGTTACCTCATTGATTGATAGTTTTGTTAAATCAGGCTTAATAAAAAGAGAAGCTGATAAAAAGGACAGAAGAATTATCCGATTGAAAATTACCCAAAAAGGAAAAAAGATTCTCAAGGAAAGTCAAAGAGAAAATAAAACGAGAATTAAAAAGTTTATTTCAAAACTTTCCTCTCGTGACCAAAAAGACCTTTTAAGAATTTTGAACAATTTCTATAAAATTTTTCTTAAAGAAAACTTATGAAAAAAATAATAATTTTTGTTCTCCTAATCTTTGTTTGCTCAGTTAGCTTTATCTTAGTCAAAAAAAGCAATAAAGAGGTTCCTTATGAGGTTTTTGTTGTTGGAAAAACCTCTCTCTATCAACAAGTTGAAGTGACCGGTAAAGTTAAAGCTGAAAAATCTCTTGAACTCAGTTTTGGAAAAGCAGGAAAGATTGAGAGAATTTACAAAAGAGAGGGTGAAAAAATAGAAAGAGGAGAAATTTTGGCTTCTTTAGAAAATAAAGATTTAAAAGCCCAAGTTGTTCAAGCCCAGGCAGATCTCAAAACCCAAGAAATAAAACTTAAAGAATTAGAAAGAGGAACTAGGAAAGAGGAGATAGAATTGGCCCAACAGAAAGTTGAAAACGCTAAAAATTCTTTAAAAATTGCTCAAGAGAATTTAGAAAGAACAAAAGAAATAGCTCAGGCCACTTTAAAAAAACTTTATGAAGAAGGGATAAGTTTGGGGTTTGAAGCAGTAAATGTTGGAGAAAACGCTTTGTATGCTCTAACTGATATTCAATATGCTCATTTTATCTCTTATGAACAAGAAAGCAATGAGCTTGCTGAAGCAAAAGCAGGGGCAGTTTTAGCCCTTTTGGGTAAAGAAAATGCTGGTCGGGCGACAAATGATTATTTGATAAATTTAGAGGGTGGAGCCAAAGGGAAGATAAGGGAAGCGAAAGAAAGTAAAGACTCCAAAGATATTGAGGAAGCTTTAGATGAAATAAAAGAAGCTTTAGAGAAAGTGAAGAATGCTTTGGAGAAAATTCCTCTTTCAAAGTTAACATCTACTGAAATAACGGATTTGACGAATGAAAAAACTAACATCGCCAGTGAAATCTCCTCACTTACCGCAAAAATTGAAGCGATTAAATTACAGAAAGCAAGTAATCAAAAAGATATTGAGAGTGCTGAGAATGAAGTTCAAACTGCTCAAAACTCCTTAGCTTTAGCCGAGAGAGAGTTAGCTTTAAAGAAAGCTGGAGCAACTGAAGAAGAAATTGAAGCCCAAAAAGCAAGAGTTGAATCAGCTAAAGCGAATTTAGAATACCTAAAAACTCAACTTGAGAAAACGGAAATTTTCTCCCCTATTTCAGGAATTGTAAGTTCGGTTGAGATCGAGGAAGGAGAAACGGTTTCAGCCTATCAGCCAGTGATCGTAATTTTGTCAAAAACTAATTTTAAGATTGAAGCAAATATTCCAGAAACTGATATTACCAAAGTTAA
>Ga0190360_1001041_pt1 | contig 14690 bp, 13 predicted proteins | sample 48721834_MG_FD_161271 | JGI IMG/M metagenome (GOLD analysis project Ga0190360, IMG submission 161271) | Hydrothermal vent microbial mat bacterial communities from Southern Trench, Guaymas Basin, Mexico - 4872-18-3-4_MG | ecosystem: Environmental > Aquatic > Marine > Hydrothermal vents >... | reverse complement strand
AATCTGAGCTGACCTATAAATAAAAATAAACTAAAAAATTATGTGGATTTTTCTTTTATACCAAATAGGCCATAATATAAAAGAATACTACCAACAATATAAAAAATCCGCATAATTGTAGTAGTTAAAGGGTCAAGTCCAAATAACTCAATGATATATGCTGAAGCAAATGCCATTACACCGAGACCTAATGTGAGCGACCTGGTAGATCTAGTTGTAGATTTGCGCCTAATTTTAATGCTGTAATAGAAAAAAACTAATGTCGGAATGGTAAGTAAAACAAATGAGATAATTAATACCATAAGTCTAGTAATAGGAAAACCAATAGTAAGAGGATCCCAACTGAAAGAAATTTCACCCTCACTTACATGTTTGGTGGGATCAAATAAGAAAAATCCTAAATAAACTGATACAAATAAAGCGGAAAATATCGTTAAAATTTTGTATTTTTTCGTGAATACCATATTAAATGCAAATGCATCTATAGAAACGATTGCACCACCACTAATAACTACAGCTATAGAACCGAAAATTTGCATACCTAAAAATTCGTTATACAATAGGTCGGAAAGAAATAATTTCTCTGCAACCAAGAAAATCATAGCAAATGCAATAAAAATTGCTGTTAAAGTAAAAATTAATGTATTAATTACTTTATTCTTCTTATAAGAACGATATGATTTTACACTAATCACAAGATTAATTATTATTGCAACTAATATAATCCCTAAACTCACTATATCCATTAAAAGTTCGATATCGAAAGCCATAAAAAAACCTTCATAATTTTTGATTTAATAATAAATAATTATGAAAATTATAATAAATATTTTTTTCGATTATTTATAAATAAAATCAAATTGGATAATAAAGACTTGAATCGTGAATAACTCGGTCGGATTCATTTATAGACATCTTTAGAGTATAGTCCATCAAAGAAAAATCACTGATTTTTATTCTATGGTTATTTATAAATAATTGTTTTAATTGAAGTTTAGGGCCAAAAAAGGAACAGATTCCATTATTTATGAGGTCATTATTAAGGGTCAGCCACAATGGTAGCCAGATTTCAGGGAATTTCCATCCATGTACACCATTTAATTGGCTAGGTGTAATGTTATAAGAACGTGCATTACCTCTTAAATTTTTTGATGGCGGAAAAAAGCAAACATCACCATTTTTTCCTTCATGAAACAATTTAAAATGAATTATTGGATAATTATTATAAGAATATTTTATCTTTTTAAGTAATATAGGAGTATGCACTCCTTTACCAAATTTTAAATTAAAATTTTTGAGTGAAATTTTTTTATTTTTTAATGGGGAGATTTCAAAATGCGAGCAAAAAAAGACATTATCAATAGTTTCATCACCTTTATTAATAATGACCCAAATACGCTCTAAGTCAATTTTACGGCCAATTGGAGTATCATGATCCCAGATAAAAGAATAAATTAGAAGAATTTTATTTTCATCTTTATCTTTGACATCACCCAATACGACCAATGGTGGGTCTAAGAACCTACCTTTAACCTGGAGAATTTTCTTCATTCCAACGCTGGTGATTAAAGGGCACCTAATGGCAGGCCTAAATTTGTATAAAAGAAATGTGTCCTCATTCTTAAAAATATTGTTTAAATTATTTGAAATTTTTAATCGCTTTTTAAAAGAATCATATGCTTTTTTGAACAACTCATTATACGGATCAAATACCTTCTTATTGATTTTTAGGAACTCTTTCAATGTATCAAAACTGGACAATGAAACTTCACCTATAAAGAAAAAAAATTTAAGAAATAATCAGCATATTTAAGAAAGTATATAGTTAAAATTGTTTATTTTTTAAGGCTCACTTCAATTTCAAGAGTTGATACATTAAATGAGCCTCTATCGCTACTATCAATAGTATCAGTTCCAGTAGTTATTTTGACATTTTTTATTTTATCTTTTATAAACCTATTTTTTAAAATTTCTAAAACATCTACTGCTTTAGAAATCGACCTACCGCGAGATTTGATTATTATTTTATCCATCCCAGATTGTATTACTGTAAAACATGCCATTACATAGCTCATTGCCGACTTTTTTCCTATAAAGATCACATTTTCTTCCGACATTCTTTATTCATCCGAATTACTTTTTGATTATTTATTTTATTCATTGAATTTATTTCGATAATACCTCCTGAAACTAAATCTATTCCTAGATTGCTAAGTTCCAGTGAATTGAAGGTAAGATTTCCGACAATTATTGAGGTGAAAATTGGGGTATTAAAATCATTTGGTCTGTATAATTATTAATAAATTTGTCTTTTAAAAAAATGACTGAAACTCGAAATTTCTTCTTTTTTTCATCTTTTAAAAAATTATTGATGGGTATAGGACCAAACTAGCATTTTTTATTTTTTTTGAAAATATTTCTAAAGTTTTTAGTTAATTTAAAAATCAATTAAGGTTATAGACCTTATATTTGAGATAGTTGATTTATGAATTATTTTATAAATTACTATTATTTCACGGCTATAGAATTTTTTTTTAATGGGATTTTCAGTGTTTAAGCGCAAAAATTACTAATCATGAAATGTTTCATTGGCAAGGATTATTATAAATTGTCCATATGTTTCGTTTCTAATTATTTTTACATCTGGTGGTAAAAATATGTGGGGTCCCATATTTGGAATTATTTCAAATATAGTTTCATTATATTCTAAAGCAAGTTCATCAGGATTACCCGATTTTTTTGCATTTAAACCAGTGATTAGAATTGTAAAATAATAAATTCCAAGATCTTGTACTAAAACAATTGAACCTGCAAGTGAACTATTTGACTCGACGTAATTTTTTAAATATAACAAATCCTCTTCTCCGCCATGAGTTAAAATAGGTTGAAATGAATAAAAACAGAAATAATTCGTCTGTATAATCATTGACGTAGAATAAAAACCAATAATAAAGATAGCAGCAAGCCTTTTTTTACCCATATTTAGTTTTTTTAGCGAGTACCCAATTAATAAAGAAATTGGCACGAAATTCATAATTTCAAATCGTGTCCTCCATTCAAATGGAATAAATGAGAGCGAAAGAAGAGTACTCATCAAAAATATTGCAATGATAGAACCTTTAATTCGGTTTAAAATTTTATCATTTTTATTTCTATAGATTTCAAAGCAAATAAGTGAAATACCCGCAGCGACAGGAAATGTTGTTAAAAGATTTAACAGGTCAAAAATTGGGTTTTGGGGTAGTGGAAAAGGAGATGGAATTTTAGAGATATTTGGGACTATCAAGTAAATTGGAAAGTATATAATTAAATAAAAACCAATATATTGAATATATTTAGGACTTTTTCGCTTTTTTATTAAGTCAATTACAATTATTATAATTCCACTAATCGTAATTATACCAAGAATACTAATAATAACTGGATTTAGCCAAATATCTGGCATTTCTTTAGGTGGTTGTTTAAAAACAGGAAATCTTAAGGAAAAATGCAATAAACCATTAACAAATTGATAGATTTTGGAAAATTGATCAAAATATTCTGGAGAAATGAAATATCCAATAAGAATAATACAACCAGCCGATATAGTAAGGAATGATATAATTTTAATCTCAGACCATGGTAATTTTTTGAAAACTACTAAAGAATAAATAATCGAATAAATTAAATATATGAATACAAATCCAACTATAAAACCTGTAGGATAAATATGTGTAAAGATTGTTAAAATTAAAAACAATAAAGATAATCCATAATATAAAATCGATTTTTTCAATGAATGCTTTTTCTCACATGTTATGATAAAAAAATAGGTAAAACACAACATGAAGAGTACTCCTACCGAATTTTTTACAAAATCACCCATCATTCGGAATAGTAAAGGGTTGAAAGTCGATACAAATGCTCCAAATAAAGCTGCTATATTATTTTTAGTAATTTTTCTTATTATGAAAAAAGTAGGGAGTGGTATTAAGGAGCATAATGTTGTTATTCCAATTTTTATCCCTAATGTAACATTAGATAAGAACATTGACCATAATGCAAAATAATAAAAGACAAATGGGTTATCATCAGACCACATTAATCCAGTTTCAAGAATATTTTTAACATTTAAATCATAATAAGCTCCGTCTACTCCATAAGAATATGGATATAATAAAAATAAACTCAATTGATAAATAAAAGATATTGCGATTATGAAGATTAATATAAGGTACGAGTAATTTTTTGTATAGAAATTATTTAGGCTCTTTTTCTCCAATTTAATCGCACCAAATGAATCAATTTTATCAATTAAGATATTATTTTTAATTTTTTTGACTTTAATTTTTTATAATTTTTAAATTTTATCTAATGAAAATAAGAAAAATTTCTCAAGTTAATGGATATTCACCATATTTTCCAAAACGTCTAAAAGTTGAAATACTTATGTCCATATTCCTTTTTGGTATATTGATTGCTGTATAATCAGCATAATTTGTACCTATCAAACCGCCTTTACCTAATTTTTTAATGATCTGTAATACAACTGCTGCCACTTCGCGAGGAGTTTTAAATGGTAATATTTTTTGAATATCAGCAACGCAACAATAGCTAATTTTCCCGTTGAACTCTTTTAGGCGGTCCAGCCCAGTCATTAAAGGAGAGTCCAGTTGGAGGCAATCTACACCTGAATCGATTAAACTCGGAATAAGTGAATAAATATTTCCGCATGAATGCAACATAAAAAGCATACCATGGTCGTGAATCCGTTCAGTTACTTGTTTATAAAGAGGTTTTATTACCTTATTAAAATCACTGGGCGATATAAATGTCCCAGTCTCAGTACCCCAATCGTCAGTAGCTATTATACCGTCAGCTCCAAATTTAGCCCATTGGTCTACAAACCAGCAGTACCAATCAGCAAGTTTCTCGCCTAATTCAGTTACTTTTTCTTTATTTCGTTTGATATCAACACAAATATTCCAAAAACCTCTTAAAAAATGCATTCGTTCGAAGAAAAAGTTATCAATTGAACCAAGTCTAAATCTAGACTTACCAAATATTCGGAATAAAAATTTACTGAGCCACCATCTCCCTTTGTTTATTTTTTTTGGAGTCTTAAAATTCTTAAGATCAGCCCATGTCTTTATTACTCTAGGATCTATGACTTGTCCAATGGTCTCATTTTCAGGTGGAGCATACCATATACACCCAAATTCGTCCATAAAATATAATTTACGGCCTTTCATTAACCGCGTATAAATGTATGAAGATGGAGTTCTTGGTATAAAACCTTTTTTGGGTGGTTTCCACCGCCAATATGGAAAATTCATGCTTGCAACTATATCGGATTCCCATGGACTTGTTGCTAAATATAGCGGTATTCTATCTACATACTTGCATTTCATTGCATTATAACTTCTTGTCCTACTGTCCATTATTTTCATCTATAAAATTATTAAATTTAAAATCATAGATTATCTTTAGTGGTATAAAAATATTTTAAACATTTTTAAGTATTATAAGAGTAAAAGATATATAATATGTTAATTGGATTCTGTAATTATAATTAAGATTTGGAACAGATACTAAATAAAAAAAAATAACTTTAATATATTTATTCAGATATTTCAATTTATTTTAAATGAATAATATTGTTTTTTAAATAAAAGGTGTGAAATTGGCATTACAATTAATTAAAAAAATAAACAATTTTGATATAAAATGGGTATGTAAAATAAACCATCAAGAATTTAATCCAATTTTAGATCTATTATTCAAGATTTTTACACATGTTGGGTCATTTGTTGCTTGGATTAGTATAGCTTTTATATTATATGTTTTTGATCTGTTTGAGCCATCTTTTTGGTTATATGCAACTTGTATAAATGGTGGGATAATAGCATTACCAATAAAATTAATTATAAGAAGAGATAGACCTTTTATCGCTAAAAAAATAAAATGTAAAATCAATTTGAAGGATAAATTTATAATTAGCAAACATACATCGTTTCCATCAGGCCATTCAGTATATTATTCTTCTTGTACTATAATTTTATTAGTAATATTTGGCTATTGGTGGCTTTACTTTATTTTAATACCATTTGCATTCATTGTTGCTTTTACAAGAGTTAATTTAGGAGCGCATTATCCTTCAGATGTCATATTTGGCTATATTATTGGCTTTTTTATTTCTCTAATAACAATATGTATTTTTCCATTCTATTTACCAATTTTCTGGGAAATTTCGGATAAACTAAGATACTTTTGGAATTTAACATTTCCATAGATTATTATTTTCATAAGAAAAGATTTGTTATTCAAGAAAAAGAAGTTAAAAATTCCTTTAATTCTCAATTTAAAATTAATTTATTTTCTTTTAATATCCAAAAACAATTTTAAAGTTTAATAATATTTTGATTATATTAGAAAATGTTAGCATTGTCTTAATAAGAAAGAATTAAACCTGAAATTGATGAAATGAATTAATTTACATTAACTCATTTAAAATACATTGTTAATTTGGTACTATTAAATAGAATTTATTATGAAAATTTTTAACATTCAAGATAAAATATCAGGGAAATTTGTAATAATGCCGTCCACTTCAACTTGGTTTTTCAATTTTAAAATTGTTTCTTTGTTATTTACTGTCCAAGGATAAATCTTTATATCATTTTCATGTAATTTTTTGACATATTTTTTAGAAATGAATTTATAAAATGGATTGACAGCATCAATTTTTATGGATTTTAAATGTTTTAGAAAAGAGTTAAATGGCAATAAATTTGTAGGCAAAAAGGTAAGTAAAGCCAAGCGTAAGCGGGGATTTATTAATCGGAGTTTCTTTAATGTTTTATATGAGAAGCAAGATATAAGGATAGAATCAATTAATTCATACTTTTCTATAATATCGCTAATTTTGGTTTCAATATTTTTAGATTTGATCTCTAAATTAAAGCCTATTTTTTTATTATATTTTTTTAAGACATCATCAAGGACAGGTATCGGGTCATTATTTTTCATTTTCACGTTTTTGATTTGTTGGATTGTCAATTTTTTTATTTTCCCAGAGCCAAATGTGGTCCTATCAATTTTTCCATCATGCATTAAGATTAGATATCCGTCATAAGTTTCATGTATATCTGTTTCGATCATATCAGCTTTTAATTTAATTGCTTTTTCAAATGCTGCATAAGAATTTTCCAATTCATATCCAGATGCGCCCCTATGGGCTATTATTATAAATTCGTCCATTTTTTATACACAAAGAAAGAATTTACTAAAAATTCAATGTTAATCATTTTTTACTTCGTGTCTAATTCCTCGACACCATATTCTTCTTTAAGAAAACGCTTAATATCTATTTTAAACATAATCCAAATAATGACTAAGGTAATAGCTATAGCGACCAGTCCAATTATCCAGCCGTTTGGGTTTGTTTCAGAAGTCCCTGCCAGATTTTCAAGCCATTGTATACCAAATGCGCCACCTACTGCAAAACCCATCATCATGCTTAATTTACCTAAAAAACAACTAATAATAGTTTTTGAAAAGCTAAATCCCGCCAGTCCGATAGGTATCATAATATTATCATCATTTAATGGTGTTAGTCCAAATAAAAAAACAAGAAACATAATAAAATATGGGCGTTGATTTACTAATTTTTCCCAGTCGTTAATTTTTTCCACGTTCTTGTCCAACTTTTTGAGTGTTTCATGTCCACCTCGTCCAATTATATATCCAACAATTTCTCCAATTAAAGCCCCAGCTCCAGCATCAAGAGCAATTAACCAGAAAAATTCCGGAAAAGACATAGCCGCTGGAATTATAACAAAGGTATAAGGTGTAGGAAAAGGCAATAAATTACCTATAACACAAACTACAAAAACAATACCTAATGACTGCCATATATTTACCATAAACCCAGTCCAAGAACTGAAATCAAACCAAATACCTAATCCTGGATTATAATAAAATAATATAGCCAATAGTCCCAGAATTATAAAAGAAATAATCATAAGATAATCGATTTTTCCTATTTTCATAATAATTTAACTCCAAAATTTATTCATTTTATTATTTTATTTGGTCTTATTAAGTTATTTTTTTAAAAGATATTTTTAAAAAATTTAAAAATATATTGATTAAATATGGTAAAGTTGTCTCTAATTAAAAAAATATTGCTATTAATTCCGTTTCTCATTCTAATAATGTCTTCAATTATAGGATATTTCTTTCTTGTAAACACTACAGCAAAAATTGAAGCTATATCATTTCCAAGCGAACTTCCAGATATTGCTCCCGGAAAAGTCACGATTACGAGTGGTAGACTTTTTTATCCCCACAACTATGTCCCTGGAAAAACATATCCGGTGGTTGTTTATGTCCACGGATTTCAAGTTACAAAAGAAACAGACCTTAGGCTTATTTTTGAACTGACAAAAAGAGGGATGTTTGCATTAGCAATTGATTTGGCAGGACATGGCCAGACTCAAAAACGATTGGGGCCATACTTTTGGAGTGGGGCAATCGGTGCTATAGATTATATATATTCTCGCTCAGATATTTTTAATTTATCAGCCGTAGGACTGACAGGACACTCTATGGGAGGCTGGACATCATTTTTAGCTATGGGTTATGAAGCAAAACGACTAAACCGAATTAATGTCTCAGTTTCATGGGCAGGTATTTTTAATACAAGCTCATTTATGTCAGAAAGTTTTACTAAAGGAGGCTTTGATAGTGATTTGAGAAATATTAAAGTAGATATATCTGTATTTAATAATCCAAAATATCTATATGACCATAACCCCATTAATTATTTTACTAATTCAAGCTTGGGAGCTCAACCTGCCCCAGATAAATATGGCCCGCGAATGCTTGTAATTCAAGGCGACCAAGATACTATTGTTAACCCAAATCAAGCCCTTGAAGCTAATAAAACTCTTTCTACTAATTGCTCTCTCATGATGATACATGGAGAAAGCCACCTCCTTTTAACTAATGAAGCAATAATACGAACAATCCAATATTTTGAATTACATTTTTATGGTACTTCAGAAAATTACGAAACCATTAATCAAAACCTTACATATTTAAACATTTATTTAGCTTATTTTTTTAGTTTAATTGGACTATTTTTCTCAATTCTTTCAGTGATATTTCTAATTTGGTATTACTATCAAGGATCATCTGAAATACCAAGAAAATTTAAACCAAAAGGTTGGAAATTTATTCTACTTGCACTATTACCATACATTGGATCTGTACTTCTATTTTGGTGGATACAAATCATTCTCGCAAATATTATACAAAGTTTATTGATAACGTCTATAATAATAGGAGTATATAGCCTGAGCCTCTACTATTTGACAAAACATGAAAGGCTTCCTCAAAAAGGTGTCAAAAAATTATACACAAGAGAATATCAAATATTTTCTAGCTTTTCAGGATTACATCTTGGTATGATAGTAACCTTTGGATATTGGTTATTATCAAATACATTCTCAATCTTTATATTCAAACCATGGAATTACCAATATTTTCTTTATAGCATTATTTATCTTATCCCAATAATATTCTTTAATGAATTTTTCTGGCGAAAAATAATTCAAGACAATGTGCCGCTCAAAAATAGATGGCTTAGAAGACTTTTTATGATAATTCCAATTCTTTTCCTTGAAGCTCCCATTATTATCTTTTTCGGAACTTCATTCTTACCGGCAATTGCTTTCGGAATTACATTTCTAGCAACTTCTATTACCAATATCTTCATTTATTCAAAATTCAAGAATATTAGATCGGTATTGCTTTTTTCATTAATTCCCGTGGCTTTTCTTGCAGGAAATTGCTACTTTTTCTTTATATAAATTCTTTTTTTCCTTTTTTTCTTTTTAAAACTTAAAATGACCAATTTTTTAAATTAATAAATTTCAAATATTCATAACCGTAATTATATTACTTTGAAAAAATTTAATAAAATTTAGAATTACTCAGACACTCACTTGAAATTTAAGACGAATAAATGGCTAATTTGATAAAACAATTTTACCAGGGTTAAGTAAAGGAAAGGCATACTTAATTTATTATAGCCACTTATTCATTATCTTATTCAAGTGAAAAATTATTTGGGCAAATACGTTTTTATTAATCTTTAATAATGTCAATAAAGGTAGTGATATTGGAATGAACTTAGTAGAGGCTAAAGTTTAAGAAGTTATTTTCTTAATCAAGTGTTTTAAATGAGACCGCGGTATTGGAAACATATTATTTTCAATAAAGAAGTTTGCTAATTTTTCAAATAAACAATTATCAAAATTTCGAGTTAGAGAATAAGATTCGCCATATTTTTTATCATTGCTAAAAACCAATTTAAATTTTTTAAGGACATCTAAATGGTATCGAATATTATTATAAGAGACATTTAATTTTTTAGTCATTTGACACGCGTTGTAAGATTTTTGCAAAAGAAGTTCGATTATTTGGTATCTAATAAAGCCACCAGTTCCACCAAATAGCCACCAAAAATCGTCATTATTATATATTCTATTATACTTTTTTTGAGATGCGACTAATGCCATTTTGATCACCTAGTAAAATTTTATTATTATTAAAAATACAATTGTTCTGCATGAAAAAATGTATTAAAATATAGAGTAAAAAAATAATATCACTAAATTTACACTTTGTCAATATTTATTGCACATTAAAATGATTTTAAAAAATTAAAAATAAGAAATCAACGATTATGATAATAGAGTTTCGGAATCTGAGAGTTTATTCATTTTTTATTCATGAATTCCTTGAATTAATAAAGGAGATCAAATAAAATTATTAGTAATATCCAAATTTGTCATTAAAAACTTATTTTTTCTAAATTTTAACTTTTAAATTAATATATTTAGTTTAAAAATCAATTCATCAATTACGCATATATAAATTAGGAAGAAAAAGAATAAAAGAATTGGGAATAAACGAGCAAAATTAGAGTATGGCGGTTTGTTGATAAGGAATTAGTTATTATAACTTTTATTAATTTTTTAAAAAGCAATTACTTTCTGGAAGACCAATTTTCATTAATACTCATTTGTGTAGAATCAATATTTCTAATTTTCAGGTTTAAATATTCATCAAATGAATTAAATATAAGTTTAAGTGGCAGATTTCCGGTTAAATATATTAAAAAAGTAAAAAAGTTTTGTTAATAGTTTTTATTCTTATTTTTAATAATGTTAATAAAGAATTTATGATTGATTTTTTCATTAAAAAACACTAATTTTGGATTAACAAGGAGATTTGTAAAATTATTATAATATTAGAATATTTTAATTTTGGATTGTTTATACGAGTTTAATAAGATTCTAGAGCAAATATTACCTAATTTATAAATTAGTTTTGCCAAGCAATATTAAATGCAATAAAGATTTGCGAAAAAATTAAAAGGAAGGGTTAGATATATGTATAGAGAGCAATTAAAAAGTAAAAAGATAATATGGGTTAAGTAAAAAATATAGAAGGCATTAAAGAATGGATTTAATACAAACCCGTAAAGAAAAATTATTAAATGAAATATCAGGAACGGACAAACTAATTATCCGGGAATATATTAAAGAACCTCAAAACTCTATTTTGCAAGTATCTAAAAACATCAATAAGACCAGACAAACCGTTGCAAAATTTTTTAAGAATCTATTAAGATTGAAATTAATTAAATTTTCAGTAAATATTAATTCACAATCATTAAATTTAGATTATTATCTAATTCGAATTGAATTAATGAGTAATTTGGACAGCGATTATTTTATAAGTTTACTTAATAAATGTCCTAAGACCTTATTTTCATTTCAATCAATTATAAATAACCAAATATTTGCAATAATATTTGAGGAATATAACTTAAATTATTTAAAACCAGCGATTCCTTGTTCTCATCTGATCAATAAACTTCAGAATGATCCTAGAGTAAAATCTTGTACAATTGAAGGATTGATTACCAAGATTTTCCCAAAATATTTACCAATGGACGAACGAAGAATATCAAAAAATAAATTAAAAGCACCTTGTGGGGATTTTTGTAAAAATTGTCCTCAATTTGGTAAATCCTGTTTAGGTTGTCCAGGTACATCCTTATATAGAGGAAATTTTAAATTTTAATATGTTTAGAATTTAATCAAATTATCAGATTTAAGGCTATCTTTAATTTAAAAATAGATTGATTAAATTGAAGTAAAATTATTATTAAATCAAATTAAGTTATTAATTTATTTTTTTAACGAATTTCCCAGTTTATGTTTTTAATCGAGCTATTTTAATCATGATTGAGGTATTTTTAATTATAAAATAATTGGGTTTTTTGTTAGTATTGTATTATTCCAAATTTTGCCATGACTCAAACTAGGAATAAATTGAAATGTAAGATATTTATTAAAAATACTGAAATTATTGATTTAACAGAACAAGTCAGTTTTTTATTTAAGTAAATTTTAGGTATTTTATTTTATAAGATTGATTTTGTATATTTGATATTCTACAATATTAATATAATTTTTAATTCGCATTTACAACGAAAAAATAGATATGTAATAAATCGATATAAACAGAAATTCCCATATAACTTGATTTATTGAATTTTAATTATAAGAGTGGGTTTAAATAAGAAAGATAAGAAATAAAATTAAAATCTTTAAAAATTGAGGTCATTTATTATTTAATGAAAATAATATTAAAAAATTTGGAAGGAAAATTGAAAAAAAAATAGATGATGTTAAATGGAAAATTATATTATATGGATAATTGTTGGATTTCTTATTTTTTTAATATTAATTACATATATCTTAATAATTATTAATCGAATTAAAGGAAAAAAGAGGGTTAAAAGGCCCAGTTCATATCGTTGTTTTGATGGAGACATAGTAAAGTCTAGGGCAGAATTAATAATAGATAATTTACTAAATAAATTAGAAATTAGACATATATATGAGAAACAGATCAAGATTAATGGTAGACCGTTAAAATGTGATTGGTATTTACCTGAATTTGATATTTATTTAGAGTATTGGGGGTTGAATAGTAAGAATTATCTAAAAAGAAAAGCCGAGAAGATAAAATTATATAAGAAAGGAAATTTAAAATTAATTTCAATTGAAGATACAGATCTTTCAGATATTTATGAGAATTTCCCGAGAAAATTATCAAAATATATAGATGAGAATTTACTAAAATTTATTAAGCATTGCCCATATTGCGGTAAAGAATTAGACGAGAGATTTTAAACATTAATTGAGATTTTTCAAATTCCATTTTTTCGATATAAATAAATGTTAATTCTTTTTTTTTGGAAATATACTGACATGGGAATTACTCCACAAGCGGAGCTCGGACAACATTTTAAGGGTAATTAATATGAATGTATCAAAATTATGCAGCATCCATGAGATCTTAATATCTAGCGGCATCTCTACCTATAAAAAAGTAGTAAAATTATTGTGTTTTGATATTGTTCCATTTACATAAGCCATCAAATGATATAATTGTTATTGATATTATCAAATACATAGAAAGATGCATTATAATAAGCCATGTAGCCGCGCTAAACGATATCTTTATGAATAAGAATGTTTTTATCACGGGAGGACTTGAAGGTATAGAAATCAAGCATGAGAAAGCTACGAGAGGACATAAAAAAGGGTCTAAAAGTATGGACAAAAAAAGAAACCGGAATAAAGGCCCGGGATCAAAAAAGCCGGACCAAAAGAGATGCCCTAAAAATTACTTTATAAATTTTAATACTCTATTATTTTAATATTCGATTAATTTTAATATTATACAATAAATTATTTGATGATTATCATATGTCTAAAACTAAAATTTCTAATAAAAGGACTATTGAAATATATCTCTCGAATGGACTTTTTGAAAATGTTTTAAACACTTGTATCCTCCGAAATAATACTATCCGACTTGTAATTGAAAACAAGATAGTTCATTACCTCAAAAAACTTGGTTATTTCAAAAATTTAGAAGGGATCAATATTGAAACCTTGGCACCTCACGAGATACAGAGAATACCAAAACTAAAATTAACAGAAATTTTGGAAAATAATGAACAACAATTTATCCGCATCAGACCTGATTTTATTATAAAAATTATGCTTAAAAATTCATCACCCATCTCTATACCCGCTGAAATTGAAAGTAAAATTTCATCTCACTTATACTGGCAAACCTTTCTTTATACTAATTATATTATTTATCAATTAAGAAATAAAATTTCCGGGATTGACTATATCTTAACTCCACCATTTTTTGTTATTTATCTATTTGGAAATAAACCTATTCAAAAAAATTTAATAAGTAGATTCCGCGTCATCTTTATTGACCTTTATAAAATTGAATTAAAAATAAAATATTCTGATATTAATTTAAGTCTTCTTTATCTTAAAGGAAAATTGTCCATTAGTCAATTATTGGAAATACTCGCAGACCAATCACTTAAAGACCCTATTTTATTTAGGGCAAGAAAGAAATTTATATTATGTTTTATTCATAATAAATTAGATAATGATAAAAAAGAAAAATTTATTGAAATTCTAATTAAAAAGCAAGTGATTACCATGACAGAAGTTGAAGATTGGAAACGTGAACTTTTAAGCACATTAACACTTGAGGACGCTAAATACTTATCTTTAGATATCATAGAAGGGCTA
>Ga0190360_1001039_pt1 | contig 14712 bp, 17 predicted proteins | sample 48721834_MG_FD_161271 | JGI IMG/M metagenome (GOLD analysis project Ga0190360, IMG submission 161271) | Hydrothermal vent microbial mat bacterial communities from Southern Trench, Guaymas Basin, Mexico - 4872-18-3-4_MG | ecosystem: Environmental > Aquatic > Marine > Hydrothermal vents >... | reverse complement strand
CCAACATATATGCAGCAGTATGTCCAAATTCATGAAGCATTAAGTGATTCCACCCCACCTCCCTTGATAAAATTTCAGACTCGTTCTTGGGTAAATAACATTGATTCATAAAAAAATATCCTATTATAGATTCATATTTTTTAGTTTCCCAGTGAGCATGAGGTCCGCCTGGAATATAACTGTAGGAGGATTCTATGTGCATCTCGCTCATAGAAACTCCAAAAAACTCGTTGAAAAGAGAAGGTATTTCTTCTATAGCTGTATTTTCATAGAGAAAATCGTAATATTTCTGATAATAACTTTGATGTTCATTATAGAACTCCATGAAATTAGTTTTCACTGCAAAATCACGAAAAAGATCGATAAAGTTATCTTTCACTGCAAAATCACGAAAAAGATCGATAAAGTTATCTTCTGTATCTGATTTCATCTCTGGAGGATCTGAGGTATTCAGCAATAATCTTTGCTGTTGTCTGAAGAAATACTCCACTCTTGTATAATCAAAGCCAAGCTTTTGTTTTATGCTTTTTACAGCTTCATGATCTTTGTAATCTCCAAAATACTCCATGAGATCATCGAAATACTCCTGATCCGCGATCATATTCTCCCCTGTAGCAAGTGTATACACAACTGCCAGTAATTCAAAGTTCGGGTTCACTCTTACTGTTATCTCTGGTAATTCGTTAGTTTCTGCATTAATTGGCCAGAGAACTAATAATAACAAAACGAAACATAGATAAATTTTTTTACTTATCTTTTTCACCTTTATCACCTTGTTGTTTTTAAGTGAGAGGTATATTTATATCTTTTGATAATTTTAGTGAATGACAAAAAAGTGGAAAAATTCTATTTTTAAAAGATAGGAAATTAGATTTTACTCATCCAAATTTTCCATAATCACTTTCAGCCAGTTCATGTAAGAGTTGAATGTGCCTCTCAAGGCTGAGAGATCTTTAGAACTGATCTGTAGATAAAGAAAATCTTCATTATTTTCAAATATTGTAGATGTCTTTTTGTATGGTGCAGAGTCTATCTCCATTTTCAAAGCTTTATATACTATATCTTTGTTCGGAGTGTATATCTTAAGTTTGATCTTTCTGTCCATCTTTATCATACCTGTAGAGATCCAAAATTTTTATCTCGGGCCCTATTAATTTATTATGGATATCCTTTCTATAAAAGTTTATTGTATCATTTTCTAAATGTATGACTGCATAACTATCCCCTGAAACAGCATTGAAAAAATAAGCGAGATCTTCAAGATATTCTCCTTTTCCTTCTATACCCAACTCAATATCCTCCTCTATAGGAGGTATGGTCTCTTTTCTTAAAGAAACAGAGACATTTATACAGCCTATCCACTGCCAGTCCAGATCTACCTTTATAAACGAGATTTTACTCGGTTCCTCTTCCTTTGTTTCTACTATACATACTCTATCCATTCCTTTCTCATACGCCAAATCTATAATGCTTCTCAAAGATTTTTTGCCTCTCGGCAGATAAAATGAGAGAGGAAGAACAGTTTCTAACTCTCTACAAAACTCTTTTGTCTTTATAGATGTTCTTCTTGAACTGGTTATAAGCATTTATTTTGCCTCTACCTTTTTGGAAAGAGGTGGTCTTACTTTAACTAAGATTCTTGCACCACAAAAGGGACACTTAACACTTTGTGAAAAGTCCAGAGAGTCTTTATCCAGGATTTTTCCACATTTTATACATTTATACACCTTCGCTCACCCTTTTTATAGTCCTTTTTACAAGTTTTCCAGAGTCTGTTTCAGGGAGATAAGCTCCTCCTGCAAATTTCAATCCGCACTTTTTACATTCCCATATCCCTGTAGAGACTCTCCTTACACTCTTTCTCTGGCACCTCGGACACTTATGTCTGATCCTCATATCTTTTTCTATCTTGTTGACTCTATCTCTGATGCCTTTCCCAGCCTTTACTCCGAATCTGTTAGCGCTACCCATAAAATCACTTTTATCCTTCCTTTATAAACCTTCCTTTTTTATAAGATCCGAAATAGTTTTTCTGATCTCTTTTCCTATTTTGATAGACTTTTTTACACAATCCACAATCTCCTCTACTGTAAATTGGCTGCTCCCTCCTTTCTGCATAGCACAGATGTAGCCATTATCTTCGGTCGTTACAGTTAATCTTGCGTCCAGTACTTTTTCTTCGTTCTGGCTTGGATCCACGAGAATATTTTCGCCTATTTTTGCAAAGGTACAGGAAATCGGAGTTTTAAGCACGGGGAGTGGCATGAGATCCTCTGTAGGATTGCCCTCCTCATCGAGTACAGGTATCTTTGTCGTGCGAAGAGCTGTCACAGCTGCTCTATTTGAAGCATCGAATAAATTTCCATCGCTGTCCAGAATATGGAGATCAATGAAAACCACTCTAACGAGTTCTCCTTCTTTTATCACTAAGGACGGCATGTCCAGAGCTGGAGCTTCCCTTATTCCTCTGTCCACAACTCTCGCAAGCTCTATGGAATCCTCATCAGGAGGTCCTGGCTCAAAAACCGGACTGGCTAGAGGTATCAACTCTGCGTTTGTCGTCATAACTGCCTGATCCGGCGTGTCAGGAAAAGGTTCTCCTTTATCTACTTTAATCCCTGCCAGGACTTTTGTATCTCCTAGATTCGTCAAGCACGATCCTTCAGCTTTCTTAATGATACCCGGTTGTAAAATTAACTTTCTATACTCATCAAATCCTCTGCCATCCTCTCTTTCGCCTTTTTTAGCGAGATTTAAAATGTAATCTCTCTCTATATGAGATATAAGATCTACTTCAGTCATGGTCACCACTTCCGTATCTTCTCCTTAAGGCTTCTCTTTGCTTCTTATACACTATTTTACATCCTTTCTTAGCTAGATTTAAAGCTTCTTCCAGCTCTTCTACCGTCATGAGCCCATCCATCTGCAGAAGGCTTATTCCTCCTGTCCTCGGGACCATTGCTATGGGAAGATCACTCTCTCCAAAATTATCTTCCTCTTTACACAGATCGAGGACTATTTCACCACTTATTTTTCCTGCAGCACATGCGGGTACGAGATCTTTCATAGGTATTCCTGCATCCGCCAATGCAACACTTGCGCATGTAATACCAGCACATCTTGTTCCAGCTTCTGCTTGGACTATCTCGATATTAACATTTATTACAGACTCAGGAAAATTTTCTGTAAGAACTACAGGCTCAAGGGCACCTCTCGTAACCTTTGAGATCTCGACACTCCTCCTGTCAGGTCCAGGTCTTTTTCTTTCCTCAACAGAAAAAGAAGCCATGTTATATTTGCACTGCAAAATAGCCTTATCAGATCTTCTTAAAAATCTTGGAAACAACTCTCTTGGACCATAAACTGCTGCATAGACTTTGTTCATACCCCACTCCACATATGCAGATCCGTCTGCTCTTTTAAGAACATCTGCCTCTATTTTGATATCTCTCAATTCATCTTTCTTTCTACCATCTATTCTTATCCCATCTTTAATGAGTTCCATTAAATCACCTTCTCTTCTAAAAATTTTGTTATTCGTTCTGTTAATCCAGAGGTATGGCTCTCAGCACTGATAATCTTTATAGCTTTAAGAGCAAGATCCTCTCCTTCATCTCTTCCTTTAACCCAGATCGTTCCATTCTGTCCCACATATATTTTACATTCTGTGTATTTTTTTATAATGGATATCATAGACCCCTTCTTTCCTATTACTCTCGGTATCTTGGTAGAGGGTATATTTATTATTCTACCTCCATGAAGTTTTCCGTATGGCGGCTTTGCATAAAGACTGACAGAGCCAGAGACATCGCTAACTTTTGAATATACTGTATCGCCAACAGAAAAAACTTTATTTATCTCAGTACTGCGATCCATAGTTACATCCCTGATATCCAAAATACCTTTATGTGCAGAATTAATATCCAAAATCGCTTTTTTTAATGCAAGCTCCTCTACTACACCTATAACGGAGTCCCCTACCCTTGGCATGTACTTTCCTCTTAAAGGAACTATCTTTATATATTTTTTTTCTTGATCTATATATGTGATCCCTACCACTGTAGAGTAGATATTCTCGCCATCTTTTTCAGCTCCGAGCTGCACATGAAAATTTCCAGTTGCGATAAGTTCTCCTGGAACTACAATCTCTCTATTTTTTACGTGAATCATAAATATCATTTCCTCCCTATAATTTTTGTCTCCGCTTCTCCTTTAGTTAGGGAGTTTAAATCTTCATAAAACGTATCCTGCAACCCTGCGGGAAGAGAAACAAGCAGATACAACATGCCATCTTTTCTCCATTCCTCCTTCAATATCTCGTATTTGTGTTTTAAAACCCCGTATGTCCTCGAGGAGTAATGTGCAGGAATTTTAACTGCTATCTCTCTCAGTTCAAACTTTATGGGCAGGATGGGCCTTATTTTTTTCAGTATGTTCTCCCACTGTTCCTGTGGAGATTTGGATGGATCTATATGCACCTTAGCTTTATCCAATGCATCTTCTATCCTCCTGGAAGGATGGGGATACCCTGTTCTTGGATCTATTCCCTGTGAAAGCAGTGTTATTATAGCTTTTTTCTTTTCCTCGATCATCTTCTTCCTCTGCTCTGCTGTGTACAAAAATTCACCTTTTTTTAAGATCACTTTGGATATCTCTAAAACATCTGTAGTATGGAATATCTTTTTCAAAACTTCTTCTGAAGCCTTTTCCCCCTTCTGAGCATCTTTGAATACATATTCTGTGACCAAAAAATCATCAGTTTTTTCCCCACGTTTAAAAGCTAAAGCTTTATCAGGATCTATAAGGATCTCAAATCTTTCTCCCTGCGTCTTCAATCTTGCAACAGTTGCTTCATCTATGGTAACCATTTATTTCACCTTTGCAATATATTCCTTTACCTTTTCTTCCCCAAGCTTTTCAAATTTCTTTGTTTTTTTATCGAGTATTGCCATCTCTATATTGCTTTTATCTATCTCTCCTTCTATAGATGCTTTCAATGCTTTTAACGCAAGCATTATCGTTTCTTCCATAGTTAAATTCTCTTTGTACTCTTCTTCAAATACTTTCATTGCTGTATCTCTTCCTTCACCTATAGCTGTGGCTTTCCATGCCAGATAAGCTCCAGAAGGCTCTGTGACGAATATTTCAGGAAGATCGTTAATACCTGCTATTATCAACGAAACACCAAAAGGTCTCAATCCTCCGTACTGTGTGTACTGCTGTTTTAGATCTCCTATCTTCTTTGCCAGTACAGATGTTGATATAGATTCGTTGTACGTTAATCTGTTTATCTGCGCCTCCAATCTCGCTCTATCTATGAGAACTCTGGCATCACTTATTATACCTGATGTTGCCGCACCTATGTGTTCATCTATCCTGAATATCTTCTCAAAGGATTCAGGTTCTACCAATTTTGATGGTATTCTCTTGTCTACAGCCAAGACTATACCTTCGCTACATTTGATACCCAGGGCTGTAGCACCCTTCTTTACAGCTTCACTTGCATAGGAAACTTGATACAGACTTCCATCAGGGCTGAATACAGTTATTGCCCTGTCATATCCCATTCCTTTTGGCATCATTTGTTTTTCACCTTTACCGCTATAGTTTCTATCTCCTCTTTCGAGAGCTCTCTGTATCCTGAACTGTCAACCACCGCGACAGCTATTCCATCACCAGTAGCAAGATCTCTCTGTATAGCTGCATTTATTGCTCTAATGCTGAGTTCTATCCCTTCTTCGAGCGTCATATTTTCCCTAAATCTGTCTTCCAAAACGCCATAAGCCATAGTTGATCCTGATCCTGTAGAGATCATGGTATCTTTGTTGACACCTCCTATGGGATCTATAGAGTACGCTTCAGCTCCATTTGAATCGTACCCTCCAAGAATTAACCATGCTATCAGAGGATAATACCTCTGACCTTGAAGAATATTGGATGTTAATCTGGCCAAAGCTTTTGTAGATATCTTTTTTCCATTTTTCATCTCATATAAATTAGCTTCAGCCTCTAAAAGTCCTATAAGACTCTGTATATCCCCTACTACACCTGCGCAGGTAGCTCCAATAGTATCTGTTATCTTAAAAAGCTTTTGAGCATTTTTGTGGGCTATTAAATATCCTGTTGACGCCCTCTTATCTGTAGCCAAAACTACACCTTTATCGTATACAACTACTACTGTAGTCGTTCCTTTTTTTAGATTGTCTTCCATTTTTTCACCTATAAAAAAGAAAAAATTAAATTTTATTAATATCCTTCTGGACCCATTCCTTCTGGACCCGTGGGAGGTCCTCCTGCACCTTTGCCAAGCTCACTTGCAGCTATGACATCATCTATCCTCAGTATCATTATAGCAGCTTCAGATGATGATTTCACAGCCTGTGATTTGATCCTCAGAGGCTCTACTACACCTTTCTTCATCATATCTTTGGATTCGCCATCAAAGACATCGAAACCTGTGTTTTTGCCATCTCTTTCATGGGTCGACCTGAGTTTTACCAGAATGTCTATAGGATCGATACCTGCATTCTCTGCAAGTGTTCTTGGAATTATCTCCAAAGCATCAGCAAAAGCCTTTATAGCAAGCTGCTCCCTGCCGCCTACCTTGCTGGCGTAGTCCAATAATTTCTTTGAAAGCTCTATCTCTGCAGCACCGCCACCAGCAACTACCGTTCTATCCTTTATTATCGTAGCTACTACACCTATAGCATCTTCCAATGCTCTTTCTACAGAATCCACAAAATGCTCTGTACCTCCTCTCAGGAGAAGCGAGACAGCTTTTGGATTCTTACATTCTTCAACAAATGTCATCTTATCTTTGCCCACTTTTTTCTCTTCTACAACTCCTGCGTATCCCAAATCTTCTGGAGATAGATCCTCTATTTTTGTAACTACCTTTGCACCTGTAGCTTTTGAAAGTCTTTCCATATCTGACTTTTTAGCTCTTCTTACTGCAAAGATCCCTTTCTTCGCTAGATAATGCTGTGCTAAATCGTCGATTCCTTTCTGACAGAAGAGGACATTAGCTCCAGTCTTAGCTATGTTCTCAACCATGTCCTTGAGAGTCTTTTCTTCCTGTTCTATAAAAGCCTGCATCTGATCTGGAGAAGTAATTCTAATCTCGGCATCTGTTTCAGTTTTATGCACCTCCATAGCAGAGTCTAACAGAGCTATTTTGGCATTCTTTATCTTCCTCGGCATCCCTGGATGGACTTTTTCTTTGTCGATGATAATACCCTGTATGAGTGCGGAGTCCTCTACACTTCCTCCTTCTTTCTTCTCGACTTTAATATTTTCTGTATCAACGAAGTATTTCCCATTATCATTTACAGCTACCTGTCTTACCGCCTTGACAGCCAAAGCCACTAATGTATCCTTCGCTTTTTCAGCGCCTTTACCTGTCATTGCAGTTTCCGCTGCCTGACGTAAGATCTTGTCATCATCAGGCTCTACCTTAGTTGCCATACTGTTCAGGATTTTTTCTGCTTCTTCCGCTGCAAGTTTGTACCCCGATGCTATTATAGTGGGATGCACATTCTGATCCAGAAGAACTTCTGCGTTTTTTAAAAGTTCGCCTGTAAGGACAACGGCTGTAGTTGTACCGTCTCCTACTTCATCGTCCTGTGTCTTTGCGACTTCAACTATCATTTTAGCAGCTGGATGGGCAATATCCATCTCATCAAGAATTGTTGCACCATCGTTTGTAATGACAACGTCTCCCAAGGAATCTACCAGCATTTTATCCATCCCTCTTGGACCTAATGTTGTTTTAATAGTCTCAGCAACTATTCTGCCTGCCAGAATGTTCATTCTCTGGGCATCTCTCCCCAGAAATCTCTGGGTTTCTTCACTTGTTACCTGCATAGGTTGTTTCATTTTTGCCATATTATTCACCTCATATGAATCTTGTAATAAAAAATGGATTAGTAGTGATATAAAAAGCTTTCGGTTTCGTTGATACTAATATGATAATTTGATAGAATAAAGTTAAAAAGTTTTTCTCTAATTATTTTTATGAATATCCTTATGATAGGTATGTATCCCCCCAACATAGGTGGAATAGCTACACATATATACTATCTAAAAAAAGAGCTCGAAAAAAATCATAATGTTTATGTTCTCAATTACGGAAAATCTAAAGAGGAAAAAATTTTTTCCACATTTGCACCCAGAAAGTTCAGAGGTTTCTTTTTTTTGTTGAGTGGGGGCGGTAAAATCATTAGAATCATAAGAAAGTATGATATAGACATTATACATTCGCATTATATACTTCCTCCGGGTCTCATGGGGGTATTTGGGAAGTTTTTTACTAAAAGGAAATTGATTATCTCTGCACATGGAAGCGATGTGAATATTCTCATGGAAAAAAGATATGGACGATATATATGCAAGCATGTATTGAAAAAAAGTGATTATCTGATAGCTAACAGCAAAAATGTTGCGGAGAAATTGAGCAGATACAATAGAACAGAGATAGTATATAACGGTGTAGATCTAAAACGTTTTTATCCAAGAAACTACAAAAGAGAAGGAATAACATACATAGGTGCATTGACAAAGGAAAAAAGTGTGGATACACTTCTGAAAGCATGGAAAGACCCGTGGATTATAGGAAATGGACCTGAAAGATCGAACTTAAAAAAACTTGAGGGTAAGTTCTTTGGCTACAGACATGATACAGAAGAAATTCTTAATAAAAGCAAAGTTCTAGTTCTCCCATCAAAAAAAGAAGGTTTTGGGATGGTATTATTAGAAGCTATGGCATGTGGAACCCCCGTTATTGCCAGAGATATTCCTGGAGTTAATGAGATAGTAAAAAATGATTATAATGGTTTTTTATTTAAAAAGGATTCAGAACTGAAAGGATTGATAGAAAAAATTCTGGAAAATGAGAATTTAAGAAAAAAATTTGTAAAAAATGGATTAAAAACTGTAAAAAACTTCACATGGGAAAAAACAGCAGAAAAAGTTTTAAGAATATATGAGAGAGTAATTGATTAATTCAAAAAGAATTTAAAGCTATACACTGAATTAGACTCATGAAAATTGAAGAGCCGTGGACTGAGAAATACAGGCCGAAAATATTGGATGAAATAATGGGTAGAGACTACATTGTAATGAGGCTCAAATCCTATGTTCAGAATAGATCAATGCCTCATCTGCTTTTTGCAGGACCTGCAGGCGTCGGAAAAACTACCTCTGCTCTATGCTTGGCAAGAGAGCTATTTGGGGAGTACTGGTATCAGAACTTCCAGGAAACAAATGCCTCTGATGAAAGAGGTATAAATGTAGTAAGAAACAAGATCAAAGACTTTGCCAGGACAAAGGCAATGGGAGGAGATTTCAAGATAATATTCCTGGATGAAGCTGATGCTCTGACTCCCGATGCTCAGAACGCTTTAAGAAGGACTATGGAACTTTTTGCAAGAACTTGTAGATTTATATTATCCTGCAACTATTCTTCAAAGATAATAGAGCCAATACAGTCAAGATGTGCTGTTTTCAGGTTTGGACCTCTAAATGAAGAAGCTATACTGAAAATGATCGAGAAGATATCGGAAAATGAAAATTTGAACCTCACAGATACAGGAAAAAAAGCTATAATTTATGTATCTGAAGGAGATATGAGAAAAGCGATAAATACATTGCAGGCTGCTGCTTTTTTGGAGAAAGATATAGACGAGGAACTTATATATCAGATAGCTGCTAAAGCAAAACCTGCCGAAATAAAAGATATGATCGTACTGGCATTGGAGGGTCAGTTCTTAAAAGCCAGAAACAAACTTGATACTCTCCTCTTAAAATACGGATTATCTGGAGAGGATATCCTGAGGCAGATGCACAGAGAGATATTCTCTCTCGACATAAACGAAGAAAAGAAGATAAAACTTGTAGATGTGATAGGCGAGCATGATTTCAGGCTTGTAGAAGGTAGTAATGAAAGGATACAGATAGAAGCCCTACTGGCAAAATTTGCCGTGATATAAATGTTTGTTGAGAAATACAGACCTAAAAAGTTTTCAGATATTGCAGGACAAAAATCTGCCTTAAAAGAGTTAATATCCTGGATAAATACATGGGGGACTGATAAAAAAGCGTGTCTGCTCTATGGTCCTCCGGGAAACGGAAAAACAACATCTGTATACGTACTCGCTGACGAAATGAACTTGGAGATTATAGAGATGAATGCCAGCGACAAGAGAAACGCAGAGGCTATTGAAAAGATAGTGGGCAATGCCTCGCAGACGTATTCATTAGACGGGAGAAAAAGGATAATAGTTCTGGATGAAGCTGATAATATCTATGGCAGTGTAGATAAAGGGGGAGTCAGGACTCTGGCAAATATCATCACAGAAACGAAAGTCCCGATAGTTTTAATTGCCAATGAGCACTGGAATGTTTCTCCAAGTATAAGAGAAAAATGCAAAATGATAAACTACCCGAAACTCCGTTATCCGAGCATCGCCAAGGTTTTGAAGAATATAGCAAAGAAAGAAGGGATAAACGTCTCAGATTCACAGATTATAGACCTTGCAAAAAACTCTGAAGGTAACTTAAGATCAGCTATCAACGATCTTGAAAATTACAGGGAGGATATAGATAAGATAGGAACTCTGAGGGACACAAAGACGAGCATATTTCATGCGATCGCAGAAGTTTTCAAGAGAAGAAGCTGTGATGTGAGGGAAGTATTCTGGAACATGGATAAATCTCCTGATGAGATACTTCTATGGATAGACGAAAACCTTCCAAAGGTCTATGAAAAGGAAGATCTGGAAGGGGCATACAAGATGCTCTCCAGAGCAGATATATATCTGGCAAGAACAAAAAGGAGACAGCAGTACAAGTTATGGGGGTATGCCATGGATCTTATGAGTTCGGGAGTATCCGTGGCAAGAAAGGGAAACTTTAAGTTCGCCAAATTTTCTTCTCCTTCTTACTTCATAAAACTGGCAAGAACAAAAGCTGAAAGAACGATTGAAAAAGACATCACTCAAAAAATATCAAAAAAATGCCACTGTTCTACAAGAGTGGCAAAACAGTATTTAATTATTGCAAAGGATCTCAGCGATTATTTTGAACTTGAAAAAAAGGAGATAGAATTCTTAAAATCTAAAATATCTCTATGAAGTTTTCTCCAGTTGCCCAGGTGAACTCTCTGTCACTTCCTGCCACTACTATTACATCTGTTCCATACTGCCAGGGATCATTGAAGTACGTGAATCCTTCTCGAGAGCCGTTACCTGTGATCCAGTACTCTTTCTGGGATAATCCCTTCTCGACAAGTTCGTATGTTATTTTATTTGCAGGATCTGTTTTTCCGCATGGAGGGCAGGGACCTCCGATCAGTATAAAGTTATACTTCATTTTATGAGATTCTTTTATTTGATCATCATAGAAAACTTTACAATTGAGAAACTCTGCTATTTTATCCGCTATCTCATGATCCGCTCCTTCTCTTCCTACAATGACAATGCAGTTAGCTTCTTTTGTACTCGGTATTCTCAACACGTGCTCTGGAAATAGATTATCCTCGATGTCTCTATAGAAGAATCTACATTTTAAGACAGCATAAGAATTACTGAGTCCTATAACAGTATCAAAAAGCCAGATGTGTAAATCCTCTGATTCCAATTTATCATATTTTGATATGGCAAACTCCTCACCATCAAAAAATATAATCACTCTCTCCTCCTGCGTCTCAATGCTCTCTATTATGATTTCATGATTTTTAACGTGGGCAGTCTTCCCTTCATAGATTATCGCCTCTTTTAACTCCTCGAAACATGGGAGAGCAGAGATATAGAAGGCAAAGGAAAGCTTGCCATCTTCTCTTCCAAAAAACGTTATTTCAAATCCTATTTTCAGTGAATCTCCCTCTTTCAGAGCATATTCATCTCCATCTATTCTCAGTGTAACTTCATACTTTCCATTTGTTATTCTGTAATCAACAAGTTCTATCTCTTTACCTTCAACAAAAATACTTTCTCCACTGTATACAAACGCATTTGCTATTTTTTCTGCTCCAAAGGAGGTAATAACTAAAGGTAGTATCAAAAGAGATACAAGAGATAATTTCCTGATCATTTTATCACGTTAAATTCTATGTCAGCAGTCCTTAAAAACGTTCCGAGGAATGAAATTAATAAAGTCATCTATCGTTAACATGAATCAAAAAATGATAGCGAAACATGAGGGGGTGCTATTTAATATAAAATATCCCGATAAAATCATACCTGTCCTCGTTATTCCATAAAAATCTGCTTCTAAGGAAGCAGGAATGGGATAACACCAACGATAAAAAATACAGCAAAAGTATTTCTTTTTTCGTGAGATTAGGGTCTTCAAAATAGAGAAACATTTTTATAGTCAATTGTCTATAGTATAACTGATAGGTATGAGGGAGGGCAGAATGAGAATCCTCATAGTAGATGACGAATCGGAATTAATAAAATTGTATAGAGATATATTAACAAAATTTGGATATTCTGTAGATTTTGCGTTAAATGGAGAAGAAGCTGTTAAGTCCTACGAAAAGGCGTATAACAAAGGGGAAAGATTTGATTGTGTTATTATGGATTACAGAATGCCGACAAAAGATGGATTGGAAGCTATGAGGGAAATCCTCAAACTTGACAAAATAGGTAAAATAATCTTCGCAAGTGCAGATGATTCTATAGAAAAAGAAGCTTTAAAGCTTGGTGCAAAGGCATTTCTTAAAAAACCTTTTGGCATAGACACTCTTATTGGTGCCCTTCGAGCATAAGGTTTTTAAATAAACTCGTCAAACACATAACTATGGCTACATTAAGACCTGGAAAAATAGACAGAAGAACAAACAATCCCAGTTACACGAGGAGGGAGTACATAAGAGTACTGCCACATATAAAGATAACTCATTTCGATACAGGTCCCAATGATAAGTTTCCCTATGAAGTATCGTTGATAGTGAAAAATGATGTCCAGATAAGACATAACTCCTTAGAAGCTGCAAGAATAGCGGCAAACAGGTACATGGAAAAGAAGTCTGGAGAAGATTATCACCTGAAGATCAGAGTTTATCCTTTCCAGGTTCTAAGAGAGAATCCTGTGGCTACGGGACACCATGCAGATCGATACGGAAACGGAATGAGACTTTCATTTGGAAAACCTATCAGCAGAGCTGCAAGAGTAAAAAAAGGACAGAAGGTCATGACTCTGTATGTACATGAAAAAGGCGTTTTGAGAGCCAGAGAGGCTATCAGACGGGCAGCTATGAAGATACCCATGGGGACGTTGACAGAGGTTAGGAAGGTTAGTTGATCTCTTTTATCTTATCTATAAACAACTCTGTAGCTGCGGTAGTGCATTCTCTATCTTTTCCTGCAACTATTATTATATCCTTGTCTGAAAAAGCTCTTTCTATATACTCATACTTTCCCATTGAAACGTACCAGTTTACCCTTGAGTCTCCACTAAGAATAACTTCTTCAGTAACAATATTTGCTGTTTTCTTTTCCCCTGAAGACTGAAGCACCATCCCGGGACCTCCAACAAGAATTAAGTTGTACTCCAGTTTCATCTCTCTCGTAAGTTCCGTATCTCTGATAAGCATTGAATACGGGTCCACACCTATGGGTATCTTTGTTCTTTCTGTCTCCTCTAATTCATAAGCTTCTCCACACTGGACGGTATACCCAAACTCTGTCTCATCTTTCCATTCTATTACCGTATTAAACAGCCACTTATTGCCACTATCTAAAGTGATCGTAGGACTTTTTATTGGTGTACTGGTCCTCATTGGTATATCTTCCATATAAAGTTCGATTCTGTTTGAATAGACTTTGAAGAACCACAAGGTATTGTACCAGTAAGGTGTTTCTGTAGATGAAAGAAAATCTATTCCTTCACAACTCAGTCTACCTTCTTCTATAGAGTTCACGTAGTACGTTTTCCCCAAAAACTTGATATAAGTTTTAGGTTCTATATTTGTAACTATATATTTTACATAAAGAATAGTTTTTGTAGATAGATCAGCTTTGAACCTTATCTCCTCATGCGTTTTAGTTTCGTCGTACCCTTCAGTGGCATAAAATGGACGAGGTTTGCCCCTGTACCACAGATATCCATACTCCTCGGGGGTAAGAACTACCTCTATATTGCTCGGTGCAGTCCCCTTTTTCCATGCCGGCCAGAGATACTGTGGTTCATCTGAGACTACATAACACAGATAATTGGCTACAGCTTGGGCTATCCTCAAAGCATTATCATAGTCCTCTTCAGCAGCGTAAGCGCCGTAAACTATCTTTATTTCAGGCTGACCATTCTCTGGATTGACAAAGAAATCTCGTGTAAGAGACAACTGGGTACTACTCAGGGGTAAGATCAGAACTATTAAAACCAAACAGATTATTCTTTTGAGCATAATTAATCTATACAGCATGAAAATATAAATGTTGCTATGCAGGAACGTTTAAATATTAGGATTCTTAGGGTATGTAATGTACACCTTGGGATTCCTTGTAAACCCAATAGCTGGAATGGGTGGTAAAGTAGGCTTGAAAGGAACGGATAATGTTCTTGACGAAGCCGTTAAAAGAGGAGCTTTGCCTTTAGCAAATTTAAGAGCTTCAGAAACATTAGAAAGAATAAAGACAGTGATAGACAAATACCATAGTGATTTTCCTGTTAAATGGCTAACGTGTTCAGGGGAAATGGGTGAGGATTGCTTAA
>Ga0190360_1001035_pt1 | contig 14727 bp, 8 predicted proteins | sample 48721834_MG_FD_161271 | JGI IMG/M metagenome (GOLD analysis project Ga0190360, IMG submission 161271) | Hydrothermal vent microbial mat bacterial communities from Southern Trench, Guaymas Basin, Mexico - 4872-18-3-4_MG | ecosystem: Environmental > Aquatic > Marine > Hydrothermal vents > Microbial... | reverse complement strand
ATGGTTTATCGAAAGAGATTCTTTTTCAACCTTTGTTGTCGTTGGTTAAAAGTAAGAAACTGAGCGAGCTTTTTGGATTTATCTATTACAAATTGGCTATTGGTTTGCGGATAATTTTAGCCGGAACTCGTGTGTATCGAGAGCTTTTACGACCACCTAATTCAGATCAATTAACTCTCGATTTGAAATGGACTTGAAAAATGGGGGTCATTCAAGTCATTCAAAGAAAAGTTATTTTTCTCTTGACATTTATGATATTTTATTTAAATTATATTGCTACATTGATAAGAGCATTGAGTAATTAGTTCTTTGAAAATATCACGTGCACGGCTCCTATAATAACTTGTTGTAGAATATAATATTTACAACGGAGAGTTTGATCCTGGCTCAGGACGAACGCTGGCGGCGTGCTTAACACATGCAAGTCGAGGAGAACTTCCGGCTTCGGCTGGAATAGTAAACTGGCGAACGGGTGCGTAACGCGTAGGCAACCTGCCCTGGAGTGGGGGATAACGCGCCGAAAGGCGCGCTAATACCGCATGATGTTCCAGTAACGCATGTTATTGGAATTAAAGATATTATCGCTCTAGGATGGGCCTGCGTCCTATTAGCTTGTTGGTGAGGTAACGGCTCACCAAGGCGACGATGGGTAGCTGGTCTGAGAGGATGATCAGCCACACTGGCACTGAGACACGGGCCAGACTCCTACGGGAGGCAGCAGTGAGGAATATTGGGCAATGGGCGAAAGCCTGACCCAGTAACGCCGCGTGGGTGATGAAGCTCCGAGGAGTGTAAAACCCTGTTAGGAGGGAAGAATTGCCCGATTTATCGGGAGTGACGGTACCTCCAGAGAAAGCTCCGGCTAACTCCGTGCCAGCAGCCGCGGTAACACGGGGGGAGCAAGCGTTGTCCGGATTCACTGGGCGTAAAGAGCGTGTAGGCGGGATGATAAGTCAGTGGTGAAAGGTTCCAGCTTAACTGGAAAGGTGCTACTGATACTGTCATCCTTGAGTGCGGAAGAGGGAAGCGGAATTCCTGGTGTAGCGGTGAAATGCGTAGATATCAGGAAGAACACCGGTGGCGAAGGCGGCTTCCTGGTCCGCAACTGACGCTGAGACGCGAAAGCGTGGGGAGCAAACAGGATTAGATACCCTGGTAGTCCACGCCGTAAACGATGGGCACTAGGTGTTGGGAGGTAGAACCTTTCAGTGCCGCAGCTAACGCATTAAGTGCCCCGCCTGGGGAGTACGATCGCAAGATTGAAACTCAAAGGAATTGACGGGGGCCCGCACAAGCGGTGGAGCATGTGGTTTAATTCGATGCAACGCGAAGAACCTTACCTGGGCTTGAACTACAGGGGACAGCCTGTGAAAGCAGGTCTTCCTTCGGGACTCCTGTAGAGGTGCTGCATGGCTGTCGTCAGCTCGTGTCGTGAGATGTTGGGTTAAGTCCCGCAACGAGCGCAACCCTCGTCCTTAGTTGCCATCAGGTAATGCTGGGCACTCTAAGGAGACTGCCCCGGATAACGGGGAGGAAGGTGGGGATGACGTCAAGTCCTCATGGCCCTTAAGTCCAGGGCTACACACGTGCTACAATGGCCGGTACAATGGGATGCAATACCGCGAGGTGGAGCTAATCCTTAAAACCGGTCTCAGTTCGGATTGGAGTCTGCAACTCGACTCCATGAAGGCGGAATCGCTAGTAATCGCTGATCAGCAGGCAGCGGTGAATACGTTCCCGGGCCTTGTACACACCGCCCGTCACGCCATGAAAGTCGGGAGTACCAGAAGACGGTGGCCTAACCTTCGGGAGGGAGCTGTCGAAGGTAAGACCGATGATTGGGGCGAAGTCGTAACAAGGTAGCCGTACCGGAAGGTGCGGCTGGATCACCTCCTTTCTAAGGAGTTAAAGCTTCTATTTTTGAAGCATAACTCGATATTAAGCTGTGCACGTGATAATTTTTAAGGGCCTATAGCTCAGTTGTGGTTAGAGCGCACGCCTGATAAGCGTGAGGTCACTGGTTCAACTCCAGTTAGGCCCACGTAATATTATGGGGAATTAGCTCAGGTGGGAGAGCGTCTGGTTTGCAACCAGAAGGTCACCGGTTCGAGTCCGGTATTCTCCACAAAAAGTCATATTTACTTTTTATGGTTCAAACCCTAAAAAGTAAATAGATGAAAAGTTCATTGACAATTTGAGAAACAAAACCTTAGGCAATCTATCATCTGCCACAGTAAAAGAATTTTTTGTCAAGCTACTAAGGGCATACGGTGGATGCCTTGGCACGAGAAGGCGATGAAGGACGTGGTAAGCTGCGATAAGCCTCGGGTAGGTGCAAACAACCTTAGACCCGGGGATCTCCGAATGGGGCAACCCGGCGTCGGTAATGCGACGTCACTCCCTGCTGAATAAAATAGGCAGGGTAGAGCGAACGGAGGGAAGTGAACCATCTCAGTACCTCCAGGAAAAGAAAGCAACAGCGATTTCCTTAGTAGCGGCGAGCGAAAGGGGAAGAGCCTAAACCGACTTCATGTTAAAATCCGCATGTGTTGTGAAGTCGGGGTAGTGGGATTCAATCTGGTTCTCATGCGGGAGAACCGGGAAGTCAAAAAGCAACATTCTAATCGAAAGGTACTGGAAAGGCCTACCAAAGAAGGTGATAGTCCTGTAGATGAAAGGATGTTGCCTTCCTGGATTGAATTCCCGAGTACCGCGGGACACGGGAAATCCTGCGGGAATCTGGGTGGACCACCACCTAAGGCTAAATACTCTCTCGTGACCGATAGTGAACCAGTACCGTGAGGGAAAGGTGAAAAGTACTCCTGTGAGGAGAGTGAAATAGTACCTGAAACCGTATGCCTACAATCAGTCGGAGCCTCGATTCGTCGGGGTGACGGCGTGCCTTTTGCATAATGAGCTAGCGAGTTACTTGTATGTTGCGAGGTTAATCCTTATCAAGGGAGGAGCCGTAGCGAAAGCGAGTCTGAAGAGGGCGATTTAGTAACATGCAGTAGACCCGAAACCGAGTGATCTACCCATGGCCAGGATGAAGCCTCGGTAAAACGAGGTGGAGGTCCGAACCGATGTAGGTTGAAAACTGCTCGGATGAGCTGTGGGTAGGGGTGAAAGGCCAATCAAACTCGGTGATAGCTGGTTCTCCCCGAAATAGCTTTAGGGCTAGCCTCACATTAGTGTCACGGAGGTAGAGCACTGAATGGACTAGGGGCCTCACAAGGTTACCAAACCCAACCAAACTCCGAATGCCGTTGACATGATGTGTGGGAGTCAGGGTGTGGGGGATAAACTCCACATCCGAGAGGGAAACAACCCAGATCATCTGCTAAGGTCCCCAAATATAGGTTAAGTGATAAAGGATGTAAGGTCGCTAAAACAGCCAGGATGTTGGCTTAGAAGCAGCCACCATTTAAAGAGTGCGTAATAGCTCACTGGTCGAGTAGCCTTGCGCCGAAAATGATCGGGACTCAAACCTATTACCGAAGCAGTGATTTCTCGAGCAATCGGGAAAGGTAGGGGAGCGTTCCATAAGACTGTGAAGGTGTCTCGTGAGAGATGCTGGAGTCATTGGAAATGAGCATGCTAGCATGAGTAGCGATAATTCCGGTGAGAAACCGGATCACCGAAAATCTAAGGTTTCCTGAGTAAAGCTAATCTGCTCAGGGTTAGTCGGCCCCTAAGCCGAGGCCGAAAGGCGTAGGTGATGGGAAACGGGCTTAATATTCCCGTACCACCAATAATCTGTTTGACCTATGGGGGGACGCAGTGGTGAAAGGTCAGCCAGGTGTTGGATGTCCTGGTCTAAGCGAGTAGACGGGGGAAGCAGGCAAATCCACTTCCCCGATACGTCGAGACGCAAATGGGAGGGCTTTGCCCATAAACTGACCCTAATCGGACTGCCAAGAAAAGCCTCTATGGGAGGATTATTGGTGACCGTACCGTAAACCGACACAGGTAGATGAGGAGAGAATCCTAAGGTGCTCGAGATAACCGCGGTTAAGGAACTCGGCAAAATGACCCCGTAACTTCGGAAGAAGGGGTGCCCCGAGTAGGTGAATCCACTTGCTGGAGGAGCTGAAAGGGGCCGCAGTGAAACGGCTCTGGCGACTGTTTACCAAAAACACAGGTCTCTGCTAAGTCGTAAGACGATGTATAGGGACTGACACCTGCCCGGTGCCGGAAGGTTAAGGGGAAGTGTTATTCTGCTTCGGCAGGAGAAGCTCTGAACCGAAGCCCCGGTAAACGGCGGCCGTAACTATAACGGTCCTAAGGTAGCGAAATTCCTTGTCGGGTAAGTTCCGACCTGCACGAATGGTGTAACGACTGGAGCACTGTCTCAACCGCGGTCTCGGCGAAATTGTAGTGGCGGTGAAGATGCCGCCTACCCGCGGATGGACGGAAAGACCCCGTGAACCTTTACTACAACCTAGTACTGGGTTTTGGCAAAGCATGTGTAGGATAGGTGGGAGGCTTTGAGTCCCGGACGCCAGTTCGGGAGGAGCCATCCTTGAAATACCACCCTTGTTCTGTCGGAATCCTAACCGTGGGCCTTGAATCAGGTCCCGGGACAGTACTAGGCGGGTAGTTTGACTGGGGCGGTCTCCTCCTAAAAGGTAACGGAGGAGCCCAAAGGTTCCCTCAGCACGATTGGTAACCGTGCGTAGAGTGCAAAGGCATAAGGGAGCTTGACTGCGAGACATACAAGTCGAGCAGGTGCGAAAGCAGGGCTTAGTGATCCGGCGGTTCCGAGTGGAAGGGCCGTCGCTCAACGGATAAAAGGTACTCCGGGGATAACAGGCTTATCGGGTCCAAGAGTCCACATCGACGACCCGGTTTGGCACCTCGATGTCGGCTCATCGCATCCTGGGGCTGGAGCAGGTCCCAAGGGTTTGGCTGTTCGCCAATTAAAGCGGTACGTGAGCTGGGTTCAGAACGTCGTAAGACAGTTCGGTCCCTATCCTCCGTGGGCGTAGGAGATTTGAGAGGATCTACTCTTAGTACGAGAGGACCGGAGTGGACGAACCTCTAGTGTACCAGTTGTTCCGCCAGGAGCATTGCTGGGTAGCTATGTTCGGAAGGGATAACCGCTGAAAGCCTCTAAGTGGGAAGCCCACCTCAAGATTAGATCTCCCTTCCCGATTTCGGTCGGGACTGAAGGCTCCTGGGAGATTACCAGGTAATAGGCCGGAGGTGTAAGTGTGGCAACACATTCAGCCGACCGGTACTAATCAGCCGTGAGGCTTGACAAAAATATTTTTTACTGTGGCAGTTGATAGGTTGCTTATAAGTTTGTTTCTCAAATTGTCAAAAAATTTTTCCTGGCGACCATAGCGGAGGGGAAACACCCGATCCCATACCGAACTCGGAAGTTAAGCCCTCCAGCGCCGATGGTACTACTAGGGAGACCTTGTGGGAGAGTAGGACGTTGCCAGGATTTAAATTGATAAGCCCCGAAAAATGAGGGGCTTTTTTATTACAATAAATTTATGATGTAAATTATTAGACTTAAAAACATTAAAAATGACAGTCCATGTAATACTATAATTATATTCTAATCACAATAAACTTTAACAAATACTTTTGCCTTATCTTTCAAGAGGATATTTTCCTACTTTTTTATCTGCTAATATGGTAATTTTATTAAGGATTTTCTTAAGGATGGCCTTTTCACTATCGATTGTTTTTTCATCAAGTGAAGGTGATGGGTAGAATGGTTCACCAAATATTACCACAGACCTTGCAAAAGGTAATGGCAGAAGATATCTGTCCCAGGAATTTAAATGAATAGATGGATAAGATGAAAAGGTTATGGGAATGATGCAGGTGTTTATCTTTTTTGCCAAATAAATAGCGCCTGGTTTTACCTCATGTATGGGACCTCTAGGCCCGTCAATCGCAAATGCAAAATCATAACCGGCTCTCATTTTTTCAATGCTTTTTATTAACGCTCTTGCGGGTGATTTAGAACTCGATCCATATACTATTCCATAGCCAAACTTTTTTAATATATTTGCCTGAAGGATTCCGTCTCTACTTGTGGAAGTCATTATGTGTATATTTTTATAAGACATATAATCTACGAGTAGAAATTGTCTTCCATGCCAGAAGGCATAGATAAGCTTTTGGCCATCTCTTTTTAGATCGTCAACTCTTTCTTTACCTATGGGAGTAATATGGTTGGTTATACTTACAGAACCTATTGCAAATCGTGCAATTGATGGAAGAATTTTATGATAGAAATATTTATTATTTTTCATCTTCATAGAGATTTATTAAAAACTTAACTTAAATATATTTAATATTAAAAATAATGTCAACATTTAAATTATTAATAAGTATTTGTTAATTTGGCAGAGTATTTGCAATATTGGTAATCACAATATAAATACAGATTTTAATAGAGATATGAAATAACCCTTTTTCCTTGATTTTGAACTAAAAATTTTATAAGTTCAAATTATTAAGCATTAAAATGGAGGTGAAAAGATGAAGATGGGCTGGAAGATTAGGGGATTTTTGATAATAATTTTGTTTCTTTTATTACCAGCAATTAGCTACTCATCTTATAGTATAAGAGTCAAAAAGCTCAATGATGGAAGCGCTATAACTTCAAAGACATATTTTTTAAACATAATGACTCATGAAGTTATCGCTCTTGAAATAACTGGAATTTTTACAAATGATTCTACAACAACAGATTTTATCATGTCTCTTATTAAAGATTGGCGAAGAGAACTGCCATCATATATTGAAGGTTGGAAAGATAAATCAATTACATTGGCACCTCTTAAATATGGAGAGTTGAAAAATGTAATTTATATTCGTCCACTACAGGCTTCAATTGATACTGTATATATTTGGTATAAGGAAGAAAGTGTTGATTCTCCTGGACAATGGAATGGCAATTGGTTTAGAATAGTAATAAATGTTACAGATGTAGAATACAGTGTCCCAACAATTATCGAAGAGCCAGAATTTACTAGAGGGTTAAATAATACAGTCTACTGGAATCCAGCAAGTGGGGCAAGAATTCAGGATGCCTATTGTTTTGATATAGAGGACAGAGAGAATTTAAAAAAGTCTGTTCAGAGGATATATAAATATAACGAAACAGGAGAACACCAATCACTTTTTGAGGGACTACTTAATGGCCACACATATGGATTCTTTGTAAAAGCAGTTCATGAGATAGGGAACGGAACAGTTTCTCTTTATTCTGACATAGTTTATTCCACTCAGGATAACACTCCCCCATCCGATGTCGATCAGATTTTTGCCAGATATATTGATTCAGAAAGAGTGATAAAAGTATCATGGATGAGTGTCAACGATTCTATCAGTGGAGTTGCATTCTACAGGATTTACAGGTCGAGTGATCCAGAGGGAGAGCCTGTATTGATTGATTCTGTAAATGCTCAAAATTTCATGCAGCAGAATCTTTCATGGAATGATCCCAATGTAGTATCAAATACAACATACTACTATAGAGTATGTGGTGTTGACTCGGTAGGCAATCAGGGAAAAGGAATATGGACAAGTGGAGTTTATGTAAGAGCCGGCGGGGGCCAATCATCGGGTGATGAAGATGATGGGGATGGGGATGATGATTCTTCGTCTGAGGCGTTGGAGTCAATTTATATAAAAGGTTCGATAGACACGCTCTGGATCGAACTCGATGGCAGTGAACTATGGCTTCGTTTTGAATCTGTAAGGGACGATTCTTCCTTCTTTGCATCAAAGCCTCAGATTGGGATGAGATATTTTGATAGCGGCTGGATTACTCCTAAAAGCCTGCGCAACAAAGGCTGGGTATCGTTGCAGAATCCAGACAGTGTATTCTATATATTTAATTATGCAGATTATGAGAACAACAGTGTTGATTTGAATTTTGTGAATGGTCATAAATATATAAGAGCGGTAACAAAGGTATGTCCTGCAGCCGATACTGTATTGGTTTACTTAGGTAATGTAGTTTCCGATTGTTTTCCTCCAAGTGATATCCGTAATCTGAAGATAGAATCGATGATAGATGATCCAGAGAGGGAATCGGGTTGGCATTTCAAATTAACTTGGGAGCCTTCATCTGATGGTGTAAGTGGTTTGAAGAGGTATCACATATTTCGTAAAATAAATGGAAAGGATCAGAGTTTTGTTGAGATTTCTAAATCGATTGTAATTACTGATAATTTTTATATTGACTCGACAGTATACAAGTCCGAAGGCATATCAAACCCTGTGGTAAGCTATCTAGTTGTGGCAGAAGATTTTACAGGTAACATTCGTTCGCCAGATGAGACAGATTGGCAGGTAGAGGAGAGGGCTCTCGGCGCTCCTTTCATATCGTTTAGCCAGGCAGATCCACAGGAGGTTTATCCTGATGATTGTGCCGGCAGAGATACAATCTTTACTAAAAATGAATCGGTTTCAATAGATATCAAAAATTTTATTACATCCGCTGTTTATCGATATATAGTTTCTGTTAATGGAGAAGAGACGATACTATTACCCAGTGGTACTGAACTAAATGTTACCCTTTCCGGTGATGAGATATCAAAAATAAAGGTTAGAGCAGATTATCATGGAAAACCGAGAAGCGTCTGGTCAAACACTAAAACAGTTATAAGAGCACTGAACACACCTCCTACAGCAGTTACTGCACATAATAATCCGGATTACTGGAGGGGTGACATACATCTCAGGTGGAATAGATCCTCATTAGATGTGGATCACTATGAAGTATGGCGATCAGAAGGAGGCGAGTATTATCTGGTCGACGACTCGGTTTCATCGTTTGATTCTGAGGTTCAGTGGACAGATTACTATCACCTCAACGAATTGAGTGGTGCTTTGGGGGATACAATGGTGGCCTACAGGCGGTATTCGTACAGGGTACGGGCAGTAAACATATTCAACGACAGAAGTGATTTTTCCTCTTCGAGTTCTTCATATTGCAACAGGCCTCCCATGATAGTATCGAATGACAATCCTGAGATCGAAGACAGCCGTTTTGTACTTACTGTGCACTGGAGAAGGGTATATCCAACGATAGTTGAAGATGGATTTCAGGTTATTGTTAAGGTATCAGAGGATAGTCTTGAAAATGTTATAAAGACTGCTATTGTAGTCGATGATTCTACTTATCAATTTCATGGAGCAAGGGGGGGTCACAACTACATCTTTCAGGTCAAAGAGATACCAAACGAATATGGCGACAGACCAAGCAGCTGGTCAAAACCATATACAGTATCCAGTCTTGTGTCTCTTACACCTTTTACTGTTCTTCCGCAGCCTAAAGGTAAGATATATGTCAACTGGGACAATCCAACAATCATAGAAAAGTTCAAGGTTGATTCTTTCATGATTTGTAGAAATGATTATTGCTGGTCGGTTCCCAATACAGTTATCGATTTCATGGATTCATCAGAGGTCTTAATCCATAAAAATGAGTATGAGTATAATGTTTTTGCAATAGATAGTTTAGGACAGGTTGTTGCAGCAAATGCAGGAAAGGTAATGTGTGATACCGGTGCTGCATTTATTCCGGAAATTTTAGATTTTACCTATAAATATTTTAACAGCAGGTCTTTAGAGGTATCGTGGGTATGGAGAGACATAGATGGCAATGCTCTCCATGATACGACAGAGGGTGCAGATAGCCTTATTATCCAGGCAAGCATAAGCAAGAGTTTTCCAGATTATGATACGTTAACAACAACTGCTGGTCCATTTGCAGCAGATCCATCCCTGAAAAAACGCATTATAAAAGTTCCTGAACTGCTGAACGACGAAAACAGGATTCTATATTTCAGAATAACAGCACTGGATGCATGGGGCCATCCTGCAAGGAAATACTGGTCAACAGATTTCTATAGTCAGAAGAGCATAATTTATGATACCATTCTTCCTGATCCGGTGACTGACTTAAGAGTGGTCTCTTCTAGTTCATATTACAGAAACAGAGATTCTGTTATTGTAAAACTCCAATGGAGGGATACAACGACCCTGAGCAGTGACAGGCTTCTTGGAAATATTGATTACTACAGAGTTATGCGTTCCTATAATAATGAAAGTATTGAGGTCGGAACAGTTGCTGTAGACTCAGGAGTGGCCGATTATAGCTTCACAGATACAGTTCGCAATTCTGATTATGAATGGTGGATAGTAAGTATAGACAGTGCTCAGAATTCAGAAACCAGTGAGGTTGTAACATCAAAATATTTTGTTGAAACACCACCTCCTCCCATACCAACCGGATTTAAGTCGTGCATGATTCAGCTTATTGAGGCCGACTCTGTAGAGTATTTTGTTGAGATTGCATCAAACCCGGATCACTTTATCGTGGCTTACGAGATAGATGATCCTAATATCAAGAATCGGCTTCTGTGCCAGAGTGGATGGTTAGATGCTGACTCATTCACATGCAAGTCAGGATGGGGATCTATCGTGATGGATACAACATGGTTCAGGGTAAAGGCTAGGAGGTTTGATGGATCAGAGAGCTGGGAGAGCGGATGGTCTTCCATTATCTATTATACGGAGGAGGATGGTTCAAAACCAGATGTAACAGGGGTCGATGAGACCGGTCTGCCGACTGTCTTCAGGGTTTTTCAAAATTATCCAAATCCATTCAACTCATCTACAGTAGTATCATATGAGATTCCAGAGGCTTCTGAAGTAATAGTTAGAGTCTACAACATAATGGGGGCTTCAATATCGACAATATTTAATGGCAACCAGATGGCGGGTAAATATTCTGTTGTGTGGGATGGAAGAGACGATGCAGGAAGGCCAGCAGCATCAGGAATATATTTTATTCATGTTGTCATGAAGAGTGAAAGGGGAGAAGTCTCGCAAAAGAAATTGAAGGTCATAATGATTAAGTAGAATTGGAGATTGATTTATGAAAAGAGCGATCTGTGGCACAAGAAGCATCCGAATATTACAGCTTTTTTTGCTCTTGATATTGAGTCTTTCAACTGCACAAGAGAGAAGGATTCAACAGTGGCCAGTACCCGAAAGTATCAGACCATACATTTCAGAGATGGTCTTTAACATTGATCCAACTCTTCATGCTCCGATGCTTAAACCTGAGCCTGAGTATACTGGAGGCCTTGAGAATACGATATACTGGTATGGAGACAGTGTCAGAAGCTGGATGGATCAATCAAATATGGATCTGCTCTTCTTTGAAGTACAGGCAATTTACGATGGGAAAGAGCTTTGGGGTTATGTAGATGCAGATGTAGATTCTGCTGTATTTACAAACCTTCCTGATGCGGTATCGATTCAATACAGACTGAGATATTTTGCAAAAGATGAGACGGGCAGTTACAGGATGAGTTACTGGTCGCAGCCTGAGATATCTATTCAGGATATAACGCCTCCTGTTGTCTGGCCAGATGAGTCGGGAATTTTAGAAGTAGAAGAGAGCGGGGGAAAGAGATGGGTCTTGAATCCATTGCTGAGAATTAAGATCACGGCTTCAGACTCCTTAAATGGTAAGGTTATGGAAATCGCCTTGCGTGAAAGCAGCTCTGTAGTAGATCATACGGTTCACGATTCCAATTTCATTCCTGAGACTGTTATTGAGGATACACTCCTTTTTCCACTCAAGTCAAGGGAAGAGATACCGGTTGTCATAAGCTGGTGGGTTACTGACATGGCTCTTCAGAAGTCCGAGGTCCTGTCAGATACAATATTCTGGTGGCCTGCTGTTGACGAAGGACCAAGACTCATCAGTTTTCCCAATCCATTTAATCCATATAGAGAGAGTGCATCTATTCAGGTAAGCGTCCCGGGTGTAACAGAAGCAAAGATATTTGATCCGTTTGGAAATCTTGTGAGAGTTCTGCACAAGGAGGAGTTTGATCGTACATTTGAGTGGGATGGCAAAAACGATCGTGGAGAGATTGTATCGAGTGGCGGATATATATGCGTCTTGAAGAACAGGCCTGAGGTCTACTGCAAGATTGCTGTTTTTAAATAAAATATGGATGAGAGGATAGATGAAAAATAAAATACAATGTTTAACCGTTACTCTTTTGATGGTTACGAGTTTTGCACTGGCTCAGGATGATGGTGGCGCTGCAGGAGGATTCTTGAGGTATGGTGTTGGTGGAAGGGCAATGGGCATGGGCAGGGCATTTGTATCGATTTCTGATGATGCAAGTGGAGTATACTGGAATCCTGCCGGAATAATCGGTGCTGAGAGGATTGAACTGACTTCTATGTATACAGATCTGTACTACGATACACAGTATGGACACTTGGGTTTTATATACCCCCGTCCTGGAAAGAATTTAAAGGACAGGGTTGCACGATTTCTTGTTGGGCCATACTCTTCGATCGGATTTGGATGGGTTGGACTCTTTATGAGCGGCTTTGAACAGCGAACTGCAACGAGAGAGTATATTGGAGATTTTGGGATTGGTGAGAATGGTTTTCTTTTTGCCTGGGCAAGAGAGGAGATTGGATCCTGGGGAATTTTCAGGTATGGATTCAGTTTGAAATTTGTAAACCAGAACTTTACAGGTCTCAGTTCAGAGGACGGAGAATTCGATGGGGCAAGGAGAGATTGGAGTGGTGGAATGGATTTTGGTATTATTTTTCAGCCTATTAATGCCCCGATTTTTCGAATATTTTCCTTAAAATATCTTCTCCCATTAAGACTGGGTATTGTGGCACAAAATATAATTCAGCCTTCATGGAGTGTCAATGGAGTACAGAAAGATATTTTTCCAAGAGTTGTGCGTTATGGAGTAAGTTACAGATTGGTATTAAGGGATTGGATACCAGAAAGCTGGCGGTTTGTGAGGAGCATGGTAGGAAGTTCTCAGATACTGCTTTCCTGCGACAGGGAATATACCAAAAATACCAGATCTGCAACATATTATGGTGCAGAAGGAATATTCAGGATTTCAAGGAGTGGATTTGCCGTCTTCTCAAGGGCAGGCTACAACGATAAATCCAGAGAGGTCTCTTTTGGATTTGGAATATCGATGCCATTTGCCTCCACTGCTCTGGTAAGAATTGATTATGCCTATAATCTTCATCCATATCTGCCAGAAGACAACAGATTCTTTCTTACAGTGAAGATGGGGAGAAGAATGGATGCCGATTATTTCATAAAAAATTCAAGGCGCACGGATCAGAGCAGAAGAGAGAGGAGGAAGAATTTATTGAGTGTGATCTCAAGATACCCGAATGATCATCTGCTTGAAGCAGTAGAAATGCTTGCAGAGACAGAGGACAGCATCCTTACACGCAGGTACTATAAATTGACAGGTGGGTTAGGGCTCGCAAGATCGCTGTTCAGAGAATCGAAAAATCTTTTGATTCAGGGTAAAATCAATAAGGCAAGGAAAAAGGCACTGAAGGCAGCAGAAGAGTATGCAGGGATTTTCTACAGCATAGAGAATCCATTGAGTGAAGAAGATGTTCTCAACTACGGCGAGGCATTGATAATTGCACAGCAGCCGGAAGATGCGCTCTCTGTCATAGAGGAGGTTCAGGAGCAGTCTTTGAGATATTACTATTTACTTGCAATATGCAAAAGGGCTGTCGGCGACTGGGATGGTGCCCTGAGCATGTTCCAAAATGCCGTAAAGAGATACGAGAGCGAGCAGGACGAGAAGAGCATGGTATGTCTTTCGTTTCTTGGGCTTGGAGAGGCGCTGATCATGAAGTCGCAGTTTGACTCTGCAATAACAACATTTAATGTAATCCTAAAGAATTATTCTGGCAGGCTCGATTCCGACTATCCGAGGTATCCTACAATTGCTGATGGATATGTACTGGATGATGCACAACTTTTAAAGGGTATTTGTTACATTAAAATGGAAAAGTACATGGAAGGAATTAGTGAGCTTTTAAAAACATATCGCTTCTATCCAGGGCTCGATTATGGTGTTTTCATAGAAGAGGCTGCCGAAGATGTAATTGCAAAATTCAAGAGTTCAGACTTTGATGGATTGATGAGTCTTATACAGGGATTTTTTGACCACTATATAAATGAGCATATGTGGCCCCCGGTCAAAGAGAGAAGGTAAATCGTTTTCTTATGAAGAGACTAACCTTAATTACATTTATACTGGCAGTTCAGATCTTTTCATTATCAATCTCTCTTTATGGAGAAGAGAGGAGAAGAGATTTTTCAGGAAAGGTAGTGCTGCTAACACCTTCCAGGAATGAGAAGATAAGAGGTGGAAGGCTTGTATTCAGATGGAGAGTTGAGATAAGCGACAGCTCATTTTCAGGGGTTAAAGAATATGAAGTTGTTTTTGAATCACCACGACTCAATTTTCTTCGTCGATTTAAAGTTGTTTCACAAGACTCGTTGAAAAACGAATCGATTTTAGAATTTAAGGAGTGTCGTGATATATTTCGACGGCACGGAAGGTATTACTGGAAGGTAATAGCATTTGATGATATGGGGAGGAAGATTCAATCAGAGAGGCGTGAGTTTGTTATAGAATCGCGTGTTACATACAGAAGAAGGGGCACATGGATTTATCCCTATCTGTTTCAGTTTCAATATGTTCAAATAGTTCCGACTGATGAATTGAAAGATTTTTTAAAGGATCTCAAATCAAAAGAGCAGTTTGAAGATTATTTTAATGCCGGGATAGTGATTCGTCAGGAGGTTTTATCAAGATGCTCATTCGAGTTTCAGGAAAGGTTCTTTATTCTATCTCACTTTGGTCTTGGATTTGA
>Ga0190360_1001033_pt1 | contig 14740 bp, 11 predicted proteins | sample 48721834_MG_FD_161271 | JGI IMG/M metagenome (GOLD analysis project Ga0190360, IMG submission 161271) | Hydrothermal vent microbial mat bacterial communities from Southern Trench, Guaymas Basin, Mexico - 4872-18-3-4_MG | ecosystem: Environmental > Aquatic > Marine > Hydrothermal vents >... | reverse complement strand
GCTTATTTTCGGGGAGGTTACCCCCAAGGTGATCGCGATGAGAGATCCCGAAGGCTGGGGGAGAAGGTTCACCCGGTTCATCAAGGGGATCTCCGTTCTTTTTTCCCCTTTTTCCCTTCTTCTTTCCCCTCTGCTCCTTCTTCTTGCCAAAAGGAAAGAGCAACCACCGTCCTCTGAGGAGCTGATGATTCTCTTCCGCCTTGGGGCGGAGGAGGGGGTGATCGAGGCGAAAGAGCGGGTAATGATCGATGGTATCTTCTCCCTCTCCGAGCTGACCGTGGCTGAGGTAATGACGCCGAGAACCCAGATCATTGCGGTAAAAGAGAACATATCCGCCGATGCTTTATTCCGCTTTGTCTCCCAGTTTCCTTATTCCCGCTACCCCGTTTATTTGAAGGACCTCGATGACATAAAGGGCATCCTCTACGCCAAGGACCTCCTTGCCTACAAATTCGGCTTTCCCCCTCGAGGGAGATGGCAGAGGCTGATCCGTCCTCCATTTTTTCTTCCGGAGACGCCCTCTCTCTCCGAGGCATTTCAGTTGATGAGGAAACGGAGAACGACCATAGCCATCGTGGTCGATGAGTACGGCGGGACCGCAGGACTCATCACTATGGAGGACATAATGAGAAAGCTGGTAGGGAGGAGGGAGGAGTTCATCTATGAGAAGAGGGGAGACGAATATCTCCTTGCAGGAAGAGTCCCCCTTCCCCTTCTTTCCTCTGAGTTTGGAAGGAGGATAGAAGATGAATACTCCACCACCTTGGCTGGTTATCTCCTCAATCTGGCGGGGAGGTTGCTCAGGGAGGGAGATATTGTGGAGGACGATCATTTCCGCTATCAGGTGATAGAGACGGATGGGGCGCGGATCGTCAAGGTAAAGGTTAAGAGGAAGGATTAGCGATGTTCCTCTTTCTTATCTTGATATTGATTGGATTAAGCCTCGAGGGGTTCTTCTCCGGCTCAGAGATCGCCTTTGTCTCGGTCAACCGGGTTCATCTCTTCAGGGCTTCTGAAAGGGGGGTAAGAAGGGCTCATCTTATCCTTGGCCTTCTTCGGAAACCGGAACCGCTTCTCGCCACCACCCTGATTGGGACCGACATCTCGGTGGTGCTTACCGCCTTTTCCGCCAATGAGCTGTTCCTCCTTTATTTCGGTAGAAAGTACGCCTTCTTCTCTCCCCTGGTGGTCATTCCCCTTATTCTCATCTTCGGGGAGCTATTGCCAAAGGCTTTCTTCCGCGCCTATGCGGAACGGATGGTGCTTCTTGCCATCTACCCCCTTCGTTTCTTTATGTTCCTCCTTTATCCGGTTGTCCTTCTCGTCTCTGCGATAACCGGAGGGCTATCCCGGAAGGAGGAAGGAAGGAGCTCTCCCTATGTCACCCGAGAGGAGCTTAAGTTGCTCCTCCTTTCAGGGAAGGAAAAACAGCCACAGCGGATGATGCTTACCGCCATCCTCGAGCTCCTCTCCACCCGGGTAGGGGCGATTATGACCCCGCTTATCAAGGCGGTGATGGTGGAGGAGAATGCCCCATTGCGGGAGGTGGTGGCGAAGATGCGGAGGGAGGGTTTTTCCCGGATTCCCGTTTATCGGGAGCGGGTGGATAACATCATCGGTTTGGTGGAGGCGAAGGATCTCCTCACCGCTTCCAGGGGGGACAGGATCTCCCATTTTATGAAACAGGTTCCCTTCATCCCTGAACTTGCCAGGGTGGAAAACCTCCTCAGCCTCTTCGGTGAAAGGGAGAGGGAACTGGCGGTGGTTGTCGATGAGTACGGCTCCGCTGTTGGCATCGTAAGCATTGAGGATGTGCTTGAGGAGGTGGTGGGGGAGATAATTGATGAATTTGATCGAGGAGAGGAGAAGAAGATAATAAAGCTAAACGAGAGGGAGTTTATCACCTCCTCTTCGGTACGGCTCTCCGAACTCTCCTCTTACCTCGATCTTTCCTTTCCAGAAGGCGATTACGATACCCTCGCCGGCTTCCTCCTCGATCTCGCTCAGGAGGTACCTCCGGCTGGGGCTGAGTTTACCTATCAGGGGACTACTTTCAAGATACTCACCGCCTCGGAGCGGGGAATAGGTTGGGTTAAGGTAGTCAAATCAGCCCCTTGACCTGCTCCTTAGGGGGATGATGTTTCTTCTTCCTCTTCTTCTCCAAAGAAGAAGAATTCGGAGCAGGAGGTGGAGCAGAATTCGAGCCCTCCTCTTCTCACCGCGCACTCGGAGCAAAAGTGTTTATGACAGATGGGGCACATATTGAGTCGCTCTCCGGGATAATCGGTACCACAGACATCACATTTCATCTTCCGCCTCCTTCACTATTATTATATCACGATTTGGCGGCATCCCCCGTGGGGTAGCCACCCCCCCAGGGGGGTACCACCCCACGGGGGGTGACTACCCCGGGGATTCATATAGGCGGTAGCTCTCCCTCGGATAATAAATGAATCCCTGTGGATGGTATCCACCTGTGGAGGCGATGCCTCCCCCTCGGGCGGTGCCCGTAGGGACAGGGCTTGCCCCTGAACGGCACCCGCCGTTGGGGATTCAGGGGGTGTCCACCCCCAGGGGGGTACCCCACGGGGGGTGACCACCCCAGGGGTTCATATAGGCGGTAGTTCTCCCTCGGATATGAATGAATCCTTGTGGATGGTATCCACCTTGGAGGCGGTGCCTCCCCTTCAGGCGGTTGCCCGTAGGGACAGGGTTTATCCCTGTCCGGGCGGTGTCCACCGCCGGGGATTCATAAGCGGTAGCACCGCCAGGCGTTCATATAAAACTGAGGACAGCCATAAAGGCTGTCCCTACATTTGAGGTTGCTACCTCACGGATTCATATCGGCATAAACTCTCCCTCGGATATGAATGAATCCTTGTGGATGGTATCCACCGTTGCAGACGGTGTCTGCCGGGCGGTCACCCGCCTGATTAAATTTTTTCTTGACCCGATGCCTCTATCCGCTAAGATAGATACCAGAGGTTAACCAATCATAACGAACGGAGCTATTTATCCCGATGGAAACGAAATTAAACACCAGAGATAACCCCCAAAAATGTGCCCATCCCGATTGTACTAGTGATGCACTTACCCTTGCCGATTACTGCTGGTATCATCTCCCTGATAAGCGAGAATACCTTGAGAAACTCAAAGAATGGATTAATATACATAACGAAGACCTTCAAAGATTTATCCTTGAACGAATAAACCTCACGGAATACCCTGAGTTCAGGGATATGTTCGAGGGAGCCAACCTCCAGGAAGCTAACCTCGGGGGTGCCAAACTACAGAAAGCTAACCTCAGGCAAGCCAACCTACAGGGAGCTAACCTTTTTAGAGCCAACCTACAGAAAGTTTCCCTCGTGGTAGCCAACCTCCAGGAAGCTGACCTCGGGTTTGCCAAACTACAGAAAGCTGACCTCCAGGGTGCCAACCTACAGAAAGCTGACCTTAGGGGAGCCAACTTACAGAAAGCTAAGCTTTGGGGAGCCAACTTACAGAAAGCTAACCTTTGGCTTGCCGACCTACAGGTAGCTACTCTCAGGGAAGTCAAGCTCCAAAAGGCTCGCCTCATTTTAGCTAATTTAGAGGAAGCTATCCTCTCGAAAGCCAACCTACAGAAAGCTGACTTTTTGAGAGCCAACCTACAGAAAGCTGACTTTTGGAGAGCTAACCTCCAGAAAGCTAATCTTAGGAGAGCTAACCTCCAGAAAGCTGACCTTAGGGAAGCCAACTTCCAGAAAGCCAACTTTTCGTATGCTCACCTCTCTCAGGCAGAGATCGATTGGGGGACCATTCTAACCGAAGCTAATTTGGCATTCGCTACCTTGACTGGAGTCAAGACAATAACTCACAGGAACTTTCTTCCTAAAGGGGCAAAAGACAAATTAACCGAGAAAGAGAAGGAAGAAGCAGAAGCATATAAAGAATCCTATCTCACCATAAAGAACTACTTCCTTCAGATCGGGCGCTACGACGATGCTTCCTGGGCAGCCTTCCGGGAAAAAACCCTTGAAAGAAAAACTATATGGAACAAATATTTCAAGAAACACAAAGACCTAAAAGAAAAATTGAAGAAAACCAAATGGTGGAAAAAGCGTCATAAACTTTTCCTCTGCTGGGTTGAATGTTTCTTACGAGCATTATTCTCTCGTTGGAGCATTGATCGAACCATTTCCCTCCTCTGTGGCTATGGTGAGAAACCACGACGCCCCTTGATCTCTGCAGGTGTCATCATCATCTCCTTCGCCTTTTTATTCTGGGCATTCAAATGGGTCATTACCGACCAGATGGAACCCCTCTCTAGATTTTGGGACTACCTCTACTTCAGCGGGATCACCTTTACCACCATCGGCTACGGTGATATGCGTCCCCTCGCCAGTCCTTGGGCACGGTTGATAGCTTTCGGTGAGGGCTTCATCGGTGTATTCTTAATAGCCATCTTCGTCTGGACCCTGGGAAGACGCTACTCCGGGAGGTAACCACCCCCCTGGGGGTGTCCACCCCAGGGATTCATATTGGGCATAAACTCTCCCTCGGCTATAAATGAACCCCTGTGGATGGTATCCACCTGTGGAGGCGGTGCCTCCCCCGCAGGTGGTTGCCTGAGGACAGCCGTAAAGGCTGTCCCTACATCTTTTTTAATCAATGTAGGGACAGGGCTTGCCTCTGAACGGCGCCCGCCGTTGGGGATTCAGGGGGTATCCACCCCCAGGGGGTGACCACCCCAGGGATTCATATAGGCGGTAGTTCTCCCTCGGATAATAAATGAATCCCTGTGGATGGTATCCACCTGTGGAGGCGGTGCCTCCCCCTCGGGCGGTGCCCGTAGGGACAGGGCTTGCCTCTGAACGGCGCCCGCCGTTGGGGATTCAGGGGGTGTCTACCCCCAGGGGGTGACCACCCCAGGGGTTCATATTAGGAGACAACGGCATTCGCTAATTATGAACCTGTGGAGGCGGTGCCTCCCCTTCAGGCGGTTGCCTGAGGACAGCCGCAAGGGCTGTCCCTACATCTTTTTTAATCAATGTAGGGACAGGGCTTGTCCCTGTCCTAAAAGACGGACAGCCATAAAGGCTGTCCCTACATTTTGAGGTTGCTACCTTTGCCTCGGCTATAAATTAATCCCTGCGGATGGTATCCACCCTGGAGGCGGTGCCTCACCTGGAGGTGGCAACCTCCCCGTTGCAGGTGGTCACCCATTGAGCCTTTCGGATGATAATCCGTAGATGAAACCCCTTGACAAGGGGGGTGTGGCGAAATATCATAAATAAAGTAGCTGGGAAGGTGGCGGTGTAGCTCAGTTGGTTAGAGCATGCGGCTCATATCCGCAGCGTCCGGGGTTCGAATCCCTGCACCGCCACCATTAGCCTTTTTAAGCGCGGGAACCAATTCCAGAGAAATGGGAGTTTAATTTTTCCCTATGTTGGTAGAGAAGGTCTCCTCTACGATATCTCGGTATCGGATGATCGAGCCTGGGGAGAGGATATTGGTTGCTCTCTCCGGGGGACCCGATTCCACTGCTTTGTTCCACATCCTTTTGGAACTTCGGGATAAACTTTCCTTCTCCCTGGTGGTGGCTCACTTGAACCATCAGCTTAGGGGAAAGGAGGCGGAGGAGGATGCCCTGTTTGTACGCCGTTTAGCGAAAAAGAAGGGGGTTCCGGTCAGGGTAGGGAAGGCGGATGTGGGCAAGATCGCTGTGACAGAGGGGTTGTCTTTAGAGGAGGCGGCGAGGATAGCTCGGTATAAATTTTTATTTTCCTTGAAGAAACGATTAAAGATGGATAAAATAGCCATAGGGCACACTAAGGATGATCAGGCGGAGACATTTCTGATGAGGCTGATTCGTGGTTCTGGCTTGGCGGGGCTTTCCGCTATCTACCCCACCACTGAGGAGGGGATAATAAGACCCCTGATAGAGAGCGCCAGGACGGAGGTGATCGATTATCTTCGGTCAAAGGGGATATCCTATCGGATCGATTCCTCGAACTATGACCTCTTATTTATGCGGAATCGGGTAAGGAGGGAGCTTATCCCTTATCTTGAGGAGCATTTTAATCCTCAGGTGGTTAGCACCCTTTCTCGGGCAGCAGAGATAGCCAGGGTAGATGATCAATTCCTTACCGAGCTCGCTATGGAACGGATGGGTGAACTCGCTTCAACTGATGAAGGGGGGATCTCTCTCGATATCGCCCGATTTCTTACCCTTCCTCTCTCTCTGAGGAGGAGGGTGGTACGGCTTGCTTTTCTCAGGGTGAAGGGTGATATCCGCCGATTATCCTTCAATCATGTGGATTCCCTCCTTTCGCTTGCTGAGGGGGACGAGGGGCGAATGCTATCCCTCCCCCGAGGACTGATCGCCTTTAAGGAGGGTGGGTCTCTCATAATTCGGGAGCGGAGAGAGACGAGGAGGGTCTCCTTTCGTTATCTCTTCTCCATTCCTGGTGAGGTGGAGATCCCTGAGCTTAGCCGTCGGTTTCGGGCGAGGATTATCTCCCGGGAGCAGTTTAGAGAAGAGGGAAGGACCTTTTCCCCTCTCTACGCCGCGCTTGATCGATCGAAACTTTCCTCGACCCTTGAGGTAAGAAACCGGCGGGAGGGGGATTATTTCCATCCCCTTGGTGCTCCCGGGGGAAAGAAGCTGAAGGACTTTTTCATTGCTCGAAAGATCCCGGCTAAGCTTCGCGATAGTATTCCCCTCTTTTTAAGTAATGGAGATATCGTTTGGATAGCCGGTATCGAGATTGGGGAGAGGTTCAAGGTGCTCCCCGATACCAAGGAGATAGTTCTTATCGAGGAGGTCTTTTGATGGCAAAGGAACGCATTCTTTTCACCCCCGAGGAGATAGATAAAAAAGTCTCAGAGTTGGCTGACGAGATTGCTGCCGATTATAAGGGAAAGGAGTTAGCGATCCTCGGGGTACTTAAGGGGTGTTTTTTCTTCCTTGCCGATCTCATCCGCGAGCTTAGAGAGAGGGGGGTGGCGGTGACGATAGATTTCGTCAAGATGAAGACCGACGAAGAGGCGATGGGTGAATCTTCAAAGAAGATAATCATCTTCGATACGGAATTCGACATAAGGGGAAAGGATGTGTTGGTGGTCGAGGATATCTTGGATACTGGGGTGACCTTGAACTACCTGCTGAACCATCTGAAGGAAGAGGGACCGGGTACGGTCCGGGTATGCGTGCTTCTGGATAAGCCTTTCAAGCGGAAAGTAGATCTATCTCCTGACTATGTGGGGTTTGAGATCCCCGATAAATATGTCTTCGGTTACGGGCTCGATTACCAGGAACGGCTTCGTGAGCTCCCTTACATCGCTTATTTTGATGAATAATTTAAGCTTTTGTGGTAAATAGATATAGTGGGGGGAAATTGAGGTGAATCTTTTTGCCAAGAACATCGGATTGTGGTTAGTAGTGGTGATAATAGCCTTTCTTCTTTGGAACCTGTTCCAGGTCTCTGCCAATCCTGAGCAGAAGATAATCTTCTCCCAGTTCCTCGACGAGGTGGAGCATGGGCGGGTGGCTAAGGTGGTCATCGAGGGGGATAAGATAAAGGGGACCTATATCGACGGGAAGACCCGTTTCCATACTGTTTCTCCAAGCAACTACAATGGTCTCGTCCCCCTACTGAGGAAACACCATGTGGAGATAGAGGCGAAGGAGCTTTCCCAGAGCCCCTGGCTTGCCGCCCTCTTATCCTGGGCGCCGATGGTGGTGCTCATCATCATCTGGATCTTCTTTATGCGGCAGATGCAAGCTGGGGGTAATAAAGCCTTATCTTTTGGAAAGAGCCGGGCAAGACTCGCCCCTTCGAACAGACGGCGGGTTACCTTCAAGGATGTCGCCGGGGTTGATGAGGCGCTTGAGGAACTTCGGGAGATAATAGATTTTCTCAAGAATCCGAAGAAATTTCAGCGTCTCGGAGGGAGGATTCCCAAAGGGGTTCTCCTGATGGGTCCTCCGGGCACGGGAAAAACCCTTCTCGCCCGGGCGATCGCTGGTGAGGCGAATGTTCCCTTTTTCTCCATCTGCGGCTCCGATTTCGTGGAGATGTTTGTTGGAGTTGGTGCCTCTCGGGTGCGCGATCTCTTTGAACAGGGGAAGAAGAACGCCCCCTGTATCATCTTCATCGATGAGATAGATGCAGTTGGTCGCCATCGGGGTGCTGGATTGGGTGGAGGCCACGATGAGCGGGAGCAGACCCTGAATCAGCTCTTAGCGGAGATGGATGGTTTTGAATCGAACGAAGGGGTTATCCTCATCGCTGCTACCAACCGCCCCGATATCCTCGATCCGGCGCTCCTGAGGCCGGGGAGATTCGACCGGCGGATAGTGGTCGATAGGCCCGATGTGAAGGGGCGGGAGGCGATATTAAAGGTCCATACGAGGCGGATCCCCCTTGCTTCGGATGTTGATCTTTCGGTGCTTGCTCGGGGGACTCCCGGTTTTTCCGGCGCCGATCTCGAGAACCTGGTGAACGAAGCGGCGCTTCTCGCCGCCCGTCGTGACCGGGATAAGGTAATGATGGAGGATTTCGAAGAGGCGAAGGACAAGGTGCTGATGGGGGTGGAGCGGAAGAGTATGATTATCACCGAGGTGGAGAAGAAAAACACCGCTTATCATGAAGCGGGGCATGCCCTGCTCGCTATGCTCCTCCCCAAGACCGATCCCCTCCATAAGGTGAGCATCATTCCCCGGGGAACGGCACTTGGAGTGACCCAACAACTCCCTATAGACGATCGCCATACCTATACCAAGGAGTACCTGGAGGATCAGCTCTGCGTATTGCTTGGAGGGAGGGCGTCGGAGGAGATATTCCTCAAAGACCTGACCACTGGTGCCGGGAATGACCTGGAGCGAGCTACCAAATTGGCGCGGAGAATGGTCTGTGAGTGGGGGATGAGTGATCAGTTAGGACCACTCACCTTCGGCAGGAAGGATGAGCACATATTTCTCGGCAAGGAGTTCGCCCACCCCAAGGAGTACAGCGAGCGGACCGCGGAGCTGATTGACGAGGAGGTGAAGCGGATAGTAACTACCAATTATGAGCGGGCAAAGAAGCTCATTTTAGATCACAAAAAGGTTCTCGAGAGGATAGCAGAGGCGCTGCTCGAGCGGGAGGTGCTCACCGCTGAGGAGATAAAACTCATTCTTGAGGGTAAACCCCTTGCTGAAAAGGCAAAACCAGTAGCCCAAGGGGAAAAGGCCACAGAGAAGGAGAAGAAGACTAAGCCGAAGAAACATCCGGTAGTAGGTGAATCGTTTGCTGGTTAATCTGAGCTTTTAGTTTTTGCCCTTCGTTTCTTTTTCATTTTTGCCTCGGTTTCCGAGAAACTTGGAGGAAGTAAAATGGGGGTTCGCTCTTATTTTCTACCCCTGTTCAATATCCACCAGGCTGAAAGAGAACTTGTGAAGATAGGCGTTGATCCTACCGGGATAGAGATAATGGCGCCTAAATTCCTTCATCTCCCCATTAAACTTCTCGGTCTCGATTTTCGAGCAGGGAATATACTTAAGCAGGAGATGCTTTCCTTAGGGGGGGAAGCTGCCATTTCCCGGTCCGCTTTTGAGCTTAGGGAGGGTAAGACCGATGTCCTCCTTTCGGGGACCCTGCGTCAGTATCGATTGCTTATAGAGAAGCTCAAACGCCAGCCGTTTGGACTTGCCAGGGTGGGTGAGAGGCTCTCTTCTATGATCGCCAGTTTTGGAAGAAGGGAGATCCCTTTCAAGGCGAGGGGGAAGGAGCTTACTCTTGGCTCGCGCACCGTTATTATGGGGGTGATCAACATCACCCCGGATTCCTTTTCTGGCGATGGCATTTATAAAGACCCAGAGAAGGCGGTTGACCGCGCTTTGATGATGATCGATTCCGGAGCGGAGATGATCGATATCGGCGGGGAATCCTCCCGTCCCGGAGCGGAGCTCGTCTCCGTCTCCGAGGAGCTTTCCCGAGTGCTTCCGGTGATAACCAAGCTAAGGGAGAAAACAGAGGCTTTGATATCCATAGATACCTATAAGCCGGAGGTGGCGAAAGAGGCGCTTGCTGTGGGAGCGGATATTGTGAACGATGTTGGAGGGCTCTACCAAGGGGAGAAGCTTCTCCCTCTGATTAGGGAGTATAAAGCGGGTTTGATCATAATGCATATGCCGAATCCTCCGGAGAGAAGACATAAACGCCCACCATATCGGGATCTCATCGGCGATATAGTCTCCTTTTTTGAGGATAAGATGAAGGAGGTGGAGGAGGCAGGAGTTTCCGAAGAGCAGGTGGTGATCGATCCCGGTATCGGTTTTGCCAAGAATGTTGAGGATAATTACCTTATAATAGAGATGTTGCAGGCGTTTAGGTCCTTGGGGCGCCCGGTGCTTGTCGGTCCTTCGAGGAAGTCGTTTATCGGGAAGGTGCTTGATCTTCCGCCAGAAGAAAGGCTCGAGGGGACGGCGGGGGCGGTTGCCGCCATCGTGCTCAATCGGGGCGATATCATCCGGGTTCACGATGTGGCGGCGATGAAGAGGGTGATCACCATAGCGGAGAAGATAAGGGAAGCGAGGATGTAGATGGGATTTTTTTCCAGTTTTCTTTCCATATCTCAGTTTACCATAGGTGACCTCATCGATATCTTTCTTGTCGCCTTTCTAATCTATGAGATACTGCTCCTCATCCGGGGTACCCGGGCAGTCCAGATCGCCCTTGGCATCGCCTTCATCATCGTCGCCTACTACTTCTCTCAGGCGCTCAATTTGAGGACGCTCAACTGGCTTCTGAGCAATTTCCTAAGCTACCTGGTGATCGCCATCATCGTCCTTTTCCAGGCGGAGATAAGAAGAGGGCTGGCTATCTTCGGGAGGAACCCTTTTGCCCACCCGCGTTCGCATCTTAAGGGGATGGAGGATGTGATAGATGAGGTGGTGCTGGCTACCACCACCCTTGCTGGGAGCAAGATCGGAGCGATCATCGCCTTTGAGAGGAACATCGGGCTAAGGAGCTACATCGAAGGGGGGATAAGGCTCGATGCTTTGGTGAGCTATGACCTCATCGTCTCCATCTTCCAGCCGAAGTCCCCCATCCATGATGGAGCGGTGATCATCCAGGGGAACAAGATAGCCTCTGCCTCCTGCTTTCTTCCCCTCACCTCCAATCCCTATCTCAGCCGGCGTTTGGGCACAAGGCATCGGGCGGCGATAGGCCTTTCCGAGGAAACGGATGCGGTCTGTCTCGTTGTGTCCGAGGAGACGGGGGAGATTTCATACGCCTATAAGGGCAAGATAAGGAGGAGGCTTTCACCGGTAGCTTTGAAGCGCGATCTTTACACCATCTTCGAGGTAGAGAAGAAGAAGCCCGTAGGGCGAGGTTTCTTCGGCTGGCTCCTCAAGAGGGGGGAGAAAAGGGAGGAAGAGAGATGAGGTTTAATCCCTTTGCCAATCTTTCTTTGAAACTCATCTCTCTCTTTATCGCCATCTTCCTCTGGTTCATCGTGAGTGGTGGCAATCGCGGTGTTATGGATTTTCGGGTACCCCTTCAACTCGCAGGTCTTCCCGGCAAGTTGGCTATTGCTGGGGAATACCCCGATACGGTCGATGTTAGGGTGCAGGCGCCCGATGTGATCCTCAGCCGGTTGAGCGAAGCCCAGATAAATGTCATCGTAGATCTTTCCAAGGTGACGGAAGGAGAGCAGATAATACCCATAACCGCCGATCTCGTCCATCTCCCTGGGGGGGCTAATGTGGTTAAGGTTTCTCCATCACAGATAAAGCTTACCATAGAGAAGAAGATGGCGAGGAAGCTCCCAGTGGTGCCCTCGGTGGTGGGAACACCGAAATCAGGTTTTGCGGTGCGAAGGGTATCCGTATCCCCGGAGCAGGTGATAGTCGAAGGGGCGAGAAGCGAAGTTGCCTCGCTTGATCAGGTTTTGACCACCCCGGTCTCGGTAGCGGAGCGGGCGAGCTCCTTCCGTGAGCGGGTCAGATTGGTGGTTCCCAACCCAAGGGTACGGTTGCTCGGGGATCGTTATGCCGAGGTGTCGGTGGAGATCGGAGAGAGGATAGAACGACGAAGGATAGAAGGTATCCCCGTTAAGCTTGTGCGAAGTTCCTATCGGGCGAGCTTCCAGCCGGAGAAGATAGCGGTGGTGGTGGAGGGACCTTCCTCCCTTCTGGAGCGGCTTAGACCGTCCGACTTTAGGGCGGTGGTTTATGGAAAAGGGCTTGTTCCTCTCGCAATGGGGTATATGGTTTCCCCTAAGGTGGATATAATATCGGGGAAGAAGGGAAACCTTAGGATAGTATCCATAATACCTAAAGAGGTAAAGGTAACGATATCAAAGCAATAAGGGGGCTTTAACCGAGAATGGAGAGGATATTCGGCACCGATGGGATAAGAGGGGTTCCGGGGGAGTTCCCCTTGGATGAGGAGACGGTGAGGAAGATCGGCTTTGCTTTAGGTGAGATGCTCGGGAGAGGGGAGCGGGTGGTGGTGATCGCCCGGGATACCAGGGATTCTGGCGAGGAACTGGAGAGGGCGCTTGCTATGGGGCTTTCTTCCGCCGGGGCAAAGGTTGCTTTGGCGGGTATCCTTCCCACTCCAGCGGTCTCCTATCTTGTAAGGCGGTTTGGTTTTTCCGCTGGCTGTGCCATCTCTGCTTCCCATAATCCCCATCCCGATAACGGGATAAAGTTCTTCGATGGCGAAGGAAATAAGTTCGCTGATGCGCTCGAGCAGGAGCTTGAGCAATTGCTTTCTTCGCTTTCTGCTCCTGGGAGGGGTGAGTTGATTCAGTTCACCCCGCCTGCGGAGCTTTCACTCAGCTATCTCCAGTACCTGCTTGATTCCGGGGTCGATCTTTCCGGAATGAGGATCGCCCTCGACTGTGCCAACGGAGCTACCTACGACATCGCCCCCAGGGTCTTTTCCGCCCTTGGTGCTTCTGCCTCCGCCTACTTCGTATCGCCAAACGGGGTCAACATAAACGAAGGGTGTGGCTCCCTTCTTCCCGAGGTATTGGCGGAGAGGGTGAAGGAGGAGGGAGCTGATCTCGGCATCGCCTTCGATGGAGACGGTGATCGAGCGATGTTCGTTGACGCTTATGGCAGGGTTTTCGACGGCGATGATGTCCTTTATATTTCGGGGCGCTACCTCAAGAAGAAGGGGGAGCTTGCTCGGAATACGGTGGTGGCTACGGTGATGAGCAATCTTGGTTTGGAGCGGGCTCTTTCTGCCTCCGGGATAGAACTGCTGCGGACCGGAGTGGGCGATAGGAAGGTGGCGGAGAAGATGAGGGAGCTTTCCCTCTCCCTTGGTGGGGAGCAGTCGGGGCACATCATCTACTCCCGTTATTCCGCTACCGGGGATGGGATCATCACCGCTCTCAGGGTGCTCGAGGTGATGCGGGAGGAGAAAGCCTCCCTTTCCGAGCTTACTGAGGGTTTCTCCCGTTTCCCCCAAGTGTTGCTGAATATCCCGGTTAAGAGCAAACCGCCATTCTCCGAGATCCCTGCCATATCCGAGGTGATAAGGAGGGAGGAGGAAGCCCTCTCAGGCAGAGGGCGGGTGCTCGTCCGCTATTCTGGCACTGAGCTACTCGCCCGGGTGATGGTCGAAGGGGAAGATAAGGATGAGATAGAGGCGGTCGCTCGGAGAATTTCCCAGGTGATAGAGCGAGAACTTTCCTCTTAGAATAAGTTAGGGAGGGGATAAATGACTAAACTTGGGGTAAACATCGATCACATCGCCACCATCAGGGAGGCGAGAAAGACCAACGAGCCCGATCCGGTACAGGCGGCGGTTATCGCTGAGCTCGCCGGTGCCGATGGGATAACGGTTCATCTCCGGGGGGATAGAAGACACATAAAGGAGCGGGACCTTAGATTACTCCGACAGGTGGTAAAGACGAGGCTCAACCTCGAGATGGCACCTACCGAAGAGATGATAAAGATCGCCCTCCGGGAGAAGCCGGATACCTCCACCTTGGTTCCGGAAAAGCCCGACGAGGTAACCACCGAAGGAGGCCTCGATGTAGTGAAGAATAGGGAGGTGGTGGAGAAGGCGGTCCGCGAGCTTAAAGCTGGCGGGATTACGGTGAGTATCTTTGTCGATCCGGCTGAGGAGCAGATAAGAACCTCAGCGGAGATCGGTGCCGATGCTGTCGAGATAAATACCGGTCGCTATGCTGAGGCAAGGACGGAGGAGGAGAGGAAGAAGGAGCTCGATAAGATAATCGCTTCCGCCAAGCTTGGGCGGGAGCTCGGGCTTCGCGTTCTTGGGGGGCATGGTCTTACCTACAGAAATGTCCGGGAGATAGCCGATATCCCTGAGATCGAGGAGCTCAATATAGGGCATAACATCATAGCTCACGCCGCTCTTATCGGACTTGCCGAAGCGGTAAGGAGGATGAAGGCACTTCTTGAGACACCTCGAAGTTGAGACAACCCTGAGAGGAGAGAGGCGGTCTCCATTAGTATCTTTATTTGATAAACGCTATAGGTTGGTTTATTGAGAGGGAGGGGAATAATTCCCCTCTTTTTATATAAAGATGGTTTGTGTTTTTTTGGTTTAGAAACTTTTTATATTGACAAAAAAATTTTTTTGATTTATTTTTGTTATAGAAGTTTTCGGTAGATAATCTAACCTTTAGTATAGGGAAGGTAGATGAAGAAGGGAGTAAAGTTTATCTTCCTAACCGTCCCTCTTGTTTTTCTTGTTGCTGGGTTATCGTTTGGGCAATACCCCGAGTT
>Ga0190360_1001031_pt1 | contig 14762 bp, 12 predicted proteins | sample 48721834_MG_FD_161271 | JGI IMG/M metagenome (GOLD analysis project Ga0190360, IMG submission 161271) | Hydrothermal vent microbial mat bacterial communities from Southern Trench, Guaymas Basin, Mexico - 4872-18-3-4_MG | ecosystem: Environmental > Aquatic > Marine > Hydrothermal vents >... | reverse complement strand
AGCAAATGGATAGAGAGGCGACCAATATGGATGCAGTATATTAGAAAATCCATTCAGGGCTCCACTTACACCCAATTTTAAGTAATTCACTTCATCAAAAACCACTGCAAATCTATGATGCATTAAAAAAGTTCGAAAAATCAATGCTATAAAAAAAATACCTGAAATAACAAGTATATCTTTAAATTTAATTTCTAATGCTCTTATGCTGTTCTGATTTTGAGAAGCCATTTCACCTCTCCATTTGATTCTTTAATACCATTAATCCCTCTGCGATTGTAAGGAATTCTATTTGCATTTCATTTTTTATCTTATCAACCTTAAGGCCCGAGAGAAGTGGTCTTGTAGCAGGTTGATTGATCTTATCACTGGTTGTGGCATCGATTAATAGAGAGTCGAGCCTGAACACTTCCGCAATCTTTAATGCAAAATCGTATCGGCTCAACCATTCTCCACCTGCAGTATGATAAATTCCCTTTCCATCTTTCTCAAATAAAACCAGCAGTGCTCTTGCCAGATCATCGGCCAGAGTGGGATTGCCATACTGGTCTGTAACTATAGAGACCCTCTGGTTGTTCTCGAGCTTCTCGATCAACCATGTGACAAAGTTTGGACGAACCTTTGGTGCAAAACCATAAAGCACCATGGTTCTTGCAATAACAAAATCATCAAGCATCGCCTTGACTATCTTTTCACTCTCCAGTTTAGTCTTCCCATAAAAACTCAGGGGATTTGTTTCATCCTCCTCGCTGTACGGACCTTTTTCCCCATCAAAAACATAATCTGTAGAAACATGGATCATCTTGCATCTTAAATCTCTACATGCTCCTGCAACATTCTCTGTACCATTGACATTTATCCTCCAGGCTCTCTCCTGCTCTGTTTCACATTTATCGACATTGGTCATGGATGCGGTATGAATAATGCAGTCAGGATTAACTCTTCTTATCTGTTTGCAGATGTATTCTCTATCTGTAATATCACATTGAATATATTCTACATTATTTGATGAGATGTTTGGAGCATCGTGTATATCAATAGATACAGTCCTGTATCTATTTTGCGATATCTGGATGATTTTAGTGCCGAGCAGTCCGTTACCCCCTGTAACACATAAAGTCTTCATCTGGCCCTTCCTGCCTTTATCTTTAAAAATAACCTTTCATAATCAGAGGTGACTCTTTCCCATGTGAATAATCTTAATGCCCTTGCCTCAGCCTCTCTTCTGCACCTTTCAACCTCCTCTGGATGCTCTATGAGGAAACGCATCCTGTCTGCCAGAGATCCTGGATCTTTTACCGAAAAATAGTGTCCAGCGCTTCCCAGTACTTCCCTGTGTTCAGGAACATCATTGGCTAAAATACAATTCCCATGCCCCATGGCCTCAACAAGAGCAGGATGAGTTCCCCCAACTTCTGTTGCCTGAACATAAAAATATGCATTAGACTGAAATTCTCTGTATCCCTCTCCAAAGATATAACCTGTAAATATTATTCTCGGATCTGTTGTCTCTTTCAGGTTCTTTATATATTCACTGCTGTATGGCGCATCACCAACTACTACAAGTTTAAGCTCTGTATCAACATCCTCAAAAGCCTTTACAACAACATGGGCATTGTTTTCTGGCTCCAGCCTGCTTACATATAGAATATAACCCTCCTTTTCCAGCCCAAACTTCTCTAAAATGGTCGATGAACCCATCCTACCAATCGGTGTACCATAAGGTATATATGTGCTTGACTTATTAAATCTATCTTTATAATATCTCCTGACCGCCTTTGCATCTGTTACGATTCTATTGGGCAAAATAGTAGCAAGATATTCAGAAATCCTGTATACTGCTCTGCCGAATCTGTTCCATTTTGCCCGCTTCCATTCCAGACCATCGACATTTAAAACAACTCTCCTGCCCAAGAGTCTTGGTAAAAGAGTAAAAACAGAGTTTGCACTGTTGCAGTAGAGCAGTACATCATATCTTTTAAATAGAACATGAAGTGTGGCAAGAAAAGTATTGGATGGTGTATCAAGATATTTATTCCTGAGAGCCGGCAGAACCACAATCTTTACTCCCTTATATATCTTATTTTTCTGATTTATAAAATTTGATCTTCCATAAACTGTAACATCGTGACCTCGACTGACAAGCCGCTCTGATAAGGCTTCGGCAAATGTTTCGAAACCTCCATAATTGGCAGGAATACCTCTTGTCCCAAGTATTGCTATTCTCATACTAGCGCCTCTAAGACCAGTGGAAGATAAATATGGTTCCACGATTTGTTTTTATATAATCTTTAAAAAATTCCATTAAAAATTCCCTGACATCTTCAGGAATATAATTATCGTGTTCAAGATGATATTTCGAAACTGCTATCCAGCCTGCAGCATTGTTTTCAATGATCTTTTTAAGCTCATCCAGCGACTCTATACAAACAGTTCCAGAATAAACGTCGCGCCACCGTCCAATACTGTCTTTAAAATCGTTCCTTTCAGAACGCTTAAGAGCAGCCATGTTCAATGTATAATCGGATTTTACTTTATAGAACATAAGAACCTGTGGAAGAGATGAGATTACAAGGTCATCTTCTTTCTTATTATTTTTCAGTATCTCAGATGCCTTCCGCCACTCATCAGTAGTCACTGCAAAATTTGTAACACCATCTCCACTGTCTGGAATATGGAATACAACTCTAAACCAGGGAGAGATCAAGAAGATAGTAAAAAACATCAGGTATAATCCACTCTTAAGCAACTTGCTCTTACTGAAGAGAAGACTATTTTTTAAAAAGTTCCACTCACCCTCAACAATATTAACAAAGCCGTAAGATGCGAGTATAAGAAAAAATGGATAAACATAATAAATATAGGTCTGGGATCTGTGTGAAAACACAAATGAGAGAAAAAACAGGGGTGTGATAAATATACATATTAAAATTATTGCCAACCTATCTCTCCTTACCAGTGCCTGAATCGATCCAATAAAAAAGAACGCTGCTATCGGAAACTTAAACGGAGAAATCAAAAATTCAAAAAGATATAGAGGGTTTTTAGCCATAGATGTTCCAGCCGCCCATGGAGGAATATATGAGAGATAGTTTGTTGTCAACTCTCTTATGCCGGGCATTAAAAACCAAACAACAAGTGCTGCAAAAACAGTTAAAATGGATGCGAAAAGATATTTGTAAAATTCTCCTCTGCTGTCTTCTTTAGAAAATAGGGTAATTACAGTCATAGTCATCAAATAGAGTACAAGACCTATTGCAAGAAAGACTATCAAAGAGTGCACATAAAAATAAACAATTCCTATACACATAATGCAGACAATAATCCATGAAACAGATATGCCTTTATTTCTGAAAAATGAAAATAGGTTGTGCAAAACCCCTCTTTTTGTATTGCTCAGATCAAGGTTATTCCATTTATTGCTTTCACCCTCAAATCCCTTAATAAATAATAAAATAATGACTATTGATAAAAACTGAAGAAGTGTATACATTCTCGTAACCCTGCACCATCCAACCTCGAAATGGGAAAAAGAGACCAAGAAAGAAGCCATTAAACCTACTTTACGATTGAATATCTTTTTTGCAAGAACATAAACCATTATTATAGACAATATTCCAAAAACAGCAGAAACAGCACGACTCGTTGTCTCATTAATATCGAAGAAATAGAAAAACAGAGCCGTTATAAGAGTGTGAAGCCTTGCCCTTGTATAAATCATTCCAGATGGCAGTGCCATATCTCCATTTTCCAGCAGCGACTCTGCAGCAAACACGCTATTAACCTCATCGACCCAATAACTCGAGAGGCCAAGATTCCACACTCGAAAATAGGTGCCTATCAGTACCAATAGTATCAAAATAAAAATATATACTCTCGAGTTTGCCTTAGAATAACCCTTAATCAAGCCAGAGTCCATCTTAAAACTCCTTATTTAATCTATATTTAAAATCCTTCTCTCATATGAAATAATAACATCAAGAGCTTCATCAAGAGATACTTCAGGTTCATATCCAATTAACTTATTAATCCTTGAGATATCGGGCCTACGTTTTAACATATCCTCAAATCCTTCCTCGTATGCATCAGAATATGGTATAAAGACAATACTCGAATTGGAACCTGTCTTCTCTTTAATTTTTTGGGCTAACTCTTTTATTGTTATCTCTTCTGTACTTCCAATATTAAATATCTCTCCCTCTGCCTCTTTCTTAGAGGAGAGAGTAATTACAGCATTCACCAGATCCCCCACATATGTAAAACAACGTGTCTGGGTTCCATCACCAAAAACGGTTATCGGCTCCTGTTTTAACGCCTGTCTGATAAATGTTGGCACTACCATTCCATACCGACCCGTCTGCCTGGGGCCAATAGTATTGAAAACACGAACTATAACAATTGGAAGTCCGCTTTCCTTATGATAAGCCAATCCCAAAAATTCATCTAAAGCCTTTGTACATCCGTAACTCCATCTACTCTTTAAGGTAGTACCAAACACACAATCATCAGACTCTCTATATGGAAGCTTATTATTTTTACCATACACCTCTGAGGTTGAAAATAGAACTACTTTCCGATTGTACTTTGCTGCAAGACTCAGCACTGCATGAGTACCAAGAACATTGGTCTCAATTGTATTTACAGGCTTATCAACAATTCTCCGAACACCAACAGATGCAGCCAAATGAAATATAAGCTGACTTTCCTGCACAAGTCTCTCAAGAGTATCTCTATTAAGAATCGTATCTACAATAAAATGAAAATTTTTATTATCTATTAAATGAGCAATATTTGAATATGCTCCTGTAGAAAGGTCATCTATTACTACAACATGATCATTACGTTTTTTAAGTGTCTCAGAAAGATGTGACCCTATAAAACCAGCTCCTCCAGTAATCAAAATATTCACAACAACCTCCTATAAATTATTGATAGAGTTTTTATACCACCATCTTCAATATTTAAAAATGCAGCAGTTCCCTCCAACTGAGCTCTCGCATCAAAATAAGAATTAGACCATATAGGATAGCAAGCGCTGCTCCTGAAATGATTATCATGGCTCCTCTAACAGTAAAAACATTTGATATAAAATATATGATTACTGCTGCAGAGGCAACTCTTATTACTGTAATCATTTTAATAAAAGCATTAAACCGTCTGATCACAACACAACCTGCAATTATACATCCTGTTGTAACAGAGACAGTTGTGGAGAGTGCTGCACCCATAACTCCCATGCGCTGTACAAGAATAAGATTCAATATCAGATCTATTATGAGTACAACACCCGTAATCATGAACGATTTTACCGGTCTGTTATCCGCATTAATTATTGTTGTTAATAGAAAGAAACACGCAAGAGAAGACATGCCCCATATTAAAACCTTTAATATATCTCCTGCAGACAGATATTGGGGGCCAAAGAATAAATTGATAATCTCTCTACCATACACGGTTGCCAGAACCGATATTATCACTGAAAGGATAATCAGATACCTTAAAGAATTCTGAATCGTTTTACCCACCCTGTCTGTTCTCTTATCGGCAAGAGCATTGGATATTGCTGGAAGAGCGACAGCAGAAATTGAAAAGAATAGATAATATGGCACTTTTGCTATGATGCCTGCCGAATAGTAGTCAGCAGAACATCCACTTCCTAAAAAATATTTCACAATCCAGAGGTCGACATTCAAAAGAAGATTAATCATAATCGAATATATGGCAATCGGTACAACAAATCGGATCAAGGGTTTAATATATGATGAATGATCATTTTCCCCATGTTCAACTTTTCTGAAAAAAATGATACCTGCTGTAAGACCTGCACCAGATCCAGCAACATTTGCAAGAAGCGCGCTGGTTATGGATCTACTCATAGATACAAATAGTAATACAAAACAGAGTTTGGCAATTGAGTATATCACCATGATAATACTCTGCCTGCCAAAATTCTTCAGTCCATTCTGAAGAGACTGAAAAACAAAAAAGAAGCCATAGAGCCAAATATCGACCACTGCGATCCGAATGAAAAAAGTTATAGATCCATCCTTCAGCGTGTCTGCTATGTATGGCGCTGCACCAAAGCCAATCAAAAAAAGAACCATTATGAAAAAAAACTGCAGACGTGATGCACTTCTTACTATCGCGCCGGCATTCGACACATCTGCAGATACAAACTTCTGAATGGCAAGAGGAAAACTGTTTATTGCTCCAATCTCAATCCATATGAGTATAGACATTACAACACCATATATTCCAAATGCCTCACGGCCCAGAGATCTTGCCAGATAAAAATTTATAACATAACCAGCAATCAGCTGAATGATCCATCCTGTTATGAGAAAAGCTGTTCCCTTTTTCAATTCAGACATGGCCGAAAAATTATCTCCTCTTCTCTGTACTCAAGCCCGATCTATAAGGACCTCTAACAAATCCCCATACATAAACCACAAGTCCCAAAAATATGAGGGGATATAGCAAAATGTATTTTATAAAGAGCCTTATATCCGATGCGATCAGTCTTCTGCCAATAGCAAACGTTCTGAAGAGAGGAATCATTGGTATAAGATATGGATGTTTGATTAAAAAATATCCATGCCGCCTTGTCCTTCGACGTGTTTCATTTGATCCCTCGCCAAGAGATATCTGATTCCTGATAAACTGCATGAACTTAACTCTATTTTTATGATAGATTCTGGCCTCGGGATTAAAATAGATCTTCTCACCAGTCGATATAACATTGTCACAAAAAATAGTATCCTCTCCCTTCATAAAATCGGGGAAAAAGCCTACCTTATCAAACACACTTCGCTCTACAGAAAGATTACAGGATGGATGAGCCTTCACCTCACACGGCTTGGCCCTGTCATTCATCTCATTGAATGATAAAAGATACTCTGCTGTTCCAATGATGCTATGTGGAGTACCATTTGCCACTCCTCCTCCGACTACCCGATACCCCTTATTATGAAATTTAAGATGATTTTTTATCCAGTCTCTATCAACAATGCAGTCAGTGTCTGTAAAAAAAATAATCTCACCTCTTGCAATTCTTGCCCCCTCTGATCGTGCCTTACCAGGAAGCGTTCTTTTGCTCAAATGGATAAATTTGACATCCGGGAAAAGACTCGAATACTTCTCAGCAATGTCATAGGGTGAACTGTCTACAACTATTACTTCATACGACTCAGTATAGCTCTGATTAAGAACACTGACGAGACACTTTTTAAATACATCATCCGGTTTGTAAGACGGAATGACGACCGAAATATATGGTCGTCTTAAAGAGCCTTTCAACTCATTCTCCTCATCTTAATAAATCCTTATACAATTTTATGGTTTTTCGAGCAATCCCATCCCATCCGTTTCTGAACGATATATCAACAGAATCCCTCTCCAGCTTCTGCAAATAACCACTATCGTTAAGAACATTCAGGAGAGTTTCTGCAAGAGCCCTATAATCTCCAGGTTCGAAAATCACATTATGATCCTTTACAAGGTCGGGCAATCCACCCACATTGCTTACAATAAGAGCTTTGTGAAATGCAAGTGCAACATTCCCTGCCCCACTCTGTGAATGAAAATGTCTATATGGCAACACAACAACATCTGAGCCAAAAAAGAAGTACTTTATTTCTGAAGAGGGTATATACCTCAAATGGAGATCAAAAAAATCCTCCAGTTGGTAGTTTTTAATCATCCCCTCATATTTACCCCAGTCGATCCAGTTCTTGCCTGCAATTATGCACTTCAAATTATCGATCTTATTTTTTAAAATATTCACTGCCTCTATTAGTGTATCGATGCCCTTGTATTCCCTTATGTGACCAAAAAATAGAATGACCCTGCTCTTCTCATCTATCCTCAAGAACTCTCTTGCATCTTTCTTACTAATAACCTCATCTAAGTAGAAATCGTAACTTCCAATTGGAATTACCTCTATTCTTGAGGGAGAAATGTTCATAATCTGTTCCAACTGGCTCATATTTGTATTTGAGTGAACAATAAATCTGTCTGGGAGTAGCATCATGGTCCTGGATATCAACCTATCGACTAAATTTGACTCATGACTCACAACATTATGCACCGTACATACGACCTTTCTTTTTCTCAATTTTGCAAACAAAATCAGAGGGAAAAAGACTATAAACAAAAATGATGTCCACCACTGAAAATGTACAATCTTTGTATCTATTCCTAGTCCGGTCCTTATTGTACAGATAATATCATACCATTTCAATCTTGTATCAATATTTATGCTACTTGTATCCTTCAATCGAAAAACAGTATCCCTCTCCTCGGGATCCAGCGGATATAACATTCTTGGATAGATGTGTTTAAAATTAATAAATCTGATAGATATATATTTTGACAGTGCCTGTACCTGTTCAATGCAGTATTCGCTTATTCCCTTTATTGGTGGAAGTGTACCGATCATTGTTATTCGCATCTAACCATTCCCTCCGCAGAGAAGATATAAAGACTAACCGGATCTTTCAGAATTTCCATCTTTACCGCCTGCCTTCTCTCTTTTAAAAAGCTCCATCCTTTTCAATCTCAAGAGCACATCCTCTATTAATCTGCGATTTGCCGATATTATATCTGCCAGAAATCCGATCATGATTATTTGAAACCCGACTATCATCATCACCGCAGATAGTATTAACGATTGAATGTGGCCCGACCCGCTTCCTGTGAAATAAAAATATAGAAACCTTACAGAAACAACCAGCCCAGCAATAAATATCAAACCTCCAATATACATGAATATCTTCATTGGTTCATACAGCATCCATATCCTAGTGATTGTAGAAATAGATCGCCTGATATATGAGGGAATACTGGAGAACAACCTCGAGGGCCGCGTCCTCTTGTTTGTTCTTATTGGAACATGTGTAATTGCAATATTCTTCTTACCAGCCTGAATTATTGTTTCAAGAGTGTAGGTAAAACGAGATATAACATTAAGCCGCATTGCTGCCTCACGACTGAATGCACGAAAACCACTTGTTACGTCTGGAATATCGGTTCCAGAAAGATGCCGGACAACCCAACTTCCCGCAAGCTGAAGAATCTTTTTTAAAAATGAGAAATGAGCAATTTCCTTTACATTCCTGTCCCCGATGACCATATCGGCCTTTCCATCGATAATCGGATCGATCAGTTTCTGAATATCCTCTCCACAGTATTGATTATCACCATCTGTATTGACTATAATGTCTGCTCCCAGACGAAGCGATGCATCAATCCCTGTCATGAAACCTTCTGCCAATCCCTTATTATTTGTCAATCGAACTATATGATCCACCCCTTCCTCCCTTGCAACCTCAACAGTCCTGTCTGTACTTCCATCGTCAACAATCAATATTTCAACCTCATCTACCCCTCTGAATTTTCTTGGTATGTCTCGCAGGGTCAGGGGCAGTGTCTTCTCTTCATTATAGCATGGAATTTGAATTATCAATTTCACGATTACCTCTTCCTTTCATTGATGACTTCTTTTATATTATACTCCCTTATGTCTCCTGCATGTGTAAATATTAACATCTCACCTAAGAGACCAATGCTCACCATCTGGATACCGATCACCAGAAGAAGAGCACCGAGCAACAGAAGCGGCTTGCCTGCTATTCCTCCAAAACGGAGTATCCTGTAGAAAAATAGGTATATTTCAATTCCAGCACCAAACATTATAAAAAGGGATCCTATAAATCCGAGAAAGTGAATCGGTTTCTTTGAGTAACGGGACAGAAAAAAAACTGTAATCATATCCAGCATCCTTTGAAGATACTCCTTAGGATATCTCGACTTTCTAAATCTTCCCTTCATCTGTTCGATCTTCTCCTCAACAACAACATATCCCTGTTGACCTGCCAGGACTGGAATAAAGTTATAGAGATTTCCATAAAACGATATGTTATTAAGTACCGACCTGTATGTTGCCACAATACCACTGTTTATGTCGTGCAGTTTGACACTGGAGATTATAGATGTCAATCTATTGAAAATCCATGAAATCAATCTGTTGAAAATGCCGTCACTTCTTGGATGACGCCATCCTACGACCATGTCTGCCTCTTTGAGCCTCTCTATTATGGCAGGTATTTTCTCGTGATTCACCCTGACTCTGCTGCTTATGAAAATGATTCGTTCCCCTTTTGAATATTTGAGACCTGCATCTAAACATGCGGCCTCTCCAAACATCGATCTCATTCTCACAACACAAACCCTGCCGTCTTTCTCTGCTATCTTTTCCAATCTCTGATACGTATTGTCACTGCTGCCATCATCAATAAAGAGTATCTCGAAAGGATCGTTAATGGTCTTTAAAATCCTTTTCAGGTTCTGGTATAGAGAATCGACTTCATTTCCAAAATTGTGTACAGATACAATGACAGATATCATCGAAAATTTCTCTGAGCTGTTATTTCTACTTCTCATTACCTCCCCCATCTTTATGTATAACAAACGGCTTCATCGTACCTCCCCTTCGGTCACCTGTTCTTACTATTAAAGATCCCACAAGACCAATAAATAGAAACTGAAATCCTGCAACACACAGTAAAAACAGAAGAGTAACCAGAACATTTAAATCAATCAACTCCACAGAATCAACAAACATTCTGTAACCTATGAAAAATGCCAGTACCAGACCAGAAATCAAAAAACCCAGTCCAATCTTTCCAAAGAACTGGAGAGGACGCCTTAGATATTTTAAAAAAATATTCAAACTCGAAAGATCCATTAATACTCTGAATGTTCTCGTGAGATTATACTTTGACTTCCCATGTCTTCTGGGATGATGGTGTACAACTATCTCTGTAATCCGTGCACCCTCCACCCTTGCAAGGGCCGGGATAAAACGATGAAGCTCTCCATAGAGCTTTATCCCATCGATCACCTCCCGCCTGAATGCCTTCAGCGCACATCCAGTATCATGCAGTTTTACATCTGTAACAGAACATATCAACCTGTTTGCAAGACGAGATGGAAGTTTTCTGACAAGGAATTTATCCTTTCGATCCTTCCTCCATCCTACAACCACATCATAACCCTGATCAAACTTTTTCAGCATATCGGGGATGTCTTCAGGATCGTTTTGCAAATCACCATCCATGGTAATCACAATTTCTCCAGAGCTTCTCTCAAATCCAGCAGCAAGAGCGGCGGACTGTCCAAAATTTCTGCGAAATATGATTACACGAAACCACAGATCTTGTGCAGCAAGTTTTCTGAGCCTCTCTGCCGTACCGTCACTGCTGCCGTCATCAACAAACACTATCTCGTATGGTCTTTCTATATTTTCTAATACTCTCTTAATTGATCTATAGAGTGGAACCACATTATCCTTTTCATTATAAACCGGCACAACAACAGAGAGGTAGATTTTTTCTTCTTCATTAATCACTGAGCCTTCTCCTTCTTCCAAATCTAATGAACCATATAAATGCTGTAAATGGGCCAATTATCATTATCTCTGTAACAATTGTCCAGAAGTTGTGCCAGCAAAATAGACTCTTTATGAATGCCTCACTGCTAGAGGCCTTGCTCACATCCCTGAATATAGTAAATGAGGAGATGTAAAAGTTGTTGTTAATAGGCCAGAAGAGCTGAAGACCATAAGGAGCACTCACATCTTTTGTAAAATAGTCGAGCAAAAGGTGTGAAACAACCAGAAGAAATGCTGTGAGACTGAGCCTTAAAAAATTCTTCCTTTTTAAAAAATAAAAGGAAATAACGGCTACAAGACCGACTGCAGCAGCAAATCCAAGGCTGTGCATCCACCTGTGATGATATAAATTCGGATTGCCTGCAGGATACCCAAAAATAAGATCAAAATCTGGAAGATTTGCCAGTAAAAATATAAATACCCAGACGAGCAGGCTTCTCATCTGTTTCTTTTTCAGTGTCAAGGATGCCACACCCGAGCCTGCTATCATATGTCCAATTGTTGTTGAAATAACACATCCTCCTAATTTTTCCTATGATGAAGTTTCCTGCCTTGCGATTGATGAGGCAATCGTATCAAATCCTTCCCTGTAAAAAAAGTAGAGTCCTGGCAAATTTAGTATCAATCTGAGCACATATATCATTATCGAAAAACCAAGGGCCTCCTCTCTGCTTATACCGATTGATTCAAAAAGATAGACTATGCCCCCCTGTGTGATACCAATGCCTGCAATTGAAAGGGGAATCATTCCCAGTATAACCACAACAGGCAAAAAGATAAAAAGATAATCAAAGGGGACCTTCATGTCGAGGCTCCTTGCCAGAAAATATACAACAGCAACTCTTACAAGTTGAAAACCAAGAGCAAGAAAGAACAGGTAGAGAATATATCTTTTATAGGAGTTGTATTCATAAAAAGAGCGGACAACCTCTCCAATCCAACTTATTATCTTTTTCAAAAATTTTATATTTGCCACTCTTCCTCGAATAAATGTCCGCAACTTCTTTGACATAAAAATAAAAACCGATGCTATACCTGCCCACATGGGAACAAGAGCAATCAATAAGTCTTGACGGCTAAAAATGTATCCTCCAAAAAAATAGCTCGTGGATGCAAAGAGAGTAATTATTGTCATATTGATGAACCTGTCGAGAGCAACAGAGGAAAAAGAATGGATTGTCTGACCTGTATACTTTGAAATATAGAATATCCTCATTGCATCAACACCAAGTTTTGTTGGTAAAAATATTCCTACAAAAATGCTTATAAAATTGTATTTTAATATCGAAAGAAAGGGCATATGGATATCTTTCAATCGGAGTGCCACATACAGCCTTGCAGTCATAAATATCTTCTCGACCAAGAGACACAATATAACAAGCATCAGAAATCCAGGGCTGGAATCGGCTATGACACTCCAGAGCCGAGAAACATCTGTCCTCTTGATGAGAAAATAGACCATCCCCACAACAATGACCGTCTTGGCAAAGTTCAGTAAAACATTCCTTTTTCTCTTATTTTCCTTCATGATCTATTCTTATCTTCCAGTAAGGCTCCTCATCCACAACTCCAAGATCAGTAGTGCCCATAATCGGTGAGAATTATTCTCTTTTCTTTTTATATGACTCCTAAGCAATCTTTCTATATAGGAAAAATTAAAAATACCCCTCTTTCTAACCACTTCTTCTGAAAGAATGGAAAAGAAAAATTCTCTGACTTTTTTGTTGTGCCGTATCCAGTTTTTCATTGGTATAGAATGTCCGAGTTTGTCTCTGCGATCTACTATCTGACCAGGTAGTATTGGCCTAACGGCAACCCTTTCTATATATTTTGTGTCTGAAAATCCCCTTATCTTTAAATTAGATGGGATAGTAGCACAGTACTCCACTAGATCTACATCTAACATCGGAAACCTTACTGCCATGCCCAGCGATCTGACCAGATTCATCCTCATTAAATAGAATTGAACAACAGTCTGATAGTCGCTGTACAGAGAACGGCTCAGGCTGTCAAATCCATCCGCTTCTGTGTTAAAGCGGATAATATCCTCATAGATGAGGTCGGGATCGATCTTATCATAAAATTCAGGATTTAAAATACGTGCAAGCTCATCATGGCTGTAATAGACACGCCACCTGTGAGTGCCGAGTTCTGGGGGAAACCGATAGCTTTCAGAAAAACGTTTTAACTTTACCTTCCAGTCCTTCTTCTTCTCAGAGTCATGAACCATTCTGCCCATCAAAAACAGCGGTGACAATATAAACCCTGGAATAGGCTTAAGAATCTTTGCAGTCTTATCGGCTATATATACCGGATGTCCGGCAAAGAGCTCATCTCCACCATCTCCGGTGAAGATGTTTCCGACCTCACCTCTTGCTGAACGTGCTAAAAGATAACTTGCAATGTTTATTCCCACATCACAAAATGGTTCATCCATGAAAGATACCATCTCTTCTGCAAGAAGAATATCCTCTGGCAGATATTCAATCAGGCGATGATCGGTATTGAATGCAGAAGAAACAACAGAGGCATAGCCGGATTCGTCAAAACTCTCCCCCCTGCATCTAAAAGAAAAAGTCTTTAATCCATCCACTCCATGACTGTGAAGAAGTGATACAATGGTTGATGAATCGAGCCCTCCGCTGAGAAAAACTCCAATGTCTGCGCTGCTACTGATTCTAATCTTTACCGCATTCGACAACAAATCCCTTATCCTCTCTCCTATAACCTCCTCATTCTCCTCTCTGACCCCCTTGAAAGAGACCGACCAGTAACGCCCGAGTGATACTCTTTCATGGTCATATAAGAGATAATTTGCAGGCATGAGCCTCTCAATCCCCTTAATAATCGTGCTCCTGCCTGGATTGTAGCAAAATGAGAGATATTTTGCTAGCGTCAGAGGGTCTAACTGGTCGCTTTTTCTTAGAACAGAACTTATCGGTCTAAGTCTTGAACCAAAGACGATCCCCCTTCCATCAATAAAATAGTAGAGCGGAAGAGTACCAACCTTATCCCTTGCAATAAAAAAAGAACCCCTCTGGCCATCCCACAGTGCCAATGAAAAGGAACCGTTTATATCTTTTAAAAAATCTATACCATCCCTTTGATACAATCGATACATCCCTTCAAGAGAAGGAGAAAACCCTGCATTCGAGGTTAACCATTCCATGTTAAATATCCTGCCCCATAAAAAAATAGCCTTGCTTCTGTCTCCAGAAATCCACATATCCCATTCTCTTGAACGAATGTTATGATCTTCAAAGGAGAGAATTAAAAAGTTGCTGTTTTTAAAACATAACATCTCCTCCCATTT
>Ga0190360_1001027_pt1 | contig 14798 bp, 15 predicted proteins | sample 48721834_MG_FD_161271 | JGI IMG/M metagenome (GOLD analysis project Ga0190360, IMG submission 161271) | Hydrothermal vent microbial mat bacterial communities from Southern Trench, Guaymas Basin, Mexico - 4872-18-3-4_MG | ecosystem: Environmental > Aquatic > Marine > Hydrothermal vents >... | reverse complement strand
GCATTGAAATCATTTATTTTCGGGGGTTCGAGGTCGACTGCCGACTGCACAATCAGCGTCCCAGCGGGCGTTGCGTTAACGTTCCCGTACGTGTCATTCGCGTAAAATCTGTACCCTGTAACTTTACCTGCCGAATACGTGGGTATTTGTTTCGTCGTGTTCGACCAGTTGCCTTTCCCGGAGAAATTCTGTAATGATTGGTTCTCCCAGGAATCATCATTTGTTGCGTTCCACGAGAATATCCAGCCTGAAAGCTCATAATCATCCTGCCAGTAGGAATAGAATTCAACGTAATCTCCAACCGCCGGATTCGTTTCGTTTGCATCGACGTTCGAATAATCCGGGGCAGAGGGATCATAAACTTCGAGCAAACGTGTGCTTGAATTTGAATCATCTGCGTTCGATGAGTTACACTGGACCCTGAAGTAATAGTTTCCGAAAACCCTAGCGGTTATATTGAACGGGAAGTTTTCCGAAGTTGTGTTTTTCGTGACGTTACCTATACTGTAAAAGGAGACGTTTGAATAAACATCTGAAGGAGAGGTCGCCGTCTCCTCCCACACCCCGCTGCTGTTGTCCCATAATTTTATGAAGACATCTGTTGCGTTCAGGACGCCGTTTACCTCGGAGCAGTTGCCCTGGAATAGAATGCTATGGTTGTAAACTATCTGGGGCGTCCCTTCAAAATTCCCTGAAGCTGAAAGATTCGCAGGCGTGAACGAGTACGGAAGCTCAAGGACCTGCCAGGATATCTCTCTGTTCTGCCCGCCGTACCTCCTTTCGTAATGCAAAGTCGAGCCATCCTTCGTAATGTACCACCACTGCGTATGCCTTGGCTTGGCTGTTCCGTCCCCGTTGCATGAGCCTGAAACCCACACAAGCGAACGGTTTGCCTGAACGGCAGGCGAAAGCACGTCGTCATTCACGTAATCGGTCGAACCCCATGCCACATGCGTATCTTCCAGTCTGTCGCCCACCCCCTGACCGAAGTCTATCACATACCACCTCACGCCCCTGTTATACGTGCTGTCATAGTTGTAGAAGCAGACCTGCGTATCACTCGATATGTAGCCTGCTGTTGCCGACGTATCAAGACCATCATCTCCTATTGCATGCGTCTGGAACACGAGGATGGAGCGCGACTTGTTTATGTTTGTTGATATGGTATCGCAGAAGGGCGAGGTGTCCTGCCCATAACCCGTTGTATATCCTTTCGCGAAACCACCTATTTTCGACGTGTTCCACTCAACCACAACCCATCTTATTTCGCCTGATATGCCTGTTGTGGATTGCCTGATGAATGTGATGGTACTGCCATCGGTGACATTCGAGTAAAATTGCGTGACCCTTCCGTCCCTCGTTGTAGACGACGTCCGTATGTAGTGCCACGCCATGGATTTCGAGGGGTCAACCTGGTTCGTGATGATGTCGGTTGTGGATGTTCCGGTGAAAGATGAAAGTGCTTTCTCCCCTCTCTGAACCGTGAATTCGTTATCGAAAGATTCAAGAACCTGCCATCCTATCCTCAGATCCCCGTCATCGGATGCATACCTCTGAACCCTGATGTGGGTGGAGTTATATATGTACGCGGTTACGAGCGCATCATCCGAATTCATGGCAGGATCCGAACCAGTTGTTGAGTCTGCTGTTACGTTCTCCTGCCACATGAGGTTCGGCATGAGGACAAAGGCATGGTCAGGGTCGACTGCGTGGTCAAGCGGTATGTATGCATCGGTTCCGGTGAAGAGGAAGTCACCCTGCTGAACCCTGTATCCTGTCATCCCTGCCAAGTTATGCGCGTATTCAGCATCGCTCCCGAATTCAAACCTGAGTGTGTGCCTCCCGGCTGTCAGGACTTTGCTCACCTCGTATCCGGTTTCGTCACATTCGTAGTTCCCGATGACCACGGAGTTGTTCACCCACTGATAATCCAAAATTTCGTTCCCGCACCTGATTTCCAAAAACTTCAGATCATTATCTTCGTTGGCATCGCTCCAGGTTGTCCCGTCCACGGCCGTTATCGTCAGATTCGCTGTTCCGTTCGTTGTGAAACGGACGGTCCAGTTCCCTCCCACGGTCGGATAACTCTGGACGTTCAGAATCGTTATGTCGATTTCAAAGGTCTGGTTTGAAAGATGCGGTGTAACCCACTGCACCCTGTCGATAAGGTCATTATTGTTCCTGTCAAGGAAGACAACATCGTTGAAGGGCTCTCTCCTTCCGTTTTTCAGCCAGTAAACCTTTATGTTCTCTTCCGGGAACTCCGTGACATCCGTGTAAGTCAAAACATTCTTATAATTTATTTCAGAATAAACGGTTACCCTCTTCCTGTAGGGCGTTAGCCACACTTTCTTGACTTTCGGGGCTTCTGTGTAATACTCGATTTCAACTTCTTTGACCTCTTCCTCTATCTCTATCTCCAGCTCTTTTGGACCCTTCGCAACGGTCATTCCTGTTATTGAACCAAAGAATTCAGAGAGCTTTTCCAGCCAATTTTTCTCGCGGACAATAATAGCACCTGTTATCGTGTCCATGCCCGTGCCTGTTATACTGACCGGCGCCCCGTTTATCCTGACCTTCAAATTTTCAGTGGCTATCTTTTTTCTAAAATTTTTCTCTATCTTGTTAATTTTTATGTTTGTTGCCTCAGCCGGGAGCTTCACAACCAGACCTTTAATCTTATCCCTGAGTCTTACCTTCTTTACCCATTTGACAGGTTTGTTAATTTCTGCCTGATACTGCATCACTTCCACTTCTGTTTCATTAGTTACCGTGATGTTTGCAGTTACGTTTTCCGGCAAGGTAACATTTGTCACATTTTCGGGTAATTGAGTCACCTCTTCAGGGATTGTTACATTGGTTACGTTTTTATCAGGAACTTCGCTGATATTTGCAGGCATGCTTACGTTGGTTTCGTTTATTGCGGGTCTTGTTATGTTACCCCCTGTTGCGTTTTCAGGAATTGTTACGTTGGTTGCATTAATTTCAGTGATGTTTTCAGCGATCGTTATGTTTGTCACATTTTCGGGCAAGGTAACATTCGTCTCATTCACTGGTGCGGTTATGTTCCTGAAAGTCTCATTTCCGGTTATATTTAACGTGTAATTCAAGGTTTCATTTACCGTAACATTTTCCGTTTCATTGGTTACGCCCCTTACAACGATATCCTTAGAAATGCTTGCTATCTCATTCCCCTTGTATATCAATGCCGCGCTCAGGGTATAGTTGCCTTCTTCAGATGGTGCGATGAAATCAGTTATGGTTATGATTAACCCACCGACCTCATAACCCTCGATGCTTTCATTGCCAATGGTCCTGTTTTCGAGTGGTGCAGAAACCAAAGAAGTTATATCCGAGTCGAAGGTTTGGGTTCCCATCTGCACATGGAGATTCGCTCCTGCCGGGACGAACTTGTTCACTTCCAGAGCGATGGTCTCGCTTATGTTTTGGTTTGGTGTGTAAACGATAAAACCTGTTGTTTGGATATTTAGTAAAGGGGTAGCAAATAAAAGAAGTAGAATTATAGATGTTACGAGTACCGCGCTTAATCTCTTGTTTGTTCTTATATATTGTAATGTAACCGATAACCTGCGGGGACTTTCCGGTTTTGTCCCAACGTAGATGTTCCGAACATTTCCATTCTTGTCTCTAACACTTTTGTAGTAATACGGGCCATACAGTTTGCCCTTTTTTTTAATGTAACGGGCGTAAGTCAAAAAGACCATCCTCTTTTAGCTAACATTGTTAGCCGCTCATATGCCCGAGATTTTTGTAATGTAACCGGTTACAGGCACCCCAATATTTAATAATTGGTATGACCTTTATTTAAAATAAGGCTGTTTTTTACATATTGTCCGCATTTCCATAGTCCATTGCCCATACTTAGCAACTTACATGTCCAGAACAAATACAGCAAAAGCAGCAGTCTCAAATTTTTCCATAAAACTATAATGAATTATTAAAATTTATTGTTATGTTTAACCCAAAAAACTAGGAGGCTAAAACTCGTATCCAAATCTCTCCAGCGTGTCTCTCATCTTCAACGAATCCTTCTCAAGAACCGGGCTTTCGGAAATCAGCGTGATTTCCCTTATTTTGCTTTTCAGAAGGGCTTTTGCAAGTTCCCCGAAATCAGGTTTTTGATGACCGAGCGTTAAATGATTCCTCTCGCCTTTCACTGTGTATTCTATGTTCGAGAAATGTGTGTGATACCTCGGGAGATGCAGGGATTCCATTTTTCCCACCACGTCCTTGAAATCTATCCTTCCGACATTCCTCGCATAAATATGGGCCCAGTCAACGACAGGAACGCAGTTTTTGATTTTCCTGTGAATGCCTATGTTCTCCTCGAGCGTTCCAAACTGGGAGACCTTCCCTGTGGTCTCCAAACCGAGTTTGACGTCCCAACCTTTCTTCTCGATGAATTCATTCATTTCTTTGCATGCCTTCAAAACCCTCTTGAAAGACTCTCCTTTTGGAAGCCCTCCGTAATAACCAGGGTGAAAAACAACGACCCAGGCTCCCAGATAATGTGCTCTTTCACAGGAATCGAGAATCCGCTTCTTCGAAGCTTCCGCTTTCTCGGGGTTGCACAGGTTTATAAAGTAAGGGGCGTGTATCGAAAGGAGAACGCCGAGGTCCTTCGCGACCTTCCCTGCTTGTTTCGCCAGTTCGTTCTTCATATGCACGCCACGGACGAATTCAATTTCCATCGCATCCAGACCGAGCTCCGCAACCCTTCTTATTCCGTCCATGCTTGTCGAGCCCTTCGCCGTCAGAGGGATGCCAGCAGGACCAAGATGAATTTTCATTTAAACACCAGCCGCAAACAAAATATTTTTAACCCTGTGCAATAAAAATTTGTTATGGCCGGAGAAATCGATCTGAAATCCAAGATTCGAACGGTTCCTCATTTCCCGAAGAAGGGCGTTATGTTCAAGGACATAACCACACTACTCCAGGATTCTGATGCCTTTCACTATGCGGTCAGGGAAATGCTTTCCCATTTCAAAAACAAGAAGATAGACAAGGTGGTTTCAGCGGAAAGCCGTGGCTTCATATTTGGCTCGGTCATAGCTCACGAGTTACGCGCAGGGTTTGTTCCCCTGCGAAAGCCCGGGAAGCTTCCCTGGAAAAAAATCAGGGAGGAATTCAATACGGAATATTCGAAGGATGCGTTCGAAATACACGAGGATGCGATAGAAAAGGGCGAAAGTGTTCTGATAGTGGATGATTTGCTGGCGACGGGAGGAACCATGGAGGCCGCTGCCAAACTTGTGGAAAGACTCGGCGGCAACGTGGTTGGGATAGCAATACTTATAGAGCTCGGCTTCCTGAAGGGGAGGGAGAGGCTAAGGAAATACGATGTGTTCACGCTTGTGAACTACGAGACAGAGGAGTAAATCTTTCCCGTAGAAGCGAGGAATGGGTCTGGCTTTTTTCTTAACATATTGCGGATAAACGAAGCTCCCATTAGGAAGTTTGGGTGGAGTTGCGAAGCAACGGAACCGCTCAGTGCCTGTTATGTTCTTCGAAGCCGAAGGCTGAGAACGAGGAAAGCGAAGCTTTCCGAAGAATCTGCCCCCTCGCTAAAAAATTTAAATTACGGGAAGCCCACGCCTTGTGCCTTCGATATTTTTCTTGACATAACCGTAAACTTTATATATATTGATACTTATCAATATGTAATATGAGAGAATCATTAAAAATATTCAAGGCGTTATGTGATGAAACGAGATTAAAGATAGTCGAGTCTCTCCTTGAAGGAGAAAAATGTGTTTGCGAAATTGTTCCATTTACAGGAAGAACCCAATCAACAGTTTCAATCCAGTTATCAAAGCTTGAAGATCTGGGGATTGTTGAGTCAAGAAGAGAGGGGAAAAGCGTTTATTACAGGCTTGTAAATGATAAGGTTATGAAAATTCTCAAGATAGTTAATGATAAACCAAATGTTAAAGGAGGTGTCAAAAAATGATTCCTATAATTTATATCCTGGCCTTATTGGTAACAGGAGCCTTGGTAGGTTTAGTTTCCGGTTTACTAGGAGTTGGTGGTTGTTTTATAATGATTCCCGTCCAGTTTTGGATTTTGACGGCAATGGGAATAGATCCTACTATTGCGATAAGAGTTGCCTTCGGAACTAATTTATTAGTTGTTTTCCCTACTGCTATCAGCGGCTCTTTCAGACATCATAAAAAGGGGGTGGTTCTTTGGAAGCAAGCAATAACTCTCGGTTTAACAAGCATGCTATTCACATTTACAGGAGCTTATGTTGCAAGTATGTTGAGTGGAAATATTCTCACAATTCTTTTTGGATTGGCAATTGTTTTAGGCGCGGTAAGAATGTCAACTGCCCATCCCATAAGAGTTGAAGGAGAGCCGCACGCAAATCCAATAACCTATATTTTCTTAGGAATTATTTTTGGGTTTGTTACAGGACTAATAGGGATTGGCGGGGGAGTTTTAATTGTTCCATTAATGGTAATATTTCTGAATTACCATATGCATGAATCAGTCGGCACTTCAACAGCAGTTATGATATTTACAAGCTTGGGGGGAGCAATAGCCTACATACTTTATGGACTAAATGCTTCAGGATTGCCACCCTGTTCCTTTGGTTATGTCAACCTTTTACAGTGGATTTTATTAGCAGGCACAAGTATTCCAATGGCTCAAGTAGGTGTTTACTTTGCACACAAATTTAATCCAAAATCATTAAAATGGATTTTTATTATTGTTATGGCTTATATGGGATTAAAAATGATTGGTGTTTTCTCTTGGCTCGGTTTGCCTATATAAAAAATAATTCGGCGGGGGCTTCCCTTTAGACTATTGTCTGCTTCGCAGAATTTTATAAAAACGCTCGGGGGCAAATTGAATATAACATATGCGATTAAGAGAAGTTTCCGCTTGCGGAAATTTGGGAAAATCAAACGAAGTGTAGATTTTCCTCATAACCGCTGTTATACGCTCCCGATAGGGACGAGGATTGCAAAGCAATCCGAAGAGTCGGCGAAGGGACGCCATAGACTTATTTTCTTTTACGTTTTGCATACCAGTTGATGAAAATTATCCAATACATGAACAGCAACGCGACAATACTAATCCAGTATGGTTTTTCAAAAACTGGTTTTGGTAGCGTATTGAGATATGCTATTACACTTATTGTTACTATTACTGAGAGCACAGAAACAACAATTTTTCGCAGTTTGTCTTTCTCCATTTTGTTACCTCCTTTCATAGATTGATTATTATTTCTTTTATATGTTTTTATTTCGGGCGTCCTGAAGCCGATTGCGTATAACTGTTGTTCGCCGAAGGCACGTTTATCTGATTTTAACAGGGCTGTGCCGTAGTTTCAGGCTCTTAATCAAGGAATGAGTGCCGTCGTCCAGCAGGCCGTTGCCCCATGTTTTTTTAAGTTTTCAGGCAACGGTGCTGGATGGAGTTTAATTTCCGTTAAACTCAGGCACGAATGGTTGAACAGGTTGCTGGTTTTAATTAAAAACCGATTAACAGAGAGCCTGAAATTTTGGCGAACAACTATTTCACGCATTTTTTGTTCGCTTAATGGGTGGAATTATGAGAAAAAGCGAATTGCGGATTTTGTTTAAACATTTTCCAGAAACTCCTTGGCTATAAAAACCTGCAGACCACACAGATTTACACCCATGTCGCGAACATGGATATCAAAAAGCTTGCCGGTCTTCTCTGATTAAACGCAACGGCTCTGAACATTTATTAACCTCGCGGACAACAAAATCTTATAGGTGCTTGCATGCTGGACATACGGCTTTTCAGGGAAACCCCGAAACTGATTCGCGATTCGGAAAAGAAAAGGCTCAAAGACACGAAACTCGTGGACAATGTAATAGATATGGACAGTAAATGGAGGGCGGCCCTGCAAAAGGCCGAAAAACTTAAACACAAACGAAACGTGATTTCAAGGGAAATAGCCGAACTCAAGAAATCAGGAAAGGGTGTCTCAGGAAAAATAAGGGAAATGAAAAGGATAAACGAAGAGATTCTGAAAAACGACAAGAAGGCAGAAGAATACCTCTCCCATCGCGATCTTTTCAGGTACAAGATCGGCAATATACTGGACAAAAAAACCCCTGTCGGAAAATCCGAGGAGGACAACGCCTTCGTAAGGGCATGGGGGAAACCCCTGGTGCGGAAAGAAGACCTCCGGAGCTTCAGGAAAGAATCAAAAGGGAAGCTGAAGTTCAGGGAAGCGGATTTCAGGCCGAAGAGCCATGTCGATGTTCTCAAAAGCCTCGACATTGCCGACACTGAAAGGGCTGCGAAACTTTCGGGTGCCCGCTTTTATTACCTGAAGAACGAGCTCGTTGCCGTTAATCTCGCGCTCATAAGGTTCGCAATGGACTTTCTTGTTAAGCAGGGATTCGTCCCGATATGGACGCCGTTCATGCTCAGAAAGGACCCCATAGCGAAGGCAGCAGAACTCGCAGATTTTGAGGACCAGCTTTACAAGATAGAAGGCGAAGACCTCTTCTTGATAGCCACCGCGGAACAAACGCTCGCTTCCTATCACATGAACGAGACATTCCGGGATGGCGAACTCCCGAAGGCATATGCAGGTTTCTCCACGAACTTCCGCAGGGAAGCAGGCTCGCACGGAAAGGATACGAAGGGGATATTCCGGACGCACCAGTTTGACAAGGTTGAACAGTTTGTTTTCTGCAGACCGGAGGACTCGAAAGAATGGTTTGAGAAGCTGATAAGGAACGCAGAACTCATATATCAAAAGCTCAATATACCGTACAGAATAATGTCCATATGCTCAGGAGAAATGAATGACAACGCTTCAGTCAAGTACGATCTTGAGGTGTGGATGCCGGCCCAGGGGAAGTTTCGCGAAGTAGTTTCCTGTTCAAACTGCACGGACTATCAGGCCAGAAAGCTTAACATAAAGTTCATAGACAAAAAGGGTGAGAAGCACGTCGTCCACACGCTTAACTCCACTGCGCTTGCCACAGGCCGAACGATTGTCGCCATCCTTGAAAATTTCCAGAGAAAGGACGGGTCAATCGAAATCCCGAAGGTTCTGAGGCCCTATCTCAACTTCAGGGAGATCAAAAGATGATTCTGGACGACATCATAGGGAGAATGGAGATAGACAGAAGAAACATGCTGGTCACCGCAAGAAGCTTTCCGGAGCAGTGCGAGGAAGCGATAAAAATTGGAAGGGAATTTTCAAAAAAGCTCAGAATGAAAAAACCCAAGAGGGTTTTTGTGTGCGGCATGGGCGGGTCGGCGATAGCAGGCGATATCCTTCGAACATGGTTAAAGAATTCCGATATAAATGTAATACGATCCTACGATCTTCCCGGATACATAAGCAGGGAAGACCTGGTTTTTGTCAGCAGTTATTCCGGAAACACAGAAGAAACACTCAGCATGTTCGGGCAGGCTGTTAGAAAGAAATACAAATTAATCGTAATAAGCTCGGGGGGCAAACTGGAAAGGAAATGCAAAGAGGCAAAGATACCTCTGATAAGGGTTCCTGCAGGCATGCAGCCACGCGCCGCGATAGCGTATTTGTTTTTTCCCATGGTTGTTGTCCTGAAAAAACTCCGCTTCTTCAGGGAAAGGGCAGACCTGAAGAAAGTTGTTGAAAACCTCAGGGAAGTCCGGAACGAAATTTCACCTGAGGTGAGGACACGGGAAAACATGGCGAAAAGGATAGCCATAAGATTGAGGGGGAAAATCCCCCTGATCTACGGTTTTGGCAGATTCGAAGGGGTCGCGCTTCGCGCGAAGGCGCAGTTCAATGAGAATTCAAAGGCCCATTCTTTCTGCGAAACACTCCCTGAAATGAACCACAACGCCATCATGGGATGGAAGGCTTCGAGGGAGCTTAACAAGAAACTTGCCGTTATATTCATAAGGGACAAGGAAGAGAGCGAAGAGATGACGAAGAGGGTAGAGTTCACAGAGGATGTTGTGAAGAACGCCGGAGGGAGCGTTATTGAAATACACAGCATCTACAAATCAACATTATCAAGAATTCTTTCCGTTATGTACACGCTCGATTTCGCCAGCATTTATCTTGCGATACTGCACAGGAAGGACCCGAGTGATACGGAGCTTATAACCGATCTAAAGTTTATATTAAGAGAATGCGATAAAATATAATTATTATGAAAATGATATTTGTTTCCGGCGTCAGGGAAATTGACACAAAAACGATCATCAATCTGGCTCTGCAGAGGTCGGGCTACAAGGACAGGTTTAAGTACGTGGATTTCAATGATTTTGGTGACGTAAACGAGGATATGAAATCCGCCGGGGATATGCTGACTGCCAGAAAGATGATGTCGGAATTTTATGAGGCGATGGAAAAGAGCATAATAGGCGAATTGAAGGAACAGCTTGGGAACATAATAGTGAACGGGTACCTGACGGTTTCCACTCCCAGCTTCGGATATTTCCTCGCCACACCCGAAACGTTCTTCAAAACCTTCAAGCCCGATGTGATAGTCGTAGTAGAGATGATAACCAAGGATGAAAAAATAAACGAGCAGCAGGCGATCAACAGGCACTACGCCGCCACATATTCTTCCATGTGCGGGTCCAACCTGAAGATAGTAAAGTTCAGGGAAGACGAAATGATGCAGGCCGTCAACGAACTGAGCAAGCTTATAAAACACTAGCCAATTTATAAATAAGAACAACAAATAGGATTAATCGGGTGATTAGATGTTCTTGCCGCATGTAGAGATTTTCATATGGGCGATGGCGCTATCCTTCATAATTACACTTGTTTACAGGATTTTCACCAAACCGGAGGAAATGAGGAAGATAAAGGAGGAAATGAAATTTTACAAGGAGAAATCGAACGAGGCAAGAAAAAGGAAAGACATGAAGAAGGCGGAGGAATATATGAGCGAGATGATGAAGGTTAGCCAGAAGCAGTTCCGAATGAACATGAAGCCCATGTTTGTCTCAATGATTATTGTCATCTTCCTTCTTGGTTTTGTTCACCAGGCCTACAATGGCGTTGCCGTTAAAACCAACCAGAACGGTATCGGATATTTCTCCTTTACCGGCTTTAACCACACGCTTAGGATTGAAAACGAAAAGGTTTCGATAGACGTCAATGATAACGGGGACTTCTCCGATGAGGAAGCATATGCGAAAGGCGATGTGGCTCGCGTAGGGGGGGTATACTGGAGTGTTTCCCCTGAAAGCGATGAAAAAACAGACATGTTCCTGCTCATAAGAATGCCATTCCCCCTCCCCATTTTTGGCTATTACCTGAACTGGCTGGGCTGGTACATACTGTGCACGTTACCTGCAACCTGGATTTTCAGAAAACTGCTGGGCGTTGAGTAGGTCTATTCTGTTCCCCTGTATGCAAACACTCCGGGAACCCATGTCTTTATTATTAGATAGACAACCAGCGTGTCCACGAAAAGAAACAGTCCTACGATGATGATGCCGAAGATGATAGAGAAATTCAGTTCATCCATTTCGCAGCTCAGAACTGTGGACCCCTGCCCGTATTCGCACGACATCTTGGTTGCCAGCAACGTATGGAATGTGAAGAATATGAAAAAACATGATATAAAAACAGTCAGCAGACCAAGGGTTATTATCAGCTTCATTGTTTAATATTTTGTTTCTCCTTTATATAAGGGTAACGAGAAACAGAACCGCAGACCAGACACGTCACGATAACTGCCCGTTTGTCTTTCCTCGTTCGAACCCTGCAGTTAACACCGGGTTTAAGGTAAGATAGACACTGCTTGCAGAATTTCCTTCTCAATTCCTTCGGAATGCGGACGTTGTAACGCATTCCTATCCTGCGGGCGAGCTGGACATAACGTTTCGAACGCTCCGGATGCTTGGAAAACGATTTCCCGGCCTCTTTGAAAAGGATGGAAATCCTTTCTTCTGCTATTCTCCGCCATCCTTCTGGTCTTGAACGTCTATTCTTAACCATAATTAAAATTAGAAATAGAAATAAAAAGGGATTCTGATGCTGACTGAAGTTTTACTTTGCCGGAGCTGCTTCTTCTTTCTTTCCCTCGGCCTCTGCCCCCATCCAGAATATCACTATTGCCAGTATTATCACGAAGAAAATTATTGTCCAGAAGTCTGTGCTTGCTGCCCATGTGGGAACTCCGACCAACCAGTATCCGCCTGCCCCGAAGAATATCACTGCCCCGATGAACACTATCAGCAGTACCACTATCCATTTCGCTTTGCCCTCCTTGGCCGGCCACAGTTCGGTGGGCTTGAACCCGACCAGTGCAAGCAGTATTATCACGAAGAGAATACCTGAACCTATTATAAGGAAAGCCCCTGATATGTTGGCAAAGAACTGAACGATCATGTAATTCCAGCTTGAATACAGCATCACGAAGAACGCGATGATAAGCGAAATCACTCCTGTCGCTGATTTTGGCAACTGCTCAGGCAATGCCCATCTGAGAAGCCCGTAGACTATCGCTAAGGCGAGCAAGAACGGGAAAAGAAACTGGAAGAACTCCAGTCTCATCATATTCTGTATCAACGTCTGAAATGCTGCCATATTAATTAATTGCCCTATCACATTTATAAGGTTTTACGCTTCCATGAAAAACATTTTTATCGTTAACTAGCTGGTTGCAGGCGCGCTTTTTCTGCTCTGGCTCCATGCATAGTAGAACATGAAGAGGAGAATAAGGATTCCTATGCCCCAGAGGACGTTCTGATCCCCCAGAATAGTTGAGCTGATGCTGGAATAAAACGGTGATGAGGGCGTCGCAAGCTGGGCAAAAACAATGAGAAGCAGACCCAGAACAACCAAAAGAAGCAGAGGATCTCTCTCACCTCCACCTCCGCCTTTCCCCCTGAAAGGCTTTGCTATGAAACCTATGAAAAACACGACAATGAAGAATATCGCGGCGAAGGGAAGAACCTGATGGATAAAGCTAACGACATCAGCGTTCGATATTGCGAAAAATCCGAGGGCCACTGCTATAATTGCCTTCACGGCCCTGTTCCGGAAAACCCCGGAGACCTCGAGTGCCCCGTATATAATCGCGAATATGAAAAAGAAAGGAATCAGGAAATCCAGTGAGATTAAATTAAATGGAGTCATTTCGCCAACCTCATGCCACTTTCCTAATATGAAGCTTTTTCCTTTGTTTTTTTATTGCCTCTTGTATATCTTTTTCAAATTTTTTGTACTTGCTGCCGGGTTTGGTCCCCGCTATATCTATCGCCTCTCTGTACTTTGCCAGAGCACCTTCTGCCCTCGCCACGGCTTCTGAAAAAGATACATCCGTATTCGAAGATTTTATCTGCTCTACAGCCCTTCCCACTTCATCCTCCAGTTCCTTTTCCAACCCTATCGCTTTTCTGTACAGCCTCCCCGCAATCTGGCCTCCAATGCCGCCGATTGTCCTGCCCTTTGTAACGCCTCCTTCCTTCTTCCCCCTGAATGAGAAGAAGGCCATGAATGCCGCTATTATAACAACGATAAGAATCCAGAACCTGCTGAGATACGCGAAAAACGAATACCATCCCTGAAGAATTATGAAGGCGAGGACGGCGATACCGATCAGTATGCTCAGTCCCCTGTGTCTGGAAAACCTCTCCATCACCATCCACACAAGGATGACGATGAAAACCATGGGGAAAAAGAACAAATAGAAAAGCTGATAGATGGGACCTTGGGAAGAGTATTCGTTCACGAGCTGCGGGCTTATTTGAAGTATCTCCACGAGCAACTGCAAGATATCCACAGCCATGTTTTAATATTGCCTCTGCACTTTTAAAAATGAATAAATTACGCTCTAACCAGTTCTATTTCTTTCGGGAGACCTATCCATTCATTCAAGGTATGTGTTGTTGTTCTGTATAACTCTTCCCACCAAGCCTCCAACAACTCCTTCTTGATATACTTGCCTACCAATTTATCGTATATGCTGGCAACTCCCCGGAAAAACAAAGCCTGCACACCAAAGTATAATCCTTGGCCAATATCCAACTTCTTTGGATATGAAACATAAACATCTCTGCCAAGCGAATCAGTTCCAACAGGTGTTAGATCTTTGGCCCTCCACCTTAATTCGTCCTGACCAAATTCTGCACGTGCTGTTGTAACGTCTTCAAGTCTATGATAACCCTTAAAAGACTCTGCAGAACCAAACTTTGTGAAATCAGGATCGTAAATTCTCCTCTCTGGTACAACGTAACCGCCTAAGGCTGGACCAAATCCTTCAAACCTTCCCGTGCTGTCTATTATAATCTGGTTTACATTTGCATTAGTTAGATCAACACCTGTATCGCCTTTGGCTCTCGGAATGACTATATACTTCTCAGGGGTTTTGATGTAGATCAATTCATCTATCTCGCTTTCATCCAAGGGACCGTCCATGTAACCATAAAATTTTGAAAATGGCCCGAGGTTGTCCTTGCACCAACCTTTAATGGTGTCAGTTACCACAAGCTTCGCGTCTTTGTATAGCGCATCTGCCAGTCCCATATAATCTCACCTAAACCCTCGCCACAGCAGGCCTGTATTTTTGAACCAGATATTTTTCCAGACCTTTGGCCTCCTCCTTTATTTCAGGGATCAATTCGGCCAGATATTTTGCCATCTGCCTTCCGGCCAGGTATTCATAGGCATTGACAATCTTCGCGACAGTATAAACGCTTTCCAGGTCTTTCCTGCCTCTGAGATAATTCAGCGTTCCAAGTTCTGTTATGAATTCTTCATCCTCTTTCGTCATGCCATTCCCCTTGGCATAATGAACATTTACATGATTTTCTTCATGCATCTT
>Ga0190360_1001023_pt1 | contig 14842 bp, 11 predicted proteins | sample 48721834_MG_FD_161271 | JGI IMG/M metagenome (GOLD analysis project Ga0190360, IMG submission 161271) | Hydrothermal vent microbial mat bacterial communities from Southern Trench, Guaymas Basin, Mexico - 4872-18-3-4_MG | ecosystem: Environmental > Aquatic > Marine > Hydrothermal vents >... | reverse complement strand
ATGACGATCGATATCCCCGTCCCCTGCGGGCTCTTCTCCTCGAGGCGGAGGAGCTCCTCGTTGTCTTCTCGGACAGCTTCGCGGATGGTGAACATCCCTCCCTTCCTCAACCTGTGATCCTAATCTGGTACTCGATCCGTCCGATCGCCCCATCCTCGTCGATGACGACGAGGGTCACCGTGTAGAGCCCCGGGCCGGGGAAGGTGTGGACCGGCATGAATCGGTCCGTCCCGTCGCATCTGCCCGACCAGCTCGTCCCATCCCCGAAGTTCCAGGCGACGTGGGCTATCCTCCCCGTCGGACTCGGATCGTACGACGCACGCCCATCGAACGCCACCTCTACCCCCTCGACCCTCGCTGTGAAATCGGCGCGGGGAGGGGAATTTTCCACATCGATCTCGACCTCGAAGAGGGTCTTTCCCCCGTCGTCGTCGGTCACCGTCAGGACGACCCGGTATACACCGTCATCCTGGAACGTGTGGAACGGGGTCTGAACATCGGAGGTCGATCCGTCACCGAACTCCCAGCCCCAGCCGACGATCGTCCCGTCCGGATCGGTGGCGAGCGGGACGAGTGCGACGGCCTCGCCGTCCTTCGGTTCCGGCGGGCTGTAGTCGATCCGGCTGACCTCGGCCGGCCGGTTCTCCACCCTCACCTTCACCGGATCGGAGGTCGCGGTCGCGCCGTCGTCGTCGGTGACCCGGACCCGGACGCGGTACGATCCGTCGTCGGGGTAGGCGTAAGGCAAAGTAGGCGAGGTCGTCTCGAGGTCGAAGGTTCCATCGTCGTCGAGATCCCATTCGTAGCGGACGATCCTCCCATCCGGGCTCTGATCGCGCGATGAAGAGGCGTCGAAGGTGAACTCACCCCCCGTCGGCTGAGCCGGACAGTTCACATCGAGCGAGGCGACCGGGGGAAGGTTGTGGACGATCAGACGGGCCTCTGTCTTTCCGCTCCCCCCATCGTCGTCTACAACGGTCAGGGAGACGGTGTAGTCCCCCTCGGCGCGGAACGCGTACTTGGGGGATCTCTGGCAGGATGTCGCTCCATCCCCGAAATCCCATTCCCAGGCGACGATCGTTCCGTCATCGTCGTAGGAGCAGTCGGTGAACTTCACCTCTTCGAGCTCCATCGGGGCGAACTCCGAAACGCAGAACCCGGCGACCGGGGGGGAGTTCACCTCGATCTCCATTCGGAGAGGGTCGGAGATATCGCCGTTGTCGTCGACGATCCAGAGGGTGACCGGGACCGTCCCGCCGGCTTGGTACGTGTGGGTCACGGTCGCCTCCTCCGCCTCCAGATCGATCGTCCCGTCCCCGTCGAAGTCCCAGCGGTAGTTTGCGACCTTCCCGTCCGGATCGCTCGATTCCGAAGCGTCGAACTCCGCCGGCCGGCCCGCTGTCGGGACGGCCGGATCGACGATGAATTTCGCTTCGGGCGGGAGGCTGGCGATCGAGATGGAGCCGGTTTGGGTCGCGCCCCTCCCCTGCTCGTCGGTCACGGTCAGGGAAACGACGTATAGCCCTGGATCTGTGTAGGCGTGCAGGACGGATTCACCCTCTCCGGTCGAACCGTCCCCGAAGTCCCAGGCCCAGCCGGTGATCGCGATCCCGTCCCCGCTCGATTCGTCCTGGAACCTAAGCGGGCTCCCGACGCGGGGCCGCTCGATCCCCTCCTCTGGGATGACGCTGAAGTCGGCGATCGGAGGGATGGGGAAAGAAAGGGCGATAGATCTCGTCGCTGTCGCTTCGCCCCCCTTCGAGTCGAGGACGGTCAGGGTCACCGGGTATTCCCCTGCCTCGGCGTAGGTGTGGCTCGCGGTCTGCCCCTTTCCGGTCGAGCCGTCCCCGAAGTCCCACCTGTAGGAGACGATTCTGTCATTCTCATCGCGGGAGGGACCGGCATCGAAGACGATCTCCTCTCCCGGGGAGGGATAGGCAGGGGTTATCGTCATACCCGCGCTCGGGGGGAGGTTGAACGCCGAGTTCTCCCGCTTCGGCGTCCCGCAGAGGCCGGTCCGGTCTTCGCCGCCGCAATCGCAGGTGGTCCAGTTGTCCGGCCGGTCGGGGAGGCGGTAGTCGATCCGTTCCATCGAGCAGAACGGCGGTGAGCCGCGTCCGTTCGTCCCTCCCGGCCAGCCGGTCAGCCCCCCCTCCCGGAGGTTCGCCGTGTCGACGAGGTTACCTTCCGGATCGTAGAGGTAGAGGGTCTCCCCCCGGTCGGTGAGGGCACCGGGGTAAACGAGGTCGGCCTCGAGGGCAGGGAATCCCCCGCCCTCCCGAACGAGGAGGAAGTAGCCGGCCGCGGGATCATCCCCTCCCAGGGGAGCGACCTTCCCGGAGAGGGTGATGTCCGGGGCGCCGTCCGATGAGATAAGCCGCCAGCCGGCAAGGTCGATCTCCGACCCTGATCCGTTGAGAAGCTCGATCCACTCTGCCCTCGGGTTCGAGGCGGATCCTCCCCACGCGATCTCGTTGATCACCACGGATGGGGCGGGGATCCCCCCGGCGGCGAAAAGGGAACACAGGCCGATTGCGATTAGTAGCGAACCTTTCATCCTCCCTCCCATACTGCAGTCGGATCCCTCATGAATAGAGGATAGCACTCCGTTGCTGCCTGACCAAGACGGGCCCGTTTAATCTGTAGGTTTCTTCCGCTCGGTCTGCTCGTATGCCTCGATGATACGGGCGACGAGGGGATGCCGGACGACGTCGGCCTTGTCCAGGTAGACGAACGATATCCCCTCGATCCCCGACAGGATCTTCTGGACGGAGATCAGGCCGGAGGCGCGTTCCTCGAGGTCGACCTGGGTGATGTCGCCGGTGATGATCGCCTTGGAATGGAAGCCGAGCCGCGTGAGGAACATCTTCATCTGGGTCGATGTCGTGTTCTGCGCCTCGTCGAGGATGACGAAGCTGTTGTTCAGGGTCCTCCCCCGCATGAACGCGAGGGGGGCCATCTCGATCCGGCCGTGTTCGGTCAGCTTCTCGAACTCGCTGACCGGGATCATGTCGAAGATCGCGTCGTACAGCGGGCGAAGGTACGGGCTGACCTTCGCCTGGATGTCGCCCGGGAGGAACCCGAGCTCCTCCCCGGCCTCGACCGCCGGCCGGGTCAGGATGATCCGCTTCACCCTCTCCCGTTTGAGGTAGTCGATCGCCATCGCCACGGCGAGGTAGGTCTTCCCCGTCCCGGCCGGGCCGATGGAGAAGGTGATATCGCTCGACCGGACCGCCTCCACGTAACGGTGCTGGCCGACCGTCTTCGGCCTGATCTCCTCCCCCCAGTGGGTCACTCGGACGACGTCCGACAGGACCCCCTCGACCCCGATCCCGGCCTTGATCTGCTCGATCAGGTAACGGACATCGGCCGCCGACGGGTAGTGCTTCCCCTCGACGAGGTCGAGGAGCTTCTCGAACAGGGAGCGGACCCGCTCGACCTCCTCCGGCTCCCCCTCGATCCTGATCTTCTCCCCGCGGGCGATGATCCGGGCTGAGAACCCCTTCTCGATCTCCTTCAAGTTCCGGTTGAACTGGCCGAGGACCGCTGTCGCCTCCGCGTTGTCGCGGAGGGTTATCTCGGCCTGAGCCTCATCGTTTGGCATCTTCTCCCTTCAGGATTCCTTTCTCGACACCGGTGATCCGGACCGGCCGCTCCTCGCCGACCACGAGCTCCCGCTCGGCCGCGAAGGAGACGCGCAGATAATCGCGCGTGTATCCGTACCAGCGTCCATCCCGGTCTCCTTCGACCAGGACATCTTGTGTCGAACCGACCCGGCTGTCAAGGAGGGTCCCTAGGGTCTCCCGCCAGATCCGATCGATACGTTCGGCCCGCATCCGCTTGACGGGCCCTTCGACCTGGTCGTCGAACCCCGCCGCCTCCGTCCCCGGCCGGGGAGAGTACCGGAAGACGTGGAGGTTGGAGAAGCCGGCCTCCTCCACGATCCGACACGTAGCGCGAAACGCCCCTTCGTCCTCGCCGGGGAACCCGACTATGATGTCGGTTCCGAAGCTCGCTTCGGGGAGGAGGTCCCTGACCATCCGGATCCTGTCGAGATATATCGAGGTCGTATAGCCACGCCTCATCCTGCGGAGGATCCGATCGTCCCCGCTCTGAAGCGGGATGTGGAAGTGAGGGCAGGCCCGCTCGTCGGCGAATGACTCGACGAGCGGCCGGGTGATCCCGTCCTCGTTGATCGAGGCTAGCCGGAGTCGGCGCAGCTTGGGAAGATCGAGGAGCGAGCGGACAAGATCGGCCAAGGAGCCGTCCTCCGGCCGGTAGCCGGCGAGGTCGATCCCGGTGAGGACGATCTCCGGGTAGCCGGAAGAAAGGAGGCCGGCCGCCTCCTCGACCGCCGCTCTCACCGATTTGCACCGCGATGGGCCACGGACCATCCGTGGCCGGCAGTAGCTGCAGCCCCGCGAGCAGCCGTCCTGGACCTTCAGGAAAGCGCGGATCCTCCCTCCCTGCCCGATCGCGCGTTCCCTATCGAGGGATTCGAACCCGACCCGCGGGAGGATCCCCCTTCGGCCTAAGACGGCGGCGGCGAGGACCCGGTCGATCCTCCCCTTCCAGGCGTTCCCTGCGATCAGGTCGGCATCGTCAAACCTGGCGATCCCTCCGGCGATCGCGTCGGCGAGGCAGCCGACGAGGACGATCAGCGCGTCCGGTCTTTCGCGGCGGATCCGGCGGGCCGCCTGCCGCGCCTTCCGGTCGGCGAGGGCGGTGACCGTGCAGGCGTTCAACAGGACGACGTCGCCGATCCCCTCGGTGAGTCGGTAACCCTCGGCGAGGATCCGGCGCATCGCCCACTCGTCATACTGATTGACGCGGCAGCCGAAGGTGACGAAAGAAACGGAAGGTCGGTTCATCTCAATCGGGAAGTGCTCGGTCGGTCGTTCGGAGGCGCGGTCGGCTGTTCATCACCTTCAGGATAGCGATCCTTGCGGTCCGGTCAAATCGGTCTTTTCCTTTGCCGGTTGACATTCCCGCTTGCCTGTGTTAGCGTCGAATGCGAGGAACGAGTATGAGGGGGAATCCGATCCGAAAGCCGGCCTTGTTCATCGTCTTAGGTGGGATCGCCATCGTCGTCGGCCTTCTCTGTTGGTACTTCCTATCCGGACGGGGAGGGGACCGGTTCGAGACGCCGGGGGTGCGGACGAACGTCCTCCTCGCCGCCGTCTCCGATCGTAGGGTGATAGATCCGCTCATTGTGCTGAGCGTCGGAGCCGGGGCGGATGACGTCTTCCTCTTCGTCCCGGCCGACCTTCGGATCAAGCTGCCCGACGGAACGTTCGCCCGCCTAGGGGACACCTACGAGCCGGATCGGATGGAAGGGATCCGGGGACGGATCGCCTCCGCCCTTGGGATAGATCTCCCCTATTATATAGCGGTGGACGAGCCGGCCTTCCGGGGTCTGATCGACGGGATCGGCGGGCTGACCCTCGAGGTGGAGGATGAGGTCGTCTACATCGATCCCGAGAGCGATCCTCCGGCTGAGATCCACGTCCGGCCCGGTGAGCAGAGGCTCGACGGCGCGACGACCCTCGCCTACCTCCGCGGCCGCCCTGATGCCGGGAGGATCGCCCGGTCTCAGGTCCTCCTGGGGGCGATCCTCGCTCAAGGGTTCGTCACGAGGGATAGCCGGAGCGTCGCTCGGACGGTGAGGGAGATGAGAGGGGAAATAGAGACGAACATGCCCTATTCCGACCTTTACGCCCTCGCCGCCTCGTTCCGGGAGCTGGACCCCGGAGGACTCCGGACGCCGACCCTACCCGGCGAGCGGGTGGCGATCGACGGGGTGGTCTACGTCCAGCCCCGGGTGGTGGAGGCGGAGCGGATAGTCGCTTCGTCCCTCAAGGGGCTCGAGCTCCTCACCCCGAGCGAGGTGAACGTCGCCGTGTTCAACGGGAACGGGATCCGGCTGATGGCGACCAGGACGGCCGACTACCTGAAAGCGCGCGGATTTATGGTTACGCGGATCGGTAATGCCGACACGTTCTCCTACGATACGAGCTACATCGTCGTCCTCACCGACGAGGAGAAGGCGTGGGTCCTCCGGGATGCCCTCCCGAGCCCGGTGAAGATCGTCTTCCCCGATTCGTTCTCGGATCACTACGAAGCGCTGAAGGATCTGATCCCGATAGGGACCGACCTGATCCTGATCGCCGGCGCCGGGCTGGAGATCGAGGAGTGATGGCCGACCTCGACGTCCTCCGGAGGGCGATCGCGATCCTCGAGGAGAAGAAGGCCCAGGGGCTCGTCGTCATCGACCTATCCGAGGTCTCGATCCCGACAGAGCATTTCGTCGTCGTCGGGACGGACAATCCGGTCCACGCCAAGGCACTGGTGAATGCCCTCCGGGTCGGCCTTCCGGTGAAGCCGCTTCACAGCGAAGGGCTCGAGGAGCGGCGCTGGATCGTCCTCGACTACGGGGAGTTCGTCGTCCACATCCTCGAGGGTGAGGCGCGGGAGTTCTACGACATCGAGTCCCTCTGGGCCGATTACACGATCGATCCCGAGGAGCTTCAGAACTAGCCTTCCTCCCCTTCCCCCTTCCCCGGGCAGATCGGCCGGTACGGGCAGTAGTTGCAGGCGTTGTACGTCGGATCGGCCGGGAACCGCCCGGTGCGGATCCCCTTCTCCGCCGCTGCGATATCGGCCCTCGCCCGCTCGATCGTCTTCTCGTCCGGGGTGTGCCTTCCGATGATCAGCTTCGGGGTGAGGAAGCGGAGTTCGAGGCGGGCGGGGAGCCTCCCGAACAGCTTCTCGTAGGCAAGGGAATAGATCGAAAGCTGGCGGCTCTCCTTGGTCCGCTTGTCGGCCTGGTCGGAGTCGGCAATCTGGGAGGTCTTGTAGTCGATGATCACCCCTTCCCCGTCGACGATGTCGATCCGGTCGAATACCCCGACGACCTTCACCCCCCCCTCGGTGAACGCGAACCGCCGCTCGACGTGGGTCGGCGCCCCGTCGGAACTCGCGTGGGCGTAGAACTCCTCCAGCGCCTCCATCCCCTCCTTGAACCGGAGCTCCTCGTGGGCCCGGGTCAGGAACCCCTCCGCCTGCCAGTACCTGCGGAAGACCTCCTTCAGTTGATCGAGCGGGGTCCCCTCCCCGGCGAGCCGGTTCGCGTTGTACAGCTGGATCGCCTTGTGGATCGCGTACCCGTAGATCACGGTGTGGTGCTGACGGATCGGGACCTTCAGCACGTGGATGTAGCGGTACTTCATCGGGCAGGTCAGGTAGTCGTCGATCTTCTGGTGGCTGAGCTCGATGATCCGTTCTCCGCGGTCGACAAGGGTCGGTGGCTCGGCCTTACCCTTCCCGTGGCGGGTGATCGCGGAGAGGGGCGAACCCTTCGCCGTTGCGAGCTTCATCGGCGGGAGGTCGAGCGCCTCGGAGACGAACAGGCTCGGCTTCCGCGGTCGCTTACCCCCGTAGTCCTGCGCGCTCGTGAGATACAGGGCCTCCTTCGCCCGCGTCATCCCGACGTAGAACAGCCGCCGCTCCTCCTGGCGGTGGAAGTCGGCGCTCGTGAGGATGTCCTTCACCAGTCCGTCGGGGAGCGGGATCGGATCGCGGCGGTGGGCCGAGGGGAACCTCCCGGAGACGAGCCCGACGAGGAAGACGACCGGGAACTCGAGCCCCTTTGCCTGATGGATGGTGAGGACGTTCACCGCATCCTCGTCCCACTCCGCCTCCCCGACCGGCGGGTTGTCCCCCGCTTCTATCAGGGCGTCGAGGTAGTCGATGAACCACGGGACGCGGTCGTAGTTGGCTATCTGGGAGAACCGCTCGATGATCCGGAAGAAGCGGGCGATGTTCTGGACGCGGAGGGCGTCCTCGGGATCGGACGAGTTGGAGAGCCGCTCGATGTAGCCGGTCCGCTCGGTCAGGTAGCGGTAGAGGACCTCCCCCGTCTTGGATTGCGCCGCTACTCCGAGCATCTCGGCGATGTCGTCGGCAAGCCTCCCCATCGCCTCCCTCCCCTCGGAGGAGAGGGGGAGGAAGGTTTTGCTCTTGCTCGCCGCCCGGAAGACCTCGTAGAGGGAGCGGTTCTTCCTCCGGACGTAGCTCGTGGCGAGTGACAGGTCCTCGGCCGGCACGTTGTAGAGGTCGGAGGAGGCGAGGAAGTGGTAGGAGAGGTCATCGTGCGGATCGGAGAGGACCCGGAGGAACGCGATCACCGTCCTTATCTCCTCCCGGTCGTACAGGCCCCTGCTTCCGGAGAAGTGCCACGGGATGTGAAGGAGGTTCAGGGCGTGGAGGAACGGGTCGGCCTGGGCGTTGCTTCGAACGAGGATCGCGAAGTTCGAGTACGCCCTACCCTCCTCTTTGACCCGGCGGGCGATCTCCTCGGCGACGAAGTCACACTCCTCGTCGAGCCGCTCGAAGTGGCGCTGCACGATCGGGCTCCCCTCCCCGGCGACGGCGTGGAGGCGCTTTACGATCCCGCTTTTCACCTCGAGCCGGTCGGGGTTGTTGTTCTGGATCAGCCGGTAGGCGGAGTCGAGGATCTGCTGGGTGGAGCGGTAGTTCTCGGTGAGGACGACGAGATGGGCGTCGGGGTACTCCTCCTGGAAGTTGAGGATGTTGCTGATCGCCGCCCCGCGGAACTTGTAGATCGACTGGTCGTCGTCCCCGCAGACCGTGATGTTCCGCTCCTCACCGGCGAGGAGCTTGAGGAGCTCGAACTGGGCGTAGTTGGTGTCCTGGAACTCATCGACCAGGATGTAGCGGAATGCCTCCCGGTAGCGCTCGAGCACCCCGGGGTGCTCGCGGAGGAGCTTCAACGAGAGGGTGATCAGATCCCCGAAGTCTACGAACCCGTGCTCGGCGAGGAGCTCCTGGTACTTGGCGTAGGTCCCGGCCAGCTCCTCCTGCTCGGCCGCCTCTACCTCGAGGAGGGCCCGCTCCTCGGCGGAGAGGTCCTTTTCGGTCTCGAGCCGCTCTCTGAGGTTCTTCGCGTAATCGGCGTACTCCTCCGGTGATACGTCCTCGTCCTTGGCCCGGGAGAAGAGGGTGAGGATCGCGCGCAGATGGCGGACCGGGTTTCCGAGCGGACGGTACCGCTCGAGGGGGAGATCGAACAGGTGCTCCTTCAGGTAGATCACCTGCTCGGCCTCGGTCAGGATCCGGTAGTCGGGGGATAGGCCGAGGAGGAGGGCGTTCTCCCGGAGGAGCCGGTCGCAGAACGAGTGGAACGTCCCGATCCGCGCCTCGATGTACCCGTAGGGGACGAGGGTGTCGACCCGCGCCTCCATCTCCGCCGCCGCCCGCTCGGTGAACGTCAGCCCGAGGATCTCCGCCGGCTTCGCCCTCTTTTCCGCGATCAGCCACGCGATCCTCCGGGTGATCACCGTCGTCTTCCCCGTCCCCACCCCGGCGAGGACGAGGAGAGGGCCGTCCCCGAAGGTGACCGCCTCTCTTTGCCTCTCGTTCAACCCGCTCAGAAGGTCCATCGCCAGAGTATAGGGCCGAAACGGGAGGGAGGAAAAGGGAACATCGAGGAGGGTATAGGAAACGAAAAAGGATAGCGGGAGAAGATCCCCTTTCCCCGCTATCCTTATCCGGCCGCTTTCGCGGTCGGCAGATCCTCTATGCCAGCCCTATCTCTTGGCCTTCTTGGCGACGATCTCCTTCAGGTTCTTCCCTGCCTTGAAGGCGGGGACGACCTTCGCCGGGGTCTTGATCTTCTGCCCGGTCTGCGGGTTCATCCGCGTCGTCGCCTTCCTCTTCCTCGTCTCGAACTTGCCGAATCCGGTGATGATGACCGGTTCGCTCGAGGACAAGGCCTTTGTGATCACCTTCACGACGCCATCGAGCGCCGCCCGCGCATCCTTCTTCGTCAGCCCAGTCTCTTTCGCCAGCTTCTCGACGAGTTCTGCTTTGTTCACGTCGTACCCCCTTGGGATTGAGAATCTGGCGCCCAGTATAGCGATGAAAGGGGCACTTGCCAAGTCATAAGACCGGTTCCTTCCTGAGTTTAAGCCGTGTCGATAGCGCAAAACCCGTTGATTAGGGCATTACAACGTTTCTCAACCGAGGACGCGTTCGAATGCCTCTTTCAGGATCTCCATCCCCTCGTCGATCTCATCGTCGCTGATCGTCAGGGAGACGAGGACCCGGATGACGTTCCCGTACAGCCCGGCGGTCGGGAAGATCGCCCCGTTCCTCAGCGCCTCGCTCACGATCGCCGAGGTCAGTTCCGGGGCCGGCTCCTTCGTCCTTCGATCCTTGACGATCTCCATCGCGACCATCGCGCCGAGGCCGCGGACATCGCCGACGACCTCGAACCGATCGGCGAGATCCCCGAATCGCCCCTTGATCCTCTCCCCGACGTGACACGCGCGTGCGAGGAGATCGTCGGACTCGATCGTCTTCAGGACCTCGATCGCCGCCCGGCAGGCGAGCGGATTACCGGCATAGGTCCCGCCGATCCCACTTCCGACCGGGGCGTCCATGATCTCCGCCTTCCCGATCACCCCGGATAGAGGGAGGCCGGCGGCGAGGGACTTGGCGACGCAGACGAGGTCCGGACGGACGTCGAAATGCTCGTAGGCGAAGAGCTTCCCGGTCCGGCCGATCCCCGATTGCACCTCGTCGAACGCGAGGACGAACCCGTAGCGGTCGGCCAGCTCCCGCATCGCCGGGAGGAACCAGTCCGGCGGCACGAGGAACCCCCCTTCCCCGATCACCGGCTCCACCACCATGACCGCCACGTCGGACGGGTCGACGAGGGAGAGCATCCGTTCCTCGATCTCCTTTGCGGTCACTCCGTTCCGATAGACGTTCGGATACGGAAGGCGGTAGACCTCGGGGGCGAACGGTCCGAACCCGATCTTGTACGGGTTTGCCTTGTGGGTCATCGTCATGGCGAGGAGGGTCCTTCCGTGGAAGGCGTTGTCGAAGACGAGGATCGCCTTCCGCCGCGTGTAGGCCCGGGCGATCTTGACCGCGTTCTCCACCGCCTCGGCGCCGGAATTGAAGAACGCCGCCTTCCTCTCCCCGTCGATCAGCGTCCGCTCGCAGAGCATCTCGGCGAGCTCGACGAACGGGGTGTACGGAACGGCGGTGAAATCGGTGTGGAGGAATCGATCGAGCTGCTCGTGCAGGGCGGTGACGACCCGGTCGTTACGCTGCCCGACGGCGAGGCAGCCCCACCCGCCGGTGAAGTCGATGAACCTGTTCCCGTCGAGATCCTCGATCAGCGCCCCCTTGCTCTCCTTGATGATGAACGGGGCATAGGTGGAAAGCGGTGCGGCGACGTAGCTCTCCTTCTTCTTGAGGACAGCGGCCGACTTCGGGCCGGGGAGCTCGGTCTGTATCCGGACAAAGCGACGTTCGGTCATCTTACCTCCCTCGGAACGGACTTGGTCGAGTCGATGGTAGCGGGCGCCAGCTTCCCTTTCAACGGTCCTGACCCTATTCCACTGCGAAGATCCTCCCCGGCGGGACGAGGGTCACCTTGAAGTCGAGCCCCTCATGGTTCCCGCTCGCCTTCTCCATCTCCTCGATCTTCGCCTTGTACCGGCTCGAGATGTGGAGGCAGATCAGCTCCTTCTTCACCCGGGCCTCGCGGGCCGTCTGGATCGCCTCCTTCAGGGTGGCGTGCTTGTATTCCTTCCGGTCCTCCTCGTCGAGGAACGTCGTGTCGTGGCAGAGGATCTCGGTCTCGGCGATGTACGCCGGCTTGATCGGGACCGAATCCCCGCCGTAGGAGAAGAGCTTCTGGTGATAGACCTCGCTCACCGCCTCCCTCCCCTCCTTCCTCGCCCGGGCGGCGATCTCCGCCTCGCTCAGCCCCGCAAGCCCCGGCTTCAGCCGGTGCCTTATCTCGACGACGTTGTAGCCGAGGGATGCCTCGTTGTGGACGTGGACGGTCGGGAACGCCTCGACGTAGCGGGGCATCTGGCCGGAGAGGAGCTCGACCCGGTCCCCGGCCTCGAGCGGGACCCACTCGAGGTCGTAGCTCAGCCTCCGGTTCGTCCGTGCGAGGAAGGAGATCATCTCGCTGATCAGGTAGTTCCCCTTCGGGTAGTAGATCGTCAGCCCCTTCTCGGTGTCGCCCATCGCGTTGTTCCGGATGTTGACGATCCCGACGAGCCCGGCGATATGGTCGGCATGACCGTGGGAGAGGAAGATCCTCCGGATGGCGAACGTCTTGTTCCCGAGGATCGAGCTCGCACCCTCCCCGGCGTCGAACAGGATCCGGTCGGGTCCATAATAAAGCCACGTCGAATATAAAGCCTTCGAGTAAATTAATAGATGCAATTCATCCTCCATCCGGTCCCTTCGCCTTCATCGGCGTGGGGATTATACCAGGGCTCGGATGGAGAAGAAACCTGTTCAGGATTGGGCGATCGCCGATCGGAGTTGCCCTTTGCCAAGTTCCCATCTAGAATCCAATCCGGAAGGGGACTGGTATGCTCGATATCCGTGCGATCCGTGAACGGAGAGAGGAGCTCGAAGCGCGGCTTAAAACCCGCGATCGGTCGATCGACCTTGCGCCGATCGTGAAGCTCGACGAGAAACGGCGGCGGTTGATCGCGGAGGTGGAGGGGCTGAAGGCGGAGCGGAACCGCGGCTCCCAGGAGGTAGGGAGGCGGAAGAAGGAGGGGAAGGACGCGTCCGATCTCCTTTCGCATCTCTCCGGGATATCCGATCGGATCGGGGAGTTGGACGGGGAGATCCGCCGGCTCGACGAGGAGATCGAGCGGCTCCTCTCCCTCCTCCCGAACCTCCCGCACCCGTCGGTCCCGACCGGTCCGGAGGAGAACAAGGTCATCCTCCGCGAGGTGGGGGAGAAGCCGGTCCCGGATTACCCGATCAAGCCCCACATCCTGGTCGGCGAGGAGAAGGGGATCCTCGATTTCACCCGGGGGGCGGCGATGACCGGATCTCGATTCCCAATGTACATCGGGATGGGGGCGCGGCTCGAGATGGCGCTGATTAACTTCATGTTCACCCGCCATGCGAAGCGCGGCTACACCCCCGTACTCCCCCCGTTCCTCGCCAACGAGCGGAGTTTCTACGTCTCCTCCCAGCTTCCGAAGTTCGCCGACGACATCTACCGGATCGAGCGCGACGGGCTCTACTTAAATCCGACGGCGGAGAGCCTCCTCGTCAACATCCACCGCGACGAGATCATCCCGGCCGATCAGCTTCCGAAGTCCTACGTCGCCTACACCCCGTGCTTCCGGCGCGAGGCGGGGAGCTACGGGGAGGAGGAGCGGGGGCTGATCCGCGTCCATCAGTTCAACAAGGTCGAGCTGTTCAAGTTCACGACCCCGGAGTCCTCCTACGCCGAGCTCGACTCCCTGATCGCCGATGCCGAGGAGATCCTGAAGGCGCTTCGGATCCACTATCGCGTCGTCCTCCTGACGACCGGGGACATGGCCCAGCAGGCGGCGAAGACGGTCGATCTCGAGGTCTACCTCCCGGCCCAGGGGCGCTACTACGAGGTCTCCTCCTGCAGCAACTGCGAGGACTTCCAGGCGCGGCGGGGTAACATCCGCTACCGCCCCTCGCCGAAGGAGAAGCCGCGGTTCGTGCATACACTGAACGGCTCCGGGGTGGCGACGTCCCGTCTGATGGCGGCGATTTTGGAGAACAACCAGACCGAGGACGGTCGGGTATTGATCCCCGATGTCCTCCAGCCGATGGTCGAGGCGGTCTACGTATGAGCGAGCCCCCGGTCGTCGCCGACGGCCTGACGAAGGTCTTCCGGACGCGAAGACGGGAGGTCCGTGCCGTCGACTCGGTCTCCTTCTCCTGCAACGCCGGTGAGATCTTCGGCCTCCTCGGCCCGAACGGGGCGGGGAAGACGACGACGCTCAGGATGCTGGCGACGATCCTCACCCCGACGGCAGGGAGGGCGATGATCGCCGGGTTCGACACGCGGACCGACCCTGAACGGGTGCGGGAGCGGATCGGATTCCTCGCTACGGAGACAGGGCTCTACGACCGGTTCACCGCCCGGGAGACCCTCCGCTTCTTCGGAAGGATAAACGGGATGGCCGAGGAGCGGATCGAGGGTGAGATCGAGAGGATCCTCGATCTCCTCTCGCTCGAGAAGCTCGCCGATCGCCGCGTCGGGACGTTCTCCACCGGCGAGCGGCAGAAGCTGTCGCTCGCGAGGAGCATAATCCACGATCCTCCTGTCCTCATCCTCGATGAGCCGACGTTCGGCCTCGACGTGATGGCGGCGCGGACGGTCGTTCAGACGATCCGCCTGTTCCGCGAGGAGAAAAGGACGATCGTCGTCTCGACCCACATCATGACCGTGGCGGAGAAGCTGTGCGATAGGATCGGGATCCTCTACCGCGGGAGGCTGCACGCCCTCGGGACCACCGCCGAGCTTCTCGATCGGTTCGGCGGCCAGGACCTGGAGGAGGCGTTCTTTGCCGCGGTGGGAACGGAAGAGACGGCCTAGGGCTTCATTTTTGGATCCTGACATGCTATCCTGGGCCGACGAACGGAATCCATTAAGGAGGCGAAGATGGGCAGGAAGGTCGTATTGACGGCGATCGTCTTCTCCGTCGCCGTGTTATCGGCCGGCCTGGTGGGGGGGCAGGTCGGAGGAGGGGGGTTCCTCTGGTGGGGGGGCCACGAGCCGATTTACATCTACGGCGACGACGACTTCACGATCCAAAACGGCGTCATGGAAGGGAGCGGGACGGCCGACGATCCGTACGTGATCGAAGGGTGGCGGATCGAGGCCCCGAATGCCGACTACGGGATCTATATCGATCACACCAGCGCGCACTTCATCATCAAGGACTGCGTGATCGGGCGGGCGCGGCTCGCCGGGATCTATCTGAATTCGGTCCGCAATGGGAGG
>Ga0190360_1001022_pt1 | contig 14850 bp, 12 predicted proteins | sample 48721834_MG_FD_161271 | JGI IMG/M metagenome (GOLD analysis project Ga0190360, IMG submission 161271) | Hydrothermal vent microbial mat bacterial communities from Southern Trench, Guaymas Basin, Mexico - 4872-18-3-4_MG | ecosystem: Environmental > Aquatic > Marine > Hydrothermal vents >... | reverse complement strand
AGATAGCTTTCTGGACTTCTCAGAAATAAGAGATAGCGTTTTTCCAGTTTTTCTAGATATTTAGCCAGCCTGTCTTCAAGTAAGGAGATGTCACTACTTTCTTTTTCATCGTTATTGTTGACAATCTTTCGCACCATTAATGCAGACAGCTCTCTGATAGTCTTCTCAAATTCCCGTTCAAAAGCTTTTTTGATTTGCCTGATTTCTTGAAGTACGCTTTCTTCCATGTTCCCTCCTTTTGTTCTTTGTTTAAAAGTATAACAAACAGAATAATTATGTCAAGAATTTTTTCTTTTTTATTAAGTTGACTTTTTCTTAATTTTTGAGATGATTAAAACATCTTTTATTTTATAGAAAATAGACACCTAATAAAAAAAAGAATGTTTTTAAAGGTTGAAAATTTGAAAGTTGAAGTCAATGCTAATCAGATATTGAAAGGAATTAACTTGTGTATAAAAAGAGGAGAGATTCATGCTCTTTTAGGACCTAATGCTTCAGGAAAGAGCACTTTAGCCCAGACAATATCTGGGAATCCAAAATACAAGATAGTTCAGGGAAAGATTCAGTTTAGAGGGAAGAATATCACGAATTTTTCCCCAGAACAAAGAGTAAAAATGGGGATAGCTTTGTCTTGGCAAAATCCGCCCCCAATAAAGGGAATAAGTCTTTCTTATTTATTAGAGCAAATTTCGCAAACTAAAAATTTCCCTTTTTATAAAGAATGGGAATATCTGATGAAACGAGAAGTAAATGTTAATTTTTCTGGTGGAGAAAAGAAAATATCAGAGTTATTGCAGGTGTTAGCTTTAAATCCTAAGTTAATAATTTTTGATGAAATAGACTCTGGTTTAGATATTAGAAAGTTAAAACTTGTTTGCGACTTAATAAGAAAAATAAGAGAAAAGCAAAAAATATCATTGCTTTTTATAACTCACTGGGGACAGATTATGAATTATTTAAAACCGGATATGGTTAGTGTTATGTTTAAAGGAAAAATCATTTGTCAAAATAGGAATTTTTCTAAAATTTTGAAAACAATTAAAAAATATGGATACGAAGAATGTAAAAAATGTATGTTATTGGCAAATTAACCATAAAGTACAAAGCATTTTAAAAGCAAAGCAGATAGTAGTTTTGCCTAGCCCTGTTGCTTGGGAAAAGATAAAGTGGGCAAGGCAATGGTTCAAGAATAAACCCAAGGAAGGTTATTTTATTTGGGCAAAGAAGCAGATAAATTGGCCCGTGGAAACCTGCATTACAATTGCTTCTAAGGGGGCCAAACAGGATTTAGTTAATTTATTTGTAATTGAAAAAGGGCTTAATTTAAATGTAAACGCATTTTGTAATACATCTAAAAAGAATCTATCTGGTAAACACCTTGCTAGAGGAGTTTTTATTCTTAAACAAGGTTCTAGTTTAAAATATAATCATTTACATCATTGGGATAAGAATGATTTTGTTGATATTGATTATCAAATTTTTTTGAGAAAAGGAGCTCAGCTCACTTACAATCTTAAAAACTTTTCCCCTCCAGGAGAGATAAAAGCAAAAACATTTGTTCAAGCTGAGAAAGAAAGTTCAGCAATGTTTGATTTTGTAATTAATGGAAACAATTCTTTAATTAACCTTGAAGATAATTTGGTCTTGAAAGGGAAAGATTCTCAGGGTATAATTAGAACAAGGTTAGTTAGTAAAGGAAAAAGCCAGGTAAAAGTATTGAGCAAAATTTGTGCTCAAGCACCATCTAAAGGACATTTAGATTGCCAAGGATTGTTAATTGGTAATAGTTCTTCAATAGATTTTGTGCCAGAATTAGATTGCTGCCATCCACAAGCAGAAATAACCCATGAAGCTTCTATTGGTAGGATTTCTGAAGAACAGTTAGCATATTTAAGAACAAGGGGCTTAACAGAAGCTCAAGCAATAGATTTAATTGTGAGCGGATTTTTAGCAAAAAAGGACGGCTAGCTCAATGGTAGAGCATCGCGTTTACATCGCGGGGGTTATAGGTTCGAGTCCTATGCCGTCCATTTTTTATTTCTTCCAACCCTTGACTTTTAGAGGATTTTTTATATAATTTCTGAAAAAGAAAAGGAGGGGAAAAATGAAGGTAGCAGTTGTGAAAATGGCAGCTAAATGGTCGAATTTGGAGCTTAAAAGAATAAAAGAAAGATATGAAGCAATAAAAGCAATTTTAGAACAAAAAGGCAAGAAAAAAGCTGAAAAAATGCCCCTAATGATTAAAGATTGGGCTACTGGAGAAAGTCTTCTGCCACCTTCTTATGCGGTTGAACAGGCGTTAGTAAGTTTAAGGTTAGTTTACAATTTGCTTAAAGGCCCGAGATTGGTAGTAGTAGCCGTAGGTCCTGAGAGTACAGTTATAGATTTAGTCCAGGAAATTAAGAGAATTTTCCAAGAAAATCATTCTGGAACAAGCTTTAGTGGCATTAGGTATCAGATATCTAGAATACAGGTAAGAAAGGATACTTATGAAAGATTATTGAAAACAGAATCTTATGCTGAAAGGCTAGAAAAAAATTTAACTGATTTATTAAAACAAAATAATGATTAAACCCTGCTTTAGCAGGGTTTTTTAACACTTATCCCTTGACTGATTTTTTTGTTTTACTAAACTTCTATTAAACTTAAGCCGAGGTAGCTCAGTGGTAGAGCAAAGGACTGAAAATCCTTGTGTCGGCAGTTCGATTCTGCCCCTCGGCATTTTTTTTATAAAGGAATCGTTCTGCTGTAGTTCAATGGTAGAATGCTGCGCTGTTAACGCAGAGATGGTGGTTCGAGTCCACCCGGCAGAGTTTTGTTCCAATTCCGGAGTCTACCTCCGGGATTCCTTCGGGATTCCAGAGTTTGGTTAATTTCTAAGATTTAGGGGAAAGGGCTATTGACCTTTTCCTTTTTCCATTTATAGTTTAAGTATGAAAAGAATTTTAGCAAAACAAGCAATAGAAAGAGTAGGGGAAGAAGTAAAACTTGCTGGTTGGGTGAACACAAAAAGGAAAATGGGGAAAATTGTTTTTATTGATTTGCGGGACGCATCAGGGATAATTCAACTAGTATTTTTACCAGAATCAAATAAAGAAATAGAATCTGTATTAGAATCAGTAAAGCCAGAATATGTAATTGAAGTTCAAGGAAAGGTAAATTCACGGCCCAAAAGTCAAATAAATCCAGATTTAGAAACAGGGGAGGTTGAAGTTGAAGTTAAGGATTGTAAAATTATTTCTTCTTCTTTTACTCCTCCTTTTACTATTGACAATGAGATAATTCCAGCTAGAGAAGAATTAAGGATGGAATATCGTTATTTAGATTTGCGTCACAAAAGGATGAAAGATAATTTAAAGGCTCGTTATGAATTAATTAAGAACATTCGTGAATTTTTAGATAGTAAGAATTTTATAGAAATAGAAACCCCTTGCTTAACAAAGGGCACCCCAGAAGGAGCAAGAGAATATATTATTCCTTCCCGGATTTATCCAGGGAAGTTTTATGTTTTACCTCAAGCCCCTCAGCAGTTTAAACAACTTTTGATGATAGCAGGTTTTGAAAGATATTTTCAAATAGCTCGCTGTTTTAGAGATGAAGATACCCGAGGAGATAGACAGCCTGAATTTACCCAAGTTGATTTAGAAGTTAGTTTTTTGGAAGAAGACGAAATTTTAGATTTAATTGAAGAAATGATTGTTAAATCAATAAAGGCAGTTTATGGTGATAAGAAAAAAATAAAAACTCCTTTCCCTCGTTTAAAAGCAAAAGATGTTTTAAAAAAGTATAAGACAGATAAACCGGATTTAAGAAAAGATAAAAATGACCCTAATGAGCTTGCCTTTGTTTGGATTAAGGAATTCCCTTTATTTGAATATTCAGAAACAGAAAAGAAAATAGTAGCTACCCACAATCCTTTTACTATGCCGTTTCAGGAAGATTTGCCCCTTTTAGATAAAGATCCTTTAAAAGTTAGAGCTCATCAATATGACTTAGTTTGTAATGGTTTTGAAGTTGGGGGTGGAGCTTTAAGAATATATAATCCTGAGTTACAAAAAAAAGTTTTTACTATTTTAGGATTAAAAGAGGAAGAAATAGATTCTAAATTTGGAAGATTTTTGAGGGCATTTGAATATGGTGCCCCACCTCATGGGGGAATTGCTTTAGGTTTAGATAGATTAGTAATGATTTTGCAAAATGAACCAAATATTAGAGAAGTAATAGCTTTCCCTAAAACAGCTGATGGTAGAGATTTAATGCTGGGTGCGCCAGATAAGATTCCTCCTTCTCAGATTAAAGAAGCTCATATTAAAATTGATTTAAAAGAATCGTAATTAAATAAATTTCTTCTTTTAAAAAAACAAGGCTGCATAAATGCAGCCCTAACTTGTTCTTTGAGAAATTTTATGGATTACAAATGCCAAGAATAAAAAGACAAGGTTGATAATAAGAATGTTTGTTCCTCCAATAAAGTATCCTGATCCTGAAATTCCAGCAATTAAAGTTGTAGCCCCTGAATTAAAACTTTCTTTACCATTAAGATAATATAAGTATACTCCGGCAATTATTAAACTTATACAGAATATGTCAAGAATAACCAGGTAGGGTTTTTCAGGAGTTATTAAAAAACCTATCAACATTCCTGTGATGAAACCTCCTAAGAATTGTTCTTTACAGGAAGGCAGGTATTTTTTATAAATCAAAAATCCAACGGTTATTCCTGATGGGACTATAATAATGTCGAACGTTCTCGGGATTGATATGCTTGTCAAGATAAGATGGTAATCTCCTATTTTTAATCCAAGCAGTTTTATAATTGAGAAAGCCAGACCAACTAGAATTGCATTTAGGTAAAAAATGTTTGTTAAACTAATTTTGTTTTTCTTTGGCATTTTCCCCTCCTTTTTTGTAAGGTACTCTTTTATTTTAAGTAAAGCAGATTTTTTTGATTTGTCAAGAGGAATTTATTTATTCTTCAAAAACATCAGCTGTAAAAGTATAAATTTCTACATCGCCCCTTTTCCAAGCATCTGGTTCTATTCCTATTTTATTTTGACAAAGTTGATTTAAGAAAGTTTCTAGGTCCCAGTTATTTTCAGTAGCTACTTGAGGGAGGAATACGCCAGATAAATTCCCCTTTTTAATGACCACTCCGTGTTTTCCTAATTGTATCTCTGAGAAAGGATCTTTAATTTTTCTTAAGGGGGAAAGCACAGAGATTTCTATTTGTATTTCATCTAGTTCATTTTCAGTTAAAGGAGGGAAACGAGAGTCGAAAAATGCTGCTTCAATAGCCATTTTTGCTACATTAATAGCCAAAGGTGTTTGGTAGTCAAATGTCCCAATACATCCTCTAAGATTGCCCTGTTTTTTTAAGGTTACAAAGGCCCCTTTTGGCTCAGCTAATTTTTGATTAGTGATATTTATTTCAGGCAATGAACCGTTTTTAAGATAGCTTTTAATTGAATTTCTGGCTATTTTAAGAAGCTCTTTTTTGTCTTGTTCATTTAATTCTTGACTTATCTCTTGTGAAAAAATAATTGAGGCATATCCAACCACTTGTTCTTTATTGAATGGCATTACATCGCCGGAATTTGCATATTTTAAAAGGGTGGGGGATAAATTCAACATTTTGCTGATTAGAATTCCTGTTTGAATTGCGCTTTCTCCGCATGCTCTGGTTAAAAGATTTTTCTCAGGGTCTAGTTCTTTAGTAAGTTGAGAAAATCTTTCTACATCCTTTTCAAGGATACTTTGAATAAGTTCTAAGTCTTTTTGTTTTGCTGTTTGATAATCAGGATAGTGAGATAGGTCTGAACTAATTAGAAGAATGGTTTGTTCATCAAGATATGAAGATAAGACTTCAGCTAAAAATTCTATTTTAGGTTCTTGAGGACCAATGATAATTGGCAATATTTTTGCTTTAGGATTTATTTTTTGAATAAAAGGTACTTCTACTTCTAAGCAATGTTCGTGTTGATGGATGTCTTTAGAAACAAAAAAAAGATTGCTTTTGTTTAGCAATTCTTTTTGAAGCTTTTTGTCAACTTCAGTTTTCCCTAAAGGAGTTTGCCAAAAGTCAGAAAAAGGAAGAGCAAAACCTGAAAAGTTTGCCTGGTGAGATGGCCCAATGAGGATAACTCTTTTAAATGTTTGTTTTTCAATAGCTTTAAATCCATAAGCAGCTACTTGTCCAGAAAATTGATATCCAGCATGAGGCAGGATTAAAATTTTTGCTTTGCCTTTTAATTTTATTAGTTCAGCTGAATTAAGATAAGAAGCAACTAGTTGGTTAAGTGTTTGTTCTTCCCCAGGATAAAATACCCCAGCAAAGTTAGGCTGGCGAATTATATAATTGTTTTCTCCTCTCATTTTTTTTAGGTAAAAAATTAAAAAAAGAGAAAAGGAAATTAATATGAAGCAAAGTAAGGAATAAACTAAAACTTTTTTCATTTATTTTGCTAAGCTTGACCAATTTTAAAAATCATCTAAATATTAAGAGTAAAGGAAGATAGTGCTATTTTTCAAAATTAAAAAGCAGGATACGGGAGTCGAACCCGTGTCTTCACCTTGGAAGGGTGATGTTGAACCGCTCAACTAATCCTGCTTATTGTTGTGAATAGTTCTAAAATTATTATAATAAATTTATGGAGAATTACAAGATAGATTTATCTGGTAATTTTAAAGACAATCAAGAGGAAAAAACAAAAGGGGGAATTTTCCATTCGCCTGCTTTTCGTTTCTTTATTTTTTGTTTTATTCTTTTGTTTTGTTTTTTTTCAACAACTATTATTTTAAGTCAAGGTACAATGAAGAATATTCCTTCCTTAGCTTTTTGGGAAGGAAGTTTTCGTTATATTACTGGTTGGGATAAAGTTCTTAGTGGGCAAAAACAGGATAGAATAAATATCTTGCTTTTAGGAATGGGAGGGCAGGGCCATGATGGAGAATATTTAACTGATACAATAATTCTTGTTTCTTACAAACCATCTTTAAATTCTTTTGCTATTTTTTCTATTCCTCGAGATTTATATGTTCCAATTAAAGGTGCTGGTTGGCAAAAGATAAATTATGCTTATGCTTTTGGTGAAATGAAAAAAGGAAAAGGGGGAGAATTAGCTAGCCAGACAATAGAAGATGTTTTTGATATTCCAGTACATTATTGGGGAGCAATTGATTTTAAAAACTTCGTTGATTTAATTGACTGGCTGGGAGGTGTTTTGATAAACGTAGAAGAAGGTTTTGTTGATAATCAGTTCCCAGGAGAAAATTATACTTATCGAACAGTTGTTTTTGAGCCTGGAGAACAATTAATGGATGGACAAAGAGTTTTGGAATATGTACGCTCTAGGCATGGGACAAATGGGCAAGCTTCTGATTTTGCTCGGGCAAAAAGACAACAACAAGTTATTTTAGCTATAAAGGAAAAACTTAAACAAGTTGATATTTTAAAACCTGCTCAAATTTGGTATTTTTACAATTTTTTTGTCTCAAAAATAAAAACCAATTTAAGTATTAGTGATGCTTTAAGTTTATCTAAAATGATTTCTAAATCTCCTTTAGAGGCTCGCTTTAAGACTTTTGTTTTAAGTGATGAAAATTTCCTTTACCCTTCTAAAAGTTCAAAGGGGGAGTATATTCTTTTACCTAAAGGAGGTAGCTTTGGGGAGATTTCCCAATTTATCAAGAATATTTTTACCAATGAACCATTTGCTTCTTTAGATAAAGATTAATTAGTATGAATAAAAAGATATTTATTTCATCTTTACTTTTAGTTTTTTTTGCTGCTCTAGGTGCAGGAGTAGTTTTAGGGAGGTCTTTAGATTTTGAAGGATATAGTGTACCTGGGGATTATTCATGGTTTTCCAACATTCCAGCAAAATATCAAAATCTTTTCCAGGAAGTTTATAGCTTGATTAAATCTGAATATGTGGTTCCAGCTATTGATGATAATGACTTGTACTATGGAGCTTTGTCAGGCATGGTTGATAGTTTAGAAGATCGTTATTCAGTATTTCTTAAGCCTGATTTAGCTAAGATATTTGAAGAAGATATGCAAGGAAGCTTTGAAGGAGTTGGTATGGAAATAGGAATAAAAGACAAACAATTAACAGTGATTGCTCCCTTATCTGGCACTCCTGCGGAAAAAGCAGGGATTCGCGCAGGAGACGAAATATATGCAATTGATGGAGAACCAACCATAGATATGCCCATTGATATAGCAGTGAGCTTAATTAGAGGAGAAAAGGGCACGCCAGTTGTTTTGACTATTTGGAGAAAAGGATGGGATTCTCCTCAAGATATAGAAATAATTAGAGATACTATTGAAATTCCAGCTGTAACTTGGGAGAGGAAACAAGAAAATATTGGTTATATTAGAATTATCCATTTTTCTCAGGATACTATAGGGGAGTTTAAAAAGGCTGTTCAGGAAATAACATCTCAACCATTAGATGGTTTGATTTTAGATTTAAGGAACAATCCAGGAGGTTATCTAAATGTAGCAGTTGATATAGCTGGCTGGTGGGTTGAAGAAGGTAAAGAGGAAGTTGTTGTAATTTCTAGAAATAATGTTCATCAAGAAACTGTTTATAAAACTAAAGGACAAGGGGTGTTTGATAAAACAAAAACTGTTGTCCTGATAAATAATGGCTCAGCCTCAGGAGCAGAAATTTTAGCTGGTGCGCTCCAGGATTGGGGGAAAGCTGTTTTGGTTGGAGAAACTACTTTTGGCAAGGGATCTGTTCAAACCTTTAATCGTTTATCTGATGGTTCTGCTTTGAAACTTACTGTTGCTTATTGGTACACCCCCAAAAAGAGGTCTATTGAAAAAGTGGGGATTGCTCCTGATAAACAAGTTGATTTTTCTCCTCAAGATTATGAAAAGGGCGTAGACCTGCAATTAGAAGAGGCTATAAAGATTTTAAAACAAAAACAAAAGTAATTAGAAAACTTAGAAGTTAAAAAGCCTGACTTCTAAGTTTTTTAGGTCAGACTTGATATACTTGTAATTTTTTAGATTGTTTTAGGACTTTTTAGGAATAACATTAACAAATTGGCGGAGCTTTAACTTACCAGTAAAAGTTGCCACTTTTTTCTTGGTAAACTGAACATATCCTTGAGCAGTACTAAAAATAGTGTGATCTCTACCGATTTTTGTTCCTTGCCCAGGATGAAATCTTACTCCTTTTTGTCGAACAATAATCATCCCTGGTTTGACAAATTGCCCACCAAAAACTTTAACTCCTAATCGTTTTGATTGAGATGTTTTTCCTGATTTTGCTGATCCGCCAGTTTTCTTATGAGCCATAGCAGTTTAAGTTTAAAAAGGTAAATTTAAAGAAAATTTTAATTTATTTTATTTTTCTGTCAATATCTTTTATGGTAGATTTGAAGAGAACAGTTTATCAAATTAGACGTGAAAAATTTTTTAAAACTCCTTCCAACCTTTTTCTGATTTGTTTTTCATTAATTTTTTGCTGTTTATTTATTTTTAAAATTGGCCAAAGGGGTTTTTATTATTTTCTTCCTTTAATTTTGTTTTTTGGCAATTTCATAATTGGATTTTATCTTTGGGAAATAAATTTTAAGAAAATATCTTTTTTAGTTCTTCTTTTTACTTTAATTTTTGAATTTTTATTTTTTATTTCTTCTTTTTTTAATTAATTAATTAAAAAATTATGCTGATTTATCAAATTTTGCGCATTTCTATTCTTTTTACAATTTCCTTTTTGTTAGCTCTTGTTTGGGCTCCTTTTTTGATTGATTGGCTTTATAAGAATAAATTAGGGAAGAAAATTCGCGATGAAAAATCTGCCCCTATTTATTCACGCCTTCACAAAGCAAAATCAGGTACACCAACAATGGGAGGGATATTGGTTTGGGTTACAGCAACAATTTTGACATTAGGGATTGCTTTGTTTGCTAAGCTGACAGGTTCTAGTTTTTTAGAAGGATTTAATTTTCTTTCCAGAGAGCAAACATATTTACCCTTAGGTGTTTTAGTAGCTTCAGCTGTGGTTGGTTTAATAGATGATTGGTTAAATGTTAAAAGAATAGGGGCAAAAGGAGGGGGGATTTCTGTTGGCTATAGGCTAATTATTTATACTTTAATTGCTATTGTCGGAGCTTGGTGGTTTTATTCTAAATTGGAATGGGATTTGATCCACATTCCTTTTATTGGTGATTTTAATATTGGATTTTGGTATGTGCCCCTTTTCATTTTTATTTTAGTTGCTACTGCTTTTTCAGTTAATGAAACAGATGGATTAGATGGATTAGCTGGCGGGGTTTTATTAAGTATGTTTGTTGCTTATGGGGGCATTTCTTTTGTTCAGGGAAGATACGATTTAGCTGCTTTATGTGGAGTAATTAGTGGGAGTTTAGTTGCTTTTTTGTGGTTTAATATTTGGCCAGCAAGATTTTTTATGGGAGATACTGGCTCAATGTCTTTGGGAATAGTTTTAGCAGTAATTGCTATGCTGACAAATACCTTTTTACTTTTACCATTTATTGGTTGTATCTTAGTTATTGAAAGCTTATCAGTTATTGTTCAGGTTCTTTCTAAGAAGATTAGAAAAAAGAAAATTTTTCTTTCAACACCTATTCATCATCATTTTGAAGCAATTGGGTGGCCTGAACCTAAAATTGTTATGCGCTTTTGGGTTATTTCTGGTCTTGGAACACTTATTGGTTTAATCATATTTTTTGCTGATTTGATTTTGGCTTAGTATTTTAAATTGTTATAAAAATGGCTGGAGTAAGGGGGAATAAACACAAAATTCATTCACCTGATATTTTGTTTTTAATATCTCTAGGGATTATTATTTTTTTTGGATTAATTGTTTTAATACCCTCTAGTTTTGTGGAGGGCTGTTCATTTGGGGATTGTTTTTTTTATGTTCGCCATCAGATTATTTTTGGCTTAATCCCAGGCTTATTTCTATTTTGGGTTTTATTCTTCCTTGATTACCATTGGCTTAAAAGAATATCCTTATTGTTTTTTTTAATTTCTTTAGTACTTGTAGCTATGGTTTTTATTCCTTATTTTGGGCTTGGCTTTCAAGGGTCAAGGAGATGGATAAATTTTTTTGGAATAGTCTTCCAGCCAAGCGAGATTTTAAAACTTTCTTCAATTATTTATTTAAGTGCCTGGTTAGAATCAAAGAAAAATTATGAAAAGTATTCAAAAAAAATTTGGTTGGATTATTTTTTCCCCTTTATTTTTATTTTAGGTATTATTTCCTTTTTGCTAATCAAACAACCTGATTTAAGTACTTTGGTTATTATTCTTTGCTCTTTGGTTTTAATTTATTTTTTGGCTAATTCCCCATGGAGAATTTTCTTTGTTATTGCTGGCTTATTAGGAATATTTCTTTTGCTTTGGATAAACTTTTCTCCGTATCGTTTTAATCGGTTATTGGCTTTTCTTTATCCAGAAATTGATCCTCAAGGGGCAGGTTATCATAGCAGGGAGGCTTTATCAGCTATTGCTTCAGGAGGGCTTTTTGGGAAAGGGTTAAGTCATATATCTTCATTAAGATTGCCTGAAGTTTTGAGTGACTCCACTTTTGCTCTAGCTTGCCAGGGCTTGGGCTTTATTGGGGCGTTTTTAATTATCTTTTTTTATTTCCTTGTTTTCTGGCGGGGGCATTTTATTGCTCGTCATGCACCAGATAGATTTGGTTATTTGTTAGCAAATGGAATCTGCTTTTGTTTTGTTATTGAGACACTTATTAATTTGGGGGCTATTCTAAGATTATTGCCCCTAACTGGTACACCCTTACCTTTGATGAGTTATGGAGGAACAAGTATGATAGTATTTTTATCTGCTTTTGGTATTTTAGCAAATATTTCCCGGCAGACAGTTGAGTCTGATTAATTCTTGATTTTTTTCAAGGAGATATTAAAATAAATTTGTTTGGGTTAATTATTAAAACTTGGGAAAATGGAGTATAAACATAACAAAATTGAAAAAAAGTGGCAAAAAATTTGGAGAAAAAAAAGAATTTATCAGCCTGATTTAGAAAATGCAGAAAAACCTTTTTATAACCTAATGATGTTTCCTTATCCTTCAGCTAAAGGCTTGCATGTTGGCAATATGTATGCTTTTACTGGGTCAGATATTTATGGCAGATTTAAAAGAATGCAAGGATATGATGTTTTTGAACCAATTGGTTTAGACGGATTTGGGATTCATTCAGAAAATTATGCTTTAAAAATAAATAAACATCCTTTAAAACTTGCTAAAAAAACAGAAAAATATTTTTATTCTCAACTTCAGGCAACAGGAAATGGATACGCTTGGGAAAACACTTTAGAAACCTATGATCCAGATTATTACAAATGGACTCAATGGCTTTTTATTCAGATGTTTAAAAATGGTTTAGCTTATCGACAAAAATCAGCAGTTAATTGGTGTCCTTCTTGCAAAACTGTTTTGGCTGATGAACAGGTTATTAGTGGCAAGTGTGAGAGGTGCGGCACAGAGGTAGTAGTAAAAGAATTAGAACAATGGTTTTTTAGGATTACTAAGTATGCAGAGAGACTTTTAAATAATTTAGATAAAATTAATTGGTCAGAAAAAGTGAAAATTGCCCAAAGGAATTGGATTGGGCGTTCTGAGGGAGTAAATATTGAATATGAGGTTGTTGGTCAAAAAGAAAAAATCGTTTGTTTTACCACTCGGCCAGAAACAAATTTTGGAGCAACATTTGTTGTTTTATCTCCTTTCCACCCATTAGTTTTGAAAATTACAAAAGATAATTACAAAAAGCAAGTAGTTGAATACATTGAAGGGGTAAAAAAAAGAAAAGTATCTCCAGAAGAAACAGCAGAGAACAAAGAAAAAACAGGTGTTTTTACTGGTTCTTATTGTTTGAATAAATTGAATGGCAAAAAAATGCCCATTTGGGTAAGTGATTTTGTTTTAGATAATGTAGGAACAGGAGCTGTAGTTGGCGTTCCTGCTCATGATAAAAGGGATTTTGAGTTTGCTCAGAAATTTAATTTAGAAGTAATTAGAGTTGTTGTTAGTGAAGATGGAGATGATTCTGCAATTACAAGTATTGATAAAGTTTACGAAGGGCATGGTAAAATAATAAATTCAGGGTTTTTGAATGGTTTAAATAGTAGGGAAGCTAAAGAAAAAATTACAGAGTTTTTGGAAGAAAGAGAGTGGGGGAAAAGAGAAGTGATTTACAAATTAAGAGATTGGTGTATTTCCAGACAGCGTTATTGGGGGCCGCCAATTCCAATGATAAAATGCCCTAAATGTGGTTGGGTCCCGGTTCCTGAAGAAGAATTGCCAGTAAAGTTGCCTTATTTAAAAGATTATCGGCCAATTGGCACTGGAGAGTCTCCTTTAGATAAAGCAAAGAAATGGCTTGAAGTAAATTGCCCTGTTTGCGGAAGCCAGGCAAGAAGAGAAACAGATGTTTCTGATACATTTTTAGATAGTTCTTGGTATTTTTTGCGTTATCCTTCAATTAAATTTAAAGACAAACCATTTGACAAACGGATTACTAAGAAGTGGCTTCCAGTTAATATGTATATTGGCGGAGCAGAGCATTCTGTCTTGCATTTAATGTATGCTCGGTTTATTACTATGGTATTATTTGATTTAGGATATATTGATTTCGAGGAGCCTTTTACTAATTTTTATGCTCATGGTTTAATAATCAGTCAAGGAGCAAAAATGAGTAAAAATAAAGGGAATGTTGTTATTCCTGATGAGTATATTAAAAAATATGGGGCAGATGCTTTGAGAATGTATTTAATGTTTTTAGGACCATTTGATCAAGGGGGAGATTTTAATCCAACAGGTATTATTGGAATAAAAAGATTTTTAAATAGAGTTTTTCGTTTGTCTTTGAACCTAAAAGTTAATCTTCATCAGCAAACAACAAAGAATCTGGAAAGGGCTTTACATAGAACAATAAAAAAAGTAACAGAAGATATAGAAAATAAAAAATATAACACAGCAATTGCTTGTTTAATTGAATTTGCAAACCTTTGGGAAAAAGAGGCAGGTATTTCTGTAGAAGACGGGAAGAAATTTATTAAACTTTTAGCCCCTTTTGCCCCTCATCTTAGTGAAGAGATTTGGGAGATATTAGGAGGAGAATTTTCTATTCATCAGCAACCTTGGCCTGAATATGATCCGGCTTTAGTTAAACAAACAGAATTTACAATAATTATTCAGATTAATGGTAAGCTAAGAGATAAACTAATAGTAAGTCAAGATGTTTCAGAGGAAGAAGTTAAAAATATGGCTTTAAATAGGCCTAAAGTTAAAAAGTGGTTAGAAAACAAAGAAATAAAGAAAGTTGTTTTTGTCCCTAATAAGTTAATTAATTTTGTTGTTTAGTTTTATGAGGATTGTTCTTGTTGGAGGAGGAACTGGAGGTTCAGTTGGTCCTCTTTTGTCTTTAAAGCAAGCAATTCAAAAAAAGAAAAAAGATGCGCAATTTCTTTTTATTGGACCAAAATCGGATAGATTAATTATTAGAATAGCCAAAGATTTTTCTTTGCCCTATAAAGGAATTCATTGCAGTAAGTTAAGAAGATACTTTGATCTAAGAAATTTTCTTGCGCCTTTTTTAGTTCTTTTGGGAATAATTGAGTCTATAAAACTATTAAAAGAATTTAAACCAAAAGCTATTTTTTCTTCAGGGAGTTTTGCTGCTGTTCCCGTAGGCATAGCTGGATGGTTGTTGAAAATACCTGTTTTTATTCATCAGCAGGATGTTGTTCCTAGTTTAACAAATCGCTTGCTTTCTCCTTTTGCTCGTAAAATTACAGTTAGTTTAGCCTGCTCTTTAAAGGATTTCCCGCCTCAAAAAACAGTTT
>Ga0190360_1001021_pt1 | contig 14851 bp, 13 predicted proteins | sample 48721834_MG_FD_161271 | JGI IMG/M metagenome (GOLD analysis project Ga0190360, IMG submission 161271) | Hydrothermal vent microbial mat bacterial communities from Southern Trench, Guaymas Basin, Mexico - 4872-18-3-4_MG | ecosystem: Environmental > Aquatic > Marine > Hydrothermal vents >... | reverse complement strand
GGAAAAGCGCAGCCGGCATCTCGCTGGTGGCGTCGTCGATGCCGGCGATCAGCGTCAGCATGGGCCCCCGGCCCTCGAGCCAGTCATGTTTGCTGCCGTCGATCTGCACCAGCATGCCTCGGCGGGGGTGGCGCTTGGGAGCTCGTCGCTTCTTGGGACTGGAGAGCCCGGCATCCAGATCGTTGAGCACCTTCAGCCGTTTCTGTTCCTTGCCGTTCAATGTCACCTGTTCTCTCATGAGGTGACATTATTACTGAACTAATAACCCCTGACATTTTTATTGGACTATAACACCCTGTCATTTTGCTACTTGACAAGTCAAAAAGCCGTGCTAACATATTGCGCAATAGGTATAAAGATGGATTTCATAAAGTTCTCGCTCCTGATTTCCTTGATCCCGCTTCTCGTCCTTATTCTGGTTGAGAGGCCTTGCCCGATTGGGATGACGGAGCGCTGAGACCAATCAAGAAGCGCAGACACCTCCCAATCGGGAGGTGTTTTTCGTTTATTCGGAAGGATCGAGCGATCATGTTTGGGCCTGCATCCCATATTTCCATCCTCGCCCTGCTTATCCTGGTCCTTATTGAGCTGCCCATTCGTGGGCGGCTTCCGTCGGTTGGGCACGTTCCGGTCCGGTCTTGGGAGAATAGCGGGGATTGAGCGAGATCAGATAGCGGAAAGCACCAGGAGCTGCCTCAACCAACGGAGGCAGCTCCTTTTTGAATCATGAATGGAACAGAGATCAGATCACAGCAAAGGAGTGAAGCCAATGAAGATGGAAACGTCATCCTCCGAAAAGCGCAACCATGAATCTAAGGCGGGTTTTCGGGTCCGCGGGCCATGGGCCAATGCCTGGCACCCCTCCTGGGAGATGGATCGACACGCGTATCCGCCAGGGCACGCCTCGCCGGCAGATGCCTTCCAAGATGCTTCCAACCGCCGTGAAAGCCGGCGAGCGGAAGAGAACGCCTAATCTTGAGTCCATCTAAGCCACCCTGGAGGCTCGCATCCGACGCTAATCAGGCAGGATGAATCGCCCAAGAGAGGCCCGATGAGCGAACGAATGCCAGTCCGACGGCTGGGCAAGGCCCAACCCCGCGCGCCTCTTCTGCACACGGGGATGCGTTCCGGGGCGATCCGCTGATGGATCGCTGCAACAGGTAGCCGATGCGCTCCGATAAGATCAAGCAGGGAGTAGAACGTGCACCTCACCGCGCGCTGCTCAAGGCGGTCGGCGTGCGTGATGACGATATGGACAAGCCGTTCGTGGCGGTGGTCAACTCCTACGTGGATATCGTGCCCGGCCATGTTCACCTGCAGGCCCTCGGCAAGATCGTCAAGGATGTCCTCCGCGAGGCAGGCGCGGTGCCCTTTGAGTTCAACACCATCGCCGTGGACGACGGCATCGCCATGGGGCATGCGGGCATGAGATTCTCACTGCCCAGCCGGGAGCTCATCGCCGACAGCATCGAGACGATGGTCTCAGCCCATTGTTTCGACGGCATGATTTGCATCCCCAATTGCGACAAGATCGTCCCCGGCATGCTGATGGCGGCCATGCGGCTGGACATCCCCACGATTTTCGTCAGCGGAGGGCCGATGCCCTCCGGACGGACTCCCGATGGCCGGACCATCGACCTGGTCAGCGTCTTTGAAGGCCTGGGCGCCCTGAAGGCGGGCAGGATCGAGGAGTGGGAACTGAAAATACTCGAAGATCACGCCTGCCCCTCCTGCGGATCTTGCAGCGGTTTGTTCACAGCCAACAGCATGAATTGCATCATGGAAGCCCTGGGGCTCGCGCTTCCTTTCAACGGCACCGCCCTCGCGCACTCGCAAGAGCGGACCGAGCTGGCCGTGCGCGCTTCGCGGCGGCTTATGGACCTCATCGACGCCGAGATCACTCCGCGCCGAATCGTGACGATGGAAGCGATCGATGACGCCTTTGCACTCGATATGGCGATGGGCGGCAGCACGAACACAGTGCTCCATATCCTGGCCATCGCGCATGAAGCGGGGATCGCCTATCCGCTGGAGAGGGTCAATCGGCTGGCGGAACGCGTGCCGCAGATCTGCAAAGTCAGCCCGGCCTCGCATTGGCACATGCAGGACGTGCATCGCGCCGGCGGTGTGCCGGCGATCTTGCAGCAGCTCAGCCTCGACGACGGGCTGCTGCATCTTCACCGTCCCACGATCAGCGGTATGTCGCTCGGCGAGAGCATCGCCGGTGCCACTATACGGGACCCTGAGGTCATCCGGCCTCGCGGTGAGCCCTACGCCGAGACCGGCGGCTTGGCGATCCTCTTTGGCAACCTGGCTCCGGAAGGTGCCGTCGTGAAGACCGGGGCTGTCGCGGCCTCGATGCGGCGGCACGTGGGGCCGGCGCGCATCTATGACAGCGAAGAGGAGGCGATGAGAGGTATCCTGGGTGGAGATGTGCTGGCGGGCGATGTCGTCGTCATTCGTTATGAGGGACCGGCGGGCGGTCCGGGCATGAAGGAAATGCTGGGCCCGACGAGTGCCCTCGTCGGAATGGGGCTGGGAGAGAAAGTCGCACTAATCACCGACGGTCGGTTCTCGGGAGGCACGCGGGGTGCCTGTGTCGGTCACGTCAGCCCAGAGGCCGCGGCGCGCGGGCCGATCGCTGCATTGGAGCCGGGCGATCTCATCGAGATTGATCTCGAAGCCCGCTCACTGAATGTGCGCCTCTCTAACGAAACGATCCGGGAGCGTCTGGAGAGACTGCCTCCGTTCCAGCCGCGGGTGGGCAGCAAATGGCTTCGGCGCTACGCCCGCATGGTGGAGGGCGCTTCGAGCGGCGCCGTCTTGCGTGACTAGACGAGGCCTGCGAGCGGAGAGGGGCGGATGAAAGGAGAAGAGGATGAGGATATCGGGAGCGCAGATCATCTGGGAAGTCCTGACACGTGAGGGCGTCGAGGTCGTGTTCGGCTATCCGGGCGGCGCCATCCTTCCAACCTACGACGCCATGGTGGATTACCCGGTGCGGAACGTGCTCGCTCGTCACGAGCAGGGCGCAGCGCATATGGCCGATGGCTACGCGCGCGCTTCCGGCAAGGTGGGTGTCGTCATGGCGACTTCGGGCCCAGGCGCGACCAATCTGGTCACCGGCATCGCCACGGCGATGATGGATTCATCGCCCATCGTATGTGTCACGGGGCAGGTTCCCGCCGCTGCCATCGGGAGCGACGCGTTCCAGGAGACGGACGTGACCGGTGTGACGCTGCCGATTACGAAGCACAACTACCTCGTCACTCGCGGGGAGGAGATCGCGCCCGTCTTGCGGGAGGCTTTCTACGTGGCGCGCACGGGCCGCCCGGGGCCCGTGCTCGTCGACATCGCCAAGGACGCGCAGATCCGGACGGTGGATTTCGATTGGGACGACAGCCCCGTCCGGCTGCCGGGCTATCGGCCTGATCTGCGCGCCCGGCCCAAGGCGTTAGATCGCGCCCTGGTGATGATCGAGGAAGCCGAACGGCCGCTCATCCTGGCCGGGCACGGGGTGCTCATGTCAGGTGCCATGAACGAGCTTCTCAAATTCGTCGACAAGACGCAGATCCCCGTCGCCGCAACCCTGCTCGGGATCGGGGGATTCCCGGCGAGCCACCCGCTGAATCTGGGGATGATGGGCATGCATGGTGATGCGTGGGTCAACAAGGCCATCCAAGAGGCGGATCTCCTGCTGGCCTTTGGGATGCGCTTCGATGATCGCGTCACCGGTAATCTGGAGACCTACGCTCCGTATGCGAAGAAGATCCACATCGACATCGATCCCTCCGAGATCGACAAGGTCGTCAAGGCCGATGTGGGCATCGTCGGCGATCTGAAGCAGGTCTTGAAGCAATTGCTGCCGCGCCTCGCCCCGAAATCCCGCGAAGCGTGGCTGGCGCACATAGAGGATCTCAAGGGGGACGCGGCCGAGCGGGATATCCAGAATTCGCCGGAGGACGGCCGACTTTACGGCGCACATGTGATTCACGATCTGTGGCGATACACGCAAGGCGAGGCGACGATCGTGACGGACGTCGGCCAGCATCAGATGTGGCAGGCCCAATACTACAGGCACGATCGGCCTTACCGTCTAATCACCTCCGGCGGGCTGGGGACAATGGGTTTCGGCCTTCCGGCCGCGATCGGTGCATGGTTCGCGCGGCGCGATGAGCTAATCTGGGCCATCGTGGGCGACGGCGGATTCCAAATGACGGCGGCGGAGTTGTCCACGTGCGCCCAGGAGGGCGTCAAGATCAACGTCGCCATCATCAACAACGGCTATCTGGGCATGGTGCGCCAGTGGCAGGAACTCTTCTATGAGCGCCGCTACACATCCACGCCAATACGCAGCCCCGATTTCGTCAAGCTGGCTGAGGCCCATGGGTTGACGGGCTTGCGCGTCGAGCGCAGGAATCAGGTGCAAGAGGCCATCATGCGAGCGCAGGAGGCGCCGGGCACCGTGGTGATCGATTTCCGTGTCGAGCAGGAAGACATCGTCTATCCCATGGTCCCCGCCGGGGCCGATCTCGGCACCATGATACGGCGCCCTAAACCGGCTCTTAAGGGCCGCTGAAGTGCAGGAGGAGTATGATCGATGAGCAGCCAAGGCAGCCCATCGCAGGGTTATTCGAAGCACACCTTCGTAGTCTACGTCGAGGATAAGCCCGGGGTGCTGAACCGCGTCGCCTCCCTGTTCCGGCGCCGCGCCTTCAACATCGATTCCCTCTCGGTCGGCCCCACGGAGCAGCCGGGCGTGTCGCGCATGACGATCGTCGTGGAGGCCGATGAGACCATCGCACGCCGCGTGGAAGCCAACCTCTACAAGCTGGTCAACGTACTCTGCGTGGAGGACGTGACCTTCCGGCCCTCCGTAACGCGCGATCTGGCCCTGATCAAGGTCCGGGCCGACCCAGAAGCGCGCGCCCATATCCTGCAGCTATGTGAAGTGTTCCGTGCGAAAGCCCTGGACGTGACGCCGAAGGCGCTGATCGTGGAGATCACCGGCACGGAGGACAAGATCGAGGGGTTGCTCGAAGTGCTCCGCCCGTTCGGCATTATCGAAATGGCGCGCACCGGAAGGGTGGCCATGACGCGAGGGCCGCAGGCGGCGACCGTGAACCCCGAATTCGTTTCGGCCCTCGTCCCGAACGGGGCAGGTGGGTGAGATCCCTGACGGCCGATCGACGAGCGAATCACCGCGGGAGGCGACACTGATGGCTATCATGTACTACGACGAAGACGCTGACCTGGAGCTCATTCGATCCAAGAAAGTGGCCGTGATAGGTTACGGTTCGCAGGGCCACGCGCAGGCGCTCAACCTCCGAGACAGCGGCGTCCAGATCCAGGTGGGACTGCGGCCAGGCAGCGCGAGCCGCCGGAAGGCCGAGGCCGCAGGTCTCACGGTCGCCGAGATACCCGCGGCGGCCTCCTGGGCCGACGTGATCGTGCTCCTTGTGCCCGACACCGCACAACCGGCAATCTACACAGAACACATCGCCCCCGCCATGAAGCGGGGCAAGACCCTGATGTTCAGCCACGGTTTCAACATCCGTTTCGGGACCATCGAGCCGCCTGTCTATGTGGACGTGAGCATGGTGGCGCCCAAGGCGCCCGGTCACCAGGTGCGGGAGACGTTTCAGGCCGGTCAGGGGACGCCTGCGCTGGTGGCGGTCCACCAGGACGTCAGCGGCCAGGCGCTGCCGGTGGCCTTGTCCTATGCCAGGGCGCTGGGCGCGACGCGCGCCGGCGTGATCGAGACCAGCTTCGCGGAAGAGACGGAGACGGATCTGTTCGGCGAACAGGCCGTTCTCTGCGGCGGCGTGAGCGCGCTGGTCGAAGCGGCCTTTGAGACCCTGGTGAAGGCGGGATATCAGCCTGAAATCGCTTACTTCGAGTGCCTGCACGAGCTCAAGCTGATCGTGGACCTGATGTATCGCGGGGGCTTGAACTACATGCGCCATTCCGTGAGCGACACCGCCGAGCACGGCGATTACACGGGCGGGCCGCGGCTGATCACTGAGGAGACCATGGGTGAGATGCGCGAGATGCTCTCCGAAATCCAGGACGGCACATACGCCCGCGCCTGGATCGAGGAGAACGAAAACGGCCGTCTATGGTTCAACGAGCAGCGGCGCAGAAAGCAAGACCTGCTCATCGAGAGGGTAGGGGCGGAGCTGCGCAGCAGGATGCCCTTCCTCAACCCCGTCACGATCAAGGCCGGGAAGCAATCGGATGAAAGCGGATGATGAACGCCTCGGATTCCGATAGGGTGATCGTCTTCGATACCACTCTGCGGGACGGTGAGCAATCGCCGGGTGCCTCAATGACCTCGGCTGAGAAGCTCGAGGTCGCTCGGGGTCTCTCCCGGCTGGGCGTGGACGTCATTGAAGCCGGTTTTCCCGCCTCCTCCTCCGACGATCTGGAGGCCGTCCGAAGGATCGCCGAGGAAGTGGGGAATCAGTCGGCCGGAGCGCCGGGGGATTCGCGACAGCCCCCGATCATCTGCGGCCTGGCGCGGGCCGTGCGGGAAGATATCGAGAAGGCCTGGCAGGCGGTGCGCCCGGCGGCGCGGCCGCGCATCCATACCTTCATCGCCACCTCGGACATCCATCTGGAGCACAAGCTTCGCATGAGCCGGGAGCAGGTCTTGGAGCGCGTTCGCGAGATGGTCACGTTTGCGCGTTCGCTCTGCGATGACGTGGAATTCAGCGCAGAGGACGCCAGCCGTAGCGAAGTTACCTTCCTCTGCGCCGTGCTCGAGGAGGCTTTCCGCTCCGGGGCGACGACTCTGAATATCCCCGACACAGTCGGCTACGCCACGCCCGACGAGTTCGGGGCCTTGATCCAGGAGGTCCGCGCCGGCGTCGAAGGCATCGAGGGTGCGGTGCTGTCAGTGCATTGCCACGATGACCTCGGCCTCGCGACGGCGAACACGCTCGCGGGGGTCCAGGCCGGGGCGCGGCAGGTGGAGGTCACTATGAACGGCATCGGCGAGCGCGCCGGGAACACCTCACTCGAAGAGGTTGTGATGGCCCTGCATACCCGACGCTCCATCTTCGCGCTCTCGACCGCCGTTGACACGACCCAAATCGGCCGGGTGAGCAAGCTGGTGAGCCACTACACAGGCATCGTCGTGCCGCCGAACAAGGCCATCGTGGGAATGAATGCCTTCGCCCACGAGGCTGGAATCCACCAGGACGGGATGCTCAAGAACCATCAAACCTACGAGATCATGCGTCCCGAGACGGTCGGTATGAGCCAGAGCCGTTTCGTGCTGGGGAAACATTCCGGCCGGCATGGATTTCAGGCTCGCCTGCGTGAGCTTGGCTATGAGCTGGAGAAGGATGAGCTGATGCGGGCGTTCGAGCGCTTCAAGGCCCTCGCCGACAAGAAGAAAACCATCGCCGACGCCGACCTGGAGGCGCTGGTCACGGACGAGCTTTATCAGCCGACGGAGGTCTTCGCCTTGGAGGGCCTGCAGGTTACCTGCGGGACGATGGGCATGCCGACGGCGACCGTTCGGCTGCGAGGGCCGGCAGGTGACGTGCGCGTGCATGCGGCCGTGGGCTCAGGCCCGATCGATGCCGCCTTCAAGGCGATCGACGAAATCATCCGCGTCCCCAATAGATTGCTGGAGTTCTCGGTGCACGCCGTGACCGAGGGTATCGACGCGCAGGGGGCCGTCACCGTGCGCATTCAGGATGGGGCGGTGGGAGCCTCCTCGGACAGTCGGCCCGACGCCGGCCAGCCGCGCACATTCGGAGGATATAGCGCCGACACAGACATCGTCGTTGCCAGCGTGAAGGCCTTCCTCTCGGCGATGAATAAGATGCTCGTGGTGCGGAGGAGCTACCTTCGGCGGGAGGGGCCGGAGGAGATGGAACGATCGCGCCCGTCACAGCCCGGCGGTGAGAGCTTGCATGGGATCAGACCGTAGGATCACCTGTCAACCGAGAAGAGAGCCTCATCGATGAACGCTCCCAGGACCATGCTCTCGAAGATATGGGATGCGCACGTCGTGGCGCAGGAGCCCGGGTGCCCATCGATTCTCTACGTCGACCTTCATCTCATTCACGAGGTGACCTCCCCCCAGGCCTTCGCACGGCTGCGCGAGCGTGGCCTGGATGTGCGCCAGCCTGCGAAAACCGTTGCCACGATGGATCACTCGGTCCCCACCGACGGGCAGGGATTGGGCTCAATCGAGGCGAAGGCGGCCGCCCAGCTTCAGAGGTTGGAGGACAACTGCCGTGATTTCGGGATCAGGCTGCACGCCATCGGCTCACCAACGCAAGGGATCGTGCACGTGATCGCGCCCGAACTCGGGCTCACGCAGCCGGGCATGACGATCGTCTGCGGCGACAGCCACACCTCGACCCACGGAGCTTTCGGCGCCCTGGCCTTCGGCATCGGGACGAGCGAGGTCGAGCATGTCCTGGCCACCCAATGCCTGCTCCAGGCGAAGCCCGATTCGTACGAGGTCCGCATCGAGGGCGGGCTGCCACAGGGGGTCACCGCCAAGGACATCATCCTGGGCCTGATCGCTGAGATCGGCGTCGACGGCGGCGAGGGACATGTCTTCGAATACACTGGATCGACGATCCGCGCCCTGGACATGGAAGCCCGCATGACCATTTGCAACATGTCCATCGAGGCCGGCGCTCGGGCGGGGATGATCGCGCCGGACGACACGACCTTCGAGTACCTGGCCGGGCGCGAACATGCGCCGAAAGCTGAGGGATGGGAGAGAGCGCTCGATGCCTGGCGGCGATTGCCCAGCGACGAACGCGCCGGGCACGATCGCTCAATCACCCTTAACGCCTCCCGGCTCAAGCCGATGATCACCTACGGGACCAACCCCGGCATGGCCTTCCCCGTGACGGAGGCGATTCCCGACCCTGGGGAGATCCGCGACCCAGTCCAGCGCGCTGCGCTTGCCAAGGCCTTGGGCTACATGGGCCTGCAGCCCGGTCAGAGGCTGTTGGGACAGAAAATCGACGTCGTCTTCATCGGATCGTGCACCAACGGGCGGATTTCGGACCTGCGCCTGGCCGCCGGGCTGATGCGAGGTCGAAAGGTGGCCCCCGGCGTGCGCGTCCTGGTGGTCCCTGGCTCCCAACTGGTGATGCGGCAGGCGGAGGTGGAGGGCTTGGATCGTATTTTCCGAGATGCTGGGGCGGAATGGCGCCAGCCGGGTTGCTCGATGTGCATCGCCATGAACGGTGACCAGCTACGCCCCGGCCAGTATGCTGTGAGCACCTCCAACCGCAACTTCGAAGGCCGGCAGGGAAAGGGGGGGCGCACCTTCCTGGCTTCCCCGCTCACCGCGGCCGCCGCCGCGGTCACCGGCGAGATCACAGACGTCCGAAGGATGCTCAACTGACATGCGCAGATCCGGATGCGAGTGCTACCCATGAAGGCTTTCAGAACGTTCACCTCGCGCCTCGTGCTGCTCCCGATCGACGATGTAGACACCGATCAGATCATCCCGGCCCGCTACCTCACTACCCTCGAGCGGGAAGGCCTGGGGGAATACCTGTTCGCCGACTGGCGCTATGCGCCCGACGGATCGCCGAACCCCGAGTTCGTCCTCAACCGACCGGAGGCCGAGGGCGCCGGCATCTTCGTCGCCGGAGGCAACTTTGGATGCGGCTCTTCGCGCGAGCATGCCGTTTGGGCGTTGATGGACTGGGGCGTTCGGGCGGTGGTCGCGACCTCGTTTGCCGACATCTTCCACCGCAACGCGCTGAAGAACGGCCTCCTTCCCGTCGAGCTCGAGGCCGGGGTGCATGCCGAATTGATTCGGGCCGCTCTGGAGGACCCTCGTGCGGAGCTGACGATCGATCTCCCCACGCAGACCATCATTCTTCCGGGTGGTCACAAGGGTGATTTCCCCATCGAACCCTTCGACAAGCGCTGCCTGCTCGAGGGCATCGATCCACTCGGATACCTGCTTTCTTTCTCGGCGGAGATCTCAGCCTACGAGAAGCGACATGAGCGGCCGTAGAGTGATCCAAGTTTACGACACCACGCTGCGGGACGGCGCGCAGCGCGAAGGGGTTTCGTTTTCCTGCGAGGACAAGCTCCGCGTTGCGCGGTGCCTGGACGAGCTGGGCGTGGCCTTCATCGAAGGAGGATGGCCAGGTTCGAATCCTAAGGATGCCGAGTTCTTCGAACGGGCGAGAACGGTTCCTTGGCAGCAGGCGACGATCGTGGCCTTCGGTTCCACCCGGCGCCCGGAGAGCTCTCCAGAGCAGGATGCCAATCTCCGTTCCTTGCTGGCCGCCGAAACCGAAGTGTGCACCGTTGTGGGCAAGAGCTCGACCATGCATGTGACCGATGTTCTCATGACAACACTGGATGAGAACCTTCGAATGATCGAGGAGAGCGTGGCCTTCCTCAGAGCGAACGGCCGTAGGGTGATCTATGACGCGGAGCATTTCTTCGATGGCTACAAGGCCGATCGGGAATATGCTCTGGCCACGCTGGCTGCCGCGGCGGGCGCGGGCGCGGAGGCCCTGGTGCTCTGTGATACGAACGGCGGTTCGATGCCCTGGGAGGTGCAATCCATCGTGCGGGCGGTGCGGGAGAAGATCGATCACCCAATCGGCATCCACGCCCACGACGACGCGGCGTGCGGCGTGGCGAACAGTCTGGCGGCTGTGCGCGCCGGGGCGGTTCATGTCCAGGGAACGATCAACGGTTATGGTGAGCGCTGTGGGAACGCAAATCTGTGCGCGGTTGTGCCCAACCTGGAGCTGAAGCTTGGATACCAGGCTCTTCCGAAAGGCGGGATCAAGCGTCTCAGGGAGGTCGCTCACTTTGTGGCCGAGATCGCAAATCTGGCGCCCGATGGACACATGCCCTACGTGGGCGAGAGTGCATTCGCGCACAAAGGCGGCCTCCACGTGGCCGCGATGCGCCGCAACGCCCGATCCTACCAGCACATCGATCCTGCGACGGTTGGGAACGAGATGCGCGTCGTCGTGAGCGAGCTCTCCGGACGCGGGAATCTGCTCAGCAAGATCGAGGAGTATGGACTCGAGGCCATCGACCCGTCCGCGGCGCATGAGCTGCTCCGCAATATCAAGGAGCTTGAGGCGCGGGGTTTCTCCTTTGAGGCCGCCGATGCATCCGTTGCCATGATGATCCAGCGCCGGTCGCCCTCCTACGAGCCGCCCTTCGATCTCATCGACTACGCCGTAATGGTTGAGCATCGCCAGGGGCGCGGCACGTTTGCCGAAGCGACGGTCAAGCTATCCGTGAGGGGTGAGGTGCTGCACACTGCCGCCGAGGGCAACGGCCCCGTGCATGCGCTGGACGCTGCGCTGCGGAAGGCGCTGGCGCCGATTTATCCGGCGATACGCTCCTTTCAGTTGGTGGATTACAAGGTTCGCATCCTGGATGGGCGGAAGGGGACCGCTGCCATGACGAGGGTGCTGATCGACACGCGCGACGGCCATCGGCGCTGGAGCACCGTAGGCGCATCGACGAACATCATCGAGGCCTCCTGGTGTGCCCTGGCGGACAGCGTCGAATATGGCCTGTCAGTCGCGGTGTGAAATCCGCGGTGGGGGATTCGGGGATTGACTGCCGCGTTTTCTCTATGTGAGCCGAGGCCGTAGGCAAGCAATGGAAGTTGGGAGCCAATGCGAGCGAAAATTGTTCTTCTACCCGGCGACGGGATCGGCCCGGAGGTTGTGACGGAAGCCCGTGCCGTCCTCAAGGCCGTGGCCGGGTTGTGTGGACACGATTTCTCCTTCGAAGAGCACTTGATCGGCGGCTGTGCCATCGAGGAGTGTGGGAGCCCGCTGCCCGAGGAGACGCTGTCCGCGTGCCGGGCGGCGGACGCGGTCTTGCTGGGTGCCGTCGGTGGGCCGCAATGGGATGATCCTCAGGCGGCGATGAGGCCGGAGCAAGGGCTGCTCGGCCTACGGTGCGAGCTGAAGCTGTTCGCGAACTTGCGGCCCGTGCGCGCCATCCCGGCGCTTGAGGGGGCATCCCCGCTCCGGCCGGAGAAGGTGCGGGGCGTGGACATCTTGATCGTGCGGGAGTTGACGGGTGGGCTGTACTTCGGCCGGTCAGGATCTTCGCTCAAGGCGGCCGGCGGCGTGCAGGCGTTCGACACGATGGCCTACAGCGATTGCGAGATCCGACGCGTGGTGCGCCTGGCCTTCCGGCTGGCGATGGGGAGACGCCGGCTTGTGACCTCGATCGACAAGGCCAACGTGCTCGAGTCCTCGCGGCTGTGGCGCCGCGTGGCCGAGGAGGTGGCGGCGGAGTTCTCCCAGGTGCGCCTGGAGCATCACCTGGTCGATTCGGCCGCGATGCGGCTGATGCAATCGGCATCCGCGTATGACGTGCTGGTGATGGGCAACATGTTCGGGGACATTCTGAGCGATGAGGCCTCCGTCCTGGCGGGTTCATTGGGGATGCTTCCCAGCGCCTCGCTGGGTGAGAGGCGCTTGGGGGTCTACGAGCCCGTACACGGCTCCGCGCCTGACATCGCCGGCAAGGGGATCGCCAATCCCATCGGCGCGATCCTCAGCGCCGCGATGTTGCTCCGGCATTCCCTGATGCTTGAATTCGAGGCGCTTCAGGTCGAGCGAGCCGTGGAACGGGCCCTGGAGCAAGGCGCCAGGACCGCCGACCTGGGCGGTGGTGTGGTGCTTTCGACCCGGGAAATGGGCGAGGCGGTGCGGGCACATTTGGCGCAGCCGGGCGCCGGCATCACTGAAGCGGCAGATGGTCCCTGCTTTTCGCCTTGATCGCCCAGGGAAATCTCAGCAGAGGAGTGATCATGACGCCAAACGAACCTGTGATTTGGATCGATGGCCGGTTGGTTCCGAGCAGCCAGGTTGCGGTTCCCTTCCTGGCGCCCGCCCTCCACTACGGCCTGGCCGTGTTCGAGGGCATCCGCTGCTACGACACAAAGGACGGCCCAGCCGTCTTGCGTCTGGCGGAGCACCTCGAGCGCTTCCTGAAGTCGGCGCACATCCTAGGCGTGAGGGAGTTCTCCTATGGTCTCGAGACGCTGCGCGAGGCCGTGCACGCGGTGATACGGGCCAACGATCTGCGGGCCTGCTACATACGCCCGTTGATGTACATGGCGGCGGGGCCGCTGGGGCTGAATCTTGATGAAATGCGGCCGTCCGTGGGTATCGCCGCCTGGGAGTGGGAGACCTTCCTTGGCCAGGAAGCCATCGAGAAGGGGGCCCGCATGATTGTGTCATCCTTCACGCGGCACCATCCGAATGTCTCCATGACCAAAGCGAAGATCTCGGGCAACTATGTCAACTCGGTGATGGCGAAGACCTTGGCGTGTCGGGCCGGGTTCGATGAGGCGGTGATGCTCGATCCGAGCGGCTATGTCTCAGAGTGCACGGGGGAGAACATCTTCTTGGTGTCCGGCGGTAGGGTCTACACGCCACCCCGGGCCAGCATCCTCGAGGGCATCACGAGGGATTCGATCATCGCGCTCGCGCAGGACCTCGGCTATGCGGTCCTGGAGGAGCCCATCTCCCGAGACCAGCTCTACGCCGCGGATGAGGTGTTCGTATCGGGCACGGCCGCGGAGTGCGTCGCCATCTGTGAGATCGACCATCGCGTCATAGGTGAGGGTGGCATGGGACCGATCACGCGTGAGATCCAGCAAGCCTTCTTCATGACCGTGCGCGGAGAGGGCCCTCGATCGCAAGCCTGGCTCGAGCCGGTTGCGGCTCCTCCTACCAGGTAGCGCGCTGCAAGCCTGGCTCGGCCTCTGAAATTCGTTCCGCTCAGCAGTTTCACCAGGCGTTTCCCTTGACTGTCCGTCCAGGACAGTCAAGAAAGCTTGCAGACCGTAGCGCAAAAGCCCCACATAGTAACACCTGGCGAGCCCATCGCTTCGCCGAACTAGCGCTCGATTTTGTGGCCGCTCAAGCCTGCCTGCCATTCCGGGGTGGCCTGGATGTCGAGCCAAATCTGCTTGTTGGGATCCTTCTTCTGCGTGCGATAGTCATTCAGATTGCATTGCGCCTCGCCTGCCCCGCCGGCCAAGGAATCCGAAGAAGTACTCGGTCTGCTAGATTTTCTTGCTGCGGGCGCCCTGGAGCCTCCGAGTGCCCTTTGCACCCCTGCGGACGTCTGCATCCCGGGGCACCTTACCCTCCTTATCCTGGCGCACTTTCTCCTTACTGTGTGTTCACATCGGCAACGCTGTGCACACTGTCCATCACCTGGATGCTGCCAAAGTGAACCTCTTTCTCCTGCGCCAGGGCGATGATCTCGGCCAGCAGCTCTTCGGCAGCCTCCAGCTTGCCGCGATCGATCAGCCGGTTCTTGCCTGCCCTCGCCGTAGGCCAGGGAACATGGTCAGTGTCGAGTGATCCGGGGCGGGCTCGTCAACCGCCAACCCCAGGAACCACTTGATCGAGAGGCTGTCATTGGCTATGACCTCCATCTGTCGCTCGGAGAGGTTGTAGAGATAGGACACCATAAGCATCTTCAAGATCACGGGCGGGCCGTAGGGTGGACGCGCCTGGGGAGCTTTGCCTTGGCAAAGCCGTACCGGTCTTTTGGTGAAGCGTTGCCAGGGGATGAGCGCATCCAAGTGTCGCAGAAAGTAGTCTGCGGGCACGATACGATCATAAAAGGAAGTGCCCGAAGAAGCTGCCTTTATCCTGTTCTTTGAACCACTCTCCACTCATGCTGCCAGCCTTCCTGTTTCTCTGCTTCTATTCAACACTCTCGCAACCTGCCGCTTAGTTTGCCGTTAGCTTGGCTCCAGCCAGCGTTCCATCTCCTCGAGTGTATCCCTCAGGCGCGAGTGCGCCCCCGAGATTTCCTTCCGAAGCTTTCGTTCATCGCT
>Ga0190360_1001020_pt1 | contig 14865 bp, 12 predicted proteins | sample 48721834_MG_FD_161271 | JGI IMG/M metagenome (GOLD analysis project Ga0190360, IMG submission 161271) | Hydrothermal vent microbial mat bacterial communities from Southern Trench, Guaymas Basin, Mexico - 4872-18-3-4_MG | ecosystem: Environmental > Aquatic > Marine > Hydrothermal vents >... | reverse complement strand
GGTAGCAGTACCCCTGCCCGGCTGGAAAAAACTGGCCTTCTCCAAAATCTCACTCGCTTTAGTCTGACTATCCAGTAAAGCCAGGAAAAAGTGCTCCACTGAAATAAAGTCATCGTTCATTTTCATTGCCTCTTGGCGAGCCCTTTCCAGGACTTTGGCCATATCCTGGGTAAGATAAAACTGGCCGAGGGACTGAGGCGCTGTAATGTTGGGGATTTTTCCCAAAGCAACTTGAGTTTTCTTTTTCAATCCCTCTATATCCACTCCCAATTTCTGAAGCAAAGTCAAAACCACGCTTCCCTCTTGATTTATCAAAGCCAAAAGCAGGTGCAGAGCGTCAATTTGCTGCTGCCCTTGTTCTTGGGCAATATCTTGGGCCATTAAAATGGCCTCTTGCGCTTTGTGAGTGAAATTTCCTCCGGTCATCATGGTTTTAATTTTTCATTTTTAAATCTAACATAAATTTACCAAAAAATCAACCCCATAAGGTAAAAAGTGTCATAGCAATATGATAATTGCCCCTCTCTCATTTCAGCTTAAAAGTTCCGCGCACTAGACTACGGAACTTTTTAGCCAGTTATTTTCCATAAACAAGCTGAGATAAGCGGTATTGTTTTTGTTTAATTCTCTTAAGATTCTTACGTCAATTCCCGAAATTAAAAGAGCCGCCCTTAAAAAAACGCGGTGGCCCATCAGGGCCAATCTATTCCGATCTTTCTCCTAGGGTGACAGTGATTGTCTCCTGTTTTCCCCCTCTTTGAATCAGTAAAACCGCTTGGTCACCCGGATTATGTTTCATAATGATTTTAGCCAAAGAATTATCGGCGGTGACTTTCTCATTGTTAAATTCCAAAATAATGTCGTTTTCTTTCAAGCCTGCTTCCTCGGCGGCCGAGCCCGGAACAATGGCAGGCTCTCCTTGGCTTGCCACAATCCAGGCGCCATAATCCACGGATAAATCGTTTTCTTTCTGAACCTCTTCTGTAACCATTACATACCTCACCCCCAAAAAAGGATAAACTATCTTGCCCAAAGTCTTTACCTGTTCGATATCTTTTTTGGCTTTGTTAATGGGTATAGCAAAGCCAATATTCTGCGCTCCCATTACGGTAGCAGTATTTACCCCCATAACCTCTCCCTTCAAATTCAAGAGCGGGCCGCCAGAATTGCCCTTGTTGATGGCGGCGTCTGTCTGAATGACATCTTCAATGGTTTCCACGAAACTTCCCCCGGAAGCTGTAATCGTCCTGCCCAAGCCGGCTACCACCCCGACGGAAACCGAATTTCTGAATTCTCCTAAAACATTGCCGATGGCCACTACCGTCTGGCCTATTTGTAGCTGATCTGAATTTCCCAGCTTAACCGTAGGAAAAGTTTTTGATAACAAATCGCCCTCCCCGTCAATGACTTTTTCTTTTTCAATCTTCAATATAGCTAAATCCTGAAAGGGATCTTTAGCCAAAACCTTAGCCGGAAATTTCCTGCCGTCATTGGTAAAAACCGTGAAATCCGCCTCCTCGTCTAAGACCACGTGCTTGTTGGTTAAAACCAGGCCGTCTTCGGAAACGATAAAGCCGGTACCGCCCCCGATCTCTTTTTTTTCTGTCCCTATCTGGCGCTGCCCGGGTATCTGAATATCAAAGAAGGGATTGTCGCCGAAGGGATTGTAATAATATTGTTCAAAAATAGGCAGGTCTTTGGTAATGACGATGCTGACCACGGCCGGAGAAACCTCTTTTACCACGTTAATGATTTTCTCTTCCTGAGAGGTTTGGGGGGCATATTCTTCAACCGTTTCCCGTGCGGAATCAATGGGCTTTTCTATTATCCTTTCTACGCCGGGAAAATTGGAAATATAATCTTTTATTTCCAAGTAAAAATAAGTGCCGGAAATTAATCCTGCCCCAAAGCCAAAAACAGAAGAGATGAAAACCGTAGCAACTATCAGCCAAAAAATTTTGCTTTTCCAAAATTGGAGAGATTTCATTGGCGTTTTTTCTTTTGGTAATCCTCAATAGCCATTTTCAGCCCGGTTTGGGCCAGCTGAGCACAGTGCACCTTTATTGAAGGTAAATCGCCCAACTTGTGGCTAATATCTTTATATCCCACCCTTAGGGCTTGTTCAAGGGTTTTCCTTTTGGCTAATTGGCAAATCATATCCGAGGCGGCCACGGCTGCCGCGCATCCTAACGTCTCAAATTTTATATCTTCAATTATTTCCTTTCCTTTTTCTTTCTTAACTTTGATGTAAATCCGCATAATATCGCCACATCTCAAATTTTCCGTGTCGCCAACACCGGAAGCATTCTTAATCTTCCCCAAATGCTTGGGATGAAGGAAGTGTTCAATTATTTCTTTTGAATAGTGTGATTTCATATTACTTGTATCCCGATATTTCTCTTAGCTTCTTAACAACGGGGGGCAAAATTTTCAAAAATTTCTCAACCTCTTGTTCTGTGGTGTATCTGCCGAGAGTAATCCTCAAAGAACCATGGGCTTGTTCATGCGAAAGACCCAAAGCCAAAAGCGCATAGGAGGGCTCCAGAGTTTTTGAAGAACAAGCAGAGCCCGTTGAAACCGCTATTCCCTTTTGATCTAAGGCTATGACCAAAGCTTCTCCCTCTACTCCTTTAAAACTGATGTTAACATTGTTTGGCAATCTTAATCTCGGGGAACCATTCAGCCTGGAATCAGGAATGGTTTTCAAAATTCTTTTAATTATTTTATCTCTTAATTGTTTAATTCTAATATTCTGGATTTTGAGTTTTGGGTTTTGTATTTCTTCGATGGCCTGGCCCAAGCCGACAATACCCGCCACGTTTTCCGTTCCCGACCTTAAACCCTTTTCTTGGCCGCCGCCGTAAATTAGGGGTTTTAGGGGCGTGCCCCTTTTGACAAAGAGGGCGCCGACCCCTTTGGGACCATAAATCTTATGCGAACTTATAGTCAGCAAATCCACTCCCAAGTTTTCCACGTTGCAATCTAAATAATTCACTGCCTGCACAGCATCGGTGTGAAAATAAATGTTCGAATGTTCGAATGTTCGCTGTGTGCGAACAGTGGGCATGTTCGAAGATTTTATTTTTTTTAGTAGTTGGCCAATTTCAGCTATTGGCTGAATGGTGCCGATTTCGTTATTGGCATACATTACGGAAACCAAAACCGTATTGGGTTTTATGGCTTTTTTAACTTCTGCCGATTCCACCAAGCCTTCCTTGGTCACCGGCAAATAAGTTACTTCTACTCCTCTTTTTTCGAGCGCCTGACAGGGCTCTAAAATAGCATGATGCTCAATTTTAGAAGTTATAATGTGGTCACCCTTTTCGGCCAAGCCAAAAATAGCCAAATTGTTGGCCTCGGTGGCAGATCCCGTAAAAACGATTTCCGCGGCATCGCAACCCAAAAAATTAGCCACTTTCTCCCGCGCCTCATCCACGGCTCCCAAAGCTTTCTGCCCAAATCCGTGAATAGAAGAAGGGTTGCCGAATTCCTTTTTCAGATAAGGAGACATTGCTTTCAGAACTTTGGGGTCGACGGGAGTGGTCGCTGCATAATCGAAATAAATTTTTGCCATATAAACATTATACGGTATTATTTGTTTTTGCGAAATTTTTCGGTAGGAAAAAAACCCATATATTTTCCCAGCATCAATCTGGTTTGGGCTTCAATGGCCGGAATTGCTCCAAAGATTATCAAAGAAAGGGGAAGAAAAATCCATTGCACCACCATAATTAGGATCTTGCGGCGGCTGATGGGAAGGGGGCTCCACCTTAGCAGTAAGGTGCTGACTATAACACAAGCGAACAACCCAATCAAGGCAAGGGTTAGTAAATTCCGGGTAGCTTGAGGGAGATTGTAAGAAAGCAGGGTGCCGTTAAATTCGCTGCCCCCCAAAACCAGGGGCAGCCAGCCCAAACAAAGCAAAAGCAAGGCATTGGTCCCCCAAGCCCAGAAAGACTCCAAAAGCAAAAAAGAATAGCGGAATTTTTTGTGAAAGGGTATCTTCTTGTTTTTCCAAAAACCGAACAAAAGATAGGGAATGCCCTCGGACCCCCAAGCCCACCTTCGCTGCTGCTTGTATTGATTGACGATAGTTCTCCAAGTATTCTTAGCTACACACGAATCCATTGATAGAGGATAATGAATGGGAATTATCTGGTAGTCGCCATCGTAAAATAAAAATGCTTTCCAAAAAGCTCCGGCGTCTTCTGATACCACATTGGGCTGCCAGAAATTCATATCTACCAAGGCCTGAAAAGGCATAGAGTGGGAAGAATAAGTGGTAAGTTTTTCTGGCCGTTGTTGCTGCATCATTTGCCAGAAAACATTGGAAGAAGAAACCACCCTGGAGAAAAAGGGGGCTTCCAAAATATTATTAAAATAAAGGGGAATGGGCTGAAAGCTGGACCTGAGAGCGTTGGGGGAGGTGAGGTAGTAATAAGTCAGGCAGCTGAAATATTGAGGGAAAACCTGGGTATCGGCATCAAAGCAAGAAACAATAATATTTTGATAAGGAATCTTCAGGGGGTCAATAATCTTTTCTTTCGCCCGCCTGCCCGCCCAACATTCATTGGAGCCCTTGCCGGCGATCTCGCCCGGGATTCCTTGGGGGTGAAAAGTCACCAACAATCGAAAAAATTTATCACCAAATTCTCTTTTTATTTCTCTAGCAATCTTTCTGGCCTCCTCCCCGGCTCTCTCTTCTATTCCCAAAACAACTATCATTCTCTCTTTGGGGTATTTGGCTTTGACTAAAGCCCGAAAAGATCCCCTTAACACCTGCAGACTCTCCCGATAGGTAGGAAAAATAATCAAGTGGTAAATCTTTCGCCAATCGGTGGCGGGTAGCTGATTTAATTTCTCTTGCCAATCTATTTCCAGATTTTTTTTCATCTTGCGGTAAGCCGCTATCAAATGAACGGCAAAATGGGCGGTTCTCAACACCCAATAGACGCAAAAAGTAATGATGAAATAGGCGGTAAAAGCGGGGAAAAGCCAAGAAAACAAAACCATGCCGATCAAAGTAAGCCAAACCAAAGAGCCCGGCAGCATCTCCAAAGCCCGATAAATTCTTCTCTCTTTTTTATCCTTCAAATCACTCGCCCTCCCCACATCAAGATAATATTTTTTAGATTTTGTGGTCATTAAAATAATTTCTTGGCTTCTTGCCAAATTTCCGGCTGCCCTTGTTTCTCCTTCATCCAGTACCACCACTCTGCGCCCCAGAGATAAAACTCTTTCAGACCGGTTTTCTTGGCAAACTCAATGTTCTCTTTAAATTTCTCCGGGTCCATTGTCTTTCCTTGCTCTTCGAGACCGCAGTCTGAAATCCCCTCCGAGCACCAGGGTTCTGCCTGAAGTTCGCCGCAAATTACTTCTTTATCAAAAAAATTCTTGATAATCTGTGATTTCTTCCAGTAAAAAACCGGGCGCAATGGATAGGTAATGTAGGTTTTAATTTCTTCAAACCAAACCCGGCGATGCAAGGTGGTGCTGACAATATTACCCAGTTTGGCAGCGGTAATCCATAGAGAAAACTCTCCGCTGTCAGAGATAATGATGGGCCTTTCCGGGTCTAAAGATTTTACCAGATTAATTTCTTTTTTCAAGAGATCTTTTTCGATAGAACACTTTCCAAATGGGAAAAACGGCTCGTTCTCAACCTGCCAAGCCAAAACAGCAGGTGAATTTTTATATCTACTTACAATTCTTTCAAGATAATCTAATAATTTTTGCTGCGTGCGAATGGTGGGCTTTTTGAGATTTGATTTCTGATCTTGAACCCAATAAGGTTCATGGCATTCCGGCCAACGGCCGGTTTTTATACCAATCACCAAAAGAATTTCAACCCCCTCCTTTCCGGCTTTCTCAATCTGCCAATCCAAATCTGCAAAATCGTATTCTCCTTCTTGAGATTCAATTAAATCCCAGTGAGTGATTATTTTTATTTTTCTTGCCCCCAGATCATCAATTAAAGCCGAATACACCTCCTGCCAATCCAGACCCAAGTATTTGGCCTGCTTTTGGGAAAAATTAACTCCCCAAGATATTTCTTCAGCCGAAGGAGCAGATCCAATGGAAAAATAGCCGATGACAATCGCCACGAAAACTAAAACTGCCAACAAAATTTTTGTAATAAATTTTTTCATATTATTTTAGGGCTAGAATGGCGAGACCCCCGCCAATGAGTAAAATGGCGACTATTTTCTGAAAAATTACCTCCCTAGAAACTTCTTCTTTCAAAATCTTGGGGAATTTCAAAGAAAGAACAAGGGCGAAAATAAACAAAAAGGCGTACTGAATGCCCATCAAAGCGTTAACTATGGAAACGTAAACCAAGGGCGCCAAAGCCACCGCCCAATTCTGCAGAATGTTCCCCGCGGCCCCCGCTGCCTGATTCAAAAGAAAAATAGCGGTAGTTTTGGGGGAACGGCTCTCCTTTTTCTTGAAAACCTCTCCCTTAACTTCCTTGAAAAACAAAGAAAGCAAAACAACGCTGGCCAACAAAGCCCCCACTCTTATCCAAATAAAACCCGACCAAAAAGGCTGAACCATATAGACATATTTAGCCAAAACCATATAAAAAGCGAGTAAAACAGCCGCTACTGCAGAAATCTTCAAGCTTTCCCAGGAAATTTTTTTGGTCTTTTTAGAGGTAATAATAACGCTCCCCAGGATTAAAAGAATGAAAGCCAAAGATCCCTTAAGTCCCAAAATTTCTTCGCCGCCGGAAAAGATATACACCAAAAGAAAAATAAAGATCGGCGTCAATGCTCCGATAGCCGGCACTATCCGGGAAGGCTCGAAAACCCGCAAGCCCTTGTAAAACCAAAGGAGGCCTATGATAAAAAAGAAACCCGAAGCCAATCCCAAAAAAACATAAAAAAATCCAGGGAATATAAAATCAACAAAAGGAATCAACAGAAAGGCCAGCGCTTGAAGGGCTCCAACATAAAAAACGTAAACCCTGGGGCTGGGAATGGGGCCCACCAAAAGATATTTATCCACCAAAAAAACGACGGCTAAAATAAAATAAGCGGAAATGGCAGCTAAAAGCCAACTCATATGATCACACGGTTTTCCCCGACCTCTCCTATTTTAGACACCCGCGGTTTCTGGCGCTTCGCTGCCGTGTGCTGTGTGCGAACAGTGGGTGAACGGTGGGCTTTCCTTCACGGGGCAAACCGAATTTTTATTAAAAATTTTTGAAGATTATTTCTTTAATCTTGTGAGTTCCCAGTTTCTCTCCCTCAATAAAACCCTGCATGGCGGCTTCGGCAAAATATCCATGCTCCAGCCAGTCAAACAGCCACTGATTGACGTATTTTAAATTCCTTTGCTCAAAGCCGTAGCCCGATCTTAAAAGCCATCTTTTGTTGAATTCTTCCTGAGAACCAATCGGCGGAGCTATGATAATGGGCAAGCCCAAAGCCGAATAAAAGGAAAGCTCGGATGGTTTGGTCCATAAAATATCGGTCTTGTGCAATGCCTGATTGAACTTTTGAAAATAGCTTTCAATATTTTCCTCAAAAATAATTTCCACATTCTGATGGTTTTTTAGTTTTAACTTTTCTAAATTTTGCTCAAAATAATTTTTAACTTTCTTTCGAATACCGGCAACTAAAATTATTTTGGCATCTCCGGCCCAAACTTTCGCGGCCATGGCCTTAACGATCTTGATGCCAATTTCTTTTTGGGCTCCCGCTCCTCCGACGGCGAACATTATGGTCAAAGGATGATCTGATTTTTCCGGTAGTTTTCCCAACTTAAACTCAATCAGCTCTTTGTATTTCTGAAAATAATTACTGCGGTGGTCCAAATTGACTATCCTTTGCTTTAAATCTTCTTTCAAAATTTCCATTTCTTTTGAGCCGATGTTTTCTTTAGGCAAAGGGTAGCCGGTTAAGAAAATGTTTTCTTTTCTCACTCCGTAAAGCTTCAGGCGCTCCACCACCCGAGGAGTGGGAGCGAAATACTTAATCTTGCTCTTTTTCGGCTCGGGGGGCGCCCAGGTTCTTGAGATATCGGTATCGCAAACCACACAGTAGATTTCCCCGGGGTATTTGAAGTGCTCGGCCATAAAAGCCACCGTAAAGAAAGTGCCGATCAGGGGCAGAGGTTTTTTGCTTAACTTTTTGATTAAATGTTCGCCCCATCCCTTTTCGATTTGGGCTATGGTTTGTTTTAGTTGAAGGTTCGGCTTGGACAAATCTCTTTTGGGATAAAATTCTAAAATTCTTTGCAGTCTGTCAAAACTGCCAAAAACTATTTTCCCAATAATAGGGATTCTTCTTAATCTGGAAATGAATTCGTAGCCGGCTTTGGCCCTCTCCCACATCTTCTTGTCTTTGTCGGGGATTCCCGGATAGTCGTTAATATTTATCACCCTTTCTCCAAAAGCCAAATGCCTCAAAGGGAAAGCTGTCCTTTGATGACCATAGCCCATGCTTACAGCCACCACCCAGGCTTTTTTATTTTTATTAGATTTTTCTTCCATCGCTCTATTATTACATTGTAACACTAGGAGTCTTAGAAAACCAATCGATTATTTTAACAATATAGGTTAAAAGCAGCCAACAGGGCCAGGATAAAATCCAGCCCAATGTTTGGGAGAATATTCCTGCCAGGCCAAAGATAAAGCCAAAACCCAGCACATAAGCCAGCAGAGGAACAATCAAAATATTCGTTACCAAGCCGGCCAAAGAAAAGTAGCCGAAATTGTAAATTAAAATGGGCAAGGTAAAAACCTGCGCCGACAAAGTCATAGCCAAAATATCGAGTTTAACCCATCTTTTCAGCTCTGGCATCAAATAAACCATACCCAGCACTGCCAGAAAAGAAAGCTGAAAGCCGATATCCCACCTTAAAAGCAAAGGATTTTGGACCAGCATCAGGGCCGCGGCAAAAACTATCGGCCTAACAGAACCTCTCTGTCTACCCAAGGCTTTGGCTAAAATCCACAACCCGCCCATAATGCCGGCTCTGACAGCTGACGAGGGTAAACCGACCATAATTATGTACAAAGTTAACAAACTCACGGCAAGATAAAAAGTTTTTATCCCCCTTAAACCCAGCCATGCTCCCAAAGACATTAAAATCCCGGACAAAATCATAATGTGTATGCCGGAAATGGCGGTAATATGCCTTACCCCAGTTTTATTCAATCTTTCTTTGAGGTCTGCCGGCAGCCGACTTTTGTCGCCCAAAATCATGGCTCCTAAAAGGGAACTGTGGGGCGGCGACATATTCTTGTAAATACTTTTCCTTAATTTATCCTTAAACCCCAAAATTCCTCTCATAATGGATGTCGTAAACCCATTATTTTCGCCAATCTTTTCAATTTCTGGCCAATACATCACCGAATAAATTCCGTCTTTAGCCAGATAATCTTGGTAGTTGAAATCCTCGAATTCGTGGGGAGTCTGCAATTTTCCGCTGATTTTCAATTCGTCGCCGTATTGATATTCCGGATAGCGACCAACGGTAAGTAAAACCCTTCCTGGAACATCCTCCGATTCTACGGTTAATTTTATGTTATCGACCCTGATATCCGGCTCTTTAACCGCCTTAGCCGTAAAAACGATGCTCTGTTCTTCCGGATAAATAATTTTTGACAAAGCTGCTTGATGCCGCCAGATTCCCAAAACTAAAAATAATAAACAAAAACCGACTACCGCCAATTTCTTGCGCTGCCATAAAACTGAAATCAAAAATATTCCCAAAACTAAAAACCCCAACATTACCAATTGAGGAATGAAAACAAACGAATTAATAAAAATCCCTCCGACAAACGCCAAGCAAAAATACAAAAAAACTCTAGATTTTGTCATAACAAAATCTCGGTTTTCTCTTTTTGGAAAAACCCACTGTTCGCACACAGCACACGGCAGCGAAGCGTTAAAAGCCGAAAATTTCTAAAAAAGGTGGGGCGGGAAAACCAGTTGATCGTGAGATGGTTAGATATTATGAGAAAGAAAACAAACTAATGAGGCCTTTGAGGACCAAAAAGGCAGCCAGACCCAGTAAAACGAAGGGGTGAACGGCGGAAATGAGACCGAAAGTAAGCAAAACGCCGGCCCCAATGTCTATCCAGCTGAAAAAGTTAACGATGAAAAGCAGGCCCTTGAGTATTAAATAAATACCCAAAGCCATCATCATTCCCTTGGGGATATAAAGTTGATAAAAGCCGGCTACAAACAAGAAGCCGGCGGCCATATCAGCTATACCAAATAGTTTGGTCATTTTTCCTTGATTTATTGACTTCCCAGGTCTTAAATAAATTTCGGAAATCTTTGATTGCTAAAATTCTCTTCCTTTTCTGGCTTTTACGCCTTTTTTGTAATAATGTTTTACCTCTTTGAATTCGGTTACCAAATCCGCCATTTTAATAATTTCTTTCGGACACCATCTGCCTGTCAACACCAAATCGGGCCCTTCTCTGTATTGCTTCAAAATATCAACAACCTCTTTAACGCTCAATAAACCGAATTTCATGGCCACATTAATTTCGTCCAATATAATCAGATGGTACTTTCTTTTTGCCGTTTTTTTCAGAAAATTTAAATTTTTTTCCTGCCGAATATCAAAATTTTTGATTTTTTTAATTACCTCGATTTCAGAAGATTTGCCGTTTTTTAAAAATTGAACCATCAAAACTTTCTCTCCGGCTCCCGCGGCCCTAAGCGCCATGCCGCAAGCAGCCGATGTCTTTCCTTTTCCATTGCCCGTAAATACATATATCATATATCATAGCGTTCAAAATTATACATTGCAGGTGGGGCAGCTTCCCGGCGGGATCTCGGGAAGTTCGGGAGAAGGATTTTTTAGTTCGGGAGAGATCTCCTTTTCTGAGATCTTAGGAAGTTCCTCTTGTTTGACGCCTTGGATGTTTAAAACCTGTTGCTTGCGCGATTCTGACCTGTAAATAGTAATCCCCTTGCAACCCAATTTATAAGCCAGGAGGTAGGCCGCTTTGACGTCTTCTTCTGTGGCAGAAAAGGGGAAATTAATCGTTTTGCTCACACTGTTATCTACATATTTCTGGAAAGCGGCCTGCATCTTGACGTGGTCTTCATAATTAATATCCAGGGCGGTAACAAAAATCTTTCGCCATTTCGAGGGAACCTCTTCCATGTCTTTCACCGAGCCCTTCTGGGCGATTTTCTTCATTAAATCTTCCGAATAGAATCCCTCCCGCTTGGCTATTTCCTCAAACAAGGGATTAACCTCCACCATTTCTTCTCCCCCCAGCACATGCTTTCTGACAAAAGAAAGGGCGTAGTATGGTTCAATGCCAAAAGAACAGCCAGCTATGATGGAAATAGTTCCGGTGGGGGCTATGGTTGTCACGGTGGCGTTGCGCAAAGGCTTTCCGCTGGCAACATAAATGCTGTATCTATAATTCGGGAAAGAGCCCCTTTTCTCCGCAATTTTCTCCGATGCCTTGTGACTTTCTTCCTGAATGAATTTCATCACTTTTTCTGCCATACTTATGGCTTCTTTCGAATTATAAAGAATTTCCAATCTGACCAACATATCGGCCCAACCCATTACTCCCAACCCAATCTTCCTGTTGCCTTTAGTCATTTTTTCGATTTCTGGAAGAGGATAGCGATTAACATCGATGACATTATCTAAAAAATGCACGGCGTCCCAAGTAATTCTGCGAAGTTTTTCCCAATCAATCTCGTATTTTCCGTCCTTCTTCTTTAACATTTTCGCCAAATTGATGCTTCCCAAATTACAACTCTCTGAGGGAAGCAGCGGTTGTTCGCCGCAAGGGTTGGTGGCTTCTATCTCGCCCAATTGAGGAGTGGGATTGTATTTGTTGATATTGTCTATGAAAATTACGCCGGGCTCTCCGTTAAGCCAAGCATAATGGGCAATAAGATTAAAAACCTTCTCGGCCTCCAATTGTCCCCAAACTTGGTTGTTGCGCGGATTAATTAAATCATATTTTCTATTTTGCTTCAGGGCCTCCATAAACTCATCGGTCACTGTGACAGAAATATTAAAATTGGAAAGAATTCCTTCCTCGGCTTTGGCAGTAATAAATTTTAAAATATCAGGATGGTCCACCCGCAAAATTCCCATCATGGCTCCGCGTCTTTTCCCACCCTGCTTTATGGTGTCGGTGGCAGCGTCGAAAACCGTCATAAAAGTGATTGGCCCACTGGCGATTCCTTGGGTACTTTTGACAATATCTCCTTTGGGCCTCAATCTGGCAAAAGAATATCCCGTGCCGCCGCCGGATTGATGAATCAAGGCGGTTTGTTTTATTGCTTCAAAGATCCCCTCTATAGAATCGGGAACTTCAAGCACAAAACAAGCACTCAGCTGCTGCAAAACATTGCCGGCGTTCATTAATGTGGGACTGTTCGGTAAAAATTCTAAAGAGGCCATCATGCGGTAAAACTTTTCTTCGATTTTAAATAACTCTTCATCGGTAATGTCCGGGCGGTAATATTTTTCGGCAGAAGCTATATTTTGAGCTACCCTCTTGAACAATTGCTGGGGGGTTTCAATTATTTTTCCGGCTTCATTTTTCTTCAAGTATCTAGATTCCAAAACTCGAAGGGCGTTAGGAATAAGTTTAGTCTTTACTTGGCGGTTTAAAAGCCACCACTTGGCTTCTCTGATTTCGGTTCTTTTCTGTCGGTATTCCTGGTAAGCCTGAGCTACGACATTCAATCCTGTGTTTTTCAAAACTTCTATGACAACATCTTGAATCTGCTCCACTTCTGGAATCTTCCCGGCAAACCTCTCGTTTAAAATTAAAACCACTTTGTCAGAGAGGTTCTCGGCCAAATTTTCATTTTCTTCGGTAGCCACCAGGGCTTTGCGAATGGCATCGGTAATTTTTGACTGATCCCAATCGACAACCCTGCCATCCCTTTTTTTAATTTTTATAATTTTGCTTTCTATCATACCTCTGATAAAAAAACTCTTTAAAGAAAAAAGAGACAGAATGAAAAGATTATTTTATTTTACCGCAATAAAAAAGCGGGGTCAAAACCCCGTCAACCCCCTTAGAAGCTTGGTTTATCCACAGCCCTGCCTAAAAATTCCCTAGAATGCACTATTAAAGCACAATGTCTCCAGTGAAAAAATAAAACCAAAACCCATAAAAGGGCACCAGGCTTTCGTCGGGCCCTCTTTATCAACCGTTCCATCAAATATTCAGTCAATCCATCAAATATTCAGTCAATTATTCAGTCAATTATTCAATCAATTATTCAATCAATTATTCAATCAATTATTTTATCAATTATTTTATCAATTATTATACTAATATTCTGCTCATAAAAGTGTTAATCTATGGCGATAGCTATAGATTAACACTTTGGTTATGCCCATTAATTAAGCCGGAATGCTTTTCTTAAAAAAGAATCGTCTTCTATAGAATCGGTGACAATTAAGCAAATTTCTTTCTTGCTTAATCCGAAGAATTCTCGCAAGAGTTCAATTTCATCTTTGCATTCATAAGGACACGCCCAAACACTTTTTTGCAATGGTTTAAAACCTAACTGTTTGAGTTTGCTTCTAAAAAGTTCTCGCTTGGTGCGTTTTAATTCAGAAATATCAAAAATCACCAACCGCCATTTTCTGTCCCATTTCCGCGGTACTTTAATTTTTAAATCGTCAATTTGAAAAATGCCGGCTATTCTCCTGCCTTTATCGGTTAAAGTCATATAAAGTTGGTGGTTTCTTTTTTCAAAATTAATATAGCCGTATCTTTGCAGATTATAAAATACGTCGTAAACTTTTCTTTTGGAATATTTTTTCTTATTTTTAAAACTTTTTAAAAGATTGGTGCCAAAATAAGGAGAAGTGGCAGCTACGGCTATCGCACCGGAAATAGCCAAAGCTTTCAAAACATCTTTAGCAATTTCCGATTTTGGTTTCTTAAAATAATATTTGTATTTACTCATCGTTGTTGTTCTATAGCTATAGCTATACATTAACAACAGTAACTCGTTGTTCTGTTGTACTGACTGATTTTATACTAACTGATTTTATACTGACTGATTTTATACTAACTGAATTTATACTGACTGAATTTATACTGACTGAATTTATACTGACTGAATTTTAATGGTTATTTATTTTCTCCGAAGCCGGTGGCGATGACGGTAATTTTTATTTCGCCTTTTGGCAATCTCTTGTCGTGAACTGCACCGAAAATAACTCGGGCTCTTGAATCCGAGTGCTGGGTAATTAATTTGGCAACTTCATTCACTTCCGACAGACTCAAGTCTTGGCCGCCGGAAATATTGAAAAGAATACCCTTCGCTCCCTTGATAGAAAAATCAAGCAAGGGAGAATTAATAGCCAAATTGGCTGCCTGCTCCACCCTTCTCTCTCCCTTGGCTTTGCCTATCCCGAAAAAAGCCTGCCCCGCATCCTGCATAATCGTTTTAACGTCGGCAAAGTCAACATTAACGATACCGGGCAAAATTATCAAATCGGTGATCCCTTGAACCGCCTGACGCAATACTTCGTCGCACTGCCAGAAAGCGGAAAGCAAGGTGGTATTTTGATCTCCTTGAGCTAGAACCTTGTCGTTGGGAATAACCAGCAAAGTATCCACTTTTTGTCTCAAAATCTCCAAACCCTTTTTGGCAACTTGCTGCCTATAAGATCCCTCGAAAGAAAAAGGAGTGGTAACCACTCCAACCACCAAAGCTCTTGAACTCTTGGCTATTTCAGCTACTAGAGGGGCAGCTCCCGTTCCTGTCCCACCCCCCAAGCCAGCGGTAATGAAAACCATGTCAGCGCCAGTTAACATACCCTTTATTTCTTCTTTTTGCTCTTCTGCGGCCTTTCTGCCGATTTCCGGATTCATGCCAGCTCCCAGTCCTCGAG